>Ga0114939_10001274_pt1 | contig 20045 bp, 21 predicted proteins | sample AshMeaCrysSpring_FD_87196 | JGI IMG/M metagenome (GOLD analysis project Ga0114939, IMG submission 87196) | Groundwater microbial communities from Big Spring, Nevada to study Microbial Dark Matter (Phase II) - Ash Meadows Crystal Spring | ecosystem: Environmental > Aquatic > Deep subsurface >...
CGGCCGTATTTTCGGCGCGGCTGGAATCCAGGGCGCGTTGCAGGATTTGACGGTTATTTGAAAATCCGGCCAAAACAGACGGCGTTTCTCCGACCTGGATAAGAGATACGGATCCACTGGTGAGAAACCGTATTGCCTGTTCGCGAGCGGCATCAAAACGTGTACTTCCTCCGGGCACGTCTGTCGCCTGCATCGAAGCTGAGGCGTCGAGTAATACGAATGTGTTGCTATCTGTGCCACCGTTACGGCGAAGGTATGGTCGAGCAAGTGCAAACACGAGGCCGGCTAATACGAGTAATTGGAGAAATAAGAGGATATTGCGCCGTAACCTCTGCCAGGGGATGTTGGCGGCCTGATCTTTGACCAGTTCGCGCCACAAGAAAGTGCTGCTGACAACTTGCTCGCGTCGTCGCAAGCGCAGCATGTAAAGCAGAATAATCGGTAAGGCCAGCAGGCCCAGGGCGAGCGCGGCCGGGTTCAGGAAACCCATCTCAGTTGATCACCCCTTCCTGATGAAGGGCTTGCAGGATGAAGTAATCCCAGGCCTTATCAGTGACGGTTGAGATAAACCGCACATGGCGAGACCGGCAATGAGTGTGGATTTCTTCTTGCCAGGTTTGTAGGCGATCGATGTAAGCCTGGAGGACTGTCGCATCAAGCGTAACATCAGCGTCTTCCCCGGTTTCACTATCGATCAATTTTAGGTCTCCGCCGGTCTCCGGCGCGACCTCATCCGGACTGAGAATTTGAATTACGGCCGGCTCATAGCCACGACTTCGCAATGCCTGCAATCCATCCCGAAGCGGATTTAGCCTGTCCGGGTTTGAAGGGAAGAGGTCACTGATTAGAAAAAACAATCCTGGGCGAGTCGCGCGCAGCGCATATTCCCGAAGAGATAGATCGAGATCGATTTTTCGTGAGGTGGCTTGTTTGGCAGGATTTACCATCTTGGCCAAGTTGGCTTCGAGAAAGTGAACAAGTGGCCAGCCGTTTTGACGGCTGCGGAAAGGTCCCCAGGTTTGTTTGTTTGCGTTGTCCGTCAGGGATATCGCCACTACATCGCCTTCTGCAAGCCCGATATACCCTAGCGCTCCCGCCACGCGCAGACCGTACACCAGCTTGTTCGTGTCAGCCTTCGAACGATCTGTTGGGGAATCTTCGATCATCGGCCAATTCATGCTGGAACTCGTATCAACCATGATGTGAATCGCTAGGTCTTCCTCGTCGTGGGTTACCTTGATTAAAGGGCGGTCTAGGCGGGCGTAGATGTTCCAATCCAGACGCCGCAGGTCATCACCCTGAGCGTAGTTCCGGTAGTCGGCGAACTCAATAGAAGTGCCTTTTTTACGGCTCCTGCGATCGCCTTTCATTGCACCCACTCGAATAGCTGCCTGTGAAAAGGTCAAATTTTCCAATTTGTGCAGCGAAGTCTCATCGAAGAGGCGAATGGGATTCTTCATCGGGTTATTGAAGCCTTAGGAACGGGCACTTTCCGGAAGGTTTTGCAGCAAATCGGCGATGATATCATCACTGCTGATGCCTTCTGCCTGTCCTTCAAAGTTGAGTAGTATTCTGTGCCTTAGCGAGGCTGGCGCGATCGCGGCGATGTCTTCGAAGCCGGCATTGTAACGTCCGTCCATCAGAGCCAATGCCTTCGCGCCGAGGATGATGGCCTGCCCCCCGCGCGGACTAGCCCCGTATCGAATGTATTGTTCAACAAGTCGACTGGATGATTGTCCGGGATGTGTGCCTGCTATCAGGCGGCTAACGTAATCCGCAACGTGTGAAGGTATGGGTACTTCGCGGACGACCTGCTGGATGGCGATGATCTCATCCCCGGAGGCGACGATCTTCAATTCAGGCTCTGAGGTGCCTGTTGTCCGGTTTAGAATTTCATTCAATTCATCGTGCGAGGGGAATGGTACATTCACTTTGAATAAAAACCGATCCAATTGGGCTTCGGGCAATGGATAAGTACCTTCCTGTTCAATCGGATTTTGGGTGGCCAAAACAAAAAAGGGAGCATGGAGGCGATAGGTTGAGTTGGCCACCGTAACGGTTCGCTCCTGCATCGCTTCCAGTAATGCTGATTGAGTTTTGGGCGTCGCTCGATTGATCTCATCGGCGAGGAGCAAGTTGGCGAAAACCGGTCCTTGCTGGAAACGAAAACCACGGCGGCCGTCTTCTCTCTCTTCCATGATATCAGTACCGGTGATGTCCGCCGGCATAAGGTCTGGGGTGAACTGCACCCGGCTGAATTCCAAATCCAGGACACGAGCCAGGGTGCGGATCAGCATTGTCTTTCCCAGACCAGGAACTCCTTCGAGTAGCACATGGCCATTACTGAGAATCCCCACCAACAAGTGTCGGACTACTTCGTCCTGCCCGACAATTACCTTGCCAATTTCCGATCGCATGCCGGCCGCGGCTTCTTGGACCCGTTCAATCTTGATACTTGTTTTGATTTCAGCCATGTTGTTCGTCCATTGAGGTGCTGTGGGGATTATAACGCTCTCGCTAGAACAGTGCTTTCCTTCTCAGTTAATCCTCGTATCCCCGGTCGTCGAGATAATCCGTATAGCCGCCTATGTACTCGGTTAGATGACCATCTCGCAATTCTATGATTCGATCTACGGTTCGGTCGAGAAAGTAACGATCATGCGATATGACCAGAACTGTGCCGACAAACTCTTCGAGAGTTTCCTCCAGAACTTCAATGGCGGGAATATCAAGATTGTTGGTCGGTTCATCCAACACAAGCAAATTTGGTCGCTCAAGGACCAAACGCGCTAATTGTAATCGGCTGCGCTCCCCACCGCTCAACTTGGCGATGGGTTGTTGGATTTGATCGTAACTAAATAGAAACTTCAACAAAAAAGCGACAGCTGCCTCCTGGGTGAGTGGCGCGGCATTGCGAATGCAGCTTAAAAGGTCTTGTTGGGGATTGAGTGTCTCATGTTCTTGGGCATAATAACCAATTCGTACGCTTGGGCCGATTTTTATCTCTCCGGAAGAGGCGCTGTCGGGATTAAGCAGCATTTTGAGCAAGACAGATTTCCCGGCTCCGTTTGGTCCGACAAGCCCTACTCGTTCGCCATGCCAAATCGTGAGGTTCAACCTGTTGAGGAGAGTGGGCTTATCGTCGAAGGTTCGGGAAACATTAACGAGTTCTACTACTTTATTACTCCCTCTCCAACCGTTTAGTTCGAGCATCATCCTCCTCGTCTCTGATACCTTTTCAATCCGCTCCATCTTGTCCAACATTTTTTGTCGGCTGCGTGCCTGGCGAATGTGGCGTTCATTCACCACGATCGAAGACCACAGTTCAAACCTGGCAATGGCCGCTTCAATACGGGCGATTTCTTTTTGTTGAGCGGCATAGAGCTGTTGCTGTCGAAGTCGTCTTAAGGTACGTTCGGTGGCATACGCTGAATAATTACCTGTATATTGAGTGAGGCGGCCATTTTCCAATTCAGCGATATGGGTGCTAACTTCATCCAGTAAGTATCGGTCATGTGAGATAATCACAACGGTACCGGGATAGTTTCGAATGATTTTCTCCAGAGCGCGCTTGGCAGGTAAATCCAAATGATTGTCCGGTTCATCCAACAAAAGTAACTGCGGCTGCTGGACGAGCAACTTGGCTAACATCAATAACTTCTTTTGACCGCCACTCAAATGGTCGGTTGGAGTTGACCAGAGGTCTCTATCCAAGCCGATCGCCGAGAGCGTTTCCTTGACGAGGCTTTCGAAGCGTGGTCCGCCGAGTCGTTCGAAATCATGGAGCAAACGCTCCTGGGTTTTAACGGCTTTTTCCAGGGCGGCCGGATTTTCATAGACTTCTGGATGTCCCATCCGCAACTCTATTGCTTCGAGTGCTGCCTCAATCCTGCCTAATTCCGGTAAGGCGGTCAGACTCTCTTGCCAGACAGTTTTTCCGGCCGGCAGTTCCGGTTCTTGACCCTGTCTTCCCCAGGTAAGGCCGGTTGTGCGGTATAGATTCCCAGAATCAGGGCTAATGTCACGGGCAATAACCTTTAATAAGGTGGACTTACCAGCTCCGTTAGGTCCGACCAAACCGATACGTTGACCATTCTGAATTTCCCAACTCAAACCCTCAAAAATCGTTCGGCCGGCAAAGCTAACGGCAATATCATCAAGCTTGACCAATACCTCAGCCATTTTTCTCTCCAAAACTGAAAAAGCCGGGTCGTTTTTGGACGCCCCGGCTGATGAATGCGAAACAGATTTACATAAAAATCAAGCAGAAGGCGTGATGAATGAAAGGTACCCGAAAAAGGATGAGAGCCGGTGTGTTTGTTTTATCGTATTCGTGTAGCCATTCCTATACATCATAAGAAAAGAATATCCTAAAAGTAGATGACAGGCAACCATGACGTTTGGTGTTATACTGTTGATGATTGTTAACGAGTGATAACGTATGAGTCGAATTCGGCGTCTCTGTATCTTTTTATTACCCTTTCTGATCTCCCTGGCAGCTTGCGATTATGTCGCAACCATCGTGGAACCCGCGACTCCTTCCCCGGAGGCGACAATTATCCAGCCAACCCTTGCCCCCGTGGTGACCATTCCCGGTGTTGTCGAACAAACACCTGTTCCACAAGTTACAGAACTACGCGTATGGATACCGCCAGAAATTGGAGCCCTCACGGAAACTGGAACGCAGACTTTGAACAGCCAATTGCGCGAATTCGAAGCGGCGCATAGCAATCTCTCGATACTTATCGAACAAAAACCGGTTGAGGGTCCAGGTGGCATAATCAGTTATTTGCGAACGGGGCGGGGGGTTGCGCCATCGGTTCTACCAGACCTCATCGCTTTACCGACTTCGACATTAAGCGAGCCTGTAGTCCAGGATTTGGTCTATCCACTTGGCGAGCTCATCGATCTTGAAGAGATCGCCGCTGTCTATCCTGCTCCTGCTACGGGAATCATTCGCGATGAGCGTCTGTTTGGTTTTCCGTTCGCTACATCCGGCCTTACGCACCTGGCGTACGATCCTTCAGTTGTTACCGAGACTGTACCCCTGACTTGGCCACGGTTTATATCAGACACCACCCACACCCTGGTGCTTCCGGCGGATAGCCGGGAGGGAGCCATTTTTGGTCTACAGTTTTACTTGGCCGAGGGTGGTGCTCTGGTCAATGATGCTGGACAACCTAATCTGGAAGTTGAACCCTTGACCCAAGCCCTGGATCAAATCAGGTTGAACAAAGCGAATTTACTCCAGAGCCACCAGATGAAAACACTCGACGAAGCCTGGCAATATTATCAGCTCGGACTCAGTGATTTCGTGTGGACGAGGACTGATTTCTTTCTAAACCAACGTGGCCAATCACCAGGTGGGAACAACGCCCAATCGACGCGAAATCAGGGCTTTTTGCCTGTTCCGGGTCCAACTGGCCCACTGGCGCCGCTGGTCAACAGTTGGGCTTGGACAGTGTCGACACCGGATGCCGCCCGGCAAGTGTTAGCCACTGAGCTAATCCAATGGTTGGTTCTACCGGATAATATGGCCGAATGGAGCCGGCAAAGCCACATCCTGCCATCAACAAGGGAGGCTATGGGAATCCTGGCCGAACAAGACCCCTACTTTTTATTCGCCGGCCGGGAAATGGAACGCGCCGATGCGACGCCTATCAGCCAGAGCAGTCAGGTTTTGGATGTGATCGGGGAAGCGGTATTTCAGGCTTTAACGACGGATACGCCTTCAGGCGAATTAGCGGAAACCGCAGCCAGCGCACTACGCCAGTAGGTCACAATGGTCGAGACAACATCCTGAATAGCTAATTTAATTTCATCGGATAGCGTTTCGCCAAAATTCATTTTTTGGGGCTGAAGCGATATGATGCCGACTGTAGCCCCTGTTTCATTCGACAGATAATCCGAAAGCGTGGCCAGTGAAATCGTGTGAGTACTGCCCCCAACGCTGGAGGCCGCAGAGCCGGGAAGCCAGCCGATAGTCCCTGGCGATGCGCCAGTTTCGGCCGCGTCGATCAATAAAATACCATGCGGCTGGTAGCGAATAACAGGTCCAAGTACATTCTCCGGCGCGCTGCACGCTTCAATAACTAGAGGGCGGGTTGAGTCTTCCTTCAATGCTTGACTTAATTGGCGGGCAATGAGGACTCCCGCGCCATCATCGCTGCGAAGCTCATTCCCGATCCCGATAATGGCCAACCGGATCGCCGGCGATTCAGGTTGGATTGGTAATTGGTTCAGCATCCACCTCAACGCCTGCTTCCACAGGGATGAGGGCGATGTCTTCTGGATTTCCATATGATATTGTGAAATCTTCAGGATCAAGTTCGGCCAGTTCCCATTCTTCACTCTGGAATTTGATGCAATCGAATCGACAGCTATACGCACATTGGCCGCAGTATGTGCAGCGATCGGCGTGGTAACGAAAGACAAAACGCTTGGCTGCCTTGTCGATGGTGATCAATTCAATCGCCTCGGCAGGACAATCCTTGGCACACAACGCGCACCCCGTGCACCCCTCTGGTGTCCAGACCAGTAAACCGCGATAAATTTCCGGCGTTGGCCGCCGCTCTACCGGATATTGTTCGGTGACCGGCCGGCGAAAAGCGGACCGTAACAAATCATTGAACATGCCAATTTTCATCGCAACATCCTGAAGGCTATAAGGAGAACCCATTGAAGTAGAACCAGAATGGACCCGATTCGCCACCAGAGGCTCACAGTTTGGTCGATGCGTATTCGAGCCAGTAGTGTCTGTAGCATAACAACGATGATCAAAAGGCCAATGACCTTTATCATGAAGAGCACTGGCGCCAATGGGCCGGTGCCAACACCACCGAGGTAGAGGGCGGCGATGAGGGTCAGTCCGACAACCAGTTCGACTGCCCGTGCCAGCGTGAACAATGCTAGGCCCCGGCCGCTATATTCAGTCAACGCTCCGGCCACGATCTCGGTCTCTGCTTCTGGAGCATCGAATGGAGGAAGCTCTAACTTCCCCATCAAGCCGATCAGGGCGACAACAAAGGTGATCGGCATGATCAGCACAAACCAATATTTGGTTGCCGCGACATCGACCAGGGACGCGATTTCCCAACTTCCCTCAGTACCGGAGATAAACAAGGCGAGAGCCGGAGTCAACAGCGCGAGAATAAACGGCGCTTCATAGGCGAACATCTGTGTAAAGACGCGCAAACTGCCTGCGATTGAAAAGCGATCGCGCGTCTGCGCACCCGCCAATCCGATGCTGAGGGACAGAACGCTAAGTAAATAGATCGTCACGATCAGATCGCCCGGGAAGCTAAAGATCGGCGCCAACCCGAAAAGGGGTACGTATAATGCCGCCGTCAAGGTCGATGCCAAAGCGATAATAGGCAGGGCGGCAAAAACGATTTCGCCCGCCCCTTTGGGTCTGATTTCTTCCTTGCTTAACAACTTGACGACATCTGCGAATGGTTGGAACCAGCGCGGCCCCAGGCGATTCTGGAAGCGAGCCAGCATTTTCCGATCAGCCCATTGGAAAATTAAGCCGCTGGCAAGCAGGGCCAAGCCGGCTGGGAAAATGAGGAGGCTGAGTAGATTGTTGGTGAAAGCCATGATGTAACCCTATGTGTTTATTTCCCCGCTATAATCTAGTTGGCGACGATAGAAGTCAATCCCATACTGTCGCAAGTCAGACCAGGACCAAAGGTGATCGTGACGGCGATTTATTGAACCTTCAATTCTGATCGCCCGGTCGTTGCATGAAAAGCAAGGATCGATGCCGACTAAAATCATGGGTACATCCGCTAGATTGTGGCCGACGGCCTGGGTCACGACTGACCCCATGTTGCATAAAGTCGGCGTGCGCACTTTTATCCGGTCGGGGCTTTCGCCTCCGGTGCTGCGAATGTAGTAAAACAACTCCCCACGAGGTGCTTCCACCCGACTGATTACCTCGCCGGCTTTAAGCTTTCGAGGCATGCGAGCAACGGTTAAGGGACCATCCGGCAGCTTGGCGATGATTTCCTTGATGACACGGTAACAATCCAGCAACTCGTCAATTCTTACCAGAAAACGGGCTTCCAGGTCGCCGGTCGTCAGTGTTATCAGTTGTACCGGGAACTCGTTGTAGGCAATATATGGGGCATCGTTCCGTAGATCGCGATCGACTCCGGACGCTCGCGCCGTCGGCCCGACAACACCGAGCCGGAGGGCATCCTCCCTGGTCATCATGCCAACGCCGCGCGTCCGCTTGAGGAAGAATGCATCGTTTTCAACGACACGGCGATAATGATGGGTTCGCTCCTCGAGGAATTCAAGGCCCTTCAGGATTGTTTCGGCTGTCTCCTCGGTCAGATTGAACTTGACGCCGCCGAGGACATTAGCCGAGTAATGAACCCGATTGCCGCTTAATGCTTCCAGGATGTCCATTACCGTTTCGCGATCGCGCCAGGTATACATGAATAGGGTGTCAAATCCGGCGTCATGGGCCGCGACGCCCAACCAAAGCATGTGGCTATGGATGCGTTCCAATTCGGCGACGATTTCCCGTATCGCTTGCGCCCGCGGCGGCACTTCAACTTCCGCCAATTGTTCCACGCCGATGGCGTAGGCAGTTGAATGGATGTGAGAGCAGATGCCACAGATCCGTTCCAGCAGATACATATTCTGGGTCCAGTTTCTACTTTCAGTGCCTTTTTCGATCCCTCGATGGGCGTACCCCAGGCGCACCGTTGCGTTGGTGACGATTTCCCCTTCGACCGAGAACTCGAAGTGCCCAGGTTCTTTCAACGCCGGGTGCTGTGGCCCGATGGGGATGATAAATCGTTCGGTTGCTTGTGTGGTCGTCATGGATTGCTCTTCCTTCAAGCCGGTTCGGAAAGACCATGGAAATCCTTCCGGAGCGGGTAAACGTCTTCCGGCCAATCATCAGCAATGAAGAGACGGCTATGGTAAACCGGATCATCCGTCCCCGGTTCGACGAACAAGACACCAAGTACTTCGCCCAGCTCTTGTTCAAAGATAGAGGCAGATGGCAGCCGGTGGCTTATAGTTGGTACTATTGGCATTTCCCGCGGTAGGATGATACGCAAGGTGGCGACCTCTGCGCGGTGCGCGAAATGATACAAAACCCAAAGCTGACCCGATTCTACGCCGGGGTCCAGACCGGTGATCGCGACCAAATAACAATCGCAAAGGCCTGTAACCGCCGCCACCGCATCCAATAACCGGCCATCAGCGACATCGATATCGAACCGGTTTTGACCGGGCCGGTTCGTAGTATTTGCCCACTCATACTGATTCGACTCAATGAGTTCTAAGAAGCTCTGCGGGTTCATTCAACGCATCCTCTTGATATTCAATATCAACCGGTTCTGATACAGGAGGAAATTCACTCGCCAGTAGCTGGTCGATTTCGGCCGCGCGTTGTGGCTGAAGTTGCTTCAAAAGTATGGCCACTCCGTTGATGATCGCCTCCGGCCGGGGCGGACAACCTGGTACATAGACATCCACGGGGATGACTTCATCGATGCCGCCCATGATGTTGTAACAGCCCCGGAAAGCCCCACCAGAAATGCCACAGGCACCAACAGCTACGACAAACTTTGGTTCAGGCATTTGGTCATAGATGCGTTGCAACCTTTCTCTTGATTGGCGGGTTACCGGGCCGGTACAGACCAGTACATCAGCATGGCGGGGACTTCCCTGTAGCTTGATGCCAATTCGTTCAAGGTCGTACCGGGGTGTCAGGGTGGCCAGGATCTCGATATCGCAGCCATTGCAGGAACCACTGTTATAATGCACCAACCAGGGAGAATTACCCAATCCCCAATTTCGTATTCTATTTCTGACAGTGTCTAAATTAACCATGATCGCCATTCTCAAGCCTTATATGGCTTTCTTGGCAGCCTTGCCCTGCCGCGCATCCAGTAAAAACAACAAACCGGCGATTAATAGCGGCGAACTATAGATGACCGCCGCGAATAGAGAGCCTTCTTCCAATGCTTGGCCGACGAACCAGGCGATGGGGATTGACAACAAGATGGCCATCACCCCGCCTAATTTTGGCCACCGCCAGGCAATGAGAAGACTGACCACACCCAATAATAATAGACCGACCAGGATAGAACTATTTAGCTCACCGTGGAAGGATACCTCGAGAAAGCCGCCGACGAGGAGGGCGCGGGCATAGAGCGCAACTGTGATCAAAGCCAGCACCCCAATCATCCGGGCAAAAAAGTGTAGCTCCTGATGATCATCATTTTTGTGTGACTGAACGCGCGTGTTCATGTTTGCCTCCACTTGTTGCCGACCGATCGAATAGCTTGATCTAGCTTAGAAAGAGAATGATCAGGATTAAAGCGATCCCGCCCAGATAAAAGAGAATAGCGACAGTAAAGCCCGGAGCTAAGGCTATCCCCCCGGCCAATCCCGCCGTTGCCAGGACCAAGGCCGCCAAATGAAGCACTGCGAAAAAAAGGGCGATCACGAAAAAACGGCGATAACCTGGCGCGGCTTTAGAAGTGTTGGCCACTTCTCCCCCGGCATAAATACTGGACTTCTCCGGATTCGTGCGCGTCTTGGGAGCCAGGAAACGACCGATTCCATAGAGGATGATGACTAAACCGATATAGATCAACAAAGCAACTGGTGGTGTCAAGATGAGTTCCATAAACGCTCCCATACTACTGACCAAACGCCGCCATCAAAGCCCTGGCAGCGGGAATGGTTAACCATCCGGCCAATATTGGTACGATACCGAGAATGACAATCGATATGCCGATAACGATGAGTGGAATGAGCATCGACAAGGGTACTGAACGCCCTTGACTGATGACGGTCGCTTGATTCCGCCGGTACATGGCGTTAATGAGCGGCGCGTAATAACCAAGAGAAAGCACGCTACTCAACCCGGCGATGAGGAGAACGATCAGGATGATAGTATCGTTGGCCTGAGCTCCGGCGACCATGATCTGCCATTTCGACATGAACCCGACTAACGGCGGTAACCCGCCAAGACCTAGCAAGGCCAGGCTGAAAACCAGAACAATAATGGGGTAACGCTGCGCGGCCCCGTTTAGGTCTTCGATATTCAAGCTATGATGGTTTTCCTCCGAACCGGGTTCGCCCAAGCCATGTTGCACAGCGAAGAGGAGCGCGCCGACAGCCAGAAAAGCCAACCCTTTCATAAGGCCATGTGACAACAGGTGGAAGAAGCCGGCTTGTGAGCCGGCGGTCGTGCCGAGATAAAGCGCAACCCCGATACCGACAACCATATAACCAACTTGACTGATGCTTGAGAAAGCCAGGAGTCGCTTGACTTGTTTCTGGCGGAGAGCAATGAGATTCCCAAGAATCATGTTGAGCACGCCGAAACCGATCAAGAGCGCACCCCATGTCGAGGATGCACCTCCCAGCGCGGAAAGGGCTCGTAAAAGGGCGATAAGCCCGGCTTCGATAACAACCGCTGACAGAATGGCGCTAATTCCGCTCGGTGCCTGGGCGTGGGCATCCGGTAGCCATGTATGCAGAGGGACAAGCGCGACTTTTATGCCGAACCCGATGAAGAACAAGACCCCGGCTATTACCCAGAGTGGGGTGCCGGTTGGCGCTGATTCGATTGCCTGGCGAATTTCGAGCACATCCAGGCTGCCGGTTGAGAGGAAAACCAGGGAGATGCCGAGGAGGATGAATACCGATCCGGCTGAACTCTGAACGAGGTATTTAATTCCGGCTTCGAGCGAAGTGCGATCACGATGGTAAAAAACAACCAGAGGGTAGGAAGCGATGGCCATCGCTTCAAACCAGAGCCAAAGGTTGAACAAATCACCGGCACTACCCAAGCCGATCATCACCCCGCAAAGGATCAGCAATAAGGCGTAGTGTTTTTCGGCCCCTTCGCTGCGGCCGATGTAGGACCTGGAATAAATCAATATAGCTGTGGTGAGTGTTAATACGAGCGCCGCCAGCAAGAGGCTCAGACCGTCGAAGCGCATCGTGATTGCGCCTAATCGCCAGGTTGCCTGGGAGACGAAGTCCGGACTAACATCACTGGTCGAATTGCCGGCGCCAAAGAAGTCGGTCAAAACCCGGCCAAACGCGACCCAGGCTAGCGCCATGCATAACAAACTCAACCAGTGCGCCAGGTAGCGCCTTGAACCTGTGCGGACGTCGATCCGCCCGATAATATACACGAATGGAGCTGAAAGTATCAGCCAAAGGATGAGCCAAACGAATGGTGGTAGACCCATGTCGATTTACCTGATCCCAACTAAGATGATTAGCAAGGCAATCAGTGCCATTGCGATACCAACGGTATTCCAGTTCAGTTGTCCGGTTTGAGTTTTTTGTAATAAGCCGGCGGCGCTCATCGTAACCGAGGCGATTCCGGATACCGAACGATTGAAGGCAAAATCAAGCCAGCGGATAGCAAGGGACATTCTGCCGGATACATCAGCCGGGCGATCGGATCGAACGCGCCACCACCAGGCACCAATAGCGAGGATTGTGACCGACAGGGTGGCGAGCGCAGAAATACTAAATATTGTGGCCCACGATATGAGGGTGGCAGGATCGTGGCCGTGCAGGATATAAGGCGCATGATAAGGCAATACCGCCCTGAGCCACAGTGCAAATCGTCCGGCTGTTAACCAGGCGAAGAGGACGTTGATCGCTAGTATGAAGATCGCCAGCAGCATTGACCAATGGACATGCGGGCGGTGAGGAGATGAGACAGGAGCGAACGACTCGAAAGCAGCCTGAGGTTTTGTGAAGAAAACCATCCAACACATGCGCGAAGCATAAAAGGCCGTGATGCCCGCCCCAATGACGAGAAGGCCGAACACAACGAGGTTGTACTCAAAGGCCGCTTCGATCAACAACTCCTTGCTCCAATAGCCGTTGAAAAAGGGCAATCCGACCAGGGCCGCCGCGCCAATTAAAAATGGGATTGCCACCTGCGGCATTCGCTTCCAGAGGTTACCCATTTCCCTCATATCGCGCGTACCTAACTCGTGAATAATGGCTCCTGCGCCGAGGAAAAGTAACGCCTTGAAGATCGAGTGGCTAAACAGATAAAACTGGCTCTGGAAGATCGCGCCGATCCCAACACCGGTCACCATATAGCCGAGCTGGCTCACGGTTGAGTAAGCCAGCACCCGTTTGAGATCATTGCTCATAATGGCCATGCCGGCGGCCAGAAGAGCCGAAAGAATGCCGACAGTGATCACAATCGTCGTCCAGCCCGTAACCGGAACAAAAGACGGATAAAAACGGGCGAGCAAATATACCCCGGCATTGACCATTGTCGCGGCATGGATGAGGGCACTGACAGGTGTGGGGGCTTCCATTGCATCAGGCAACCAGACATGCAAAGGGACTTGAGCGGATTTGGCGATAGCGGCGAATAGGAAGCTAAAGGCAATGACGGCCAGGATATTTGACGGAAGACTTCCCGATTGAGCGAGAAAGGTACTGACCTGGAGATCGGGCAGATTGGCGGCCGCGATAACAATGCCAATCAATAAGCCAACACCACCTAATTGGGTGATAATCAATGCTTTGATACCGGCTGCGACGGCCTTGGGATCATCATTATGGAACGAGATGAGAGCATAAGAGCAAAAAGCGGTTGCTTCCCAGAAGAGAAACAAGAAAAGCAAATTGCCGGATAGCACCAGTCCGCACATGGAGCCGATAAATAACAGGACCAGGGCATAATACCGGCTAAGCTGGGCCGAACCGGCCATGTAGCCGATCGAGAAGATTACCGTCAGACTGCCGATGACAGTGGCGATCACGGCCAAATAAACACCAAGACCATCGGCGACAAACGTCATATCGCCGATGAATGGTCCCATTGGAAGCTGGAAGGACACCTCATTGGTCGCTGTCCACTGACTTTGGTCGAGTAGGAGCAACGCGGCGATAGCGGCGATAAGGCTGAAAGCCGAAGCCAGGAAGTTCAATGCGCGAGGTCGGTTGTCACTGGTTACCCACACAATGAAAGCGCCAATCCACGGAGTGCCGATGGTCAGGAATATTAAATACGGGAGAAATTCACGATACATCATATCGTTTCCCTTTGGGTAAACTTTCGCCGGCGGCGAAAGTTATTGAAAGGTCGATGGCTCACACAAGCAATATCAGTGCTTAAGACGATTCAATTCGGCTGCATCCAGACCACCCGTGTGATGTTTGATCTGGACGATTAATGCCAAGGCCAAAACTGCCGCGATTGTGTCGACAACGATGACGGTCAAAGCGACCGATTGTGCCAGGTTAATCTGACCGACGGCTTGGCCAGCTGCAATCAGGGCCAATATGGCCGATTTCACCATGATCTGAAGGGAGATAACGACTTTGATCAAATGGCGGCTGGCTAATAATCCATATAACCCGATGGCCAGGATGAAGATGATTCCGGCAAAAAGTGCTTGCGTGACGCTCATCGTAGACCCTCCATCGACGCCTCCTCAGTATGAGTCTCCTTCGATGTTTCCCCTAATAAGCTGAGCACACCAAGAACTCCGGCCAGAATAATGACGATTTGGACGATCAGATCCAACAATCGATTATCCCAAATCTGGACGACGAATGGCGCGTCGGCTGCTACCTGCTGGCTGACGTTTGGAATTTCGGGCAAGATAAGCCAAACAAGCAAACCACCAGCGAGGAGGACCAGAAACCAGGCGAGCGGCTGGGGGATAAGTGAGGATGGCATGCTCTCATCTTCAGCCATGCTGATGGCAAAGGCGAGTAGGACGGTGATTAGTCCAGCGCCGACGCTAAGCTCGATGACTGCTACCTGCGGCGCTCCTAGCAGGTAGATTAAAATCGCGGCGATAGCACTTAGGCCGGCTAACCAGAGGGCGGCAACCAGTGGCTTGGACCGGACGGCCAAGATCGCACAGACGACAGCTCCCACAAGCAAAAAAATCGTAATCGCCATGCGCATTACCTCCTACCTAAACGATAGATCGGTCAGACCTTGAAGGGTAGTGACACATGTCATGCCGATGGCATGACATTAATCCTAAATTGTGAAATTGTTCACAAAACGAAAGAGGGAGCGGTGGCGATCGAAGTAGCGATGGTCAATAATTCGCGATTGTGGGGAGGGTGTCTAAACTATTAAGTCCTTCGATAGCCGGATTTAAAAGTTGGTGGTACGTGTCAATCATGCGCCGGGCGATCATAGACCAATCAAATCGTTCAGCATACCGGCGAGCATTTCGGCCCATTTCATCACGACAATCCATATTGGTAAGTAATTCATAAATCCGTTCGGCCAGTGCCTCATGATTGCGCGACGGTACGTGATAGCCGTTGATCCCATCCTGGATCAGATAAGCCAGGCCGCCAACTTCCGAGGCAATTACCGGTCTGCCCATCGCCATGGCTTCCAAGGCGACCATGCCGAAACTTTCATAATGAGATGGCATGACGACTACCTCAGCCGCAGCGTAATAGTTGGGTAATACTTCCTGGTCCTTCGCCCCAAGAAAGACCACGATGTCGTGAATATCAAGTTCGTCCAGGAGTGCTTGCAACCGGGCCATCTCCGCGTCCGGGTTGTCCGCCCAGGGATCGCCGCCGATGATGGCCACACAGGTATTTTTCATGACCTCCGGATAGCGAGTTTTGATGAGCGCCATGGCCTGGATGAGCGTATCGATGCCCTTTAACGGTTCGATTCGCCCTGCAAACATGATGTTCTTGTCGCCACAGGGAATGCCGACTCGTTTTTTCGCTTCGTTTTTTGGGATTGGGGTGAAACGATCCAAATCAACGCCGGGGGGGATGACCGTGGCTTTTTTCATGTCAGCGCCGTAAAGCCAATTCAGTTGCGCTTGTTCCGCCGGAGTTGCGGCGACGATGCGATTGGCTATGTGCATCACATGGGTTTCGCCTTCGAGTCGTTCCGAGGGGGCCATTTCTTCCGCGCTGGTGGCAACCCGATTTTTCATATGTCCGAGGGTATGAAACATTTGGATGATCGGTACATCACCCCAGAACGCTCGTAGTTTTTCACCCACGATTCCCGATAGCCAGTAATGACTGTGGATGATATCGTAGGCAATCCCTTCGGCAGCGGCGAACGCCGCCACACCGGCGGCAAATTCATCCAGATAATTCCTGACGTCGGCGACGGGGATCGGCGCTTGTGGTCCCGCCGGTATGTGGATGACACGAGCACAAGGGCCGAGATCATGATTAACCATCGGCACGCAATCGTCCTGCGAGCGGGTGAAAACGTCTACCTGCACCCCCAATCGTCCTAATTCACGGCTGAGATCGCGGACATAGACATTCATCCCACCTGTTTTTTTCCCGCCCAGCATTGCTAATGGGCAGGTGTGAACGCTGAGCATGGCGACCCGAAGGCTTTCTTGGAGATTCGTCATATTGTTATTTGGAGATGGAGATACGAGCAATCCCTGAACAGTCGCTCATTAACGTTGATCGTTTATAAACCCGGACGACCGAGTGTGATCCGGTAGATGTGAGTATCTTCGGCACCAAAACGATACTTATACTCTTCGCTACCACGCAGAAAATCGAACTCTTTCCGGCCTTGTAAGATAGCCTGCTCGATAGCGGTTGCCGTCAGAACGACACCCGGACTCAATGAGGCGAAAAGGGCCGGGTCAAGACCGGAGTTGTAAACCCAGATACGATCCTTATAATCAAAATTGAAAAGCGCGGCCGCCGGGCGTTCTTCAAGCTCAGTAATCATGAGTTGTAGCATGCCGGCATCGTGGGCCGATCGAGCAACTTCCTGAAAAACAGCGCGGCGGCCTTCATGAAGCCACTCTCGTTTTTCAAACGTGCTTTTTTGGAGCAAATCCAAGAAAATTCCTATGGCCTTATCCAAATCGTCCTCTTGGTTGATAACTCGGGTTTGCATACCGGCGGCCTCAGCCCGCCGGAGCTTCCGGCTGACTTCGCGCCGTTGTTTGCTGTCGAGACTCTCTAAATAGGCGTCAAACGAAGCGGGCAGTTTGATGATCGGGCAGACTTCGATGAGTTCTTCGTGTAGCGAAACACCTAAGCGACCACTAAGCTCGGCGAGAATGGTTCGTGTGGGAGAACTCTCGGGTATGTTGCACAGGATGAATTGATCCCAAACACGGCTTTCGACTGAAGATAAACATTGAATGACATGGAGCCAGGCTTCGGCCGCACTCTCAGGCGGGGAAACCAGATCCAGGTAATCCGTTTCTTCAACACAACCATTAAAGTAGAGCGCGCCACCGACGTTGTAGAAACAGCCGATGGCCATTAGTTCTCCGCCACCATCCCGAACGGCGACAGTTGATAGGGTCGAATTTGGTGGTTGTAAGTGAGTCCACCAGGCTCGTTGGTAGGCCAAGCGTTGAAACGGAGTATCAGTCATTCCCCGGCTTGCCAAAGCATCCCATTCGCCGGAGAGTTGATCAAAGATAATTTCGCCAAGAATTATTTGCGGAGTCATGTGCGAATTCCAGTTTTGATTATAGCTAACATAGTTGCCTGTTGTTATAGGAATCCTATCAGAAATGGCATGAATCGATCAGTGTTTATTAAAGCCAGGCTTTACAGGCGATAAAAAGGTGTCCGACACAGTTCGTTTCTTGATATTAGATCATGCTCAGGTTTCCGGCACATAAAAGCTTTTGGTGCAGCAGCATTCTTTTCGACTACCCGCTTGGTCGAAACAAAAAATTGCGGCATTTTAAAGTGAAGGTCCCCTGAACTGATATAATGAGGACAGATATTCGTTTAGTCGTATTCGTGAACGCAAAAGCTTTGCTCTTTTTAGGCTGCTAATTGGGAGATAGAGTCAGTGGAAAAAACGTTGGCAATGAAGACGCTGGAAGGAAAGCGTATTCAATATGAGGTTCTAAGCTACCCGGATTCAATGCGCGATGCCGAAGAGATCGCGGCATATCTTGTTTTACCCGCCCACGAAGTGTTCAAAACCCTTGTGGTTCTTCCGCCCGAAGGCAGCAAAAAACCGTTGCTGGTCATGATTCCGGCTGATAACCAACTTGATCTGAAGAAATTGGCGGCCATATTGAATGTGAAAAAAATAAAGATGGCGACCCAGCGTGAGGCGGAGGACTTAACAGGGTTACAGGTAGGTGGGATTTCAGCCATTGCCCTTCTCAATAAAGGTTTTTTCGTATTTTTGGATGATGCGGCTCGTAGTCTGTCACATATCTATATCAGCGCCGGTAAACGCGGCACACAGCTACGCGTGCCAGTAGCCGAGATCGTTAACCTCACCAACGCGCGTGTAGTGAGTGTCGTCGTCGATTAATAATTGGGCTGTTTAGAGAAAAAGAAAAGCCCCAATCCTGGTATGGAGAGGGACTTTTTTAGTCTTCGTATGCATACGCCGAATTTTCTAGAAGAGGCCCCAGTCGCCACCGGCGCCTTCTTCCATCATCGATGGATCCCAAAGCTCGGTGCCGATCTCAACTTCCACGCCGCCACGCATCACCTGATTGCCGATGAGACGTACCTGCTCGATGAGCTGCGGTCCATAAGGGCAAAAAGGGGTGGTCAGAATCATCGTGATTTTGGCAAAGTTCGTGAGTTCATTGATCTCCAGATTACGCACGAGACCTAATTCGATGATGTTTAGCCCTATTTCCGGATCGATAACCGATCGGAGCGATTCAATTAATTCATCTTCTTTACTTGCAATCATGACATCCTCTCAATTTCGTAGGAAACATCCCCAGGGAAAGTGGGCATCATCTCGTTCTTTTGCATAAATGTGAACCGACAACAATCGGCTCCTTGCAGCATACAGCTATCCTGGTGCACCGGCAATTCGAGGATACCGTGCATCAACTTGTGATCGAAATTGCAGACTTCGGCGTGGGCTGATCCGATCGACAGAAAAGGACAACTATATTCGACCAGTTCGTAATTACCTTCCGCGGTTTTCTCCCATGTCGAAAGAAAACCCTCGTCGGCCAATAAATCTACCAGATAATCGAGACGTTCTTCTAACGGCAGCCGCTCAAATTCGCCTCGGTGTTCGTCAAGGACGTTATTGACCACGCCATCAAAGATGTCGTCGATAACGTCCCGTGGCAGTCGATCTTTCATTTCGTCGAGCAGCCGGCTGGTCAGCCGGACATAGCGCTTGGGGAAAAGTTCCTGTCCTTTTTCGCTGATCGTATAGACATAATAGGGGCGTCCGACTTTGCGACGGATTGTGCTAGCCTCAATGGTTCCTTTAGCCAGCAGGGCATTCAGATGATGCCGAACCGTAACGGGCGATACATTCGCTAACTCGGCCAGGTCTTCGACTGTTGAGTTAGGAGCCGATTTTATGCCGTGGAGAATTACTTCGCGGGTTGTCTTTTTTTTGGTATTGCTGATGGTATCCACGAATTCACTCGACTATTGCTATGGATTCGAAATATTGGACATAACTTTACAAAAGTTAATCAATTTGTGTGTTTGTATTCCTTCCAGGTAGCTGAAATCTACAGAAAAAAGTGAATCCAAAACTCGAAGCCTTAAAGATTATAGCAAGGGCAAATTAGCATGTCAATTTCGACTATTTTTATTATTAATATAATAAATATTGACTCGCTTTCCTGGCCATGTTATACTCCCTTTGTCGAATTTTTGTCGAATAACATCAGCAGCGAGCCCATCGGCCGCTGTAAACAGGAGCATGCTGAACGATGAGTGTAGCGCTGGAAATCAATAATCTCCACGTGAGCATAGGGGAGAATCGCATACTAAAAGGAATTGACTTGCTGGTAAGGCAAGGTGAAGTTCATGCATTAATGGGTCCTAATGGCTCCGGCAAAAGCACACTTGCCTATACACTGGCCGGCCATCCCTCATACGAACCGAGCGCTGGCCAGGTCATATTCGACGACATGGACCTTCTGGAGATGGAAGCTGACGAGCGTTCCCGCGCCGGTTTATTTCTCGCTTTTCAATATCCTGTCGCGGTTCCCGGCGTGACTGTGGCAAAATTCCTTCGTCAAGCGATCAATTCCCGGCGAAAAGCCAACGATCCGGAAGACCCCGGGATGCCGATTCCGGAA
>Ga0114939_10001275_pt1 | contig 20041 bp, 21 predicted proteins | sample AshMeaCrysSpring_FD_87196 | JGI IMG/M metagenome (GOLD analysis project Ga0114939, IMG submission 87196) | Groundwater microbial communities from Big Spring, Nevada to study Microbial Dark Matter (Phase II) - Ash Meadows Crystal Spring | ecosystem: Environmental > Aquatic > Deep subsurface >...
CAAGCACTGCGAAAGCGGGGATGTGGTGGTGCGCGACTGCTGGCTGCCCGCCGACCTCGCGCCCGGCGACCTGCTCGCGGTCGCGGCCACAGGGGCGTACTGCCGCAGCATGGCCAGCAACTACAACCTGGTCGGCCGCCCCCCGGTGGTCGCGGTCGGCGCCGCCGGCGCGCGCGTGATCGTGCGCCGGGAGACCGTCGACGACGTCCTCGCGACCGACCTCGGCTGAGCGCGCGACAGGCCCGCCCTAGACTGTCGGCCTTCACGTGCCAATCAGGGAGGGGTCGCCATGAGCGCGCCCGCGCAGCCGCTCCGAGTGGCGCTGCTGGGGGCCGGCGTCGTCGGCTCCGAGGTCGCCCGGCTGCTGCTGACCCAGGCCGACGACCTGGCCGCTCGCTCCGGCGCGCCGCTCGAGCTCGCCGGCATCGGCGTGCGCCGGCTGGGCGCCGAGCGCACCCTCGCGGTCGACCCGGCTCTCTACACCGACGATCTCGAGGCCCTCGTGCGCCGCGCTGACGTCGATGTCGTGATCGAGGTGATGGGCGGCATCGAGCCGGCCCGCTCGCTGCTGCTCACCGCGATGGAGCACGGAGCATCCGTCGTCACCGCCAACAAGGCGCTGCTCGCCGAGGACGGCGCGACGCTGTACGAGGCCGCGGAACGCTTTGGGGTCGACATCTACTACGAGGCGTCGGTGGCCGGGGCGATCCCGCTGCTGCGGCCGCTGCGCGAGTCGCTCGTCGGCGACCGGGTCCAGCGGGTGCTGGGCATCGTCAACGGCACCACCAACTACATCCTCACCCGCATGGACGAGACGGGCGCGGCGTTCGGCGACGCCCTCGCCGAGGCCCAGGCGCTCGGGTACGCCGAGGCCGACCCGACCGCCGACATCGAGGGGCACGACGCCGCGGCCAAGGCCGCGATCCTCGCCGGGCTCGCCTTCCACACCCGGGTCACCCGAGACGACGTCTCCTGCGAGGGGATCGCCGGGGTCACCCCCGAGGACGTCGCCACGGCCCGGGCGATGGGCAAGGTGATCAAGCTGCTGGCCATCTGCGAGCGGGCCGCCGACGGCAAGGGGGTCAGTGTCCGGGTCCACCCGGCGATGCTGGCCCGCACCCACCCCCTGGCCGGGGTCCGCGAGGCGTACAACGCGGTGTTCGTCGAGTCGGACGCGGCCGGCCAGCTGATGTTCTACGGCCGCGGCGCGGGCGGGGCCCCGACCGCAAGCGCGATCCTGGGCGACCTGGTGGCGGTGGTCCGCAACAGGCTGTCCGGGGGCCGGGCCCCTAAGGAGTCCGCCTACGCCGACCTCGAGGTGCTGCCGTTGGGCCGCAGCGAGACCCGCTACTACCTGCACCTGCGCGTGGCCGACAAGGCCGGCGTGCTGGCACGGGTGGCCCAGACGTTCGCCGAGCACCAGGTGTCCATCGAGACGCTGCGCCAGGACGGCCACGGCGACGACGCCTCCCTCGTGCTGGTGACCCATGCCGCCCTCGAGGAGGATCTCCAGGCCATGGTCGACAGCCTGCGCGCGCTCGACGTGGTCCGCTCGGTGGCCAGCGTGATGCGCGTGGTGGGGGAGTGAGCGAGATGCGAACGACGGCACGCGCCCACCAGTGGCGCGGCGTGATCGAGGAGTACCGCGACCGGCTGCCGATCACCGCAACCACCCCGGTGGTGTCGCTCGGCGAGGGCGGCACCCCTCTGGTGCGCGCTCGCGTCCTGAGCGAACTCACCGGGTGCGAGGTCTACCTCAAGGTCGAGGGCGCCAACCCGACCGGCTCCTTCAAGGACCGCGGCATGACCATGGCGATCTCGAAGGCCGCCGAGGAGGGGGCCCAGGCGGTGATCTGCGCCTCCACGGGCAACACCTCGGCGTCCGCCGCCGCGTACGCCGTGCGCGCCGGCATGGTCTGCGCGGTGCTCGTCCCGCAGGGCAAGATCGCCCTGGGCAAGCTGTCTCAGGCGCTCGCCCATGGCGCGACCCTGCTGCAGGTCGACGGCAACTTCGACGACTGCCTGACCCTGGCCAGGGGCCTGTCCGAGAAGTACCCGGTGGCCCTGGTCAACTCGGTCAACCCGGCCCGGATCGAGGGTCAGAAGACCGCCTCCTTCGAGATCGTTGACGCCCTCGGCGAGGCCCCCGACGTGCACTGCCTGCCCGTCGGCAACGCGGGCAACATCACGGCCTACTGGCAGGGCTACCGCGAGTACGAGGCCGACGGCCCGGCGTCGCGGACCCCTCGGATGTGGGGCTTCCAGGCGGCTGGCAGCGCGCCGATCGTGCAGGGCGCCCCGGTGGCCAAGCCGCAGACCATCGCGACCGCGATCCGCATCGGCAACCCGGCGTCGTGGCAGCAGGCGCTCGACGCCCGCGACCAGTCGGGCGGCCGGATCGACTCGGTCACCGACCGCCAGATCCTCGCCGCCTATCGCCTGCTGGCCTCGCGCGAGGGCGTCTTCGTCGAGCCGGCCTCGGCGGCATCGGCTGCGGGGCTGCTGCAGTGCGCCGAGCGCGGCCTGGTGGAGCCGGGCCTGACGATCGTGTGCACGGTCACCGGGCACGGGCTCAAGGACCCCGAGTGGGCCATCGCCGGCGCGCCGCAGCCGGTCACCGTTCCGATCGACGTGGACGCGGCCGCGGCGCACCTCGGCCTGGCCCACTGAGGTGGCCCGCGCAGCACCGGCCGCACGGCCGACCTTCCGGGCCGCCCCTGTGCGCATCCGGGTGCCCGCGACGAGCGCCAACCTCGGCCCGGCCTTCGACTCCGCCGGCCTCGCCCTCGCACTGCACGACGACGTCGTCGCACGCGTCGCCGACGGCGGCCTCTTGATCGACGTGGCCGGCGAGGGAGCCGACCGGGTGCCCCGCAATGAGCGGCACCTGGTGGTCAAGGCCATGCGGGCGGCCTTCCGGCTGATGGGCGGACAGCCCCGCGGCCTTGAGCTGGTCTGCGCCAACCGGATCCCGCACGGGCGCGGGCTCGGCTCCTCGGCCGCCGCGATCGTCGCCGGGATCGCCGCCGCCCGGGCGCTAGTGGTAGGTGGCGACGAGCGGCTCGATGACGCAGCCGTTCTGGACCTCGCCCACCGGATGGAGGGGCATCCGGACAACGTCGCGGCCGCCATCTGCGGGGGGCTCACCCTCGCCTGGTCGGACTCGCCCGACTCCGCCCATGCCGTGCGCCACGAGCCGGGCGACTGGCTGCGGCCGGTGGCGTTCGTGCCGACCACGCAGCTGAAGACGGCCAAGGCCCGAGCCTTGCTCCCCGCCACTGTGCCGTTGGCCGACGCGGCGCGGGCCGCCGGCCGGGCGGCGCTGCTCTCGACGGCGCTGACGACGGCGCCCGAGCGGCTGCTCGCCGCGACCAGTGACACGCTCCACCAGGAGTACCGGCGCTCGGCCTACCCCCGTTCGATGGCGTTGGTCGACGTGCTGCGAGCGGAGGGCATCGCCGCCGTGGTCTCCGGCGCCGGGCCGACCGTCCTGGTGCTGGCCCGCGACGACGACGAGGTGGAAGCGGCCAGCGCACGGGCGCCGAAGTGGTTCAGCGCCTACCGCCTCGACGTGGACCGCGAGGGCGTCGAGGTCGTGCCGCTGTCCGGCTGACGCGGGCACCGTGTACGCTGATGGCAGCACCAGCGCCCTCGAGTGGTTCGCCACGGCCGGTGCCCCCCGCCACCACCCGTTGGTCACCCCTGGTCTGCAATCCCAGGACGGGCCCAGGACGGTGCACGCGATGCGAGCCGGCGCGATCTTTCTCCTCACCCCCTTTCGATAGGACACTGAGTGAGCGACACCACCACCACCGTGGTCGACTCCACCCCGGGCGCCGACAGCGCGCCCCCCGAGGCCAAGAAGCCCCGCAAGTCGGGCGGCCTTTCGACGATGCTCCTCCCCGAGCTGCAGTCCATGGCCTCGGGCCTGGGCATCAGCGGTACGGCGCGGATGCGCAAGGGCGAGCTCGTCGACGCCATCAAGTCGGCGCAGGGCGGCGCCCGATCCGCCCCCCGGGCCGAGCGCCCGAGCGAGGCGCCGGCCCCCGAGCCGGCCGCCCCTGCCAGCACCGAGACGGCCGAGCCGCGCGCCGCGCAGGGTGACCGCCAGCAGGGTGACCGCCAGCAGGGCCAGCGCCGCGAGCGCCAGCAAGGCGGCCAGCAGCAGGGTGACCGCCAGCAGGGTGACCGCCAGCAGGGTGACCGCCAGCAGGGCGGCCAGCAGCAGGGCGGCCAGCGCCGCGAGTTCACCGACGACTTCGAAGGTGGCGGCGGCAGCCGGCGGCGTCGACGCGGGCGGTACCGCGACCGCGACCGCCGTCCCGGCGGTGGCGCCGGCGGGGGCTCGCAGGGCGGGCCCCAGGACGTCGAGCCCCAGGTCAGCGAGGACGACGTCCTGCTGCCGGTCGCCGGCATCCTCGACATCCGCGAGAACTACGGATTCCTGCGCACCAGCGGATACCTGCCCGGCCCGAACGACGTCTACGTGCCACTGCAGATGGTGCGTCGCCTCGGCCTGCGCAAGGGCGACGCGCTCACCGGGGCCGTCCGGCAGCCGCGCGAGGGCGAGCAGCTGCCGCAGCAGGGCCGCAACCGCGAGAAGTTCAACCCGATGGTCCGCGTCGAGTCGGTCAACGGCCTTGAGCCCGACACCGCCAAGGGCCGAGTCGAGTTCGGCAAGCTCACCCCGCTCTACCCGAACGAGCGGCTGCGGCTGGAGACCGAACCGGGGCACCTCACCACCCGGGTGATCGACCTGGTGGCGCCGATCGGCAAGGGCCAGCGCGGGCTCATCGTCTCGCCGCCGAAGGCCGGCAAGACCATGGTGCTGCAGTCGATCGCCAACGCGATCACCACGAACAACCCCGAGGTCCACCTCATGGTCGTGCTCGTCGACGAGCGCCCCGAGGAGGTCACCGACATGCAGCGCACGGTGAAGGGCGAGGTCATCGCCTCGACCTTCGACCGCCCGGCCGACGACCACACCACGGTCGCCGAGCTGGCCATTGAGCGGGCCAAGCGCCTCGTCGAGATGGGCCACGACGTTGTCGTGCTGCTCGACTCGATCACCCGGCTCGGCCGCGCGTACAACATCTCCGCCCCGGCCAGCGGCCGCATCCTGTCCGGCGGCGTGGACTCCAGCGCGCTCTATCCGCCCAAGCGCTTCTTCGGGGCCGCCCGCAACATCGAGGACGGCGGCTCGCTGACGATCCTGGCCACGGCCCTGGTCGAGACCGGGTCCAAGATGGACGAGGTCATCTTCGAGGAGTTCAAGGGCACCGGGAACATGGAGCTCAAGCTCGATCGCAAGCTCGCCGACAAGCGGATCTTCCCGGCAGTCGACGTCGACGCGTCGGGCACCCGCAAGGAGGAGATCCTGCTGGCGCCGGAGGAGCTGAAGATTGTCTGGAAGCTCCGACGCGTGCTGCACGCACTCGAGACCCAGCAGTCGGTCGAGCTGCTGCTCAGCAAGTTGCGCGAGACCCGCACCAACGTGGAGTTCCTTATGCAGGTCGCCAAGACCATGCCGGTGCCGTCCGGCAGCGGCGACGACGACTGAGGCGGCAACAGCCGACGTCGAGGGCACGGATTGGGTCCGGGCCCCCCGCGATGGCACACTGATGGTCCGGTCCGGTTCACGTCGCGCGCGATCCTGCGCCGGCGACCCGGCCGCGAAGCAGCCAAGGAGACCCGATGAAGCCCGACATCCACCCCGAGTACGTCGCGACGCACGTGACCTGCACGTGCGGCAACGCGTTCGAGACCCGCAGCACGGCGAAGAACGGCGTCATCCATGCCGACGTCTGCTACGCCTGCCACCCGTTCTACACGGGCAAGCAGAAGATCCTCGACACCGGCGGAAGGGTCGCCAAGTTTGAGCAGCGCTTCGGCAAGTCGGGCTCCGCGGCCCAGTAGCGACCTCGGCGGCGCCGGCGCGCCCCTCGTTGGGGCCGCGTCCGGCGCCGCCCTCGCTTTGTCGCCCGCTCGGGGTTGAGCGGGGTTGAGACCTAGGCACGAGGAGCCGCTGTGAACGACGGTGTGGACGCGCTCGTCGATGAGTACGCCGACCTGGAGCGGCGGCTCGCCGACCCATCCGTGCACGCCGACCAGTCGGAGGCGCGCCGCCTGGGCCGCCGATACTCCGAGCTCGCGCCGATCGTTCGCACCTACCTGGATTGGCGGCAGGCGGCCGACGACCTCGCGGTCGCCCGTGAGTTCGCCTCGGACGATCCCGGGTTCGCCGCCGAGGCCGAGCAGCTGGCGGCCCGCCATGGCGCCCTGGGAGACCAGCTGCGGGGGCTCCTCGTCCCGCGCGACCCCGACGACTCCAAGGACGTGATCCTCGAGGTCAAGGCCGGAGAGGGTGGCCAGGAGTCCGCGCTGTTCGCCGGCGACCTGCTGCGGATGTACCTGCGCTACGCGGAGCGCCGCGGCTGGGGCACCGAGATCCTCGAGGCCACCGAGTCCGACCTCGGCGGGTACAAGGACGTCTCGGTCGCCATCAAGGCGCGCGGCATCCCGCAGCCCGGCGAGGCGCCCTTCGCCCGGCTGAAGTACGAGGGCGGCGTGCACCGAGTCCAGCGGGTGCCCATCACCGAGTCGCAGGGCCGGATCCACACGTCCGCGGCCGGGGTGCTCGTCTTCCCCGAGGCCGAGGAGGTCGAGGTCGAGATGGACCCGAACGACCTGCGGATCGACGTCTACCGCTCAAGCGGCCCGGGCGGCCAGAGCGTGAACACCACGGACTCCGCGGTGCGGATCACCCATGTGCCGACGGGCATCGTGGTGTCCTGCCAGAACGAGAAGTCGCAGCTGCAGAACAAGGAGTCGGCCCTGCGGATCCTGCGCGCGCGCCTGCTCGACGCCGCGCGGGCCGAGGCGGACGCGGCGGCCGGAGTCGCCCGACGCAGCCAGGTGCGCACCGTCGACCGCAGTGAGCGGATCCGGACGTACAACTTCGCGGAGAACCGGATCAGCGACCACCGGGTCGGCTACAAGTCGTACAACCTCGACCAGGTCCTCGACGGCGACCTCGATGCGGTCGTCCAGGCGGCGATCGACGCCGATGAGGCCGCGCAGCTGGCCGCGCACGGCTGACGTGGGCGCCGTCCGACTCGCTCTCGAGCGCGGGGCAGCCCTGCTGCAGGAGGCCGAGGTCGGCTCCCCGCGGCATGACGCAGAGGCCCTTCTGGCGCACGTGCTCGGCTGCACCCGGGCCGACCTGCTCACGCTCCGCGAGGTGCCGCCGGACGCGGAGGCGGCGTACGGCTCACTGCTGCTGCGGCGGGCCGGCCGCGAGCCGCTCCAGCACCTTGTCGGGTCCGCGGCCTTCCGCCACGTGGAGGTGGCCGTCGGCCCCGGGGTCTTCATCCCCCGCCCGGAGACCGAGCTGGTCGCCGGCGCGGCGATCGCCGAGGCCCTCGCGGTCGGCGCAGCGGGCGGCCGGCCCGTGGTCGTCGACCTGTGCGCCGGGTCGGGGGCCATCGCCCTCGCGGTCGCCGACGAGGCGCCCCTCGCCGAGGTGCACGCCGTGGAGCGCTCCGCGGCTGCGTGCGAGTGGCTGGCGCGCAACGCGGCGGGCTCGCGGGTCCACGTGCACCGAGCCGACGCCGCGACCGCCCTGCCGGGCCTCGACGGCTCGGTGGACGTGGTCGTGAGCAACCCGCCGTACGTCCCCGAGTCCGACCGCCCCCGGATGGACCCCGAGACGCTGCGGCATGATCCGCCGGAGGCCCTGTGGGGCGGCGGTTCGGACGGGCTGGAGGTGCCAGGGGTGGTGATCAGTGCGGCGGCGCGCCTACTGCGACCAGGCGGGCTGCTGGCCCTTGAGCACGCCGAGGGGCAGGGGGCGGGAGTGCGCGTCCTGCTCGGCTCGGGCCCGTGGACCGAGGTGGCCACGCACCGCGATCTGGCGGGCCGCGAACGCTTCGCGACGGCGCGCCGATGAGCGCGGCCTTCGCCTGCGCGGACCCCGCCGAGCGGGCCACCGGGCTCACCCGCGCGGCCGCGGCCGTGCGCCGCGGCGACCTCGTGGTGATTCCGACCGACTCGGCCTACGGAGTCGGATGCGACGCGTTCTCGGTGCCGGCGGTGCGGGCGCTCCGGGCGGCCAAGGGGCGCGGGCCCGACCTGGCGGTGCCCGTGCTCATCGGGGCCATGCGCACCCTGGAGGGGATCGCGACGGGACTCTCGCCCGACGCGCGGATGCTCGCCCAGGGCTGGTGGCCCGGGCCGCTCACCCTCATCTGCCGGGCCCAGCCGACGCTGACCTGGGACCTCGGCAGCGGGGGCAGCGTCGCCGTGCGGATGCCGCTGCACCCGCTGGCCCTTGAGCTGCTTCGGGCCACGGGGCCGATGGCCGTCGCCGCCGCGAACCGGGCTGGGACGTTGCCGCCGCCCACCTGCGAGGACGCCCAGAGCCAGTTGGGTTCGGCGGTGTCGACGTACCTCGACGGCGGCCCCTGCCTCGACCCCACTCCGTCGACTGCGGTGGACGTCACCGGCGCGCGCCCGGTGCTGGCCCGGCTCGGGGCGGTCTCGGTCGAGGCCCTGCGCGCGGTGGTGCCCGACCTGGTGGTTCCGGAGGGACTGGGATGACCGAGCCGTCAGGGGTGACCGTGCTGCACGTGTGCATGGGCAACATCTGCCGATCGCCGATGGCCGAGCGGCTGATGCGGCATCGACTCGATGAGGCGTTCGGCGCCGCGGCCGCCGAGGTGCGTTGCGCCGGCGCGGGCACCTACGGCGGGCACGCAGGGGAGGGCATGAACCCTCCTGCGGCGCGCGTGCTTGCCGAGCAGGGGGTGGACCCCTCGGACTTCGCGGCCACCGCCCTCCAGCCCGGGCTGGCGCTGTCCGCCGACCTGATCCTCACCGCGACCGCCGACCATGTGCGCACGGTGGGGCGGCTGGCGCCGTCGGCGGCCCCTCGGGCCTTCGCCCTGTTTGAGTTTGCCGCCCTGGCCGACCGGGTCGGCCCGGTGGCCGCGCCGACGCCTGGGGCCGCGGTGCTCGCCCTCACCGCGGCCGCCGGGCAGGCCCGGGCCGCGACGGGCGCGCAGGTGGGCGCGGATGTGCCCGACCCCTGGGGCGAGCCGCTCGACGTCTTCCGCGCCACCCGCGACCTGATCGACGACGCCGTGGTCCGGATCGTGGCCGCGCTCTCGGTCGCGGGCTGATCGAGGGGCCCCGCCGCCGGGCCCGTAGGATCGCGCCACCGCCTGACTGCTGCGAGGAGCCATTCGATGAGCGACATCTTCTGGGGACCGGACTTCGACGCCCTCCAGGCCGAAGACCCGGAGATCGCCGACGTCATCCTCGGCGAGCTGGACCGCCTGCGTGGCGGCCTGCAGCTGATCGCCAGCGAGAACTTCACCTCGCCCGCGGTGCTCGCCGCCCTGGGGTCGACGCTGTCGAACAAGTACGCCGAGGGCTACCCCCGCAAGCGCTACTACGGCGGCTGCTCGGAGGTGGACACCGCCGAGGAGATCGGCATCGCGCGGGCCAAGGAGCTGTTCGGGGCCGAGCACGCCAACCTGCAGCCGCACTCCGGCGCGAGCGCCAACCTCGCCGCGTACGCCGCCTTCTTGCAGCCCGGCGACACGGTCTTGGCCATGTCCCTGCCGCACGGAGGGCACCTCACGCACGGCTCGAAGGTCAACTTCTCCGGCAAGTGGTTCAACACCGTGTCGTACGGCGTGTCCGAGGACACCGAGCTCATCGACTACGACCAGGTGCGCGACCAGGCCCTGGAGCACCGGCCCAAGATGATCATCTGCGGCGCCACCGCGTACTCGCGGCTGATCGACTTCGCCGCCTTCCGGCAGATCGCCGACGACGTGGGCGCGATCCTGATGGTCGACGCGGCGCACTTCATCGGCCTGGTGGCCGGCCGGGCGATCCCCTCGCCGGTGCCGCACGCCGACGTGGTGTGCTTCACCACCCACAAGGTCCTGCGCGGGCCGCGCGGCGGCATGATCGTCTGCCGCCAGGAGCACGCGGCCAAGATCGACAAGGCCGTCTTCCCGTTCCTCCAGGGCGGCCCGCTCATGCACGCGGTCGCGGCCAAGGCGGTGGCCCTCAAGGAGTGCGCTCAGCCGGCCTACCAGGCGTACTCGGCGCAGGTCATCGCCAACGCCCAGGCCCTGGCGGCCGGGCTCGCCGAGCAGGGCATGCGCCCGGTGTCCGGCGGCACCGACACCCACCTCGCGCTGATCGACCTGCGAGGCGCCGGGGTCACCGGCGCCGAGGCCGAGGCCCGCTGCGACGCCGCGCGCATCACCCTCAACAAGAACGCCATCCCGTACGACCCGCAGCCGCCCCTGGTGGCGTCCGGGATCCGGGTGGGCACGCCTGCCGTGACCACCCAGGGCATGGTCGAGGCGGACATGAAGGAGGTCGCCGGCCTGATCGGCCGGGCGGTGCGCGACGCCGACGGCACGGAGGCCCCGGCGATCGCCGAGGCGGTGGGCGCGCTCACCGCGAGCCACCCCGCGTACCCCCGCTAGACCCACCCACACCGAACAACCCCGGGGGGAGGCCGCCCGCGTGCGCGAGTACCTCCTCACCCTGCTCGTCGCCGCGGCCGTCACCTACCTGACCGCGGGCCTCGTCCGGGCCTTCGCCGTGCGGTGGGGCGTCTTCGCCGAGATCCGCGACCGGGACGTCCACGACACCCTCACCCCCCGGCTCGGCGGGGTGGCGATGTACCTCGGGCTGGCCGCCGCCCTGCTGGTGGCGGGCAAGCTGCCCCTCCTGCGGTCGGTCTTCGAGGGCTCCGACGAGGTGCGCGCCCTGATGACGGGGGCCACCCTGATCTGCCTGCTCGGTGCGGCCGACGACAAGTGGGGCCTGGACGCGCTCACCAAGATGGCCGGCCAGGCGGTGGCGGCGGGCGTGATGGCGCTGCAGGGGCTGGTGCTCCTGTGGCTGCCCTGGCCCGGCCAGACGATCGCCCTCGACCCCGTGACCGGAACGCTGCTGACCATCCTGATCGTGGTCGGGGTGGTCAACGCCATCAACTTCGTCGACGGCCTCGACGGGCTGGCCGCGGGCATCGTCGCGATCGCCGCGAGCGCGTTCTTCGTCTTCTCGTACCTGCTGTCGGTGGAGAACGCCAGCGACCGCGCGCTCACCCCCTCGCTGATCTCCGCGGTGATCGTCGGGGTCTGCCTGGGGTTCCTGCTCCACAACTTCAACCCCGCGCTGATCTTCATGGGCGACGCCGGCTCGATGCTGCTCGGGCTGCTGCTGGCGGCCTCGACGATCGCGCTCACCGGGCGCGTGGACTACCGGGCGTTCAGCAGCACCGACCTGGCCCCCGCCTTGCTGCCGCTGCTGCTGCCGCTGGCGGCCATCTCGCTGCCCTTCATCGACGTGCTGCTGGCGGTGGTGCGCCGCACCCGCGCCGGCAGGTCGCCGTTCGCCCCGGACAAGCGGCACCTGCACCACCGCCTGCTGGAGATCGGCCACAGTCATCGGCGCGCGGTCGAGCTGATGTACGCGTGGACCTTCGTGCTGGCGTACGGCGTGCTAGCACTGGCGCTGCTGCCGTTGGGGGTGGCCCTCGCCCTGTGCGCGGCCGGCTTCGCCGGGTTGGTGCTCTTCGTCCGCTGGCCGCGGGTGCGCGCTCGCCTGTCGGCCGCCGCCGCCCGCGATTAGCCGCCGAGGGCCGGCGCCTGCGACCCTGGGCGCATGAGCGAGCCTGCCCCCGACACGTTCCGGGTCCTCTTTCGCGGGGCGGCGATTCCCACGGCGATCACGGGGCTGATCGCCGTCGGCGCCGCGCTCCTGCTCGGCCGCGGACTCGGGGGCGCCATCGCGGCCGCCCTGGGGTGCCTGGTGGTGATCGGGTTCTTCGGGATGTCCTTGCTGGTGATGCGGTGGACCGCCGACAGCCACCCCGCGAACGCGTTCGGGGCCGCGATGGTGTCGTACACGATCAAGATCGTCGCCCTTGGGCTGACCTTCGTGGTGCTGCGCCAGGTCGAGGCGTTCGACAACGAGGCGTTCGGCCTCAGCGTGCTCGCCTGCGCCTTGGTGTGGCTGGGGTTCGAGGTGCGCGCGTTCACCCGTGCGCAGCTGCCGACGGTGGTCCCGCAGACCCAGCACCAGCCGCCGCCGGAGCAGGGGACCTGATTGTGAACGCCTTCACGCCCGCTGGTAAAGTCCCGTCTCGATGAGCCAGGCAACGCCGGACGAGGGCTCGTCGGAGTCCGAGCAGCCCCCCGGGGCCGTGGTTCCGACCGGTCCGGGCTCCGACCCCTGGGCCATCTCGTCGACCCTCCTCAGTGGGCTCATCGTCTGGGGCGGGGCAGGGTGGTTGGCCGATCGGTGGTTGGGGACCTCGTTCCTCACCCTGATCGGGCTCCTCGTGGGCATGGCCACCGGCATGTACCTCGTGTTCCACCGCACGCTGAGGCGCTGACATGGGCGCCGGCAGGAGAGGAGCCGCGTGAGCACCTGGGTGCTTGCGAGCGTTTCGGCCACCGAGCCGTACGTGCCGCCGTCGGCAGCCGACTTCGAGTTCCCGCCGATGTTCTCCATCGGCGAGTTCGGGGTCACCAAGCCGATGGTGCTGATCTTCTTCTCGGTGGCGCTCATCGCGGTCTTCTTCATCGTGGCGGCGCGCCGGGCCGAGATGGTCCCCGGCCGGTGGCAATTCGCGGCCGAGGAGGTCTACACCTTCGTCCGCAACGGCATCGCCCGCGACAACATCGGCGCCCACGACTTCGCCAAGTTCGTCCCGCTGCTGGTGTCGTTGTTCGCGTTCGTCTACCTCAACAACCTGTTCGGGATCATCCCGCTGATCCAGTTCCCGACCATGTCGAGGATCGGCTACCCGGCCGCGCTGGCGATCATCGTCTGGGTGGTCTGGAACTACGTCGGGCTGAAGAAGCACGGCGCGCTCGGCTACCTCAAGCACGTGACGATCATCCCGGGCATCCCCAAGGCGTCGCTGCTCCTCGTGGCGCCGCTGGAGTTCTTCTCGACCATCTTCGTGCGCCCGCTCTCGCACGCCCTGCGTCTGTTCGCCAACATGTTCGCCGGCCACCTGCTGCTGCTGGTGTTCACCTTGGGCGCGGAGTACATGTTCTTCGAGTCCGGCAGCCCCATCCAGATGGTCCTGGCGCCCTTCGCGGGCGGCATGGCCATCGTGATGACCCTGTTCGAGGCCTTGATCCAGCTGATCCAGGCCTACATCTTCGCCCTGCTCGCCGCCCTGTACATCGCCGGGGCGCTCGCCGAGGACCACTGATTCGCCAGTGACCGCGACGGCCCCCGGTGAGCGCACCCGCGCACACCAACGACCTGTGCACCACCGATCTCTCCGCCCGCGAGAGACCTGAGAAAGGACACGCAGGAATGGAAGGCACGCTCAACCTCGTCGGCTACGGCCTCTCGGCCATCGGCCCGGGTATCGCCGTCGGCCTCATCTTCGCCGCCTACATCAATGGCGTCGCCCGCCAGCCCGAGGCGCGCGGCATCCTCCAGCCGATCGCGTTCCTTGGATTCGCGCTCGCCGAGGCCCTCGCCCTGTTCGGCCTGGTGCTCGCCTTCGTCCTCTAGGACGAGCCGCGCACGACAGTCCCTGATCCCCTCGTCGCGACGGAGAACTCCCCACGATGACGACGTACCCGCTGGCGGCCGGCTTGGCCGCGTCCGGTGGTGAGATCAACCCGATCGTCCCGGCCCCGGCCGAGATCGTCATCGGGTTCATCGCCTTCGGCCTGCTCTACTGGCTGCTGAGGAAGTACGCCTTCCCGAGCTTCGAGAAGATGTTCGCCGAGCGCACCGCGGCCATCGAGGGCGGCATGGCCAAGGCCGAGCAGGCCCAGGCCGACGCGGCCGCCGCGCTGGAGACGTACCAGGCGCAGCTGGCCGAGGCCCGGCAGGAGGCCGCCCGCATTCGCGAGGAGGCCCGCGAGCAGGGCGCGGCGATCATCGCCGAGATGCGCGAGCAGGCGCAGGGGGAGGCGGGTCGCATCACGGCCGCCACTCAGCAGCAGCTCGAGGTGGCCAGGCAGCAGGCGATCGCCCAGCTGCGCGGCCAGGTCGGCACGCTGGCGGTCGACCTCGCGAGCAAGGTGGTCGGCGAGTCCCTCGACGACGACGCCCGGGCCCGCGCCACCGTGGACCGGTTCATCGCCGACCTGGAGGCCCAGGCCGCGGCAGAGCCGGGCGGGCAGGTCCGCTGATGCTCGGCGCCAGCCGCGACTCCCTCGCCGCCCTCCGCTCGGCGCTCGACGCCCAGCTGGCGGCGGCGGATCCGGCCGCCCTGTCCAGCGACCTGCGCTCGGTCGCCGACCTGCTGGCGGGCGAGCGGTCGCTGCGGGTGGCGCTGGCCGACCCGGGCCAAGACGCCGCCGGTAAGCGGGCGTTGACCGACTCGGTGCTCGGCGGCCGAGTGACCGCCCCCGCGCTGGCCGTGGTGTCCGCCGCGGCCGAGCAGCGCTGGTCGGCTGACCGCGACCTGGCCGACGCCCTCGACATCGTGGGCATCGAGGCGGCCCTGGCCGGCGCCGAGAACGCCGGCACGCTCGACCGGGTCGAGGAGGAGGTCTTCCGCTTCGGCCGCGCCGTGGAGTCCAGCGCCGACCTGCAGATGACCCTGGGTGATCCGGCCGTCGACACCGCGCGCAAGTCCGAGATCGTCGGTGCGCTGCTCGCCGGCAAGGCCGACCCCGTCACCATCGGGCTGGTGACTCGCACCGTCACCGGCCTGCGCGGCCAGCGGCTGCAGGCAGCGCTCGCGCAGCTCACTGAGCTGGCCGCCCGCCGCCGCAACCGCGTCGTCGCCCTGGTGACCGCGGCCCGCCCGCTCGCTGATGACCAAGAGGCCCGACTCGCCGACGTGCTCGGCCGGATCTACGGCCGGGTGGTCGATGTGCAGGTCGAGGTCGACCCCCAGGTCGTCGGCGGCGTCCGCGTCGTCATCGACGACGAGATCATCGATGGGACGGTCGCCTCACGGCTGGCCCAGGTCAAGCGCACCCTCGCCGGCTAGCCGGCCCCCGCAAGGTTTCACCCCGAGCCACCGCCCAACCGGGCGACCACGATGAGAGAGCAGGAACGTTCATGGCGGAGCTGACGATCCGGCCGGAGGAGATCCGCGACGCGATCGCCCGACACGTCGAGTCCTACGCGCCCGAGACCACGCGTGACGAGGTCGGCCGGGTCACCGAGACCGGCGACGGCATCGCCCGCGTCGAGGGGCTGCACTCGGCGATGACCAACGAGCTGCTTGAGTTCGACGGCGGACTCCGCGGCATCGCGCTCAACCTCGACCTGCGCGAGATCGGAGTCGTGCTGCTCGGCGACGGCAGCCACATCGAGGAGGGCCAGACGGTCAAGCGGACCGGCGAGATCCTCTCGGTGCCGGTGGGCGACGGGTTCCTCGGCCGGGTCGTCGACCCGCTGGGCAACCCGATCGACGGCATGGGCGACATCGAGGCCGAGGGCCGCCGTCAGCTCGAGGAGCAGGCGCCCACCGTCGTCCAGCGGCAGCCGGTGAAGGAGCCGCTGCTCACCGGCATCAAGGCCATCGACGCGATGACCGCGATCGGCCGCGGCCAGCGCCAGCTGATCATCGGCGACCGCCAGACCGGCAAGACCGCCATCGCCATCGACACGATCATCAACCAGCGCGAGGCGTGGCTCTCCGGCGACCCGAAGAGGCGCGTGAAGTGCGTCTACGTCGCCATCGGGCAGAAGGGCTCCACCATCGCCGCGGTCCGCGGCGCCCTGGAGGAGGCCGGCGCGCTTGAGTACACGACGATCGTCGCCGCCCCCGCATCCGACCCGGCCGGGTTCAAGTACCTCGCCCCCTACGCCGGCTCGGCGATCGCCCAGCACTGGATGTACAAGGGCGAGCACTCGCTCATCGTCTTCGACGACCTGACCAAGCAGGCCGAGGCCTACCGCGCCGTGTCGCTGCTGCTGCGCCGCCCGCCGGGCCGCGAGGCCTACCCCGGCGACGTGTTCTACCTGCACAGCCGCCTGCTGGAGCGCTGCGCCAAGCTGTCCGACGACCTCGGCGGCGGCTCGCTCACCGGGCTGCCCGTCATCGAGACCAAGGCCAACGACGTGTCGGCGTACATCCCGACCAACGTCATCTCGATCACCGACGGCCAGTGCTTCCTGGAGTCCGACCTGTTCAACTCCGGCGTCCGCCCGGCCATCAACGTCGGTATCTCGGTGTCGCGCGTGGGCGGCTCGGCCCAGCCCAAGGCGATGAAGAAGGTCGCCGGCCGGCTGCGCCTGGACCTCGCGCAGTACCGCGAGCTGGAGGCGTTCGCCGCGTTCGGGTCCGACCTGGACAAGGCATCGAAGGCCACCCTGGAGCGCGGCGCCCGCCTGGTCGAGCTGCTCAAGCAGCCGCAGTACTCCCCGTTCTCGATGGAGCGCGAGGTCGTCTCGGTGTGGGCGGGCACGACCGGCCGCCTTGATGAGGTGCCGGTCGAGGACATCCGCCGCTTCGAGACCGAGATGCTCGACTACATCCACCTTGAGCACGGCGGCCTGCTCGCCGCCATCGCGGAGACCGGCGACCTCACCGACGACACGGTCGGCTCGCTCGACACGGCGCTGAACGCGTTCAAGCGCGGCTTCACCACCTCATCCGGCGAGCTGCTCGTCAAGGACGTGCCCGTCGAGGCCCTCGAGGAGTCCGAGGTCGAGCACACCCAGATCAAGGTCCGGGCCAAGCCCAAGGGCTGAGGTCCAGCACCCCAGTCACCCGTCCGCAGCCAGTCACGACAGAGGAAGGCGCAGCCACCGATGGGAGCACAGCTCCGGGTCTACCGGCGCCGAATCCGCTCGGTCCAGGCGACCAAGAAGATCACGAAGGCGATGGAGCTCATCGCCTCCTCGAAGATCGTCAAGGCGCAGCAGCAGCTGAACGCGGCGCGTCCGTACGCGCAGCAGCTGTACTCCGCCGTGTCGCTGGCCGCCGAGCATTCCGCCGCGCCGGGCAACCACCCGCTCACCGCCGCGCCTCGGCTGCGCGAGCGCGCCGCCGTGCTCGTGGTGACGGCTGACCGCGGCCTGGCCGGCGCCTACTCGTACAACGCGCTGAAGGAGTACCAGGCGCTAGTGCGGCTCCTCGATGAGCAGGGCATGACGGTCGTGCCGTTCGCGGTCGGCAAGAAGGCCGTGAGCTTCTTCAAGTTCCGGGGCCGCGAGGTGGCCGACAGCTGGATCGGTATCTCCGACCAGCCGACGTACGAGGACGCCAAGAAGATCGCCGCCTCCCTGCTGGAGATCTTCCTGCGGCGCACCGAGGACGGCGGCTGCGACTTCATCTACGTCGTGGGCACGCAGTACGTCAACCGGGTGACCCAGCGGGCCCGCGTCGTCGAGATCCTGCCCTTGGAGGTCGTCGCCGAGGAGACCCGCGAGGACTTCGACCACAAGATCTTCCCGTTGTACGACTTCGAGCCCAGCCCGGAGAAGGTCCTCGACGGGCTGCTGCCGCAGTACGTCGCCTACGTCGTCTACCAGTCGCTGCTCGAGTCCGCGGCCTCCGAGCACGCCTCGAGGCAGCGCGCGATGAGCGCGGCCACCGACAACGCCTCCGAGCTGATCCGCACCTTGACCCGCCAAGCCAACCAAGCCCGCCAGGCCGAGATCACCCAGGAGATCAGCGAGATCGTCGGTGGGGCCGACGCGCTGGCGTCCGCAACTGCAGGGAGTGACTGAACATGACCGCAACGACCGAGGCTCCGGCCACCACCGGCCGGGTGGTCCGCGTGACCGGCCCCGTCGTCGACGTGGAGTTCCCCTCCGGCTCGATGCCGGAGCTCTTCAACGCCCTTGAGGTCGATGTCAACATCGGCGGCGAGGACGCGTACGAGGGCGAGGGCGAGCAGCGCACGCTGACCCTGGAGGTCGCCCAGCACATCGGCGACAACACGGTGCGCACGATTTCCATGCAGCAGACCGACGGCCTCACCCGCGGCGCCCAGGTTCGCGACAGCGGCTCGGCCATCTCGGTCCCGGTCGGCGACGTCACTAAGGGCCACGTCTGGAACGTCCTGGGTAGGCCGCTCGACGTCGAGGAGTCCAGCCTGGACATCCAGGAGCGCTGGGCCATCCACCGCCCGGCGCCGAACTTCGACCAACTGGAGTCGAAGACCGAGATCTTCGAGACCGGCATCAAGGTCATCGACCTGCTCACCCCGTACGTCAAGGGCGGCAAGATCGGCCTGTTCGGCGGCGCGGGCGTCGGCAAGACCGTGCTCATCCAGGAGATGATCTACCGCGTCGCGGAGAACTTCGGCGGCGTGTCGGTGTTCGCCGGTGTCGGCGAGCGCACCCGCGAGGGCAACGACCTGTTCCTGGAGATGACCGAGTCGGGAGTCATCTCCAAGACCGCCCTGGTCTTCGGCCAGATGGACGAGCCGCCGGGCGTGCGCATGCGCGTCGCCCTGTCGGCGCTGACCATGGCGGAGTACTTCCGCGATGTGCAGAAGCAGGACGTGCTGCTCTTCATCGACAACATCTTCCGGTTCACCCAGGCCGGCTCCGAGGTCTCAACGCTGCTCGGCCGCATGCCGTCGGCGGTGGGCTACCAGCCGACCTTGGCCGATGAGATGGGCGAGCTGCAGGAGCGCATCACGTCGACCCGCGGCCACTCGATCACCTCGCTGCAGGCGATCTACGTCCCCGCCGACGACCTCACCGACCCGGCCCCTGCGACCACGTTCGCCCACCTGGACGCGACCACGGTGCTCTCGCGGCCGATCTCCGAGCTGGGCATCTACCCCGCGGTGGACCCCCTCGACTCCACCTCGCGCATCCTCGACCCCCGCTACGTCGGCGAGGAGCACTACGCGATCGCCCAGCGGGTCAAGGAGATCCTGCAGCGGTACAAGGACCTCCAGGACATCATCGCGATCCTCGGCATGGAGGAGCTCTCCGAGGAGGACAAGATCCTCGTCGGCCGGGCCCGCCGCATCCAGCGGTTCCTGTCGCAGAACATGTTCGTCGCCGAGGCGTTCACCGGACAGAAGGGCGCGTTTGTGCCGATCGCCGAGACGCTGCAGTCGTTCAAGTCGCTGTGCGATGGCGAGTACGACGACGTGCCCGAGCAGGCGTTCTTCATGTGCGGCGGGCTCGAGGACGTCGAGCGCAACGCCAAGAAGCTCGCGGTCTGACGCCATGCGGATCCAGGTCGAACTGGTCGCGACGGACCGCAAGGTCTGGTCGGGCGAGGCCTCGCTCGTCGTGGCCACCACGGTCGACGGCGAGCTCGGCATCATGGGCGGCCACGAGCCGCTCATGGGTGTCCTCGCCGACGGCCTGGTCCGGATCCGGCCGGCCGACGGCTCGCCCGAGGTGCTGGCCGCCGTCCACGGGGGCTTCCTCGCGGTGGACTCCAACGTGCTGTCGATCCTCGCCGAGACCGCCGAGCTGGCCTCGGAGATCGACGTCGCCCGCGCCGAGCGTGCCATCGAGCGCGCTCGGGCGGCCGGCGCGGACGACCCGGAGGAGATCGAGGCGATCCGGCGGGCTGAGTCGCGCCTTCGGGCCGCGGTCCACCCAGGCCGCCTGCACTAGCCGGCCCGCTCGGCAGTCACGCTCGGGAGGTGGGCATGGCCGGAACACCGGGATGGCTGGTGCTCCTGCTCGAGGTCTTCCTCTTCGCGCTGGTCGCGGGGATCGTCGTCATCGGAGGGCTGCTCCTGCGCCGGGTGATCCTGGTTCGGGGCCGATCGGCCGTCGAGTGCCTGCTGCGCCTGCCCGATCTCGCTGAGGGCGACCGGTGGGAGTCGGGCCTCGCTCGATACGAGGGTGACTCGCTGGAGTGGTACCGAGCCGTCGGGGTGTCGCTGCGCCCGACCCACGTGGTGCGTCGGGCCGCGATCGAGGTGCTCGACCGTCGCTCGGTGCCGGCCGGATCCCTGGAGGGTGTGCCTGGTCGCGGGGCGGTCCTGCGGTGCACCGCGTCTGGCAGCCGGTTCGATGTCGGCCTGCCGGAGACCGCCGAGGTCGGGCTGCCCGCCTGGCTGGAGGCGGCCCCCCCCGGCACCCACCTCGA
>Ga0114939_10001278_pt1 | contig 20002 bp, 16 predicted proteins | sample AshMeaCrysSpring_FD_87196 | JGI IMG/M metagenome (GOLD analysis project Ga0114939, IMG submission 87196) | Groundwater microbial communities from Big Spring, Nevada to study Microbial Dark Matter (Phase II) - Ash Meadows Crystal Spring | ecosystem: Environmental > Aquatic > Deep subsurface >...
CCGGAGGGGGGGGTGGACCGGCAGGGAAAGCCCGTCCTCCAGCAATACGGATGGATCAAACACCTGCCCGGAGAGGGTTGGTGGCGCTTGTTTTTGGACCACCATTATCCCAAGCGCAAGCGCAAGCGCGGGCGACCGCCAAACCGGCCCGGGCCGATTGAGATGCAAGCCGTCAGGGCTTAGCCGGGCGCAAATCGGGCGCGGGGGCGATCAAATCGGCAAAAAACGCGGGGCCGGAAAGCCGGCTCATGGCGGGGCTTTGTCCGCCGTCGGAATTTACCTTTTGTCTCTTTTATCCTTTGCCTTTCTGGTGGAGGAAAAATCTGCCAGTCAGGTAACGGAAAAAGGAAACCCGCGAAGCGGGGCGAAAAATTTTTTGCAAAATCGAGTGTCAGTTGGAGCACCGCCGGAATCCCCGGTCGTGCTCGTGAAATGGGGCTCTTCAAAAAAAAATCTGCGGGTAAATGCGAACTGGTTTGATGGGGGCTGTGCGCCCCCAAACCCCGCACCGCTCGCCGCGGCAGGCGTTCGGGGGGAACTTGGGTATGGCTTTCCTGCGGCAAGCGTGTAAAAAAAGAGATGCTGGCGGAGCCCGGAAGGGCTCCTGTAAACCGGCCTGTTAGGTGTCACATAACGCTGAAACCATACTCAGAGAGGTTCACCCCATCAAGGGCTTCGTCTATCAATCCGTGGCGTGGGACCCGGTTGTGCCCAGAGCCTTGAGGGCGGGAGTTGCCGAGCGCCAGGGCTATCGCGGGATTTGTTCGGGTTGCGGAAAGAAGGGGCCCCCCCACGACCGGTGAAACATCCTCAGCGAAAACGGCCCCTGCATCCGCGTCACCTGATTGTGATACAATTCCAGCGGGTTGATCGCCGCTTGCAAGTGGAACTCCTCGATCCCGAGAACAGCCTGCGACGGGGACGTCCGCGCTCCTTTGCCCGTGGTCCCGCCAGACCCGTGCGGGGGGGATCACCGATTCTTCTGGATTTCAAAATACAAGGAGTCCGCCCAAACACCGAAACACATATCCTTTTTTCTTGAAATGGCGGTCCGGTCACTCCCAGAATCCCGGCCCATGAAAACACGGGGTGATTATTTCGAGGAATGGAAGCCGGAGGATGCGGGGTTTTGGAAGGGTGGGGGGAGTGCCGTGGCGTGGCGGACGCTGTGGATCACGACGATTTCGCTGGTGCTGAGTTTTGCGACCTGGTTTGTGATGAGCGCGGTGGTGGTGCGGCTGCCGGGGATCGGGTTCAAATTTTCGGAAGCACAGTTGTTCTGGCTGACGGCGATGCCGGGGCTGGCCGGTGGGACGCTGCGGTTGGTGCACATGTTTTTGATTCCGATATTCGGAACGCGCAAGGTGGTGGCGGTGGCGACGCTGGCCAAGTTGCTGCCGTGTGTCGGGCTGGGATTTGCGGTGATGACGCCCGGGACGCCCTACTGGGTGTTTTTGGTGCTGGCATTTTTGGTGGGATTCGGCGGCGGGGATTTTTCGTCGTATATGCCGAGCACGAGCCTGTTTTTTCCGAAGCGGTTGCTTGGGACGGCGCTGGGAATCCAGGCGGGGGTGGGGAACTTCGGGGTGAGCCTCACCCAGTTTGTGACTCCGTGGGTTATTGGATTCGCGGCTGCGGGCCCGCTTTTCGGAGGCTCGCAGACGTTTGTCAAAGCGGCCGTGGAAAAGCAAGTGTGGCTGCAGAACGCGGCATTCTGGTATGTGCCGTTTCTGGTGGTTCTGGGAGTTGTGGCGTGGGTGATGCTCCGCAGCGTGCCGGTGAAGGCTTCCGTGCGCGAGCAACTCGATATCTTCGGAAACAAACACACGTATTTCTGCACGATCACCTACATCATGACCTTCGGAACCTTCTCCGGGCTGGCGGCGGTGTTCCCGCTCATGATCCGGATGGTTTACGGGCATTTCGATAATGCGCCGGACCCTCTGGCCTTCGCGTTCTACGGCCCCCTCATCGGCTCGGCCATGCGGGTGCTCTGGGGTCCGCTCACGGACAAATTCGGCGGGGCCGTCTGGACGCAACTCTGCGGGATCGGGCTGGTCGCCGGGTGTGCGGTGTTGGTCTTCGGCGGGTTGCTCACGCCGGATTCTCCCGAGAAGTTCCCGTGGTTTGTCGGGGTGATGCTGGCGATGTTTTTCTTCACCGGGATCGGGAATGCGGCGACGTTCCGTCAGTATCCGGTGATCTTCTCGCATTCGCCGAGGCAGGCGGCCGGCGTGATCGGCTTCACGGCCGCCATCGCCGCCTACGGCCCGTTTTTGTTTTCCGTGAAGCTCGGGTGGTCGAAGGCCATCACAGGCTCGTTCAACGCGTTTTTCATCGGCCTGCTGGTCTTCTGCCTTCTGGCCACCGGGATCAACTGGTGGTTCTACGCGCGGAAAGGCGCGGAGAAGCCGAGCTGAGAGGCCATCCCATGAAAGACATCTCCCCGCGCGCTCCCTACACGATCCTCACGCTCTCCACCATCGGCTTCACGCTGATGTTTGCGGTGTGGCTGATGTTCGGCGTTCTGGCCATTCCGATCCGGAAAGAATTCCAGCTCACCGAGAGCCAGTTCGGGTGGTTGACGGCGATCGCGATTCTGAACGGATCTCTCTGGAGGCTCGCGTTCGGCTTGCTGGCGGACCGGTTTGGCGGAAGGAGGGTCTTTACGCTTTTGGTTTTGGCGACGGCGGTGCCGGCCTTTTTGGTGAGCCGGGCTAAAACCTACGAGGAACTCATGGTGTATGCGTTTCTGGTCGGCATGGCGGGAAACTCGTTTTCGGTGGGCATCGCATGGTGCTCGGCCTGGTTTTCGCGGGAGCGTCAGGGACTCGCCCTGGGGGTCTTTGGCGCGGGCAATGTCGGGGCCTCGGTCACGAAATTGATCGGTCCGGCGATGATCGCGCTGGTGCCGGCGGGCGGGTTGCTTGGCGGATTCGTTCCCGGCGGGTGGCGGTTTGTTCCGTTCCTCTACTCCATCCTCCTCCTCGGCATGGCTGCCGCGATGTGGTTCGGAACCCCCTCGCGCGATCATGTGCCCGGCAAAGGACGCCCGCTCGGCGAGCTTCTCCGCCCCCTCCGCGAGGTGCGCGTGTGGCGGTTCAGCCTCTATTATGTGGTGGTCTTCGGGGCCTATGTCGCGCTTTCCGTCTGGCTGCCGCGGTATTATGTCGATGTCTTCGGACTGCCGCTCGGGCAGGCGGCTTTGTTGACCACGCTTTTCATATTTCCGGCCAGCCTGCTGCGCCCGCTGGGCGGCTGGGTTTCCGACAAATTCGGAGCCCGTCGCGTCATGTATTGGGTATTCGGAGGCATGTCGGTCTGCCTGCTCCTGCTGGCGGCTCCCAACGGCCACATCGTGCTCTACACGCCGAGCAAGGCGGACCCGGAGGCCAGTATCAGCATCATGCGCTTTGTCATGAATCCTTGGATCTTCACCGTCCTCATTTTCCTCGTCGGCTGCGGGATGGGCGTCGGAAAAGCGGCGGTTTACAAATACATCCCGGAATATTTTCCCAAGGATGTCGGCGCGGTCGGCGGTCTGGTCGGCCTGCTTGGCGCGCTCGGCGGCTTCTTTCTGCCGCCCTTGTTTTCCGCCGCATGGGGAGCTACCGGCGTGCCGCAAACCACCTTCGCAATCCTGTTCGTGATCACAGCCCTCAGCTTCCTCTGGCTCCACATGGTCGTCCTGGGTATCCTCCACAAGGCGACACCCCATCTGGAGGACCAATTCGAACGCCGGGCCCGTCCCTGAAACAACGCGCCCCCCCCCCCCGAAGCGGGCGATCCCGTCGCATCCACAAAATAAAGCCCAAAAGCAGACAATCAGATAAATAAAAAAATGTGTTTATTTCTTGTATAGGCCCGCTAATAAGTGCTAGAAACCCTCTCCGTTGCCCATGAATAGTTTATCCCAGACATCCGGACCTCCCGTGCTGGCTGTGTTTTCCACTGGGAGGCGCTGCACGAAATCGAACAAGTCGGCGCGGGCGCGGGCGGCCGGATACTGGCAACTTGTGGCGGCCGGCGAGCCGTTCCGGCTCATGTTTCCGCTGGGGGCTTTGATCGGAGTGGCGGGGGTGATGATGTGGCCGCTGTATATCTGGCATGTAACGGCCGCCTATCCCGGCCAGTGGCATGCGCGGGTGATGATCGAGGGATTCGTGACCGCTTTTGTGATCGGTTTTTTGGGGACGGCGCTGCCGAGGTTGCTGGAGGTGCCGCGGGTGACGATTTACGAGACGCTGGGTTTCGCGAGTGCGGTGGCCGGCATTGCCGTGCTGCACATGACCGGGCACACGGCCGGCGGCGACCAACTTTTCTTTATGACATTGGCCCTGCTCATGGGGCTTCTGGCGGTGCGCGGGTTTCTTTTCCGGCGGGACATTCCGCCGCCGGGTTTTGTGCTGGTGCTGCTCGGGTTGGGCTCGGCGCTGTTCGGAGCGGGGGTGCAGGTGGTGAACGCGGCGGCTCCTTCGGTGGTTCCGGTATGGTTGATTGCGCTGAGCCGTCTGCTGATGTATCAGGGCTATCTGGTGTTTCCGATCATGGGGATCGGAGCCTTCCTGCTGCCGCGCTTCTTCGGGCTGCCGAACCGTCAGAGCTTCCCGGAATCGCTCGGCTTTCCGCCCGGGTGGCTCTGGCGCGCCGGCTTTGCGCTGGCCTGCGGGGGGACGGTGATGGCGGGATTTGTGGCCGAGGCGCTCGGGCACGGTCACCTTGGGAACGGCCTCCGTGCTGCGGGCATCTTTGCGTATTTCTTCCGCGAGGTGCCGGTTCACCAGGCGGGGTTTGGCGGAGGTTCGCTTGCGCTGGGGTTGCGTCTGGCGTTGTTGGCGATGCCGCTTGCGTATGCCCTCATGGCCGTCTGGCCCGAGCGTTCGTTCTCCCTTTTGCACCTTTTATTCATCGGCGGCTTCAGCTTGCTGACCATCATCGTGGCGAGCCGTGTCGTGCTCGGTCACAGCGGCCAGTCGGAGAAATTCCGGGCCACGCTTTGGCCGGTGCTCATCATGAGCGCGCTGGTCACCCTTGCCATGCTCACCCGCGTCTCGGCCGACTGGATGCCCGCCATCCGCCTGAGCCATTACGCGTATGCCGCCGTGGCATGGGCCGCGGGAGTGCTGGTGTGGATAATCTTCATCCTGCCGGGCGTGCGGAGGAAGGACGAGGAATAACCGCAGAGACACAAAGAGAAAATATTTTATGAAAACACCTGGATACAAACTATTGCCTGCCTCACCTCTGCGCCTCTGCGTCTCTGTGGTTCTTGCGTTCTTCGTGCTCTCCCAAGCGCACGCCGGCTCCAAATCCACAATCGCCACCGAGCCCCCGCCGTCCCGGAAAAACCCGCTCTCCTTTGCCGATGGCATGGTGGTCTTTGATGTCGAGGAGCGCCTGCGCTACGAGTTTCGCAGCAACACGTTCGACTTCGACAACGGGGTCGGCGCGCCCACCGACGGCAGCTTTCTCCTTCAGCGCGCGCGGGCGGGGGTGAAAATCTCACCGCTTTCCTGGCTCCGGCTATACGCCCAATTCCAGAGCTCGATCGAGGTCGGCAACCGGGGCGACGAGCCCGGTGTCTTCGGGGCCGAGGGCGATGACTATGCGGACCTCTATCAAGCCTACATCGAATTTGCCGACTACGAATCTTTCCCGCTCGGGCTCAGGCTCGGCCGTCAGCTTTTCAACTACGGCGACCAACGCCTCGTGGGCAGCTTCGATTGGAACAACCTCGGGCGCACCTTCGACGCCGCGCGCCTGCGCTACGAAAGAGAACGCTTCTGGATGGAGGCCTTCGCCTCAAGCGTGGTGGTCGTCGAGCGCGAAAGCTTCAATACCTCGGATCTCTTCGACTGGGACGGCACCGGCCGCGAGCAGGTCTTCAGCGGCCTCTACGCGTCCTCGACCCATGTGCCCGCCCACAAAATCGACGCCTACGCATTCTGGCTCTATCAGGACAACGGCAACGTGAGCAACTTCGGGCCCACACTCGGGCTCCCCCCCGCCGGCTCCAAAGGCGGCAACCCGGCCCTCGGCATGAACTTCGTCACCCTCGGCACCCGCTTCAACAACCTCCCGAAAGAAATGGCGGGATGGGAATACGACGGGGAATTCGCACTCCAGGTCGGCGAGTTGGCCGGACTCGACCTTGCGGCCTTCGCGGCACACGCGGGAGCCGGCTACAACTTCTTTTCGGTCCCGTGGACCCCGCGCGTTTACGTCCAATACAACTACGCATCGGGCGACGGGGATCCGGGCGACGGCCGCAGCACGACTTTTCAAAACCTCTTCCCGACGAACCACAAATTCTACGGCTACATGGATCTCTTTTCGTGGCAGAATATCCACAACCCGAGCGTGACGCTGGCATTCAAACCGCACAAAACCGTCTCGGTGGCCGCCGACCTGCAGCTCTTCTGGCTGGCCACGACCAGCGATGCCTGGTATCGTGCGAATGGTCTCAGCCGCGCGCGCCCGGTCACTCCGGGAGCCAGCCCGTTTGTCGGAAGCGAGATCGATCTCACCGCCACATGGAAACCAACCGACTACTTTTCCCTGCACGCCGGCTACAGTTGGTTCCTCCCCGGCAATTACGTGCGCGACACCGGACCCGCCTCGTCGGCCGACTTCTTCTACCTGCAGGCCGAAGTGAAATTCTGATGCCGTGACAAAGAACCTTCCAGCGCGTTTCCTCACCCCGATGTGGCGGGTGGTGGAACGCGTGTTGCCGCCGCGGCATTGGAGGGTTCCTGTCATTCTGGCCGCGGGGGTCTTCTGCGGCCTCGGCCTGCTGGCGTTTCACATCAGCAACGCGTCGTCGTATCTCACCGACGACCCGAAAGCGTGTGTGAACTGCCACCTGATGGCTCCCCAGTATGCGACATGGAAACACTCGTCGCACGCGCGGGTGGCCGTCTGCAACGACTGCCATGTGCCGCATGAGAACATCGCGCTCAAGTATGCGTTCAAGGCGATGGACGGCACCCGGCACGCGTTCCTGTTCACCTTCCACATGGAGCCGGATGTCATCCGCATGCACGCGCCGGGCCAATGGACGGTCCAGAACAACTGCATCCGCTGCCACGAGGGTCAACTCGGCCACGCCGCCCACCTCGCCGTCACATGGAAGGAAGTCAAAGCCGGCGCCGGCAAACTCTGCTGGGACTGCCACCGTGAGACACCCCACGGACGCGGCAACAGCGAGGCATCAACGCCCAACGCGCGCGTCCCCGAACTCTCTCCCATCCTCCCCGGCTGGGAACGCGCAACCACTCAACCAAACACACCATGAAAAGCATCGTCGAACTCGTTGAAAAGAAACCCTGGGTCGGGTGGATCCTCTACCTTGGCACGCTCGCCGCCGTCTTCGGGATCGGCCTCCTCGCCGCCTCGATCTTCGAGCGCCGCCAGGAATCTTTCCGCGTCCAGCAGGTCAATCCGATCGCCGACTGGGAGCCCCGCAACGAGGTGTGGGGTCAGAACTACCCTCGCGAATACGAGTCCTACATGCGGACGTCCGAGACCAACTTCAAAAGCAAGCACGGCGGGTCGGCCGAGACCGACTACCTCGCGGAGGATCCGCGCCTGGTCGTCCTGTGGGCGGGCTATCCGTTTTCGCGCGATTACAAGCAGGCGCGCGGTCACTTCTATGCGATCAAGGACATCCGCGACACCCTGCGCACCACGGCCCCGCTGCCCGGCACATGCTGGACCTGCAAGAGCACCGACGTCCCCCGCGTGATGAACGAAATGGGAGCCGCCAATTTTTACAAAGCCAAGTGGGCCGACCTCGGTCCGGAAATTGTGAACCCGATCGGCTGTCAGGACTGCCACGACCCCAAGACGATGAATCTCCGCATCACCCGCCCCGCGCTGGCCGAGGCCATGGCGCGGCGCGGCCAGGACATCAACAAAGCCACCCACCAGGAGATGCGCTCGCTCGTCTGCGCCCAGTGTCATGTGGAGTATTATTTTCAGGGCGAGGGCAAATACCTCACCTTTCCGTGGGACAAGGGCTTCAGCGCGGAAGACATGGAGGCCTATTACGATTCCATCGACTTCAAAGACTGGACGCACGCGCTCAGCAAAGCCCCCATGCTCAAAGCCCAGCACCCGGACTACGAACTTTTCATGACCGGCATCCATGCCCAGCGGGGCGTTTCCTGCGCGGACTGCCACATGCCCTACAAGAGCGAGGGAGGCATCAAGTTCACCAACCACCACATGGCCAGCCCGTTGCAGAATATCTCGGCTTCGTGCGGAGTCTGCCACCGCGAAAGCGAGGAGAACCTCCTGCGCGATGTGCACGCGCGTCAGGACCGCGTCAAGGAACTCCTCCAACTCGCGCAGGACGCGCTCGCGCACGCCCACATCGAGGCCAAAGCGGCCTGGGAGGCCGGAGCCACCGAGGCCGAAATGAAGCCGGTCCTGACCCTCATCCGCCATGCCCAGTGGCGGTGGGACTGGGTGGCCGCCGCCAATGCGTTCGGCTTCCATTCCCCGCTTGAGGCCGCCCGCGTGCTGGGCAATTCGATCGCAAAGGCCGAGCAGGCCCGCCGCGAACTCGCCATCGTTCTCACCGCCCACCATGTGGCACTCCCGGTTCCCATGCCCGACATCTCGACCAAGGAAAAAGCCCAGGCCTACATCGGGCTCGACATGGCGGCCATCGAAGCCCAGAAGCTGGAATTTCTGGAGAATGTCGTCCCGCAGTGGGATGCCGAGGCAAAGGCCCGCGAGGCCAAATTGCCGGCCAGCGATGCGAGCAAGTCGAACTATCCGGAAAAGAAATGAACCACCCATCCCAAGGGAGCGCGGACATCCTGTCGGCGGGTCCGGGAATACCCATCGGATGCGGACGTCCGCGCTCCCTTCCTCTCCCGGCCGTCCACTCTTACGGAGCATCCATGCTCATGGTCGGCGGGATTGTCCTCACCGGCTTTGCGATTGAATCCGCGCGCGGGGGCGGCGCGCTGGTTCCCCCCGTCTGGCCGTCCAACGCGATTTTCCTCGGCCTCTTCGCCGGATGGATCGGCCTGCTTGCCGCGCTGCCCGGACGCCTCACCGCCTGGCTTGGCGGGGTGCCATTTGCCTTGGCGACGATGGTGATGTTGGGGGTCCTTGGCGCCCTTGGCGGAACGATCCCGCAGGAGGCCTCGCTCGCTCCGGCATGGGCGCGCGGCTTTGGCCTGCACCATGTGTTTGGCGGCATGCCGTTTGCGGTCGCCCTCCTGCTCTTCCTCACAAACCTTGGAATCGCGACTTGTCGCAAAGTCCGCCAGGTGGGGATCCGGGGCTGGTTTTTCTCGCTCAACCACCTCGGCATTTGGATCGCGGTCGCCAGTGCGATGTTCGGAGCCGGCGATGTGATCCGCGCGCGGATGATCCTCGTCGAAGGGCAGGCCGAAGCGATGGTTGTCGATGCGAATGGCCGCAGCGGTTATCTGCCCTTCGGACTCTTCCTCCAGCGATTCTATGTCGATCATTACGGCGAGGAAAGCGGACGCCCCGGTGTCGCAAAACGCTTCGCCGCCGACGTAACCATCCTTGCGCCCGATAAAAAATTCTCGAATACGACAATCGAGGTCAACCACCCGCTCCGCCGGGACGGATGGACGCTCTACCTTACAAACTACGAACTTTCCGAATCCGGACAGACCGACCAGTGCCTCATCGAAGCCGTGCGCGATCCCTGGCTGCCCGGCGTCTATGCCGGGATTTTCCTCATGCTCGGCGGCGCGCTCGCCATGCTTTTCAAGTGCCCGTTTGTGATGCCCGCCCGGCCGGGAGGAAATCCATGATCGCGTTCGCAGTGGGCGCGGCGGGTTTTTGGACGGCGTCCTTTCTGGCGAAGAACCGGGTTCGTACATTCCTCTACTCGGCCGGCATCGTTGTGTTGGCGGCCTATGTCGTGATGCTATGGATCGGACTCGGACGCCCCCCGACCCGCACGCTCGGGGAGACCCGGCTTTGGTATGCGCTGTTGTTGCCGGTGGTGTCGTTGGTCGTCGCCTTGCGCTGGCGGATTGTCTGGCCGCTTTTTTACGGCGCGGCCATGTCGTGTGTCTTCCTCGTCATCAACCTTCTCCGCCCGGACGCCTTCGACAAAACCCTCATGCCCGCCCTGCAAAGCCCGTGGTTTGTGCCCCATGTCGTGGTCTATATCCTCGCCTACGCGTTTCTCAGCGCATCCGCGCTGGGCGCCCTGCAGTTTCTCATCAAACGCGAGAACACACTTCCCGCCTGCGACCGCGCGGTCTGGATCGGCCTTGCATTTCTTACCATGGGACTCCTCTTTGGCGCGCTCTGGGCCAAGGAGGCCTGGGGACATTATTGGACGTGGGATCCCAAGGAAACATGGGCCTTCCTCACATGGGCGATCTACCTCGCCTACATCCACCTGCGCATCCGGCATCCCGCCGCCAAACGCTTCGCGGCGATCTTCCTCCTCGCATCCGTTGCTGTGCTCGCCACCTGCTGGTTCGGCGTCAACTACCTCCCCTCGGCCGCCTCCAGCGTGCACACCTACACGCAATAACCGGCAGCCGGGGAGCGGAGGCTAAGCGTTCTTCTACCGTGGGCGAAGAAGAGTGGAGAGAGGCGGGTGACGCCACCGGGCGCAACGGTGTGGGCGGCGTATAAGCTTCCACGCAACACCTCAACGCTGCTGCAAAGTCTGCCTCGATCTCGCTTCAGGGGGAGATCGTCAGGACGGGGGCCTCATCGACATGCCGCACCGACCGACTTGACACCGACGGATTCTTTTCTAGTATGCAGTCTGATGTGCATTTTTCCCAAAGGTCTCCAGTTGTTTGCCGCTCTGGTCCTCGTTGGGATTTTGCTGCAATCTGTATGGTGCTCGGCCGAAAATGCTGGAATGGTTCATTGTATCACAACGGACTGCTCTCAACACGCAGGTTCAAACCATTCCGGCCAAAACGATGATGGAAAATCCGATTCCTCCGACACGGACGGTCCCTTTAATTGTTGCCATCATGCGGGTTGTCATTCTCCGTCAAGCTATGCTCCAATGGTTGTGTCGATTCTGCCTCCGTTCGTTCCGTGTAGTAGCCGGATCCACTCTGCCGATTCAATGATCCCCGACGGTCCCGTCGAGGAAATTGAACACCCCCCTCAGTTGTCCTGATCGTCGCGGAACTTTCGTGCCCTGATGGCACGAATTGACCAACGACCCGCCTCCCCTCCGCAGATGTCTGCGGAATTCCCTTCGCGCCGACCGCCTCGGATGCCGAAGTCCCTCTTCACTTCAACTCAGGATCAATATGAAAACATTCCCATTGCCTCTAATTGCAACCCTTTTTGCCCTATCTCCGTTGGCGCTGCACGCCGACAACGCGTCAACTCTTCCGCAGATAACGGTGCAACCCACGCCGTCGGGTAGCATTCGTAACGCCACCGTTCATGAATTCCGCGACCGATTCATTCTTGCCGGGTCAGTTACTCGCACGCCTGTGTATGCGGCGGGGATTGGAGCCCACGTTGATGTGACGCTCATGGATTCCCGTGGAGAAATACTGGCTGTCATAAAGGACACCGTCGCTTTCAACCGGCATCCGGTGACCGGGCGGCACAGAACGAGTCGCTTCGCGATTTCTTGGGCTGCGTCTGAGTATCCGACCTTGCACTCGATCATCGTCCGATATGCCGCAGGGTCCCATGCGTGGTGTGCTGACCAGAAGGAGAAACAATGATGTCGCCAATTTCCTTTCTGTGCGCACTTTCCTCCTTTGTCGGCTGTTTCGTCATCGCAACCGCTTCTTTGCGGGCCGAGCCGCCAGTTGCCGCAGACGAGGCCGTCGAGTTGGCCCTGTCGAAAAATCCTGAGCTGGCTGCGGCGCGGATGGTGATCGCCGAGGCGGAGGCTAGGACGCGGACGACCGGGCGATTGACGAATCCCGAGCTTACGGGAGAAGTCGCGAGCGGGCAGGACTTCGAGGGCCGGGTGGCCGTGGGAATCACGCAGCCCTTTCCGCTCACCGGGCGGCTTCGGTTCGAGCGGGAGCTTTCCGCCGTTGAGTTGGAAATGGCACGCCTCGAAATCAAAGACCGTGAGCGTCAGCTAAAGGCTGCGGTGCGCAAAGCGTTTTACGACCTCGTGGCAGCCCGAGCGGCCATTTCCCTGGTGGCACAACAGGCGGACTTGGCTGCCAGCTTTGCAAAAGTGATTGCCGACGGCGTTGGGCAGGGCTTCGGTTCCTCACTCGACGCCCAACAGGCTCAGTTGGCGACGGAGGTTGCCCGGGCGAAAAGCGTGAGTCTGCGCTCGGAGGAGGTGGCCGCGCTCGCCAGACTGAATGTCTTGATCGGGCGTCCATCGGACACCTTGCTTCGCACGGAGAGCACCCTCAATCTTCCCAAGACCATTCCCGCGAATCGAACAATGCGAGAGCGGGCGGACTTGCAGCTCGCCGAAACGGCGGTTCGAGGAGGCGCAGCCCAGGTCTCCCTCGCGAAGGCGAGCCGTTGGGAAGACCTTGGGGTGGGCGTTTTCGTGGAAGGCGAGCGCTTTCGTGACGAGCCCGAGGGCATCGAACCCGAGGCGCTCGTCGGTCTCCAATTCAACATTCCCCTCCCGCTCTGGCAGAACGGCTCCGGCAAGGTTGCCGAAATGGAAGCCGCTCAGGCACGAAAGACGGCAACCTTGGATGCGCTGCGCTTCAGTGCGCGCAACGAAGCGCTCACCGCGCACGCGATCCTTTCCGTACGCTTTCGTTCTGCTGCCGAGATGCAAGCTACGTTGGTTCCTGCCGCAAAAAAGCAGGTTACCGATGCAGAGGCAGCTTACCTCCGTGGAGAACTCGACATCACGACCGTCTTTCGCACCCGCGAGCAGCTTGTCGAAGTCGAAGCGGCATCTCTGGAAGCCCGTAAAAACTACTTCGCGGCCTACGCCGAGTGGCTCGCCGCTCTTGGTGAAACGTCCGCACAACCCTGACAAATTATCCCTATATGAAATTACTCATACTCACTTGCAGCCTCGTCTCGGCGGCGGCACTTGGCGCCGCCGAAGGGCCTGTCGATGCCGCGCGTGCGGCGAATACCGTCATTCTCGACGAGGCGGGCATCAAAAACCTCCGCCTCGAAACCATCATGGTCGAGGAGCGAACCTTCGAGCGGACCATTTTCGCCATTGGCCGTGTCGAGGAAATCCCGGGAAACCAATACTCCATCTCATCGCGCATCCCGGGTCGCGCCATCGAGGTGAACGCCTTTATCGGCGATGAAGTCAAGGCCGGCGAAGTGCTGGTGAAAGTCGAGAGCCGCCAACCCGGCAATCCGCCGCCCGTCATCGAACTTCGCGCCCCGCACGATGGAGTGATCATCGAGTCTGATGTCCTGCAGGGCCAGCCGGTCCAGCCCGACACCGAGTTGCTCGACATCGCGGATCGCAATGAAATGTGGGTAGTTGCTCGCATCCCGGAGCAGCTCGCCGCCGACATCGCTCCGGGCACCAAGGCCCGCATCCGGTTCCCCGCGCTCGGCGGTGAAGCCATCAATGCGGAACTTCTCCGTTTTGGCGTAAGAACCGACCGCACGGCCGGAGCGATTGAGGGCATTTTCAAGGTTCCCAATCCCGATCGGAAATTAACTCCCGGCATGAGAGCCGAGTTTCAAATTATCATTTCCACCCGGCCCAACGTGATCGCCGTGCCCGAAGAGGCGGTGCAGGGAGATCCTGCCAAACGGGTTGTCTATGTGAAGGACTTCGATCTGCCCAATGCGTTTGTGAAATCCCCCGTCGTCCTCGGTGAGAGAGGCGGCGGCTGGGTCGAGGTGATCTCCGGGGTCTTTCCCGGTGACGAGGTGGTCACGCGCGGCTCCTACATGCTCGGGTTTGTTGGCGGGGGTGGCATGTCGCTGAAAGAGGCTCTGGACGCCGCCCACGGGCACGCCCATGCCGAGGATGGTTCGGAACTGTCGAAAACCGGGAAAAATGCGGAGGCCGACGATCACGGCGCTGAAAAGTCCGGCGGCACTCCCGCATGGATGATGATCTACGCCGCAGGCAGCACTCTGCTGATGCTTCTCTTCGCCCAGCTCTGGTGGAACGCCAAACGCAAGGAGGGCAGGACGACCCATGCTTGACAAACTCATTCGCTTCTCGCTGGCCCAGCGGGGACTCATTCTCATGGGCGCACTGGTTGTGCTCATCCTTGGCGTCAAAAAGACGCTCGATACGCCGGTCGATGTTTTGCCCGACCTGACGAAACCGACTGTCACCCTTCTCACCGAGGCCAAGGGCTACTCCCCGGAAGAGGTCGAAACGCTGGTTTCCATCCCGCTGGAAAACGCGCTCATGGGTGTCACCGGCGTGGATCGCATCCGCACCACCAACGACATCGGCTTGTCCCTCATCTTTGTCGAGTTCAACTGGGGCGTCGATATCTACAAGGCCCGCCAGTTCGTTCAGGAACGCCTCATGGGTGCCACGGAAACCCTGCCCGCAGGCATCACGCCTTACATGACCCCGGTATCGTCGCTCATGGGCGACATCATGCTTGTCGGTCTGCGTGATCCCACCGGAAAAACCCCGGTGCGGGATCTCCGGGTTCTCGCCGATTGGACGGTCGCCCGCCGCATTCAATCCGTCCCCGGTATCGCCGAGGTGCTGGTGATGGGGGGAGGCGTGAAACAGATTCAGGTGCAGCCCGATCCCGAGCGCATGCTTCTCCACCAAGTCACCCTCGAGCAGATCCGTGAGGCTGCGGCCGAGGCTGTGAAAAATACCACCGGTGGATTCCTCACCGAGCGATCCCAGGAAATCATGGTGCGCAATCTGGCCATGACCACCGACCTGCAGGTCATCGCCTCGACGATTGTCGCTTATCGCAATGATGCTCCCGTCTATTTGCGGGATGTGGCCGAGGTCAAATGGGATATCGAACCGATGCGCGGCGATGCCGGTTTCGGGGTCGCCCATGGAAAACCAAATGCCGGGGGCGAGCTGGGCGGACGCGGCGTGATCCTCAGCGTGCGGAAGGCGCCGGGCTTCGATACCATCGCGCTCTCCAAAAAGGTTGACGACGCTCTCGAGGAACTTCGCAAGGGATTGCCCGAGGGGGCGGAACTCATCACGCTCTATCGGCAGGAGGACTTCATCCACCTCTCCATCGACAATCTCGTCGAGGCCCTCCGCGATGGCGCGATCATGGTCGCGATTATCCTGTTTCTCTTTCTGCTCAACGTCCGCATCACCGCAATCACCCTCACCGCGATTCCGCTCTCATTGGGACTCACCATCCTTGTTTTCGACATCTTCGGCCTCACCGTAAATTCCATGACCCTCGGCGGCCTTGCCGTGGCCGTCGGCATGGTGGTCGATGACGCCATCGTCGATGTCGAAAACGTCTTCCGTCGCCTGCGTGAAAACGCCGGCCAGGCCAACCCTCTGCCGAGAATCGAGGTCATCGCCCGGGCCTCCAGCGAAGTGCGTTCCTCCATCCTCTATGCCACCTTGCTCATCATCCTCGTATTTTTGCCTTTGATGGCTCTCAGTGGAGTCGAGGGCAAACTCTTCACCCCCATTGCCCTCGCCACGATCATCAGCATGGCGGCCTCATTCGTGGTCTCACTGACCGTGATCCCGGTGCTGAGTTCCTTTCTCCTCAATCCAAAAGCAGGCAAAGAACACAAAGACTTCATCCTCGTGCGCTGGCTCAAGGCTGGTTTCAGAAATACCTGCCTGCGCTTTGCCTTGTCCCAACCCTTGTTGCTCTTTGCCTTCACGGGAGTCCTCATGGTGATAGCATGGTTTGCTTTCCAGAGCATGGGGCGCAACTTCCTTCCCGCCTTCCGGGAACCCACCGCGCTCGCCGCCACCACTCTGGCGCCGGGAACTTCGCTGAAAACGACGACCGATGCGGCAGATGTTGCAGTGGAACTCTTGCTGCGAGTCCCCGGTGTCAAACTCGCGGGATACCGTGCCGGTCGAGCCGAGCGCGGCGACCACGTTGTTCCGGTTTCCAGCGTCGAGATCGACATCGAATTCGATGAATCCTCGGGTCGCACCCGCGAGGAAATTCTCGCCGACATCCGGGACACGATGAAGACCATCCCCGGCACGTTCACCGCCATGAGCGGCCCTCTTGCGGACCGCATCGGCCACATGCTCAGCGGCGTCTCGGCCAAGGTGGCAGTCAAAATCTTCGGCCCGGACCTGGAGGAGTTGACCCGCCTCGGCAACCGCGTCGCCGAAATCGCCCGCACCGTGCCCGGACTGGACGAGGCCCGCCCGGAGCAACAGGCACCTGTACCTCAGCTCCGCATCGAGCCCGTTGCCGACCGCGCCGCCGCCTACGGCGTGACCCCGGGTCAGCTCACAGAGGAAATGGCCGCTTTGATGGCCGGCGACTATGTGGGCGAAGTGTATGAAGGCGTCCGTGTTTACGATCTCGTCGTTCGGCTGCCCGAAGACTGGCGGGAGGACCCGGACCGCCTGCGTTCGCTCTACATCGACACCAAGGCCGACAGCCTCGTCCCGCTCGATACCGTTGCCACCCTGCGCATGGCTTCCGGCCCAAACACCATCATGCGCGAGAACCTTCGCCGCCGGTTCGTCGTGGCCATCAACCCGACTGTCACCGATCTCGTCTCGGCCGTCGATGAGTTAAAACGCCGCGTGGCGGAGGAGCTTGTGTTGCCGGAAGGCTACACAATTTCCTATGAGGGCGAATATCTCGCCCAGAAAGAGGCTTCCCGCACCATCGCCGTCACTTCGCTCCTGGTTCTGCTGGTCGTGATCTTCCTGCTGCATTCGCATTTCAAGAACTTCGTTTTCGTCTGGCTGGTGCTCACCATCATCCCTGTCTCGTTGATCGGCGGAATTCTTAATACCCGCATGACCCTGGACAACATCAGCATCGCGACCCTCGTCGGCTTCATCGCCGTCGGCGGTATTGCGGCACGCAACAACATCATGCTCATTTCTCACTACATGCATTTGTTGGCGCATGAAGGCGAACGCTTCACCAAGGAAATGATCATCCGCGGCACAGAGGAGCGCCTTGTGCCCATTCTCATGACCGCGCTTGCCGCGGGTATCGCCCTGATCCCGCTGGTGGTCGCCGCCGACAAGCCCGGCAAGGAAATCCTCAACCCCGTCGCCATCGTCATCGTCGGCGGCTTGGTGAGTTCGACCATCCTCGGGCTGATGGTCACCCCGTCCTTGTTCTACCTCTTCGGCCGAAAAGCCGCCGAGAAATCACTCCGTCTTCACAGTCATGTTGCCGACTGACGTCCGTTGAACCTTAGATCCCCAGACATCCACAAACCAAACCAAAACAAACACAATGAAAGCAAAACACATCCTGACACAAACACTGGCCCTCGCGGCCGGTCTCATTGCCACGCTATCCCTTCAAGCCGAGGAGGGGCACAATCATGGCAAGAAAGAGGCTGGTCCCAACGGTGGACGGCTGATCACCGTGGTCGAGCCCCACGCCGAATTCCTCCTCACCCCCGACCGCAAAGTGCAAATTACCTTCGTCGGCGAGGACGAAAAGGTGATCGCACCCGCCGAGCAAGTCGTCACCGTGACCACAGGTGACCGCTCCGCCCCTTTGAAGCTGACGTTCTCAAAAGTGGGCACGGCGCTTGTCTCCGAACAGAGCGTGCCCGAGGGGAATGACCTGCCCGTCGTCGTGCAGATCAAGCCCACTCCCGACGCCAAGGCGGTCATCGAAAAATTCACACTCAACCTCTCGAACTGCCCGGGGTGCAACAGGGCCGAATATGCCTGCACGTGTGAACACGAGGCGGAGGAAAAAGGCCACGAGGGACACAACCATTGAACAGGGCAATCGAAACTCTCCGATGATCACACTTCGGCCTCGCCCACTATGGACGAGGCCGAAAGTGACGGGAGAGAAGCACCTCGTTTCCACGCGTCTTTCTGTGAATCCGGGGGCAGGCATTCCGACAAACAACTGGAAGGCCATCTTTTCGACGTCATTGTGCAGAACGGCGATTACGCGATCACAAACTCCCCCCTTCGCTCGATCCCCGGACGACATGTCATCATTTTCTTCATATAAGTAACCCACTATTGAGATTAAACTGGTCAATTTTTCCACTTGGAGAATTTCCTGCTGGCAGCGGGGTCACCACCGGGTCAATGATGGGGGAGTCCTCCAGCCACCATGTCGCCCGCCATTCACCACCTCTATATTTCGCCCGGACACAATTACTTCGGCCACCATGGTCGGCCCGCTGGGGAAAATGAAATCACGGAAGTGGAGACCATCGAATGTGTTGCCGGGCGCGGCATCCGGGGTGACCGATTCTTCGACTGGCAGCCGGACTACAAAGGCCAGATCACGTTCTTCAGTCACGAGAACCTTCTCAGACTCTGGGACGAACTGGCCGTTCCTCACGCCGACCGACACCCATCGGCCACCCGCCGCAACGTCATCGTCGGCGGCCTCGACCTCGATTCCCTCATCGGTGCGGAATTCGAAATCCAGGGCGTCCGCTTCCTCGGCACCGAGGAGTGCCGCCCGTGCTACTGGATGAATTCTGCGATCCACCCGGACGCCGAGGAGTGGATGAGGGGCCGCGGCGGCCTCCGCGCCAAGATCCTCACCGACGGCAAATTGTTCAAATCCTAAACCCCCGCCGGATCCGCTCCGCTTTCCATTTCTACTGCCCACAGGTTCTCCGTTTTTCTTTCATTAATGCAAATGAGTTGCCGTCCCAAGAATTGCCTTGTTGGTTTGCGATGCGGCGGATGAGATGGGGAGGCAATCATTGAAATGGACGATATCGCGAGTTTTGGGAATGGCGGCGGTTGCGCTGCCATTGAGTCCGTCGGTGGCGCGGAACGAGTTGGTGGGGAATCCGGAGCCGGAGGCGGAAGGGTGGTTTCAGCAGGACGGGGTGAGCGGCGATTGGTCCGGTGCGGAACAAACTTTGCGATCACGGGGTGGAGATATTTTGGGGGCTATACGGTTGAGGTCTGGGGGAACACCTCGGGAGGCGAGGAGACCGGCGCGGTTTATACCGGGTTGCTGGATTTTGGCGTGGATCTGGATCTGGAGAAAGCGGTGGGCTGGTCGGGGGCCAGCGTGAGCACGACGTGGCTCTGGTTGAGCGGGCGGGATGCCAGCGAGGATTTGGCGGGAAATTTTCTGACGATCTCCAATCGTCGCCGGGTTCAACACGCTTCGGATGTTCGAGTTGTGGTTCCAGCAAAACCTTCTCGAGGACAAAATCTCGATTCGCGTCGGGCAGCTTGCGGCCGACTCCGAGTTTGTGATTTCCGACTATGCGGGGTTGTTCATCAACGGCACGTTCGGCTGGCCGGCATTTGTTTATATGAATCTTCCGGAGGGCGGGCCGGGGTATCCGATGGGGACGCTCGGCACACGGCTGGCGCTCAATCCGGTGGATTGGTTCACCTTCCAGGCGGCGGCTTTTCAGGGGAATGTTTTCGCGCAGGACGTGAACCGGCACGGCTTCCGCTGGAGGCTCGACGCGGAAACCGGCTACACCTTTCTGAACGAGGCCCAGGTCCGCTGGAATCATCGCGATGACGAAATGGGGCTGGCCGGCCAATTCAAAGCCGGGGCGTGGATGCAGACCGGTTCATCGGCGGATGCGCTTGGGGAATCGACCGCTTCGGGCAACTACGGGTTTTATGCCATCGTGGACAGAATGTTATTCCGCGAACCCGGCGAAGAAAAGTCGGCTCCGGGCGGTCTGAGCAAAAACGCCAAACCGGTGGTGGACGGCAAGGGAGGCAAGGACTTCAAGTCGCCGGTCACTTATGAGAAGTCCGAACAGGGACTCGGCTGGTTCGGACGGATCGCATTCGCCGAAGCGAACCGCAACTTTGTGAACTTCTACTTCGACACCGGCCTGACCCATCTTCTACAGTTTGAAAAACTGAAGTGTTGATAAACAACGAGTTACGAAGTCGAAAAAATCGTTGGCACTACATTTACCAACCTGGCGATGGGGGAGGTCTCAGGCGATTTCTTGC
>Ga0114939_10001279_pt1 | contig 19989 bp, 20 predicted proteins | sample AshMeaCrysSpring_FD_87196 | JGI IMG/M metagenome (GOLD analysis project Ga0114939, IMG submission 87196) | Groundwater microbial communities from Big Spring, Nevada to study Microbial Dark Matter (Phase II) - Ash Meadows Crystal Spring | ecosystem: Environmental > Aquatic > Deep subsurface >...
CGAGCTGGACCGGCGGCTGATCGGCGCGCGCGTGCGCCGGCTGCGCGAGCGGCTGAAGGCCCTGGGCAAGCAGCGGCGCACGCAGCGCCGGGCACGCGCCCGGCGCGACGTGTTCTCGGTCTCGCTGGTCGGCTACACCAACGCCGGCAAGTCGACGCTGTTCAACGCGCTCACGCGCGCCGGCGCCTATGCGGCCGACCAGCTGTTCGCCACGCTGGAGACGACCTCGCGCCGGGCGCACGTCGCCAGCGATGTCGAGGTCGTGCTGTCCGACACGGTCGGCTTCATCCGCGGCCTGCCGCACCAGCTGGTCGACGCGTTCAAGCCGACGCTGGAGGAATCGATCGAGGCCGACCTGCTGCTGCACGTGATCGACGCCGCCGCGCCGGCGCGCGACGCGCAGATGGCCGAGGTCGACCGCGTGCTGGCCGAGATCGGCGCGGCCAGTGTGCCCCGGCTGCTGGTGTTCAACAAGATCGACCGGCTGGATCGCGCGGCCGCGGTCGAACGCGATGCCTGTGGTACGATCCGCGCCGTTTTTCTCAGCGCGGCAACGGGCCAAGGCATCGACTTCCTGCGCGAAGCGATCGCCGAGCGGGCGCGGATGGGCGATGCCGCCGCGTCTCGCACCTCACCGGAACTCGCCTCGGCGACGACGTTGCCCTGAATCGACGCGCACCCATCGCACCATTGCCTGCCATGCCAGTGATCCCCGGGATCTCCCTCTCGCTGAACGACCCCCAATGGGGCCGTGGCTCGGGCGGCGACGGCGAACGCGAGGAGCCGCGGCGCGCCAAACCGCCGTCGGGTCCGCCCGATCTCGACGAACTCTGGCGCGACCTGAACCGGCGGCTGAATGGCCTATTCGGCCGGCGCGGCGGCTCCGGCGGCGGTGCCTCGGGCGGTGGGGGTGGCAGCTTCCGGCCGGACGCGCGCGGCGCCGGCTTCGGCGTGCTCACGGTGCTGGCCGTGGCGGCGCTGATCTGGCTGGGCAGCGGCGCGTATATCGTGCAGGAAGGGCAGGTTGCGGTGGTGACCACGTTCGGCCGCTACAGTGAGACGACGCCGGCGGGTTTCCGCTGGCGGCTGCCCTGGCCGGTGCAGGCGCACGAACTGGTCGACGTGCTGTCGGTGCGCACCCTGGAGATCGGCACCCGCGGCCGCGCGGACCGGCTCAAGGAGTCGCTGATGCTGACCGACGACGAGAACATCGTCGACGTGCACTTCACCGTGCAGTACCGGATCAAGGAAGACGTCGGAGGCGCGCGCGACTTCGTGTTCAACAGCCGGCGGCCGACCGAGGCCGTGTCGCAGGTGGCCGAGTCGGCGATGCGCGAGGTGGTCGGCCGGCAGTCGATGGACAAGGTGCTGTACGAGTCGAGGCAGGAAATCGCCGACGCGGTGCGCGCGCAGATGCAGGAGAACCTCGACCGCTACGGCACCGGCATCCTGGTGTTGCAGGTGGCGATTCAGAACGCGCAGCCGCCCGAGCAGGTGCAGGCGGCGTTTGACGATGCGGTCAAGGCCACCCAGGACCGCGAGCGGCTGATCAACGAAGGCCAGGCCTACGCCAACGACGTGGTGCCGAAGGCGCGCGGCACGGCGGCGCGCCTGCTGCAGGAGGCCGAAGGTTACCGCACGCGGGTCGTGCAGACGGCCGAGGGCGACGCGGCGCGATTCCGCCAGGTGCTGGCCGAGTACACCAAGGCGCCGCAGGTCACGCGCGAGCGCCTGTACATCGAGACGATGCAGCAGATCTTCAGCAGCACGACCAAGGTGATGATCGACAGTCGCGCCAGCAATCCGCTGCTGTACCTGCCGTTCGACAAGCTGCTGCAGCAGACCGCCGGCGAGGCGGCCACGGTGCGCCCGTCGGTGCCGTCGCCGGCCGAGGCGGCGCCGGTCGAGCCGCGGCCGGGCTCCGGCGGCCGCGTGCGCGAGACCCGTTAGGAGCGGCCGATGAACAAGGCCATTGCCACCGTCGTCGGGCTGATCGTCGCTGCGGTGCTGTTCCGCGCCAGCACCTTCGTCGTCGACCAGCGCCAGTACGCGATCCTGTTCCAGCTCGGCCAGATCACCGAGGTCTATTCGGAGCCGGGCCTGAAGTTCAAGATCCCGCTGATCCAGAACGTCGTCTACCTCGACCGCCGGATCCTGACCATCGACACGCCGCAGGCTGACCGGGTGCAGACCTCGGAGAAGAAGAACCTGCTGATCGACTCCTTCGTCAAGTGGCGCATCGCCGACCCGCGCCGCTACTACGTCAGCTTCCAGGGCCTCGAACGCGCGGCCGAGGAGCGCATCAACTCGCTGGTGCGCGACGCGCTGAACCGCGCGGTCAACCTGCGCACGGTCAACGACATCACCTCGCTGGAGCGCGAACGGGCGATGGACGAGATCAAGGCCGGCGTCCAGGAGAAGGTGCGCGACCTCGGCGTCGAGGTGGTCGACGTGCGGATGAAGCGCATCGAGTTCGTGCCCGAGATCAACGAGGACGTTTTCCGCCGCATGCAGTCCGAGCGCAAGCGCGTGGCCACCGAGCAGCGCTCGATCGGCGCCGCCGAGGGCGAGAAGATCCGCGCCGATGCCGACCGCCAGCGCGAGGTGCTGCTCGCCGAAGCCTACCGGCAGGCGGAGAAGATGAAAGGCGAGGGCGATGCCCGTGCCACCGCGATCTACGCCCAGGCCTTCGGCCAGAACACCGAGTTCTTCACCTTCTACCGCAGCCTCGAGGCGTATCGCGCCAGCTTCCGCAGCCGGGCCGATGTGCTGGTGATCGATCCGTCGTCGGAGTTCCTGAAGTACCTGAAGAACCCGGCGCCGGGCCGCGCTCCCCAGCGCTGATGTGGACCACGCTCGGCCTGGCCTTGGCGATGATGCTGGTGCTCGAAGGCCTGCTGCCGCTGGCGGCGCCCGCGGCCTGGCGCGAGATGTTCCGCCGCGTGACCGAACTGACCGACGGCCAGATCCGTTTCTTCGGCCTGGCCTCGGTCGCGCTCGGGCTGGCGCTGGCGGCGGCGTTCTCCTGAAGGCGCGGGCACAATAGCGGCTGGGCGCGGCCGGATGGCGCAGTTGCCGCCGCGCCATCGACACGACCAGGACGACCGCCGTGGCGCGCTGGCTGCTTCCCGAGGGGATTTCCGACGTCCTGCCCGACGAGGCGCAGGCGCTCGAGCATCTGCGCCGCGCCGCGCTCGACCTGTATCGCGGCTTCGGCTACGAACTGGTGGTGCCGCCGCTGCTGGAGTACACGGACTCGCTGCTGACCGGCGTCGGCGCCGACCTCGACCTGCGCACGTTCAAGCTCGTCGACCAGCTTTCCGGACGCATGCTCGGCCTGCGCGCCGACATCACGCCGCAGGTGGCGCGCCTGGACGCGCACATCCTGAACCGCCCCGGCGTGGTCCGGCTCTGCTATGCGGCCAGCGTGCTGCACGCGCGGCCGCTGCACCCGCTGGCCACGCGCGAGCCGTTCTATGTCGGCGCCGAGCTGTTCGGCCATGCGTCGGTCGCCGCCGACGCGGAAGTGCTGGAACTGGCGGTGCGCACGCTGCGTCTGGCAGAAGTGCCGGCGGCGCGCTTCGACCTCGGCCACACGCGCATCCTGCGTGCGCTGCTCGAACTCGACCCGGCCTGTGCGGCGCTGGCCGAGGACATCGTCGGTGCGCTCAGCACCAAGGACGATCCGACGCTCGCCGCACTGACCGACGCGCTGGCCGCGCCCGCGCGGGCCGCGCTGCGCGCGCTGAACCGCCTGCACGGCGGCGAGCAGGTGCTGGCGCAGGCGCGCGCGGCGCTGCCGGCGGTGGCCGCCGTGACGGCGGCGCTCGACGAGTTGCAGCACCTGGCCGCGGTGCTGGCGCGGCTGGGCACCGCGGTCAACATCGACCTGGCGGACCTGCACGGTTTTCGTTACCACACCGGCGCCACGTTCGCCGCCTACGCCGACGGCTGGCCGGTGGCGCTGGCCCGCGGCGGCCGCTACGACGATGTCGGCCGCGCCTTCGGCCGTGCGCGGTCGGCCACCGGCTTCTCGATCGACCTGCGCGAGCTTTCGCGCTCGCGCGAGGCTTTCGCCACGCCGGCGATACTTGCGCCCGGGGGTGGCGACGAGCGACTGGCGGCGGCGATCGACGAACTGCGCGCCGGCGGCGAGATCGTGGTGCGCCGGCTGGGCGACGACGGCTGCGGCGACGGCCCGCAGTGCGACCGCGAACTGCGCCTCGTCGATGGCGCCTGGCGGGTCGTGGCGCGCACCCGGCCGGGCGGCGGACAGTCAGTGGGCGGGCCGCGCGACGGCGATCGATGAACTGAAGCGGGAAGGGCGATGGCGAGAAACGTGGTGGTGGTCGGCACCCAGTGGGGCGACGAAGGCAAGGGCAAGATCGTCGACTGGCTGACCGAACAGGCGCAGGGCGTGGTCCGCTTCCAGGGCGGGCACAACGCCGGGCACACGCTGGTCATCAACGGGCGCAAGACGATCCTGCGGCTGATTCCCTCGGGCATCATGCGGCCGGAGGTGGCCTGCTACATCGGCAACGGCGTCGTGCTCTCGCCCGCCGCGCTGCTGGCCGAAATCGACGAGCTGCAGGCCGCCGGCCTGGACGTGACGGGCCGGCTGCGCATCAGCGGCAACTGCCCGCTGATCCTCGACTACCACGTGGCGCTGGACCGCGCGCGCGAAGAGCGCAAGGGCGCCGGCAAGATCGGCACCACCGGGCGCGGCATCGGCCCCGCCTACGAAGACAAGGTGGCGCGCCGCGCCGTTCGGGCGCAGGACCTGTTCGACGAGGCGCGCTTCGCCGAGCGCGTGCACGAGGCGCTCGACCTGCATAACTTCGTGCTGACCCGCTACCTTGGCGCCGAGCGCATCGAGCCGCAGGCGGTGATCGACGCCACGCTGCGGCTGGCGCCGCGGCTCAAGCCGATGGTCACCGACGTGTCTTATCAGCTGAACCGGGCGATGGTCCAGGGCGCGCGGCTGCTGTTCGAAGGCGCGCAGGGCGCGCTGCTCGATGTCGACCACGGCACCTATCCGTTCGTCACTTCGAGCAACACCGTGGCCGGCGCCGCCGCCGCCGGCGCGGGCGTGGCGCCGCAGCAGCTGCACTACGTGCTCGGCATCACCAAGGCCTACGCGACGCGGGTCGGCTCGGGGCCGTTCCCGACCGAGCTGACCGATGCGAACGGCGAGCAGCTGCGCCGGCGCGGCAACGAGTTCGGCTCGGTCACCGGCCGGCCGCGCCGCTGCGGCTGGTTCGACGCCGCGGCGCTGCGCCGTTCGGTGCAGATCAACGGCGTGACCGGGCTGTGCATCACCAAGCTCGACGTGCTCGACGAACTCGATACGGTGCGCTTGTGCACCGGCTATCGGCAGGGCGGCGCCGTCAACGACATCCTGCCCTACGGCGCCGACGCGGTGGCGGCGTGCGAGCCGGTGTACGAGGAGTTTCCCGGCTGGCGGCAGTCGACCTTCGGCGCGCGCGACTGGTCGAAGCTGCCGGCCGCGGCGCAGCGCTATCTCGACCGCCTGAGTGAAGTGACCGGCGTGCCGGTCGACATCGTCTCGACCGGCCCCGATCGCGAGCAGACGATCCTGATGCGGCACCCGTTCAGCGCCTAGGCGACGGCAGGCGCGATGTCGCTGCGGCACCTGTACGTCGGCTGGGAGCAGTACCACCGGATGATCGAGCAGCTGGCGCTGCAGGTGCACGACAGCGGCTTCCGCTTCGACTCGCTGCTGTGCCTGGCCCGTGGCGGGCTGCGCATCGGCGACGTGTTCTCGCGCCTTTATGACGTGCCGCTGGCGATCCTGGCCGCGAGTTCGTATCGGGCCGCCGCGGGCACCGAGCAGGGATCGCTCGACATCGCCGAGTACATCACCACCACCGGCGCGGCGCTGCACGGCAATCTGCTGCTGGTCGACGACCTGGTCGATTCGGGCGTGACCCTGGCCCGGGTGGTCGAGCACCTGCGCCGCCGCTATCCGGCGCTGGAGGAAGTCCGCACTGCGGTGCTCTGGTACAAGGCGCTCTCCACCGTGAAGCCGGACTACTACGTGCAGCACCTCGCCGACAGCCCGTGGATCCACCAGCCGTTCGAGGAGTACGACACGCTGCGGCCGAATCAGCTGGCGGCGCGGCTGCGCGGACACGGCGAAATGCCGCCGCCGCAGGAGTGAGGCCGCGCAGGCGGGGCATGAAATGAAAACGGCCCGCGGGAGCAGGCCGTTTCGATCTTGGTGCCCAGGAGAGGACTCGAACCTCCACACCTCGCGGCGCTAGTACCTGAAACTAGTGCGTCTACCAATTCCGCCACCTGGGCACTGGCAAGGCGCGCATTGTAATTGCGAGACCTCGCATGTCAAATTCATGCAGCGCGATTGCCCCTCTGTTGCGAGCGCTCGAGAGACACCTGAGTTGAAGAAAGACAGCCTCGATCCGCAGACCATTCTCGCCGCGCTCACCCACGCGCGCGGACCGCTCACGCCGGCGGAGCTCGTGGCGCGGCTCGGCCTCGCCGAGCAGAGTGCCGCCTTGGAGGCGGCGCTGGCCGAACTCGAGCACGCCGGCCGCGTCGTGCGCAACCGCGCCGGCCTGCTGCTGGTGGCCACGCGCGCCAACTTGCTGTCGGGCAAGGTTCAGGGCCATCGCGACGGCTACGGCTTCCTGATCCGCGACGACGGCGGCGCCGACCTCGTGCTGTCCGAGCACGAGATGGCCAGGGTGCTGCACGGCGACCGCGTGCTGGCTCGCCCCGCCGGGCAGGACCGGCGCGGCCGGCCGGCCGGCGAGATCGTCGAAGTGATCGAGCGCCGGACCAATCGGCTCGTTGGCCGTCTGCTGAACGAGCGAGGCGTGATGATCGTGGTGCCGGAGGACCAGCGCATCAGCCACGACATCCTGGTGCCGACGGGCGCGGCGGCCGGGGCCGAGCACGGCCAGGTGGTGGTGGTGGAGATCGTGCAGCAGCCGCAGCGGCACGTGCAGCCGGTCGGTCGCGTGGTCGAGGTGCTCGGCGCGATCGACGATCCGGGCATGGAGATCGAGATCGCCGTGCGCAAGTTCTCGGTGCCGCACGAGTTCCCGCCGCCGGCGCTGTCGGAGGCGGAGCGGCTGCCGGGCCAGGTCACGCGCGCGGACCTGGCCGGCCGCGTCGACCTGCGCGACGTGCCGCTGGTGACGATCGACGGCGAGGACGCGCGCGACTTCGACGACGCCGTCTACTGCGAGCCGATGAACGAGCGCCGCACGCGCTGGCGGCTCGTGGTCGCCATCGCCGACGTCAGCCACTACGTCCGCGACGGTGGCCCGCTCGATGCCGAGGCGCAGAACCGCTCGACCTCGGTGTACTTCCCGCGCCGGGTGATCCCGATGCTGCCGGAGAAGCTGTCCAACGGCCTGTGCTCGCTGAATCCGAACGTCGACCGGCTGGTGATGGTGGCCGATATGGTGATCTCCTCCAAAGGGGCGATTACCGCCTACCAGTTCTATCCGGCGGTGATGCACTCGCACGCGCGCCTGACCTACACGGAGGTGTGGGAGGCGCTGTCGGTGCCGGAGTCGCGGGCGGCGCAGCGGCTGGCGGCGCGGCTGCCGCAGCTTTCCAACCTGCACGACCTGTACCGGGTGCTGGCGAAGGCGCGCGTGGCGCGTGGCGCGCTGGAAATGGAGACCACCGAGACCTACATCGTCTGCGACGCGCAGGGACGGATCGAGAAGATCCTGCCGCGCACGCGCAACGACGCGCACCGGCTGATCGAGGAAGCGATGCTGGCCGCCAACGTCTGCGCCGCCGACCTGCTCAGCCGGAACAACCGGCCGGCGCTGTATCGCGTGCACGAGGGCCCGACGCCCGAGCGGCTGACCAACCTGCGCACCCTGCTGAAGACGCTCGGCCTGAACCTCGGCGGCGGCGATTCGCCGCAGCCGAAGGACTTCGCTGAACTGCTCGATCGCATCCGCAGCCGGCCCGACGTGCAGCTGCTGCAGACGGTGCTGCTGCGGACCATGCAGCAGGCGGTGTACAGCCCGCACAACGTCGGCCATTTCGGCCTCGCCTACGACGCCTACGCGCACTTCACCTCGCCGATCCGGCGCTACCCGGACCTGCTGGTGCACCGGGCGATCAGGGCGATCGTGGACGGGCGAACCTATGAGCCGCAACTGCTGGCCAGCGTCGACGTGCAGGAGGCGCCGCGCTTCGGGCGACGCCCGAGCGGCCGCGACGCGCCGGCGCGCGCCGCGGTGCCGACGTGGGAGAAGCTCGGACTGCTGTGCTCGGCCAACGAGCGGCGGGCCGACGATGCCTCGCGCGACGTCGAGGCCTGGCTGAAGAGCTACTACATGCGCGAGCGCGTCGGCGAGACCTACGCCGGCACGGTCAGCGCGGTGGTGCCGTTCGGCCTGTTCGTCGTGCTCGACGACCTGTTCGTCGAGGGCCTGGTGCACGTCTCCGAGCTGGGCAGCGAGTACTTCCAGTTCAACGAACCCATGCACGAACTGCGCGGCGAGCGCACCGGCCTGCGCTACCGACTCGCCGACCGCGTCACGGTGCAGGTCTCGCGCGTCGACCTCGAGGCGCGGCGGATCGACTTCAGGCTGGTGCGCGGCGTCGATCGCAAGGCGCTGCTGGCGACCGAGGCCGCGCGCGAGCCCGGGACGCGGCGCAGGGGGGAGAGCGTAGAGCAGCGGCGCGCGCGCAAGGCCGCGGCGCAGGCGCGGCACGGACGCGACATCGACAAGCGCGAGAAGTCGCGCGGCACGGCGCATGGCCGCAAGCCCGGTGTCGGCGGCGAACGCGGCGGCCGAGGCCGCGGGCGAGGGCGCGCATGACCGCCGCGGCGAGCGTCGTCGGCGCACGCCGGTCATGAGCGGCAAGCGCGTACTCGCCGGCTTCCACGCGGTCACGGCGCGACTGCGTCATGCGCCCGAATCGATCGAGGCGCTGTACGTCGATGGCGGCCGGCACGACGGGCGCATGCAGCAGTTGCTGGCGCGCGCCGAAGGCGCCGGCGTGCGCGTCACCGCTGCCGACGCGGCGCGCCTGCAGCGGCTGGCCGGCGGCTCCAATCATCAGGGGGTGGTGGCCGTCTGCGGCGCGGCCGTGCCGGCGCGTTCGCTCGACGACGTGCTGGCGACGGTCGGCGCGGAGACGCTGCTGCTCGTGCTCGACGGCGTCACCGACCCGCGCAACCTCGGCGCCTGCATGCGCACGGCCGAGGCCGCCGGCGCCCAGGCGGTGGTCGTGCCGCGCGATCGTTCGGCGAGCCTGACGGCGGTCGTGGCGGCGGCGGCAGCGGGGGCCGCGGAGACGTTGCCGCTGATCGCCGTGACCAACCTGGCGCGGGCGATGGAAGAGATCCGCGAGGCGGGTGTGTGGATCGCCGGTGCGGCCGGCGAGGCGGACGAGACCCTGTACGAGATCGATCTCACCGGCCCGCTGGCCTGGGCGCTTGGCGCCGAAGGCGAAGGGTTGCGCCGGCTGACACGCGAGAAATGCGACTGGCTGGTACGGATTCCGTTGCACGGCGAGGTCGAAAGCCTGAACGTCTCGGTGGCCACCGGCATCTGCCTGTTCGAGACCCGGCGCCAGCGCGCTTCGAGCGCCGCCGGAGGCAGGCGGTGAGCATCGCCGGCCTCGATGCGGCGCGCGAACTTCTGCGCGGCGTGCGGCGGCTGGCGGTGCTGACCGGCGCCGGCATGTCCGCGGAAAGCGGCGTGCCGACCTTTCGGGACGCGCAGACCGGGCTGTGGAGCCGGTTCGACCCGATGCAGCTCGCCTCGCCGGAAGGCTTCGCCGCCGACCCGCCGCTGGTCTGGCGCTGGTACGCGTGGCGGCGCGAACTGGTCGCCAGGGCGCAGCCCAACGCCGGCCACCGTGTGCTGGCGCAGGCCGCCGCCAGGTTCGCGTCGCTGACCATCGTCACGCAGAACGTCGATGGCCTGCACCAGCGTGCAGGAAGCTGCGCGGTGATCGAGATCCACGGCAACATCGTCCGCACGCGCTGTCTTTCCGGTTGCGGCGTCACCTACGCCCGGCCGCAGGAGCTTCCGGCAGGCGAGCCGCCGCGCTGCCCCGGCTGCGGCGACTGGCTGCGGCCCGACGTCGTCTGGTTCGGCGAGATGCTCGACCCGGCCCGGCTGGAGGCCGCGGAGCGCGCCTGCGGCGAAGCGCAGGCGCTGCTGGTCGTCGGCACCTCGGGGCTGGTCTATCCGGCGGCCGGACTGCCGACGCAGGCGCGGCGCTCCGGGGTACGCGTCGTCATCGTCAATCCGCAGGCCTCCGAGATCGACCCGGTGGCCCACGTCGTCGTCCGTGGCACCGCGGCCGCGGCTTTGCCGGTGCTGCTGGCGCCCGACGGCGGATAGCCGCGCGCGCAACGCGCGGGTTGAGCCGGCCCGCGCGATCGGGGTAAACTCGTGCGTTTTTTCGATCCTTGCCGCACTCGAACGACGCTCGGGGCGGCTCATCCACAAGGAGATTCGATGCGTCACTACGAAATCTGTTTCATCGTGCATCCGGACCAGAGCGAACAGGTCCCGGCCATGCTCGAGCGCTACCAGTCGCTGATCACCAGCCAGGGCGGCAAGGTGCATCGGGTCGAGGACTGGGGCCGGCGCCAGCTGGCCTATCCGATCCAGAAGCTGGTCAAGGCGCACTACCTGCTGCTGAACATCGAGTGCGGCAAGGCCACGCTCGACGAACTCGAGCACGCCTTCCGCTACAACGATGCGGTGCTGCGCCACCTCACGATCGGCATGAAGAAGGCCGAGACGGCGGCTTCGCCGATGATGAAGCTGGTCGAGAAGGAAGAGGCGCGCAAGGCAGCGGCCGAGCAGGCGCAGGCAGCCGCCTGAGCCGCGCGGGCGGGCAGCGGCGTTGACCAACCGGGTGCGCCTGCGGGCGCGACTGCTGGCCCGCGCCGATCTTCGCTACACGCCCGCTGGCGTGGCGGTCCTGAAAGCAGGGCTGCGGCACCAGGGTTCAGTGGCGGAGGCGGGGATCGAGCGGCGACTGGACTTCGAACTCGAGGCGGTGGCAGTGGGCGAGGCGGCGCAACGGCTGGCCAGGCAGGCGCTGGGCACCGAACTCGAGATCGACGGATTCCTGGCGCCACCGAGCCAGCGATCGCGAAGCCTCGTACTGCACATCACCGAATTCAAGGCTATCTGAACGGAGCACGGAAAAATGGCATTCATGCGTGGCAAGGGCAAAGGCAAGGGCAAGCCCGCCCGCCGTGGCGAGAAGCAGAACGCGCTGTTCAAGCGCAAGAAGTTCTGCCGCTTCACCGTCGAGGGCGTCGAGCAGATCGACTACAAGGACATCGACATCCTGCGCGACTTCCTCACCGACCAGAACAAGATCATGCCGGCGCGTCTGACCGGCACCAAGTCGCACTACCAGCGGCAACTCGACACGGCGATCAAGCGCGCGCGCTTCCTGGCGCTGCTGCCGTATTCCGACAACCACTGAGGCGGCGCCGGAGCTCGACATGCAAGTCATCCTTCTGGAGAAGATCCACAACCTGGGCGGCCTCGGCGACGTGGTCAAGGTGCGCAACGGCTTCGCCCGCAACTTCCTGATCCCGCAGGGCAAGGCCAAGCGCGCCACCGACGCGGCGATCAAGGAGTTCGAGTCCCGCCGCGCCGACCTGGAGAAAGCGCAGGCCGACAGGCTGGCGCAGGCGCAGGCCGTGGGCGAGAAGCTCAGCGGGCTTTCGTGCAGCATCGCGATGAAGGCCGGCGTCGACGGCCGCCTGTTCGGCTCGGTCACCAACTTCGACATCTCGGAGGCGCTGCGCAAGCAGGGCTTCGACGTCGCCAAGGGCCTGGTCCGCATGCCGGGCGGTCCGCTGAAGACCGTCGGCGAGCATCACGTGGCGGTCGCGCTGCACAGCGACGTGGTCGTCGACATCACCGTGAACGTGCTCGCCGAGCAGGCGTAGTCGGTTTTCCGCGCTGCCGGCGGCCTGCCGGGCCGCTGGCGGCGTGGCGCTAAACTGCATCGACCTTTCCGGAGCGTCGATGAACTCCCCCGTTGCGGACCCGCAGCTCGTATCCGTCCGCACGCCCCCGCATTCGATCGAGGCCGAGCAGTCCGTGCTCGGCGGGCTGCTGCTCGACAACGGCGCCTGGGACCGCGTCGCCGACATGGTCGGGCCGGGCGACTTCTACCGGCACGACCACAGGCTGATCTTCCAGGCGATCGCCCGGCTGATCGACCACTCGCGGCCGGCCGACGTCGTCACCGTCTACGAGGCGCTGCAGAGCGCCGGCAAGGCCGACGAGGCCGGCGGCCTGGCCTATCTGAACGCGCTGGCGCAGAACACGCCGTCGGCGGCCAACATCCGTCGCTACGGCGAGATCGTCCGCGACCGCGCGGTGCTGAGGAAGCTGGTCACGGTGGGCGACGAGATCGCCACCACGGCGCTTAACCCCCAGGGCCGGGAGACGAAGACGATCCTCGACGAGGCCGAGAGCAAGGTCTTCCGCATTGCCGAGGAAGGCGCGCGCGGCCGCCAGGGCTTCGTCGAGATCGAGCCGCTGCTGACCAGGGTGGTCGAGCGGATCAACGAGCTGTTCGAGCGCGCCAACCCGTCGGAGGTCACCGGCGTGCCATCGGGCTTCGTCGACGTCGACCGCATGACCTCGGGGCTGCAGCCGGGCGACCTCGTCGTCGTCGCCGGCCGTCCATCGATGGGCAAGACGGCCTTCGCGCTGAACGTGGGCGAGCACGTGGCCATCGAGCAGGGCCTGCCGGTGGCGGTGTTCTCGATGGAAATGGGCGCGCAGCAGCTGGCGTTGCGGATGCTGAGTTCCGTCGGCCGCATCAACCAGCAGCGGCTGCGCACCGGCCGGCTTGACAACGACGACTGGCCGAAGCTGTCCGAGACGATCCGGCGCATGCAGGACGCGCCGCTGTACATCGACGAGACGCCGGTGCTCAATTCTCTCGAGCTGCGCGCACGCGCGCGGCGCCTGGCCCGCACCTGCGGCAAGCTCGGGCTGATCGTGGTCGACTACCTGCAGCTGATGTCGGCCAGCAGTTCGGGCGAGAACCGCGCCACCGAGATCTCGGAGATCTCCCGATCGCTGAAGGCGCTGGCCAAGGAGCTGCAGGTGCCGGTGGTCGCGCTGTCGCAGCTCAACCGCACGGTGGAGAGCCGCACGGACAAGCGCCCGGTGATGAGCGACCTGCGCGAGTCCGGCGCCATCGAGCAGGACGCCGACGTGATCTTCGCCCTGTACCGCGAGGAGTTCTACAACCCGGACACGCCGGAAAAGGGCGTGGCCGAGGTGCTGATCCTGAAGCAGCGCAACGGACCCACCGGGCGGATCAACCTGCGCTTCGCCGGCGAGTTCACCCGTTTCGACAACCTGGCGCAGGGCGGGGCGTCGGCGTTCTGAGCGGCGGCCGCCGGCAAGGATGAACCTGTACTTCGTTCCCGAGCGTCGCGAGGGCGCCAGCCGCTGGCGCGCGGCGCTGCGGCGGCTGCGGCCGCGCGGCGCGCGGCTGTTCGAGCTGCTCGATCGCCACGTCGGACTTTCCGGCGAGGCGCTGCGCGCGCTGGTGCGGCTACTCGGCGACCTGTCCGATCCGGACCGCCGGGTGCGCGAGATCGAGGCGATCGAGAAGCGGGCCGATGCGGTGGTCGAGGAGTTCAGCGCCGCCTTGCTGCCGGCCTGGCTGCCGCCGTTTCCGGCGCCGCTCATGCTGGCTCTGGCCAACGGCCTCGACGACATCGTCGACATGACCGAGGACGCGGCGCAGTCGGTGCACCTCTATCACCTCACCCGTGCCACGCCGGAGGCGATCCGGCTGGCCGACCTCGCGCTGCGCAGCACCGAGAAACTGCAGCTGGCGCTGCGCGCGCTGGCGCAACCCGGGCAGAACCGATCGGTGGCGGCGATGTGCCGCGAGATCGACGAGCTGGAATCGCAGGCCGACCACGTGATGCGCACGGCGATGGCGCGGCTGTTCCGCGACGAGGTCGATGCGCGCGAACTGGTCAAGCTGAAGGCGGTCTACGAACTGCTCGAGGGCCTGACCGACCGCTGCAAGGACGCCGCGCACCGGATCGAGTCCCTGGTGCTGAGGTACGGCGGATGAACACGGCGTTGTGGATCGCGGCGGTGCTGATGATCGTCGTCGGCATCGCCGGCACGGTGCTGCCGGCCCTGCCCGGCGTGGTGTTCGTCTTCGCCGGCATCGTGCTGGCGGCCTGGATCGACGGTTTCACCGTCGTGTCGGGCTGGACGGTCGGCCTGCTGGCCGTGCTGGCCGCTGCCGGCTTCGCCATCGACTACGTCGCGCAGATGGTTTCGGCGCAGCGGGCCGGCGCCACGGCGCTCGGCATCGTTGGCGCCGCGGCGGGCACGGTGCTCGGGATCTTCACCGGCCTCGTGGGACTGCTGTTCATGCCGCTCGCCGGGGCGGCGGTCGGCGAGTACGTCGCCCATCGCGACGCCTTGCGCGCCGGCAGGGTCGGGCTGGCGACCTGGATCGGCCTGCTGGTGGGCGCCGTGCTCAAGCTCGCCATCGTCTTCACGATGGTCGGCATCTTCGCCGCCGCGCTGCTGCTGTAGTCGCCGGCGCAGCCGGCTCGTAGCAGTCGTCCAAGGGCGGGCGCCCGGCCGCTCCGAAGCCCGCCCTCCAATCTCTTCACTGCCGAAGCACGTGCGACCGCAAAGCGGTCGCGTACATCGGCATTGTCTACAAAACGTCCGCCGCGTGGTCGGCCAGCCGCGAGCGCTCCCCCCGCTGAAGCGTTACGTGGCCCGAGTGCTGCCAGCCCTTGAAGCGGTCGACGACGAAAGTGAGCCCCGAGCTGCCCTCGGTCAGATAGGGCGTGTCGATCTGCGCGATGTTGCCCAGGCACACCACCTTGGTGCCGGGGCCGGCGCGCGTGATCAGCGTCTTCATCTGCTTCGGCGTCAGGTTCTGGCACTCGTCGATGATCAGGTACTTGCTGAGGAAGGTGCGGCCGCGCATGAAGTTCATCGACTTGATGCGGATGCGCGAGCGGATGAGATCGATGGTCGCCGCGCGGCCCCATTCGCCGGCCGCATCGTCGCCGCGCGTGAGGACCTCGAGGTTGTCTTCGAGGGCACCCATCCACGGCGCCATCTTCTCTTCCTCGGTGCCGGGCAGGAAGCCGATGTCCTCGCCGACCGGCACCGTGGCGCGGGTGACGATGATCTCGCCGTAGCGCTTGGTCTCCAGCGTCTGCGCCAGCCCCGCGGCCAGCGCCAGCAGGGTCTTGCCGGTGCCGGCCTGGCCGATCAGGGTCACGAAGTCGCACTCCGCGTCCATCAGCAGGTTCAGCGCGAAGCACTGCTCGCGGTTGCGCGCGGTGATGCCCCACACCGCGTTCTTGGCGTGCAGATAGTCGCGCAGTACGCGCAGCACGGCCGTCTTGCCGCGGATCTCCTTGACCTGCGCCATGAACGGCGCGTCGCCTTCAAGATAGACGAACTGGTTGACCAGCATCTCCGCCACCTGCGGGCCGGCCAGCCGGTAGTAGGTGAAGCCACCGTGCTGCCACGACTCCATGCCCTTGCCGTGCCGGTCCCAGAAGGTGGCCGGCAGCGCCGCGGCGCCGGTGTAGAGGATGTCGGTGTCCTCCAGCACCTTGTCGCTGGTGTAGTCCTCGGTCGGCAGCCCCAGCGCGCGCGCCTTCACGCGCATGTTGATGTCCTTGGACACCAGCACCACGTCGCGCCCCGGATGCATGTCCTGCAGCGCGCGCACCACGCCGAGGATCTGGTTGTCGGCCTTGCCGGCCGGCAGCGTGGTGGGCAGCGGGCCGCTGGCGGCGGTGGTCTGGAAGAACAGGCGACCGGTGGCGTCGGTGTTGCCGAGGCCGCCGAGCGGGATGCCGTCCTCGATGCGCGTCCTGCACACCGCGATCAGCGCGTCGAGCGAGCGGCTGACCTGGCGCGCGTTGCGCGCCACCTCGCTCATGCCTTTCTTGTGGCCGTCGAGCTCCTCCAGCGTCATCATCGGCAGGAACACGTCGTGCTCCTCGAAGCGGAACAGCGACGTCGGGTCGTGCATCAGCACGTTGGTGTCGAGCACGAAGAGCCGGGCCGGACCGGCCGGCCTGGCCTTGCGGCCGTTGCGCGGCTTCGCCTCGACCAGCGCCAGCCGCGTGGCTGGCGGCGGTGCTTCGGCTTCGGCGGCGCGGGGCTCGCGCGCCGCGGGCGGCGGGGGCGCAGCCGCTTCGGCCTCGACGGGAATCGGAGAAATCTGCTTCAGCAGGGTGGCGGGCTTGCTCGGCGGTTTCGGCAGGGGCATCTAGGGGCGAGGCAGCGGGGAAGGGGGAAGGCGGGTTACAGCGACTGCACGCAGGCCAGCACTTCGGCGACATGGCCCGGCACCTTGACGCCGCGCCATTGCCGGCGCAGCTTGCCTTCGCCGTCGATGACGAAGGTGCTGCGCTCGATGCCGCGCACCTGCTTGCCGTACATGTTCTTCATCTTCATCACGCCGAAGGCCTCGCACAGTTTTTCGTCGGGATCGGCGATCAGCTCGAACGGGAAGCCCATCTTGGCCTTGAAGTTGCCGTGCGACTTCAGGCTGTCGCGCGAGACGCCGAGGATCACCGCGCCGGCCTTCTCGAACTTCTTCTGCGCGGCGGCGAAGTCGCAGCCCTCGGTCGTGCAGCCCGGGGTGCTGTCCTTCGGGTAGAAGTAGAGCACCACGAGCCTGCCCTTCAGTGCCGACAGCTTCACCGGCCCGCCGGTGGACTCGGCGGTGAAATCGGGCACCTTCCTGTCGATGGCCAGGGGCATGGTGGCTCACTCCTCTTGCACAAACGCGGCCAGCACCCGCCGGCCCTCGGACATCAGGATGTTGTAGGTCCGGCAGGCGGCCGGCGTGTCCATCACCTCGACGCCGATGCGCGCACGCGCCAGGCCGGCCGTCAGGCGGGGATGAGGAAAGCGCTGTCGCTGCCCGGTGCCGAGCAGCAGCACCTCGGGGCGCAGCGCCAGCAGCGCGTCGAAGTCCTCGGTGCGCAGCGCATTGAACGGGGGCGCGGGCCACGGCTGCACCGGCTCATCCGGCAGCAGCAGCAGGGCACCTTGGTGGCGGGACTTGTTGACTTCGATGAAGCCGGGACCGTAGCCGGTGACGGTGTTCAGGCGGGTCGGGGCGTCGGCGTGAAGCTTCAATCGGTCTCCGGAGGTTCCCGGGCCGTGCTGCACGGCAACGGCGCGAGGGGAATCCGGGTAAATTATGCCCAACGCAATCCCTTGTACAAGCGGCCCGCGCCCGTCGTCGGCGCCGACGCAACAGCGGCCCGAAGGCCGAGAACCTCACATGCCCGAGTTCCCGCGTATCAAGCGCCTCCCGCCCTACGTCTTCAACATCACCGGCGAGCTGAAGATGGCTGCGCGCCGGCGCGGCGAAGACATCATCGACATGAGCATGGGCAATCCCGACGGGCCCACGCCGCGGCACATCGTCGAAAAGCTGGTCGAAGCCGTGCAGCGGCCGGACACGCACGGCTACTCGGTGTCGAAAGGCATCCACCGCCTGCGCCGCGCGATCGCCAACTGGTACCAGAGCCGCTACGGCGTGACCTTCGACCCGGACTCGGAAGCGATCGTCACCATCGGCTCGAAGGAGGGGCTGGCGCACCTGATGCTCGCCACGCTCGACCGCGGCGACACCGTGCTGGTGCCCAATCCGAGCTACCCGATCCACATCTACGGCGCGATCATCGCCGGCGCCGACATCCGCTCGGTGCGGATGACGCCCGGCGTGGACTTCTTCGCCGAGCTGGAGCGGGCAATCCGCGAGTCGCTGCCGCACCCGAAGATGATCGTCGTCGGCTTCCCCAGCAACCCGACCGCGCAGTGCGTCGAACTCGACTTCCATCATCGGGTGATCGAGCTGGCGAAGCATTACGGCATCTACGTCGTGCACGATCTGGCCTACGCCGACATCACCTTCGACGGCTACCGGGCGCCGTCGATCATGCAGGTGCCGGGCGCGCGCGAGGTGGCGGTCGAGTTCTTCACGATGAGCAAGAGCTACAACATGGCCGGCTGGCGGATCGGCTTCATGGTCGGCAACAGGGACCTGGTCGCCGCACTGGCCAGGATCAAGAGCTACCACGACTACGGCACCTTCACGCCCGTGCAGGTGGCGGCGATCGCCGCGCTCGAAGGGCCGCAGGACTGCGTCGAGCAGATCCGCCGCGAGTACCAGAAGCGGCGCGACGTGCTGGTCAAGGGGCTGCACGAGGCCGGCTGGATGGTCGAGGTGCCAAAGGCGTCGATGTACATCTGGGCCGAGATCCCGCCGGCGTACAAGGCGATGGGCTCGCTGGAGTTTGCAAAGAAGGTGCTGGGCGAAGCCAAGGTCGCCGTCTCGCCGGGCATCGGCTTCGGCGACTACGGCGACGACCACGTCCGATTCGCGATGATCGAAAATGAACACCGGACCCGGCAGGCCATCCGCGGCATCAAGGAGATGTTCCGCAAGGATGGTCTGCTGCCGAAGGTGGCGGCGTGAGGCGAGGGTCCCGGCAGTAGATCGCAGCGTTCGTCGCCCCGGCCCCCGATTCAAGCGCTCGAGGGCAGGCTCCGGCCGGGGCCTAATCGAGCGGCGCTGAAAGCTGGGTCCCAGCCTGCGCCGGGACGTGATCGACTCCGAGTCGGCGCTGTTCAAACACTCTGAACCATGCAAAGCATCAAGATCGGACTGATCGGCTTCGGCACCGTCGGCCAAGGCACCTGGGACGTGCTGCGGCGGAACCAGCACGAGATCACCCGCCGCGCCGGCCGCGGCATCGAGGTGGCGGCCATCGCCTTGCGCCGCGCCGAGCGCGCACGCGCGCTCGTCGCCGGCGCGGTGCCGGTCCATGCGGACCCGGCGCGGCTCATCGAGCGCGACGACATCGACATCGTGGTCGAGCTGATCGGCGGCTACGAACCGGCGCGCACGCTGGTGCTCGATGCCATCAATCGCGGCAAGCACGTCGTCACCGCCAACAAGGCGCTGCTCGCCAGGCACGGCAACGAGATCTTCGAGGCGGCGCGCGCCCGGGGCGTGATGGTCGCCTTCGAGGCGGCGGTGGCCGGCGGCATCCCGATCATCAAGGCGCTGCGCGAAGGGCTCACCGCCAACCGCATCGAGTGGATCGCCGGCATCATCAACGGCACCAGCAACTTCATCCTGTCGGAGATGCGCGCCCGGGGGCTGCCGTTCGACACGGTGCTGAAGCAGGCGCAGGCGCTCGGCTACGCCGAGGCCGACCCGACCTTCGACATCGAGGGCGTCGACGCCGCGCACAAGCTCACCATCCTGTCGGCGATCGCCTTCGGCGTGCCGATCAACTTCGACGCCGCCTACACCGAGGGCATCGCCAGGCTCGCCGCCGAGGACATCCGTTACGCCGAGCAGCTCGGCTACCGGATCAAGCTGCTCGGCATCACCAAGCGCACGCCCAAGGGCATCGAGCTGCGCGTGCACCCGACGCTGGTGCCGACGCAGCGGCTGATCGCCAACGTCGAGGGCGCGATGAACGCGGTGCTGGTCAAGGGCGACGCGGTCGGCGTGACGCTGTACTACGGCAAGGGTGCTGGCGCCGAGCCGACCGCCTCGGCCGTGGTGGCGGATCTCGTCGACGTCACCCGCATGCACACCGCCGATCCCGAGAACCACGTGCCGCACCTGGCGTTCCAGCCTGAAGCGATGGCCGAGGTGCCCTGGCTGCCGATCGGCGAAACGGTCACCTCGTATTACTTCCGCATGCGGGTGGCCGACCAGCCGGGCGTGCTGGCCGACATCACGCGCATCCTGGCCGACGGCGCGATCAGCATCGACACCATGTTCCAGCGCGAGCCGAGCGAAGGCGAGAACCAGACCGACATCGTCATGCTGACGCACGATGCGCTCGAGCGCGACGTCGACGCGGCGGTCAAGCGCATCGAGAAGCTGTCGACGGTGCTGGCGCCGGTGATCCGCATCCGCCAG
>Ga0114939_10001280_pt1 | contig 19974 bp, 21 predicted proteins | sample AshMeaCrysSpring_FD_87196 | JGI IMG/M metagenome (GOLD analysis project Ga0114939, IMG submission 87196) | Groundwater microbial communities from Big Spring, Nevada to study Microbial Dark Matter (Phase II) - Ash Meadows Crystal Spring | ecosystem: Environmental > Aquatic > Deep subsurface >...
AACAATTGAACCACAGCTAAAGGCTTTGGTTGAAGAAATTGTCGGTACATCTGTCCTTGACATCATGAGCGATACAACCTTAGAAACAGGTCGTACTGGTATTATTCTTGTTTTACAACAATCGCCTGATGTTCGTAATCCCGAAGCTATTCCCAAGACAAAGTAGAAGATTTTACCTTGAAGTGAGAGCGAATGGCAACATCTAATATTTCCAAGTCGTAGGGTTTAGTAATGTAATCATCAGCTCCCGCTTTGAGAATGCGCTCTTTGTCTTTTATCATTGCCATAGCTGTCAGTGCAATAATGGGAATCGTTGCTGTTTTAGGGTTTTGTCTGAGATCAGAAATCACTTCCGCGCCGTCCATATCTGGTAACATAATATCTAACAGAATTACATCGGGTTCCTGAGTTTTCGCCAAATACAAAGCCTGCATTCCCTCTTGGGCACAAATACAGTCAAAGTTTAATATTTCCAGTTGATAAGTAAGTAAATCCAGGTTATCAGTGTTATCTTCTACGACCAAAACCAAAGGTAGTTCATTCATAGCCCAACCTTCACCTTTTAGGAAACACGGTATCTGCAAATTTCATCTCGGTAAAAACTCACTCTTCATCAGTTTTACCGTCAGATAAATATTCTTCGAGGCTTCCTTCAAGCGAAACTGGCTTGATATAGACTGGCTCGTCGATCAAGAATGTCCAAGTTGCGTGTCCTTGTGATTATTTTCTAGAAGAACACTACAAGCTAGCTACAAAACTATTTATATGATAGTACAAATGAACCTTACATAAAGTGTTCGCTATCTAAATCTTTCTTGTTTATTAATTTTAACCTGACTCTATTCCCGCAACGCTACCTCCTACTCCCGTAAAACATAACCCACACCGCGCACAGTTTGAAGTAAGCGCTTTTGATTGTTAGCTTCTAACTTTAGACGCAGGTAGCGAATATATACCTCGATAATGTTAGAATCACCCATGAAATCGTAACCCCACACTTGTTCGAGAATGCGATCGCGCGTGATGACTTGCCGGGGATGATTTAGTAGATATTCCAATAAATCAAATTCTTTGGCGGTTAATTCAATCAGGTGGTCTCCTCGGAAGACTTCCCTGGTACGACGATTCAGACTGAGGTCTTCAAATTGTAATATATCCGGATCTACTTGTTGGGTGCGTCGCAGGTGAGCTCGGACTCTGGCTAATAATTCCTCTAAACTAAAGGGTTTGACGACATAATCATCCGCACCTGCATCTAATCCAGCTACGCGATCGCTCACTTCATCTTTTGCCGTTAGTAAAATCACTGGCACTTTATCGCCTGTACTTCGCAAACGACGACAAATTTCTGGACCTGACAGCCCTGGTAACATCCAGTCTAAAATCAACAAATCTGGGTGAGTCTCTCTAGCAGCGGTAAGTCCAGTTAATCCATCGTGCGCCACGCTGACTTTATAGCCTTCACAACTCAACTCTAATTCTACAAACCGAGCTAGTTTTACTTCATCTTCAACTAGTAAAATGTTTGCTGTCATACAGATTTATTATCTTATTTGTCAATGTTATCCCAAAATTAATCAATCCATTTTAATTTAACTTGATTTAAATTTATCTTCTAAATCTTGAATAATTGATTTTATAACTTAATTATATTAACTTAATTTTTATATTATATAAATTATTCTTGTTAACTACCAATAAGAATTGTTTCAGTTTTTTGAAGTTTAATCTCCCGATGAGCAATTATATCAATATCAGTGTTAACAATAAAAATTTTTTCAAATCAGGATAATTTTATGTCTATGAAATCCCATGATTGGGAGCAAGAAAGACGCACACTAGAAGTTTTATCTTCTCTGAGTTATCGTAATGGTGAGTTGCGGACATATTTACGAGAAATTGCCTGTGGTGTAAGTCAATTAATCCAGATTGATTGGTCGGTTGTGACTCTTTGTCATGACGGTTCAGAGAAAGTTTTAGCTAGTAGTATAGATTGGGATGATGATAATGCCAGCTATTCGTTGCATGGTAGCTTAACGGGTACGGTGGTAGCTACCGGACAAAGTTTGGTGGTTCCAGATGCTAAAACCTGTAGTGATTATGGTGCAGCCCCTTCAGGGTATCGAGCTTATTTAGGTGTACCTTTACGTACAGCCCAAGGTCAAGTAATTGGGACAATTTGTTCATTTCATAAACAACAGCGTCAATTTTATCCGCAAGAAGTGGCGATTGCAGAATTATTTGCCGAACGAGCAGCAACAGCAATTGATAATTATTATCTTTACCAACAGCAATGTCAATTTAATCAAATTTTAGAAGCCGAAGTAGTCCGTCGGACAGAACAATTGCGGACAGCACAAGCTAAACTTGTAGAACAAGAAAGATTAGCAGCTATTGGAGAATTTGCTGCTGGTATAGTCCATGAAATTCGCAACCCAATGACAACAATGAAAATGGGTTTAATTTTTTTTAAAAGAATGGATTTAGATGAGGGAGCAAAAGAGCGTTTATTTCTAGCATTAGAAGAAGCAAATCGTTTAGAAAGATTATTAAGTGAAATATTAGTTTATGCTAAGCCCCAGAGATTAAATTTAGAAAAATTAGAAATTAATCAATTTATTACCGAGATATTACCTGCACTCTTAAGTATGCCGGAAGCAACTGGAAGGAATATTGAATTTCAATCGGCAAATAATACTATTGAATTATTGGGTGACAAGGATAAGCTTAAGCAAGTATTGATTAATATTGTTCGCAATGCTTGTGAAGCAATATCAGCAGGAGAAGTTGTTAAATTACAGGTAGATATAAATAGCAATCGGCAGCAAGTATGGATGGAGGTTAAAAATGGGGGTGAACCAATCCCAGCAGAAGTGTTGTCAAAGCTTACCCAGCCATTTTATTCGACAAAACCCTCTGGAACTGGTCTAGGACTGGCGATTACAAAACGGATTGTAGAAGCTCATAGTGGGGAAGTTGTGATTAAATCTTGTGCTGTGGAAGGTACGATAGTTACTGTGAGATTACCTAGGGAATAAAATTCATGAAAAAATCACAGATAGCTAGAGGAAATAAAGTAATCAAAAATATAGTTTTGACTCTAGCAATAAACAGAGATATCTTCACCGCATTCATCAGCTAGATAACATAAAGCTTTGAAACGCAGGCTAACTACTTCTTCATACAAGGGATTTAATTTACACATAGGAGGAATGTGAAATAGCTTGTAGCCAAATAGTTTGATATCTCGTTCAAAAGGACATTGAGCCGGAATAGCTTTGCACAAGGAATGCGCTAATTTGGGGCTACTAATTTGTATTGATTCTAACCACTGACGAACTGGGTTTAGGAGGTCTGTATTGGGTTGAAATTGAGTGAAGCTAGTCATAGTTATTCACCTGATGATTAATGCTTGGGTTTGAGTGTTCTTATATATTTATTAGGGGTGACTCTGATTTATTATGCAGTTCGCTCTCATTCTTTACTTTTTTTAAACATAAGCTGCGATAGTGTCTCTTTTTTTAGGAACTTCCGGGAGATCCAAGCTCACGTCCTAGGATTCCAGATAAAGTTCTCAAAGATGTGGTAGGGTGGGCAGTATTAACCCACCATCTGGCTTTAAAAAGCTTCGTGACCTTGAATACGGACTAATCCTAGGGGAATATCTGACTGCAAACCAACACTGCGGCTATTGACGGGATAAAGCCAAGTGCGTGCATGACCTGTAGTAGAGTTATTTGTTACACCCCGGAGTGCAATTTTTAGTGTGGTTCCGACAGCGACTGGTTGAGAGAAATCAATTGTGGCTTGTTTGTTGTTGACATTGATTTTGGCATCAACTTTCTTGCCAGAGTTATCTGTTACCCTAATACCATCAGTTATCATCAAGTCTTCTGGGAAATCGATAGTTAACTGGGAAAGTTCGTTACCTTGAACTTTTACGGCAAAATAGTGGCTAGAATTGGTAAGATTAGCATCGTTGGGTATTGCACCACTGCTGACAATTTGAGTGGCTTTAGTATCGCGTTTGAAAGAAGCGGCTTGAGCGGGAGGAACAGTAGCAGAGGCGATTAACAGCAGAGGTAGAGCAGACAACAACAGTTTTTTCATAGCAGTAATTCTGGCAGCGATTCATTTTTACAGGATGTCATAGGATATTGAGGTGGTAATAAATGGGATATAAGGTGAGGGTAAGAAATAAATGAATAAGCTGAAGAATAAATGAGATTTGGCTGAGTGTTTTTTCGTCTGCGTCATATATTCTAGTAGTCAAGTATTTGCGTCTCAGGTTATCTGTCTATTGCTTTCATCTACCTAAAATACTCAACTCTGACGTGTGTAAATTGTACAAATGTAGTATGATAAGATTCGCAAGAAAGATAAAATAATTTTTATTTTTTTAATTCGTAGTTACTAGAAAACCCAGCCTGCGAGGTATAAAGTATGCCGTCAGAGCTAGATATTACAGAAGAACGGAAAGAAAAAGCCGAATTACAAATTCGCGACAAGCAGAAGCAAGTAGCTTATGATACAAAAGAATATCCGGTTGAAATCCTCGTTCAGAAATATATGGAAGGACAGGATGACGATTCTAATGAGTTGTTCATACCAGACTACCAAAGAGAGATGGCTTGGGATGATGCAAGGCAATCAAAATTTATCGAATCTGTACTTCTAGGTTTACCAATACCTTACATTTTTGTTGGTGACATACGTGATGATGAAAATGATTTAGGACGTTTAGAAATCATAGACGGTTCACAACGTATCCGTACCTTGGCTAGATTTGTTAACAACGACCTTACATTAAGTGGACTTAAGAAATTAACAGAATTCAATAATTTCACTTTTGCTGATTTGCCGCTTGCTCGTCAAAGACGCTTCAAACGTACAACTCTTCGGATGATTCAACTAACGGAAAATGCAGATGAGGAAATACGAAGAGATATGTTTGAAAGAATTAACACAGGTAGTGTTGACCTCAATGAAATGGAAAAGAGAAGAGGCATACTGCGTGGAGCATTTCTTGATTTAATTGAAGAATTATCGAAAAATCTTAAATTTCGTGAATTATGCTTATTTTCTGAGCCTGCAATCAACAGGCGTGAACCTCAAGAATTTGTGTTGCGGTTTTTTGCATTCTTAAACAATTATAAAAATTTTAATCCCAGCAAAGTCAATATCAATGAATTCCTTGACAATTATCTGAAGCAAACCAATGAGGATAAGACATGTGATAGTGAAAAAATGCGTAATGAGTTCGAGACAATGCTAGATTTTGTCGAACAATATTTCCCGAAAGGGTTTCGACAAGGTAAATATTATGATAAAACAACAACTCGCATTAAATTTGAATCTCTAGCTGTAGGAATCGCTCTGGCTCTTAGAAAAAATCCAGATATTAAACCAAAGTCAACCGCTTGGATAAAATCCAAGGATTTTCATGATTACACTAAATCTGATGCAAGTACCTCTAATAAAAAAGTTATTCGTCGTATTGAGTATGTTCGAGATAAAATCCTAGACGAATCATGAATACTGTAATCTTAGACTTTAATACTCGCATCCTAGAAGTGGATGGTTACTTTAGGTTTCTAGAAAGCTTGATTCAAGAAAAAACTAAATTGGCGGTTCTTGAACATGAGGGTAAATACACAATACAAAGTCTGGATTCAGAACTAGCAAAAACTCTAAAAGCAAATGGGTTCTTGTTACTTTATAACTTAGTTGAATCAACCATGAGAAATGCTATTGAAGCTATATTTGATGCTTTTCGTAGTAAAGGAGTTTGTTTCGATAATATAAAACCAAATATCAAACTAACTATTCTTCAGAACTTGCAGTCTTGTTTTAAAAACTCTTCTGCTAAAAGTCTTCATGCTAAAATTTCTCAAATTTCAATTGATATTATTACAGTTACATTTGAAAGGGAAAAAATTTTTTCTGGTAATGTAGATGCGAAAGTAATTAGAGAAACAGCAGAAAAATACGGCTTTTCATGCAGTACTGATTGCTCTAAGACAAAAAATGGTCAAAATCTATTAGTTGTCAGAGAAACTAGAAATGATTTAGCACATGGAATCAAATCATTTGAGGAAGTAGGTAGGGATAAAACAATAGATGAACTACTAGCAATTAAAGAAGAAGTAGTAGAATATTTACGTCAAATTTTAGAAAATATTCAAGTTTATTTGAAAAATGAAGAATATTTAGACTCAGCTATATGTAAGCCTTAGTTTTTGGATTAGCTAGCAAATTGAAAATTGAAACAATGGAATTTTTCCCTCAGTGGTAATATAACACTGAATTTGTCGCTTGTTGGACTGCCATTATATAAATTAGACCTATGACCAAAAGAAAATTTCTATGCCCTCTTGAGCGCACGCTACGCGAACGGCGTTTATCAGCTATAGGCTGCAGTTAATTATTTAATTTTTCGGAATGCACGCAAGAACTCTATTATAAACTACTGCTCAAATCCCCATATTGCCTAATTAAAAAAATGCGATCGCATACCCTCATAAACGCGATCGCGTTTATGACCCGCTCCTTTGAGGAGCATGGTCAAAGACCCCGCTCTTAAGGGCGGGGTCTTGATAAACTAGGGGTAGACGGATCAGCCGATCTGAGCCTTAAAAATCATCTAAGAAAGCACCAAGACGAGCTATCACTGGATCGACTTCTACAGGTGGGGTCGGTGGATCTAGTTCTTCTGGTTCTGGTGCTACAAGAGTTGGAGGTTGGGAGTAAGAGAGTTGCAGAAGCTGATTGCTCAATTGCGACATTTGTTGGCTAAGTTGATTCAGCTTTAGTTCCATTTCCTCCAGTCGTCTAGATTCCTCGGCAAAAAAACGCTGCTCAACACTAGTTAACTGACGCTTGAGGTCAGTGAGCAACTGTTCCGTTTGCTCAGATTGTCCCACTTTTTGGCTAGGTCGTACAGATTCGGGTACGCGCAAAAATTGCCACAGAGCTTCTTTACAAAGGTCGCTGAACGTCTTGTGCGGTTGTTTTTCTAACTCTTCTTCAATCACCGCCAATAGAGTTGCGTCAGGAATCTCTGAATCAAACGTAACCGATCTAGCTATCTTTTGCGACCAAGGAAACATTAGTATTAAGCCTTATTTAGAGGCGCGAGAACTGGCAGCTGCTAATTGTGCTTCTCCATAAATATACTGCCCTAGGGCGTTAGCTTGACGAGATGGTGAAGCTAAATAAGCATTTATTTTAGCTTCTTTGAGCAGACGTTCGATATCTTCCCAGAAAAATTCACCACCACCACCAGTGATAATCACATCAGTAGTCCGTTCTGGTAGCCACTCCAGTACTTTAGAGCAAATTTCCCGCGAGAATTGCTCTATGAGGTTAGGGAGAAAATCGTCTAAGTTAAACGGCTTGCTTGCACCTCTGGGACGGTAGAAGCGATTACCTTTGGGTTGGTGAACTGCGGTAATTAGTGACCAAGATTGACTGTCTGCACCTTCAATTTCGGCAGCTACTAGTTCATAGAACTGGCTCATCCCAAAAGCTTCGCTCTTGGAAGCCCCACGTGCAAACCGGAAACCGTCTACCAATAACAAGTCAGTAGTTTGATGCCCAATATCGACAATCCCTACAGACACTTTGGTAAAGTCGGGAGAGGGAGCTTTTTTCGGTTGAGCTTCACTCCACAGTAAACTACCATAACCTTCCGGCATCACCCATACCTTGGTGATGCTAATCTCTGTTTTTTCCCCCCGATAGTTGATGATGTGGGGACCTGTGAGCATACCAATCATCTGTGCCTTTTCCTTTTCAAATTGCTCTTGAGATAGGAAAGGCAGACCCAGTATGATGTTAATATCGTTCTTCAGACCAAAGTAACCGATACAGGCGAGAACCTTAGTGAGTGCGTCTTCAACCTTCGATTGACCGACGCCTAGATTAGCACCAAAGTCTGCCGCCAACTGACCAAAAGCATAGCCTTTACCTTGGTACTCTAACCACATATCTAGTAGAGGGTCTGTGGTCTTACCTTCAAAAATCCCGCCCCTTGCCTGCTCCAGTGAAAGTTCTTTGACGTTAGCAGGGATAAAAACCACAGAGTTCGGGTCGCGAGTGACACAAGTCTTGGTGGATGTTCTACCTAAATCGATACTCAGAATGGGTCGAGATGTCGAACTTGGGGTGAGTTTGGCATTGGCAGCACTCGTCATAGTAGACTTGACACTATTGAGAGGTATCGAAGCCGCATTCATTGGGGTCGCAGCTGCATTCATCGGGGATGCAGCGGGCTGTTGATCCGTCGTCATGAAAACTCCTAATTTCACTTAGCTCCAACAAATTATCATGCTAATCCCACTTCATGCTATAACATGATGCTGGGGATATAAGTTAATGAGAAATTTATCACAGGATGTTAGTGTTGGTGAGCGTGAAATTAGTTTTGTTGGCGGCATTACATTGACTAGAACTAATGGGATGCGAGCCTTTGTCCTTCCAGAACGAGTTTGACTTTTAATATACTCTTTGAATACTTCAACTGCCGCACCTCCCACTGAGACAGCAAAGTCTGTTGGACATCACCATCAGACAAACCTCTGGGAATTTTAGATTTGTTGTTTCCACCAGCAGGGTAGGAATCGAAAAACCCCAATCCACGCACCCGCGCATCCAAAATATCAACTTGCGAGTCAATTCTTGTGATGAATTTTTAATTTGGCGAACAAATCCTATAGCGATTCCCACATTCGCTTGTTGATGGCAAGAAAGAATTTACCGCCGATTTACATCGGAGTCTGTGCAAAATCTTGCCAGCAGTCTGATATAACTGCTCTGGTAGTAAATTCCTGGTTCTGTTATTTCCCAGGAGTTGATGTTAGCTGGAGTAGATTTGGAATTATTGACATCAGCGTAAGCCTTCATTGGTGGTTGACTTTTCAAGGGGAGCTTTCCCGTATAGTTTTTGTTGGGACCACCCGTGAGGTATCCTGGTGCCGGTCCATTGGCTGATTTTAGGGCATCACTATAAACCCCATCACCAAACCACTCATGGTACATTTGATTAGCTGAATATTTAGCCCCATAACTATACATATTCGATAAATACACCATCCCTAGGGGATTAACTCCGTGTAAGTAATGTAAATGGTTTAAGGCTCGATTTTTATAACTTTTGGCATTAGCTGGCTCGACATTGTAGCGCATCGCGTCGTAGTTAGTATTACCAATGCTAGCTTTTACCTGGTTACTTCCCCAATGATATTGGTCATCCGGCATATAGGCTCTATATGGATCGTTACTGTCGTTAACACCATATATCCTGGGGTTATTGACAACCATGCTTTTAAATTCTGCTCGAATTTGCTGTTTGATATTGGTGTCTGCCGGGGGTAATTTTGTGTAAAATAACAGTGCATCTCCCTGATATGGATCATAAACAGCCCACTTATTCCACATTCCTGTAAATTGAAGCAGTTTTTGAATGTTTTGCTGAATATATTCGCTGTATTTTGGCTCATTTGTAGCAGCAAATAAATAAATAGCAGCAACTACAGAGTTTCTCATTTGGAGGTCAAGGGAGAAGTCTGCATCTCCAGATTTAATTTCTTGGGTGTCGCAGTCGTCTCTTTTGGGATTTTTGTTATACCATTCCCAGGCTTTGATGGAACGGGATAATAAATCATCCGCATAGGATTTAAGAGTGGGAATTTCTCGCATTACTATCGCTGCATGGGCAAACATGCTAGATGTAGCAATTGTGGAAGATGAACATTTAGGCGCATAGTATCGCGGACGTTTATCTTTACTTGGCTTATCTGCATGGTTAAAATCAATGGTTCCCACTTTGATGAAAACCCCACCATCTTTATCTTGCATCCGCTTGAGCCAGTCTAATTCAAACTTAATTTCATCTAAAATATCGGGAATACGATTACCAGATTCGGGTATGTTGAAATCATCTGTCCAGATGCGAGGATTTTCGCTGTAAGCTGTTAATAATTGGTTTACGGGTTGATTAGCAAAGGTAACGTACTTGTTAGTATCACCAGCATCAAACCAGCCTCCACTTACATCTCGTTCTTTAGCAGGATTATCTTTATCGTCTACGTATCTTGCTTGTTTATCTTGTCTAGGTCCAATAAAAGCAGCATCGTCTGTCCACTTAGCATCTGCATAGGGCGGTTTTTTGGAAAAACCACTGCGTTGATAGAAATACATCCGCATTGCTGCTTTTAAAACATTGTGATAAACATCCTGTTTGATTTCAAATTTAAAAGACTTTTGCTGAGTTTTTGGGTCGGATATAAAATACGAGCCTGGTGTTTTTACAACCGAAAAATCAAACCACCATCCTTTATCACCTGACTGGGAATCAATTTTTCCTTTTTGCCATGATGTGATATTTCCGGAGTAGACAATTTTTCCGGATTTGGCATCTTTTACTTGATAAGTATTGTTGGGTGTTAGTGAATTGCCAGCATTAAATCCTTTCTGTGGGGCGATAATCACTGCTATCTTACTATCTTCTGGACGATACCCAAATTGGTCAACCATAATATAGGTTTTAGGGGCATCCAGTTTGTAAGATAAAGTTTGTAGATTTCCCGATATGAGATACACGAAAACTATAGTTAAACAAAATATCATCAGGAGGGTGAAGATTTTTATCGGCTTTGTCATAAATTTAAACAATCCTAGAGGGATAAATATCAAAAAAAATCGCTGATTATATAGCGCTTCCCAGATTCGCTTCTGTATGGTAAGAAAGAATTTACCGCCGATATTATTAGGATGAACGCTGCTTTTATCCGATAAATTTGTATCTCATTAAACTAGGAAACGCTATAGACAATATGCTCCTGTATAAAGAGCTTATTATAGTGAAACAGCATCTTTTTTACATAATTTTTCCACCAATTTTTTTGATGATTTTTCTGTCTTTTACCTAGCAGCGTCCAAGCTTTATAGTCACTACTGCAATCTACTTTAACTAATGGATTAACTAATTAGGGGTAATTTACTAAAGATTTTTAGATGTTGTTTGACAAAAAAATAAATCCCCCCAATTTGGCTTGATTGTAGTCATACCAAATTTGTGTTTCTGGCTTGATAAATCAAGCCAATCTTAATTACGTAAAGCGATTGGCTGGCATAGTTTTATTGCAGTAGGGTAGATAGCGACTGTAGGATGCGCCCTCATGGGTCGAATATGCGATCGCACATCCGACCGTGCTGTCACCCCATATTGTCACAGCAGAGCAATAGGTGAATAGTTGGATAATTTTCAGGACAGAGTTTCCAGATTCTAACGAATGCAATAGATTTGCTATTTTAAAGCCGATACTTACTATTCACATAACTGGCTGGTAATAAGAACTGTGTCACCCCCTGAGAAAATTTTTCTGCAAGTTTTTTAAGCTGGTTGAGACTTGAGAGATTATCATGTGAATAGTACTGGACGTGAATAGTACATAAGTCGCTGGCACCGCTATGATTGGGACTAAAGAAGCCATTAAAATGCTGGGAATCTCCAAAAGCAGATTGTGTTTGCTCCTGCGGCAAGGAAGAATTCCCGGAGCAACCAAAAAAGGACGAGTCTGGATGATTCCCCTAAAGGACGGCAAGCTGAAGATAATCAATAGAGATAAGGGACCGGCGGGCAAGTGGATGCAGGGTAAACCTAAGCGCAAACGGAAATCTCAACGCAAGTCGCGATCGCGCCGCCTAATCAAAAAAATTATCAACGTCAACACAATTCTCGTTCGTTCCAACTGCAAGACGGGAGCAAGAGAACCTGTAATTAGAGTCAAAATTGGGAGTAAAAAGCCTGTATACACTGACTATGTTGAAGTGGGAGGTGCTTGCCGATTATTGTATGACCACGATCATCCTAAGGAGGGTGCCAAGGTCTGGTTGGAGACTTTTGCTGAGGTGAAGTTCTAAGGATGGCGATCGCTTACCTAATTTCTTGGTTCAACCGACACAGGAAACTTGTAAACTCATATATTGCCATATATTAAGTTTTACCCTGATGTGCGGAGAACAAAACCTTGGGTATAGAACTACGCAGTTATGTGTTTCTAGACAGCTTACAACAGCAATACGCCGCCTATCTGGGGACTGTAGCTCAAGGATTCTTACCCTTACCGGGAGATACATCCCTGTGGATTGAAATTTCACCTGGGATTGAAATTAATCGAATTACGGATGTGGCTGTCAAATCTGCCTCTGTGCGTCCTGGCGTACAGGTGGTGGAACGACTTTATGGGTTGTTAGAAATTCATTCCAGTTCTCAAGGGGAGACGCGGGCTGCAGGACAAGCTATTTTGGCGACGTTGGGAGTCCGGCGAGAGGAATGTCTCAAACCGCGTATCATCTCCAGCCAGATTATCCGGAATATGGATGCTTACCAAACACAATTAATTAATCGCTCCCGCCGGGGACAAATGCTGCTCTCTGGGCAAACACTTTATGTATTAGAAGTTGAACCTGCTGCTTACGCTGCTCTAGCGGCAAATGAAGCCGAGAAAGCGGCAGCAATTAATATCTTAGAGGTTCTGCCTATTGGGAGTTTTGGAAGAGTTTATTTAGGGGGAACGGAACGGGATATTCTCGCGGGTGCTGCCGGAGCGGTAGCCGCAATTGAAAACGTAATTGGTCGGGAAGCTACCCAGAAAGGACGTCAGGAATAAAGGAGTGAAAATGGCAAATCCAGAGCATCTGGCTTTACTCCAAGCCGGTGCAGTCAAATGGCTTGAGTGGAGGAAGAATAACCCCCAAATAGAACCAGATTTGAGCGAGGCTAATCTACAAGGGTGGAACCTTAGAGGAGCAAATCTTCAGGGGGTGAACTTGCGAAAGACGGATTTGAGTAATAGTTTATTGGTGGCAGCAAATCTGAGTGAGGCTGACTTGAGTGGCGCTAATTTGCACAAAGCTACCCTCATGGAAGCTAACCTCAGCGCTGCTAAGATTTGCATTGCTAACCTCAGCTTTGCGAAGCTCACTCAAGCGACGCTTCCTCATGCTAACTTGATTGGCTCTGACTTGCGGGGAGTAAATCTTAAAGAAGCTATTTTAGTTGATACGAATTTGATTGGTACTGACTTGAAAGGCGCTAATTTAAAAAAGGCTGACTTGGGTGCAGCCAAGCTAACCCGAACAAACCTCAGCGAAGCCAATTTAATAGAAGCAAACCTCATAGAATCTGACCTCAGCTTTGCCAACCTTTACGAAGCGGAAATCATCGGGGCTTATCTTTATAAAGCCGACTTACATAAAGCTAACTTGACTCAAGCTCATTTAAGTGAAGCTTATTTGTTCCGCGCTAACTTGAACAAGGCACAGATAATAAGAACGGATTTGCGCTGGTCTAATTTAAGTTTTGCTAGTCTATCTGGAGCCAAACTTAAACAGGCAAATTTGCGCGGTGCGAAGTTGTATAAAGTTAATATTCAAGGGGCTGAGTTTGAGGGGGTGATTATGCCAGATGGGACAATAAAGGATTAACTAATCCTATTGGTTTATTGCTGAAATTGGGTGAATAACCAAGCGCCTACTTGTGTTTGATTCATTTGCCGACTTTGCTGTAAAGCATCATTTAACAGCGACATTTTTAATCCTGGTAACATTTGAGATTCACTAATTCTTCTACTTCCACCATTGACAATTTCAAAAGCAATAACTTGAACATTTTTTACATCAATTATCCAGTATTCCGATACTCCTAGTTCTTCATACAATAGCCGTTTTTCGCCTTTATCATCAGATAGGGAAGTATTAGCTACTTCTATTACTAAAGTTGGTGGTGGATAGATATCTAAGCTGATTATGGAAGTTCCCCAAGGAATGATATCAGCATTTTCGCCAATGTAATACGACACGTCTGGTTGAGCATCTTCACAGCCAGTTTTTCGGTAGGTACAGTTATCCTTGCCGTTCAAAGCTATGCCTTTAGTTATCGCGAATAAGCTTACAGCAGTGATAATAACTGTATGGTCGCTGGCGTGGTCGTTTCCTACTGGTGGCATTTCAATCCTCATTCGTCCATTGTAGTAGTAGCCCTTGGCTTTTTCGTAGGCTGGGTTTTCAATTATTTGAATATATTCATCCCAAGTGGCTACTACCCAAGTGTCGCTGAGTATTTTTGTTTGGAGTTCGTTCATAAATTACTTATTTGGTGTTTCTCTTTAATTTAGCAATTTTTTATCTCCTCAACTTCACAGTAAATACACTCCCCTCACCCAAGCGTGATTCTCCAGAGGAGACACTTCGCGAACGTACCTCGACACTGCCTCCCATACTCTCTACAAAAGTCTTAACACTTTAAAAGTGTCAAGTGCTACACTTACTACAATCCTATTTAAGAACATAGATCAACTTAATCAATGATCCCTTCACACTTAGAACTGAGACTGAAGCACTTAGAAGACAACATTAAACAAGACCAGGAATTACTCAAAGATTATGAAGATTCCTTGCGATATGAAGATGAACCAATTCGCAAGGCTAGATATAAGCGAGAAATTGAGCGATTACGGGAATCAGCGAATAGTTATCAGCAAGAATACAATGAACTGCGGATGCAGATAACTGGTGAACCAACTGTACAAATGCAGAATGTAGCTATCCAGTTACAACAGATGAACAACAGACTCGACAGACTATCTGCTGGACAGCAAGCTATTTATGAAAACATTAACCACCTGCGACAAGGCTTACTAGCTCGCTATAACGCTAGTGAAAAGAATATAATTTCTGCCATCACAGAGCGATTGAATAAATCTCAAATGTTGACGGTTTCTGCTGTGTTAGATGCAATAGAAGCTAACCAAGTGTCGGAAGCAGAAATTCAGAAGATTTTACCGAGCATCGAGCAGAGTTTAATTATATTACAACAACGCGGCGTTACCCTACCTGTTAGTCATCAAGCAATCGCTGAAGTGATTAATGCACCTCAAATGGATTTTAAGCATAGATTTAAGGTAGCGGTGCCTATTATTCCTTTTATCATAGACTATGAAGCTGAGTTGGAACTGAGTACAGGAATAAATATCAAAGAAGCTTTGAAAGAGTTTATGGCGCGGTTTATAGGAGAGTAAATCGTGGAGCCGCACCTGCACCAAAGGAAGAAGGATTTAGATGAACATATACAAGAAGAATTAACTCTACAGAAGCAATTAGAAGAGGATTTGCGCCTTGCTCAAGATCCACAGCAGAAAACAAAATTAAAAAAGCAAATAAAGGAAGTCAAAAGTTAAATAAGTTTGCTGAAGGTAAGAGTGCTTTAAAAATTGAAAAAGAACGTCTCATACAACGCGCACGACGTGATTATCAAGAAAGACGTGAACAAGCGGAACGTGCGATGGATTTATTTAATAGAAACTCTCGATTCCTTTATGACGCTCCTGGAAGACTCATTATAAATGTAGGTGATAATGGTTTTCAGTTTCGGGTAGAGATTAGCCGTGATGGTAGTGAGGGCATCGATAACATGAAGATATTTTGTTATGATTTGATGCTGGCACAGCTATGGGCTGAAAGCGATCGCGAATCTTCTCCACGTATACTTATTCATGACAGTACTATTTTTGATGGTGTAGATGAGAGACAAGTACGACTTGCTCTGGAATTAGCTGATAGAGAATCGAGAATATATGGCTTTCAGTATATCTGTACTTTAAACTCAGATATGGTTCCATATTCCGAGTTTGCAGCAGATTTTGATTTTGATTCCTTTGTAAGACTTAGACTTACAGACGAAAGTGATGAAGGAGGACTATTGGGAATTCGCTTTTAAAGAGTCAAAAGTTAGATTTCACCCCCAACTTCACAGTAAAAACACTTCCCTCACTCAAGCACGAAACTCCTTCGGAGACACTTCGTGAACGCACTTCGACACTACCTCCCATACTCTCTACAAAAGTCTTAACAATCGCTAAGCCTAACCCAGTTCCACCTGTAGCGTGGCTGCGATTTTCATCTACTCGATAAAACCGCTCAAAAATCCGCCCTTGATGTTGCAAAGGAATGCCATAACCCTTGTCAACAACTTGTATAATTACTTCTTCCTCTTGCTGATTTAATTTAATCACTATAGGTGTCTCCGGTTCAGAATATTTCACAGCATTATCAATTAAATTTAGTAAGACTTGTTTGAGGCGGTTGTAGTCAGCTTTTACTCGAATTGCATCTTTATTTGCCTCGATTTGAATTCTATTATCGCTAAATTTTTCCGCCATCAATACTACTTCTGCTACTAAATTATTTAGTACGCAATCTTCCATTTGTAAATATAAATAACCGCCATCTGCACGTGCTAAATCCAGTAAATCTTGTAGTAATCGGATAGTGCGTTCAGTTTCCGATGCTGCAGTTTGTAAGGCTTCTAGCTGTATTTCTGTTAAATTATTTTGCCGCCTTAATATACTTTGTAAATAACCATGGACAATTGTCAGTGGTGTTCGTAATTCGTGGGAAGCATTACTGACAAATTGTCTCTCTTGTTCCCAGGCTTGAAAGAGACGAGATAACATCATATTGAAAGTTTCAGCTAATTCTTTAACTTCCCAAGGAGCATTATCTAAATACAATTCCGCTTCTCCTAAATCATCTGCGGAAATCGCTGAGGTCATTTTGCTGATTTGTCGTAGTGGTTTTAGCGCACTTTGAATATAAAAGGCACTTACACCTGCAATTATAATAATTGCTAAAATACAGGCTATTCCCAAACTCCGCACTAGTGCTAAAAACATACTCCAGTCGCGGGTAATATTCTGCGCGATGAACAATTTACCCAGCGTCTTTCCCTGCACTTTTAAGGAATTACTACATAAAACAAAGTAGTGATGGTTGACTTGATTAACTTCCGGGCTAGATGGCATTTCTGCAAGAGATATTAATGTCTGATTTATCCGATTATCATGAATATTAAAGCCAGGAGATTTCGCCAAAAAAGAACCATCATCTCTTTTTACCCAGAGAAATGTGTTATCATTGGTGCGATTATTGATTGCCTTTTGAAGTCCGGTTTCTAGAGGCAGCATTTCGCTATAAACTTTCACATCCTGGGGTAAGCGTTGAGCAATTTTTTCAATGTTTTCCTTATGGCTTTCAATCAAAATTTGCTGCATTTTCCAACTTGTCCAGATAGCAACACTACCTACGGCGATAGTTGAAACAGCAGCAATGCCAAGTGTTAGGCGTATTCTTAATGAAAACTGGTCAATTTTCCTCCAATGTTTGTTAATTTGATTCACTATATGCTGCACTCTATTTATTTTGTGGGATTGGATTTGGTGTAGGACAAGTTTTAGAAACAAAATCACAACTATAAATGTAAGGCTTTTGCCAATTGAGCGTAATTTCTAGCATGTCTCGCGTTCCTGTCATTCCTTGCCCTATAAATAATAATAGAGCAATACAGTTTAATAGTGTATGAATGACCCGCCAGCGATGGGAACGGTCTTTGTATATATCCGGTACAATTGCTAGGGAAAAAATCATCAACATTGCTGCTGCCATACCAATATAGTAATGCGACCAATACCATTCATTGGTACGGCGAAATACTCCATCCTGACAACCCAAAATTACTAAACCAGTACCCGTTAAAGTCGCAAAAATTGCCCGCCATAGCTGGGAATTAGCGCGGTAAAGAAACGCTAGAGAAATAATCGTCGCCGTAAACATTAACAGGATGAAAGTAACTTGAAATGTTTGTTTATTTAGCAATTGATTCTTGATAATACTTTCACCAATGGGGTAGGCTAATCCGATTAAAGTTAATCCCACCACTGAACCCGTTAACCAATTCCCTAATTGTCTATGTTCTAGACCTACTACAGGCGGTATTTTGCTCTTGTTGGATGCTAATGTTTGCAATCTTCGCTGACGTGTTTGCCATGCGAAATTAGCAACTATACCAATCAGTGGGAAAACAACGGCAACCGCAATCACCGGATGAATAAGTCCAATAAAATCACTTAGTTCCATCATCGCATGTTCCCAAAATAGTTCTGTAATCAACTAATAAGAATGTTTCGCGCAAAGACGCAAAGGAAAAGGCGCAAACTTGTGTATATGCAACGCTTTCTTTTTTTTGAGTTACAGCAGTAGGATACGTTAGGCGCGGATATATGTATGGTTATTATTAAATAATTAATTTCTCGTGCTGTAACGCATCAATTATCGTTAGAATTTTTCACTCAAACGTGCAAAAAAAGATGCAAAATTATCCCGCTCTGTAAAGCATCTTGCTTCTACGATCGCACTACATTTTTAAAGGCGCATAGCCAAAAGTAGCGTTAAATTTACGGCACCATATCGCTACAGATTTAAAGTTAGCGATATTCACTCCATCAGGAATGGCATATCGTTGAGAACCGCTAGTTTTTTGTAACCTGGCAATACTGGCATAATCTTTCTCTTTAATTCCAGATATAGGGGGTGCTTCAGAACGATGTAGAATTACAAACAAATCTGGACCATTATCTGTTTTGAAAGCCCGATCAAATTCCAAGAATTTCTTACCATTTTCGCTCACTACCCGCACCATCCCTTTAGTTGGGTGTTCTCCAGCCTGAAAATTTCCTCCCCCAGTACTTGTCGTCGCTACCTGTACTGTGGGGCTGCTGACACTTGTTGGAGGCTGCGTCTGAGTTCCTGGCTGCTTTGATGTGACTTCGTTTGCACAACCTACGGTTAAAAAAGTAGCGATGGAAGCAATTGCTAAATATTGGAGTTTCATATCTTTATTTGGCTTAATTATGTTTTCTAAGTTCAATCTAAATCTTCTTGTTATTAGTTAGCTGAGGGTAAGCTGAGAATTTACTGAGAATTTACCTTAACTATTCTCAGAATTTTTGAAATAGTAAATATCTTCCGGTCTTCACTTGAATAATTACTTACCAAAAATCATCTTATATCTCTGATAAAGCATCCCAGCCTCTACCTGATATTCCTCAAATATCTTGGCTTGTTTGGTAGTTATTTGATAAGTATCATTATTAATGATTAACCTAAAAACACATAAAATAAATAACCGCAAAATTTTAATTTTTACAGCTATTCATTACATCCAACTGCAAAAAATGTCAGGCTCACAATTTAACCAGCCAAATTATCAATATCGTATCGCTACACTTGTATTGCATCTGAAAGCATATAAACTATCGGTTTTGCTCCCCTAAGAGTCTCTGTTTTTTTCCACATATATTGGTAAATCTAACCTATTGTAGAGGCTGCTAAGTAGGTAAACAAAAATATTTGCAGTACTGGACGTTATATCTCTGTAGCGATCGCTCTTTTAGCTGAATCTTGCAGCACCTTTAAATAGATGAATTCTACCCGAGGGCGATCGCACACCACTAAAACCCTCTGTTAGTTGTGTTTGTCCAGCGAATGCTTCCGGGCTGAATCAGTTTCCTAACCCATGACTAGGAAAATTTCTCCCAAAATTTATGATTTGCAAACAATAGTTAACAAATAAAAATATCTTGACATAAACCCATAGAATATTTCTACTTCGCTTAATTTTTCTGTCGATGTCTAAACAACAAGTAACAAATGGGACTTCCTCGGTTTTGTTAGGAAGTCCTGTTTTGCCTATTGTTGCTGTCCTCTGGGCAGTGGCTCTATTGGGGAGCGGTATTTGGTTTATACAGCGTTCACCCAGACTATCAACAGGTGCGGAACATCTTGAACCAGAAAGTTTTGCTCAGGTGAAGAATGTTCCTACTGGCATCTTTAACTACAGTGCCACTACGGTATGGACGCCTATTCGCTTGGAGGTTGATTCACTCATAAAAGCGGAGCGTCAGCGAGAATTTCGGTTACGTTATCTCGAACCAAATCAGAAAACAGCTAGTTCTAGGAGGGTGATTCAGATGTTACTGAACGATGAACTCTCTTGGTCTGTGTCTGACCGTCCACTGTTGGATGAGGAGTATCGCCTTTCCCAAGCCAGGGGTTTTAAACTCCGGCAGATTGCGG
>Ga0114939_10001282_pt1 | contig 19963 bp, 20 predicted proteins | sample AshMeaCrysSpring_FD_87196 | JGI IMG/M metagenome (GOLD analysis project Ga0114939, IMG submission 87196) | Groundwater microbial communities from Big Spring, Nevada to study Microbial Dark Matter (Phase II) - Ash Meadows Crystal Spring | ecosystem: Environmental > Aquatic > Deep subsurface >...
CGGTGGCCGAAGCCGCCGCCGAAGCTGCTCCCGAGGCCCCAGCCGCGCCGGTGGCCGAAGCCGCCGTCCCCCCGCCGCCGCCGCCCGCGGGTTACCCGCCGCCGCCTCCGCCCCCGCCCCCGGGGTACGCCCCCACTCCCGGATACGGAGCAGCCTCCGTGCCGGCAGTCGCCAGGCCCGGCCTGTCCATCGGCGAGGCGCTGTCGTACGGGTGGAAGGGCTTCACCGCCAACGTCGGCCCGATCCTGCTCATCGCCCTGGTCGTGGTCGCGGTCAACGTCGGGCTGAACTGGATCGCCACCTTCACGGACAACGCCTTCCTGTCCTTCCTGCTCAGCCTCGTCGCCTTCGTCGTCGGCTTCTTCATCGCCCTCGGGTTGATCCGGGCCGCGCTGACGATCACCGACGGGCAGAAGCCCGACGTGGGTGCGCTGTTCCAGGGCGAAGGTGTGGCGCAGTACGCACTGGCGGCGATCCTGCTGGGGCTGGCCTTCGCACTGATCAACTTCTTCGGCGTGATCACGATCCTGCTGCTGCCGGTGACGTTCCTCGCCACCCTCGTGCTCGGCTTCTTCGTCCAGTTCTTCGGCTACGCCATCCTGGACGAGAACGTGGGCGCCATCGACGGCATCCGCCGCTCCTTCGACGTGGTGAAGACCGGCTTCGGCGAGCTGCTGCTGCTGTGGCTGGCTGCCGTCGGCATCAACATCGTCGGTGCGCTGCTGTGCGGTGTCGGCCTGCTCGTCACCCTGCCCGTGACGGCCATCGCCTGGGCCTTCGCCTGGCGGCGGCTCACCGGCGGACCCATCGCCGCCCTGGCCTGAGCGCCTACCGCTGCTCGCCGCCGGCGAGCAGCACGTCCTCGTCGAAGCAGGAGCGGGCCCCCGTGTGACACGCGGGCCCCTCCTGGTCGACGAGGACGAGCACGGTGTCGCCGTCGCAGTCCAGCCGCACCTCCCGCACCCACTGCCGGTGCCCTGAGATCTCCCCCTTGACCCAGTACGCCCGGCGGCTGCGACTGAAGAAGGTGGTGCGTCCAGTCGTGAGCGTGCGGTGCAGCGCCTCGTCGTCCATCCAGGCGACCATCAGCACCTCACGGGTGTCGTGCTGCTGCACGACGGCCGGGACGAGCCCGGCGGCGTCGCGCTTGAGCCGCGATGCGATCGCCGGGTCGAGCCGCGCGTTCTCGCTCACGCGTCCCTCCAAGATCACGTTCTGCGGTGCCACGATGCCACTTTCGACACCCTGGGACCATTTCGGTCGGGGGGTGGGGGGGTGGGTCAGGCCATGGTCGCCAGGATGCCTTTGAGGTCGGAGAGGGTGGTGCGGGGGTTGACGATGGCGAAGCGGGTGCAGGGCTGCCCGCGGTGGGCGCTGGCAGTGACGAACGCCTTGCCGGCGTGCAGCAGGTCGGCGCTCCAGCGGTCGTAGTCCGACTTGTCCCAGCCGTCCCGGGCGAAGATCACCACGGAGAGGTCCGGCTCCTCGAGCAAGCTCAGGTAGGGCCGGCGCCGGACGTCCTCAGCCGCGGCCCGGGCCACTTCCAGAGTCGCCTCCACCGCCTCGGTGTACGCCCGCGTTCCGTTGACCGCGAGGGAGAACCAGAACGGCAGCCCCCGGGCGCGGCGGCTGAGGTGGATGGCGTAGTCCGATGGGTTCCACTCCCCCTCCACGGTCACCGGATCCAGGTAGGACGCCGACTGGGTGTGGGCGAGCCGGGCAAGCTCCGGGTCGCGGTAGAGCAGCGCGCAGGAGTCGAACGGCGCGAAAAGCCACTTGTGCGGGTCGACGATGAACGAGTCGGCCCGCTCGATGCCGGCGAACAGGTGCCGGACGCTGGGGGCGGCCAAGCCGGCACCGCCGTAGGCACCGTCCACGTGCAACCACAGGCCGTGCTCCTCGGCGACGTCGGCGACGCCGGCGAGGTCGTCCACGATGCCGGTGTTGGTCACCCCCGCCGTGGCGACCACCGCGAACAGGCCGGCGCGCTGCTCGGCCGGCAGCGCCTGCACCGCGGCCTGGACGGCAGGGCCGGTCATCCGGCCCCGCTCGTCGCCGGGCACCCGCACCACCTCGACGTCCATCACCCTCTCGAGTGCGTAGGTGACCGAGGAGTGGGTCTCGGCGGTGACGAGCACCGACCAGCGCAGCGGCCAGCGCGGCCCGCGCTGCTGCGCTGCGGCGTGCCGGGCGGCCACCAGGGCGGACAGGTTCCCCGTGGTGCCACCCTGCACGAAGCAGCCGCCGGCCTGCTGCGGGAACCCGGCCAGGTCGGCGAGCCAGCGCAGGGCCTGGTTCTCGGCGAAGGCGGCGCCGGCCCCCTCCAGCCAGGTGCCACCGTAGACACTCGAGGCTCCCACGAGCAGGTCGAACATGGTGGCCGCCTCGGTGGGCGCCCCGGGGATGAAGGCGAGGAACCGCGGGTGGTCCACCGAGATGCAGGCGCCGGAGAGCACGTCGGTCCACACCCGCAGTGCCTCCTCGCCACCGAGGCCGTCCTCGGTGACGGTCTGGCCCACCTGGGCGAGCAGCTCCTCCGGCGTGCGCGGGCCGTCGAGCGGAGGGTCCATCCGCATCCGGTCCAGGGACTCGGCGACGATGAGCTGCGCCAGCTGCTCGGACTCGGCGGTGAACCTGTGCATGGGGGGCGAGCCTAAGGCTGCGGACGGTCGCGGCGACCGCCCCGCGTCCAGGCTGCGTGCAGCCGCGCGTACACGCCGGCCTCGCGCAACGTGGCGGGCGGACCGTCCTGGACGAGCCGGCCCGCGTCGAAGACGAGCACACGGTCGGCGGCCTGGGCCGTCGACAACCGGTGGGCGATAGTCACCGAGGTGCGTCCGGTCGACAGCCGCCGCAACGCCCGGGCCAACCGCACCTCGGTCGCCGGGTCGACCGCGCTGGTCGCCTCGTCGAGCACGAGCAGGTCGGGGTCGGCGAGCCGGGCCCGGGCCAGTGCGACCAGCTGGCGCTCGCCCACCGACAGCGACTCACCCCGCTGACCGACCCGGGTGGCCAGGCCACGGGGCAGCGACCGCGCCCAGTCGTCCAGGCCCAGGTCGGCCAGGGCCGCCACGATCTCGGCTTCGTCGGCCTCCGGCCGGCCGTAGCGCAGGTTGGCGGCCAGGGTGTCGTCGAACAGGAAGCCTTCCTGGGGGACGAGTACCACGCGCGCGCGCAACGAGTCGAAGCGCACCTCGCGCAGGTCGACGCCGTCGAGCCGCACCGTCCCCTGCGTCGGGTCCATCAGCCGGGACAGCAGCTTGACGAACGTGGACTTGCCCGAGCCGGTCTCGCCGACCACCGCCACCCGTTGCCCGGCGGGGACGACCACCGACACGTCGTGGAGCACCGGCGGGCCCCCCGGGTAGGCGTAGCCGACCTGGTCGAACTCCACCTCCACCGGCCCATGCGGGAGGACGGCCCCGCCGCCACCGGCGCCCGGGTCGGCGACGTCGGCCGGGGTGTCGACGACCCCGAGCACGCGTCGCCAGGAGGCGATCGCGTTCTGCATCTCGTTGAGCATCTCGGTGCCCAGCTGCACCGGCTGGACGAACAGCGTGACGAGGAACAGGAACGCGACCAGCCGTCCGGCGGTGATCTCGCCCGCCAGGCCCAGCAGCACCCCGACGACCACCACAGCCGCCGTGGCCAGGCCCGCCACCAGCTCACCGGTGCTGAACGCCCCCACCGCGAACGACTGGGCCCGTACCGCGGCGTGCCGATGGGCGTCGATGGCGGCATCGATGCGGTCGCCGGTGCGCGCCTCGATGCCGTAGGCGCGTACCACCTGAGCCCCCACGACCGCCTCGGAGACTGCCCCCAGCATCGCCCCCACGCGCTCGCGCACGGCCAGGTAGGCAGCGGCGAGCCGACGCTGCAGCACCCGCAGGGCCAGCACCAGCGGGGCGAAGGTCACCCACACGACGAGGGTGAGCTGCCAGGAGTAGACGAGCATGACCATGCTGGCCAGCACCACCTGGGCGACGGCGACGACGAGGAACACCCCGGCCCACTGCAGGAACAACGACAGGGCATCGACGTCGCTGGTGACCCGGGAGACCAGGCTCCCCCGCCGCTCGGTGCTCTGGGTCTGCACCGACAGGTCGTGCACGTGCCGGAACGCTGTGACGCGAAGGGCGGCCAGCCCGGCCTCGCTCGCCCGGAACAGCCGGGCGTTCATGGCGAAGGCGCAGCCGGCGGTGAGCAGCACCACCCCGAGGGCCACCGCCACCATGGTGGCGACGAAGCCGACGTCCACGCCCGCGTCGTCCGCCGCGCCAAAGCCGCGGTCGATCGTCTGCTGGACGGCCACCGGCACGATCACCCGGCCCGCCGTGGCCACCAGGGCCAGTACCAGCGTGACGCCGAGCCCGGCGCGGATCTGTGGGGACAGGGCCAGCCCCCGCCGCACCGTCGTCCAGGCCGAGCCCGACCCCACCTCGCCCACAGCGGCACCGGCTCGGGCTTCGGCCAGGGCGGCGCGAGCGCTCACGGCAGCACCTCCGCGGCCTCCTGCTCGTAGGCGGTGACGAGGTCGCGGTAGGCCGCGTTGCGGGCCAGCAGCGCCGCGTGGGTGCCGTGGTCGGCGAGCCTGCCCCCGTCGAGGAAGGCCACCTCGTCGGCCAGGGCGATGGTGGCCGGGCGGTGCGCGACCACGACGACGGTGGTGCCGGCCGCGGCGGCCCGGAGGGCGTCCAAGATGCGGTGCTCCACCTCGGGGTCGACGGCGCTGGTGGCGTCGTCGAGGACGAGCAGGCGGGGCCGGCGCACCAGCGCCCGGGCCAGCGCCACCCGCTGGCGCTGGCCACCCGACAGCGACGTACCCCGCTCACCGATGCGGGTGTCCAGGCCGGCGGGCAGGGCCCGCACCACGTCGTCCACCTGCGCCAGTTCCAGCGCCTGCCAGACCTGGCCGTCGCCGAACGGGTCGCCGAGGGTGACGTTGCCGCGGACCGAGTCGTCGAACAGGAACGCCTCCTGCAGCACCACGGCGCCGACTCGGGGCAGCACCCCGGGTGCCAACGTGCGCACGTCGGCGCCGTCCACCGACACCTGCCCTCGGTCCGGGTCCACCAGCCGCACCAGCAGGCCGACGAGGGTGGACTTCCCCGCGCCGGTGGCCCCGACCACGGCCAGCACCCGCCCGGGGGCCACGTCGAGGTCGAGGTCGCTGAGCACCGGCACGTCCGGCTCGTAGCCGAACCGCAGCGCGTCGGTGCGAGCCGCGAGCGGGCCCGTCCCGGGCAGGTCGTCCGCACCGGCCGGCATGGCCCCGCTGGCGCCGCGCACCCGGTCGACCCGGCGGGCGCCCACGACGCTGCGCGGCATCTCCCCGAGCAGCCAGCCGATCGCCCGCACCGGGAACGCGACGATCGTGAGCAGGTAGGCGATCTCGACGACGGTGCCCGGGTCGAGGCCGACGGTCGCCACCTGCCAGGTGCCGAGCAGCAGGACGGCGAGCACACCGAGGGTCGGCAGCGCCTCGATCATCGGGTCGAACGTGCCGCGCAGCCGTCCGGCCCGGGTGTTGACCGCCTGCAGCCGGGACGCCGCGGCGGCGAACCGGGCCGTCTCCTCGGCCTCGCGGCCCAGGGACTTCACCACCAGGGCTGCGTCGAAGGACTCGTGCGCGATCGTGGCCACCTCGGCCCGCAGCGCCTGGGCCTGCGCAGCCAAGGGGGCCATCCGACGCTGGTAGGCGACGTTGACGACGAGGACCAGGGGGAACACCAGCAGCCCGACCGCGCCGAGCAGCGGGTCGGCCAGCACCATCGCAGCTGCGGCCAGCACCAGCGTGACGACGACCCCGAGCGCCATCGGCAGCGGAGCGATGGGTGCCCAGGTCGCGTCCACGTCCGAACCGGCGTTGCTCAGCAGCTCGCCGGTGGGGTGCCGGTGGTGCCAGGACAGGGGCAGCCGCAGGTACTGCCGGGTGACCGCACGCCGGTCCCGCGCCTGCAGCCGGTACTGCATGACCCCCGCGAACAGCCGGCGCAGCACGATGGCCGCCGCGCGCAGCAGACCGAGCCCGACCAGCACCCCCGCGGCGCGGGCGAGCGCGCCGGCCTCGACGGTGCCGGTGCGGAAGGCCGGGGCGATCAGCGTGTCCGTGACCCAGCCGACGGCCCGGGCGCTGGCCACGGTGGCCAGGCCGAACAGCACGGCGCCGAGCACCGAGAGGGTGAACACGCCGGGCTCGGCCCGGATGCCCCGGGCGAGCACGCGTGCGCCCTCTCCCAGGGTCACCGGCCGTTCGGTCACGACGCTCCTCAACCGCGGCCGGGCCGCGTTCGTTCCACCGTCGCCCGCGCGGTCCGGCCGGGGCGGTCGCCCGACCTGCCGCGGCTAGGCTCGCCGGGTGTGAGCCTGCTGTCGACCTGGCTGGGCAAGAGCGTGCAGGGCTCGCTCCGCCTGGCCGGCCGAACCGGCGGGACGCTGCCGGGCAAGGTCGTCGAGTCGGTCGACACCCGCTACCTTGCCCGGTCGCTGGCCACCCTGCCACACGGGGTCACCGTCGTGACCGGCACCAACGGCAAGACCACGACCACCAAGATGCTCGCCCACGTGCTCGGCGGGCAGTTCCGAGTGCTGACCAACCCCACCGGCAGCAACTTCACCCGGGGCGCCGTCAGCGCCATCGTCGACGCATCCACCTGGGCCGGGAGGCTCGAGGCTGACCTGGCCGTGCTCGAGCTGGACGAGGCGTACGCGGCCCGCTTCGTCGAGCAGTTCCCACCCTCCCGGGTCGTGGTGCTCAACGTGCTGCGCGACCAGATGGACCGCTTCGGCGAGATCGACCACACCGCCCGCCTGCTCGGCCGCGCCGTGGCCGCCGCGACCGTCGAGGTGGTGCTCAACCGGGACGACCCGCGCGTGGCCGCCCTGGCGGCACAGGCGCACGTCCCGGTGCGGTGGTTCGCAGTGGCCCCGGGGTTGCGAGCGCTGTTCCGCACCGACGACGAGCTGCACGCCGAGCTGCCCGTGCAGGCGCCCGCCCAGACACCGTCCGGGGGGTCGGCCGGGGCCGTGGACGTGGAGCTGGTCGGCTACCAGCCGGGGCAGGCGCGCTACCGGGCCGACGGGCGCACGGTCGGGGTGGCCCTGCAGGCCGAGGGCGCCCACAACGCGCAGAACGCCGCCGCCGTGCTCGCGGCCGCGCTCGGCCAGGGCGTCGACCTGGACGAAGCCGTCCAGCGACTGGCCGCGGTACCGCCGGCGTTCGGCCGCGGCGAGGCGGTGCAGGTGGACGGACGCACCGTGGTGCTGCAGCTGGCGAAGAACCCGGGCGGGTTCCGGCTGGCGCTGCTGTCGCAGCAGGCCCGTCCGGCCGACGCGAGCCTGGTTGCCATCAACGACGAGTACGCCGACGGGCGGGACGTGTCCTGGCTGTGGGACGTCGACTTCGGCCCGCTGCGCGCCACCCGGGGGCCCGTCCTGACCACCGGCACACGGGCGGCCGACATGGCGCTGCGGCTGCGCTACGACGAGGTGCCGGTGGCCGAGGTGGTGCCCGACCTGCTGGGTGCACTCGACCGTGCCGTGCAGGCGGCGCCACCAGGCGGACGGGTCGTCGTGTACACCACCTACACCGCGATGTGGCGGCTGCACGAGCACTTCGGCCGGCGACCGGGGGGCCCCGGATGAGCGGCCCGGTGCGGATCGTGCACCTGTACGCCGCCGAGATGAACATCTACGGCGACAACGGCAACGTGCAGGTGCTGCGGCGCCGGCTGGAGTGGCGCGGTATCCCGGTGGCCGTCACCCGGGTCGGGGTGGGAGAGCCGCTGCCCGTCGACACGCACGTGCTGCTCGGCGGGGGCGGCCAGGACGCGGGTCAGGCCGTCATCACCGACGACCTGGCCGCCAAGGGCCCCGACCTGGTCGCGATGGCCGCCGACGGCGTGCCGATGCTGCTGGTCTGCGGGATGTACCAGATGGCCGGCCACTACTTCGCGCCGTTCGACGCCCCCCGGCTGCCCGGCATCGGGCTGCTGGACGTGCACACCGTCGCCGGTCCGACCCGGCTCATCGGCAACGTGGTCGTCGACAGCGAGTTCGGCCCGCTCGTGGGGTACGAGAACCACAGCGGGCTGACGCACCTGGGCAGCGGCGTGCGGCCGCTGGGGCGCACCGCCGCGGGGCAGGGCAACAACGGCACCGACGGCACCGAGGGTGCACGGGTGCACAACGTCGTCGGCACCTACCTGCACGGCCCGCTGCTGGCCAAGGCACCTGCGGTGGCCGACCACCTGCTGGCGGCGGCGCTGCGCGCCGCCGGGCTGCCGGCCGAGCTGTCCCCGCTCGACGACACGCTGGCCGCGCAGGCGGCCCGGGTGGCTCGCTCCCGGCCACGGTGAACGGGCGAGGTGCCCGCGAGGCCCGTAGACTCGTGATCATGAGTTTCGCCGCCTCCGAGCGCGCCGCCCTGTGCGACCTGTTCGACGCCCTCGGACCCGACGCCCCGACGCTGTGCGCGGGCTGGGACACCCGGGACCTGGCTGCCCACCTGCACCTGCGCGAGACGAGCCTGCTGTCCGCAGGCATCCTCCTGCCGCCCGTCGCCGGCATGCTGGAGCGCCGGCAGCAGGAGGTCGCCGGCGGCGACTGGCCCACGCTCGTGGCGCGGATCCGCCGTCCCCCGTTCTGGTCGCCCTCGGCCATCGGCGGGATCGACAAGCGGATGAACCTCGCCGAGTACTACGTGCACCACGAGGACGTCCGCCGGGCGCAGCACGGCTGGGAGCCCCGCGAGCTCACCCCGTCCCAACAGCGGGCACTGTGGGGGGTGCTGCAGGCCACCGCCCGCGCGCACTACCGCAAGGCAGCCGTCGGGGTCGTGCTGCGCCGCGAGCCGGACGGGGCCGAGATCACCGCGAAGCCGGGGATCCCGGCCGTGGTCGTCGTCGGGCCGCCGTCGGAGCTGGTGCTGCACGCGTTCGGCCGGACTGGTCAGTCGCTGGTCCGGTTCGAAGGCCCGGACGAGGCCGTCGCCGAGTTGCAGGAGACCTCGCTCGGGATCTGAGCCGGTGCCGGCCCCCCTGCCGTTGCGCTGCGGACCGGGTAGCCGGCCGTGGCCAGCGCCTGCTTGACGGCGCCGATGCGCAGCTCGCCGAAGTGGAACACGCTGGCTGCGAGCACCGCGTCAGCACCGGCGGCGACTGCGGGGGCGAAGTCGTCGACGGCCCCCGCTCCCCCGCTGGCGATGACCGGGACGCTCACCTCGGCGCGCACGGCCCGGATCATCTCCAGGTCGAAGCCGGCCTTCGTCCCGTCGGCGTCCATCGAGTTGAGCAGGATCTCGCCGGCGCCCAGCCCGCAGGCCTGCACCGCCCACGCAACCGCGTCGATGCCGGTGCCTCGGCGGCCCCCGTGGGTGGTCACCTCGAAGCCGGAGTCGGTGCCCCCACCCGGGGCCCGCCGGGCGTCCACCGAGAGCACCAGCACCTGGTTGCCGAACCGGTCGGCGATCTCGGCCACCAGGTCAGGACGCGCCACGGCCGCGGTGTTGACGCCGACCTTGTCCGCGCCGGCCCGCAGCAGCCGGTCCACGTCGTCCACGCTGCGCACACCCCCGCCGACGGTCAGCGGGATGAACACCTGCTCGGCGGTGGCCCGCACCACCTCGTACGTCGTCTCCCGCCGGTCCGACGACGCGGTCACGTCAAGGAACACGAGCTCGTCGGCGCCCTCGGCGTCGTAGCTGCGGGCCAGCTCGACCGGGTCGCCCGCGTCGCGCAGGTCGACGAAGTTGACGCCCTTGACGACGCGGCCGGCGTCCACGTCGAGGCAGGGGATGACCCGCACCGCAACCGTCACGACTGACCAGGTTAGGCGTGGTTGAGTAGGAGCCGTGACCGAGCTCGACCGGCTCGCCGCCGGCCAGTACCTGTCGCTGACCACATTCCGACGCGACGGCCGGGCGGTGTCGACGCCGGTGTGGCTGGCCCGCGACGGTGACCGGCTGTGCGTGGTCACCGAGGCCGGCAGCGGCAAGGCCAAGCGGCTGCGGCACACATCCCGGGTCGAGCTGGCCCCGTGTACCGCTCGGGGGGTCGAGACCGGGCCGCGGGCCCACGGCGAGGCGGTGCTGACCGACGAGGCGGGCACCGGGCACGTCCGGTCGGTCGTGGCGGCGCGCTACGGCTGGCAGTTCCGCGCGTTCGAGCTGCTGGGACGGCTGCGCACCCGTGGTCGCGGCCGGGACGAGGTCGGCATCCTCATCACCGTCACCGACCCGTGATCGACGCCCGCGCCTGCTCCGGGTCGCCGTTCGAGGAGCCGATCGGGTTCAGCCGGGCGGTGCGATCGGGCCGGCAGGTCGCCGTGTCGGGCACCGCGCCGGTGTGGCCGGACGGCGCGGTCGACCCCGACCCGGCCGTCCAGGCGCGGCGCTGCTTCGAGATCGCGCTGGCGGCCCTGGCCGAGCTGGGCGGTCGTCCCGTCGACGTCGTCCGCACCCGGATGTACCTGGTCGACAGCGCCGACTGGGCGGCGGTGGGACGAGCCCACGGCGAGGTGTTCGGCTCCGTCCGTCCGGCTGCGACGATGGTCGTCGTCGCTGCGCTGCTCGACCCGCGCTGGCGGGTCGAGATCGAGCTCGACGCCGTAGTGGCGCCCCTGGCCTGACGGCCCGATCCCGGTAGGCAGCGGCTCCCGGACATCGGTGGGTTTCTGGGCCCGGGCGGTGGATGGAGGACTCCAGCCCCCTGGACCGACGACGGAAGGCTGCAGCGCACGCCCACGATGGGCGCAAGGTTGCGCCGGCGCGACCATGACCCACGCAGAGTTGTGGTGGCGGTCGTCACGATCAACGGAAGGTTGTGGCCGCTATGGCAGCCGCAACCGTCCAACGACGCATCGCCTCGCCGGGAGGCATCGCCGCGCAGGTGCGTCAGCCGGCGCTGGCCAGGGCCTCCTCGAGCGTGAACCGGCCTGCGTAGAGGGCCTTCCCCACGATGGCGCCCTCCACCCCGAGCGGGACGAGGTCGCGCAGCGCCCGCAGGTCGTCCAGGCACGACACGCCGCCGCTGGCCACCACCGGACGGTCGGTGGCCTCGCACACCAGGCGCAGCAGGTCGAGGTTGGGTCCGCGCAGCGTGCCGTCCTTGGTGACGTCGGTGAGCACGTAGCGCGCGCAGCCGTCGGCGTCCAGCCGGCCGAGCACCTCGAACAGGTCGCCGCCGTCCTGCGTCCAGCCCCGAGCCGCCAGGGTGCGCCCACGCACGTCCAGCCCGACCGCGACCCGGTCGCCGTGCGTGCCGATCACGCGGCGCGTCCAGGCCGGGTCCTCCAGCGCGGCGGTGCCCAGGTTGACCCGAGCGCAGCCGGTGGCCAAGGCCGCGTGCAGCGAGGCGTCGTCGCGGATGCCGCCGCTCAGCTCGACCGCTACGTCGAGCCGACCCACCACCTCGGCGAGCAGCTCGCGGTTCGACCCACGTCCGAAGGCGGCGTCGAGGTCGACCAGGTGGATCCACTCGGCTCCGGCCTGCTGCCAGGCCAGAGCCGCCTCCCAGGGGTCGCCGTAGGACGTCTCCGAGCCCGCCTCGCCCTGCACGAGCCGCACGGCCCGGCCGGCGGCCACGTCCACGGCCGGCAGCAGCACGAGTCGGCCCACCGGCGGGAGTCTACGTCTGCCCTCGCCGCCGAAGGGGGCCGCTGGGCGGGGAGGGAGTGCTTGCGGGCTTGACGGCCAGGACGCGCAGGCGGCGGTAGTCAGCCCACCAGGAGCCGTCCTGCCACAGCCTCGCCCGGGCGCGCTCGACGGCTCCCGCCACCAGGGCGTCGCGTTGCTCGGGGGCGTAGCCGGCCAGCGTCCCGGCCCCGAACAGGCCCAGCCAGTCGGCCAGGCCGTCCGGTCCCGCCAGCCGGGTGAGCCGGTCGGCCAGCTCGAGCTGGCGGACCTCCAGCCCGGCCTGCTCGAGCACGGCAGCGTAGGCCCCGGGGGTGGGGAAGTACCGGTGCCAGACCGGTGCGGGCAGCCCCAGGTCGGCAGCCGCGGCGGCGAGCGCGGTCCGGATCGTCGCCACGTTGCCGACCGCGCCCAGCTCGGCGGCGAACCGGCCGCCGTGCCGCAGCTTCTCGGCGACCTGGCCGGTGACCGCCGCGGCGGCGGGCATCCAGTGCAGGGCCGCGTTGCTGAACACGGCGTCGAAAGGACCAGCGGTGAGCGGTCCGGACGGCCACGGCTGCTGCGCGTCGACGACGACGACCGGGACACCCGGCAGCCGCTGGGCGAAGGCCTGTGCCATCGCCGGGTCGGCGTCCAGCCCCACCACGTCGGCGCCGGCCTGCACGAGCCGCGCCGTGAGGTCGCCGGTCCCGCACCCCAGGTCGAGCACCCGCTCCCCGGGCTGCGGGTCGAGCCAGCCGAGGATCGTCTCGCCGTAGGCGGCGACGAAGGCGAAGTCACGGTCGTACCGCTCGGCGTCCCAGGCCTGCTGGCTCATCCCAGTCCCCTCACCCAGCTCGACAGCAGCGCGGCGCCGGCGTCTCCGGACTTCTCCGGGTGGAACTGCGTGGCCGTCAACGGGCCGTTCTCCACCGCGGCCACGAACCGGTCGCCTCCGTGCTCGGTCCACGACACCAGCGGCGGGTGCAGCAGCGGGTGCTCGTCGGGCATCGACCAGCTGCGCACGCCGTAGGAGTGGACGAAGTAGAACCGCGCCCCCGACAGCCCGGCGAACAGCCGCGACCCCTCCCCGGCCAGCACGGTGTTCCAGCCCATGTGCGGCAGCGGCGTGGCGTGCAGCTGCTCCACGACCCCCGGCCACTCCCCCAGGCCGTCGGTGCGCGACCCGTGCTCGACACCGGTGGAGAACAGCACCTGCATGCCGACGCAGATGCCGAGCACGGGACGGCCACCGGCGAGGCGGCGGTCGATGACCTCGTGCCCCCGCACCGCGCGGATCCCGCTCATGCAGGCCGCGAACGCGCCCACGCCCGGGACGACGAGCCCGTCGCACTCGGCCGCGAGCCGGCGCTCAGCGGTCAGGTCGACCTGGGCGCCTGCCCGCTCCAGCGCGCGGACCGCCGAACGGACGTTGCCCGACCCGTAGTCGAGCACGACCACCCGCGGTGCCGTCACGACAGCTTGAACCCGAGGCTGAACGCCAGCAGCACCAACCCCACCGCGGCCACGGCGAGCAGCACCTGCAGCACCACCGGCTTGCCCTGCCGGTGGAACGAGATCACCCCGCCGAGCAGGAAGCCGGCGAGCACCAGGGCCACGATCCCCATGGCGGCTAGAGCGTGCCCTTGGTGGACGGCACGCCGCTCTCGCGCGGGTCGATGGCCACCGCGTCGCGCAGTGCCCGGCCCAGTGCCTTGAACTGGGCCTCGACCACGTGGTGCGGGTCGCGACCGGCGAGCACGCGCACGTGCAAGGCGATGGCCGCGTGGTGCGCGAACGTCTCGAGCACGTGCCGGGTGAGCGAGCCGACGTAGGGCACGCCCGTCCCGACGCCGATCAGCGCGTACTCCTGGCCCGCGGGCTCGCCGGTGTGCACGCAGTACGGACGTCCGGCCAGATCGACCGCCACCTGCACGAGAGTCTCGTCCAGCGGCACGAGTGCGGCTCCGAAGCGGCGGATGCCGGCCTTGTCGCCCAGGGCCTGCCCGAGGGCCTGGCCGAGCGCGATCGCGGTGTCCTCCACGCTGTGGTGGGCGTCGACGTGCAGGTCACCCTGGGTGCGCACGGTCAGGTCGAGCAGCCCGTGCCGGCCGACCTGGGTGAGCATGTGGTCGTAGAAGCCGACACCGGTGGCGACGTCGGTGCGGCCGCGGCCGTCGAGGTCGACCTCGACCAGCACGGACGACTCCGCGGTCACCCGCTCGACCCGGGCGGTGCGGGCGGTGCTCGTGCTGCTCACGACGAGGCCTCCTGCCTTGCGACGACGTCGGCCAGCGCGGCCCGGAAGGCCGCCATCTCCTGCGCGGTGCCGACCGTGACCCGCAACCATTCTGGCGGCCCGACTTCACGGACGAGAACCCCGCGGGCCAGCAGGCCCTCCCAGACGGCCCGCCGGTCGGCGAACCGTCCGACCAGCACGAAGTTGGCGTCGGAGTCGGGGACGGCGAACCCCTGGGCGCGCAACCACGTCACCAGGTCGTCCCGGGCGGCACGCAGCGTGGCCACCTGCTGCTGCAGCTCGGCGGCGTGCCGCAGGGCGACCCGGGCAGCGGCCTGCGTGAGCGCCGAGAGGTGGTAGGGCAGCCGGACCACGCGCAGCGTGTCCACGACGGCGGGGTCGGCAGCGAGGTAGCCGAGCCGCGCGCCGGCGAACGCGAACGCCTTGCTCATCGTGCGGGTGACCACCAGCCGGGGCCGTCCGAGCAGCAGCGACACCGCGCTCGGGGTGCCGGCCCGGCGGAACTCCCCGTAGGCCTCGTCCACCACGACCAGGCCGGTGGTGGCGTCGTGCAGGGAAGCGACCACGTCGGGGGGCAGGGCGGTGCCGGTGGGGTTGTTCGGCGAGGCGAGCAGCACGACGTCGGGACGGTGCTCACGCACCTGCTCGACTGCGAGGTCGACCGGCAGCGTGAAGTCCGCGGCCCGCACCCCGGCGACCCACCGGGTGGCGCTGTCGCGGGCGTACTCGGGGTACATCGAGTAGGTCGGCTCGAACGACATCGCGGTGCGGCCCGGTCCGGCGAAGGCCTGCAGCAGCTGCAGCATCACCTCGTTCGACCCGTTGGCCGCCCACACCCTGCTGGCGTCCATCCGGACGCCGGTGTCGGCGGCCAGGTAGGCCGCGAGATCGGCCCGCAGCGCCGCCGCCTCCCGGTCCGGGTAGCGGTTGAGGCCGGCCACGGCCTCCCGGACGGCCTCTGCGGCCTCGGCGACCACCACGGGTGGCGGCGGGTAGGGGTTCTCGTTGGTGTTGAGCCGTACCGGGACGTCGAGCTGCGGCGCACCGTAGGGCACGGCGCCGCGCAGCTCGTCTCGCAGCGGCAGGCCCTCAGCCACGGTCGGCCGGGAACCGGGCCGCCACGGCGGCGCCGTGCGCGGGCAGGTCCTCCGTGTGCGCCAGCGCGAGCACGTGCGGGGCGGACCCGTGCAGCGCCTGCTCGTCGTAGCGAACCACGTGGATGCCCCGCAGGAAGGTCTGCACCGACAGCCCGGACGAGTGCACCGCGCAGCCCCCGGTGGGCAGCACGTGGTTGGAGCCGGCGACGTAGTCGCCGAGCGACACCGGCGACCACGGGCCGACGAAGACCGCGCCGGCGTTGCGCACCCGGGCGGCGACGGCGTCGGCGTCGCGGGTCTGGATCTCCAGGTGCTCGGCGGCATAGCCGTCCACCACGGCCAGGCCCTGGTCGAGGTCGTCGACCAGCACGATCGCGCTCTGCCGCCCCGACAGCGCCGTGGCGATGCGTTCGGCGTGCTTGGTGACAGCCACCTGCACCGCGAGCTCACCGAGCACCGCGTCGGCCAGGGCGGGTGAGGTGGTGACCAGCACACTGGCGGCGAGCGGGTCGTGCTCGGCCTGGCTGATGAGGTCGGCCGCGACGTGCACCGGGTCGGCGGTGTCGTCGGCGAGGATCGCGATCTCGGTCGGACCAGCCTCGGAGTCGATCCCGATGAGGCCTTCGAGCAGCCGCTTGGCCGCGGTGACCCAGATGTTGCCCGGCCCGGTCACCAGGTCGACCGGCGGGCAGGAGGCCGTGCCGTGGGCGAACATGGCGATCGCCTGGGCCCCGCCGGTGGCGTACACCTCGTCGACCCCGAGCAGGGCGCAGACGGCGAGGATCGACGGGTGCGGCCAGCCGTCGTGGTCGCGCTGCGGCGGGGACGCGACGGCCAGCGACTCCACCCCGGCGACCTGCGCGGGTACCACGTTCATCACCACGCTGCTGGGGTAGACCGCAAGCCCGCCCGGCACGTACAGGCCGACCCGGCGCACCGGCACCCACCGCTGCGTGACCCTGCCGCCGGGCACCACGGTGGTGGTGACGTCGGTGCGCGCCTGGTCGGCGTGCACCCGGCGGGCCCGTTCCACGCAGACTTCGAGCGAGGTACGCACCTGCGGGTCGAGCCGCTCCAGCGCAGCCGTGAGCACCTGCGCCGGCACTCGGACGCTGCCCGGGCGCACCCCGTCGAACCGCTCGGCCAGGTCGAGGACGGCGTCATCGCCGCGCTGCGCCACGTCCGCGCAGATCGGCCGCACCGCGGCCACAGCGTGCTCGACGTCCAGCGACGCGCGCGGCACCAGCCGGCGGTAGTCCCGCGCCGGTGCCGGTCCACCACCGCTGCGCACGTCCAGGCGTCGCATCACAGGCACGAAGTGTAGGTCGCGCCTAGCCTGGGCCTCGTGCCGGTGATCCCGCTGTTCCCGCTGGGGACGGTGCTGTTCCCCGGGCTGGCGCTGCCGCTGCACATCTTCGAGCCCCGGTACCGGCGGCTGGTCGCCGACCTTCGCGAGGGCGAGGACGACGAGGCCCGCTCGTTCGGCATCGTGGCGATCCGGGCCGGCCACGAGGTCGGCTCAGGATCGGTGAGCGCGCTGCACGAGGTCGGGACCACGGCGGTGCTGCGGCGGGTCACGCCCTACCCCGACGGCCGGTTCGACGTCCTCACCTCCGGAGCCCGCCGGTTCCGGCTGCACCGCGTCGACGACACCCTGCCCTACCTGCGGGCCGAGGTGGAGTGGCTGGACGAACAGCTGGGCCCTCCCGGCACGGCCACCGCACTCGCCGCGGCCGTCGGCCAGCAGTTCCTCGCCTACCAGCGGCTGCTCGGCGCCGACCCGGACGAGACCGGCACGCTGCCCGACGACCCGACCGTGCTGTCCTACCTCGTCTCGGCCGCGATGGTGCTCGACGCGACCGACGCTCAGCGCCTGCTGGCCTTCTCGACCACGGCCCGAAGGCTCGACTGGCTGCTGCGGGTGCTGGCCCGCGAGCAGGGCCTGCTGCGCACGTTGGACGCCCTGCCGGCCACCGACCTGCTGCGCGGCCCGGTGAGCCTGAACTGATGGGCCAGGGCAGGGGCGCAGCGAGCCGTCCGACCGCCGGCAGCACCCCTGCGGTGCGGGTCCTGGCCGCCGCCGGGGTGCCGTTCACCGAGCACCCCTACTCCCACGACCCGGCTCACCCGTCCTACGGGCTGGAGGCCGCCCAGGCCCTGGGGCTCGACCCGGCCACCGTCTTCAAGACGCTGCTGGCCATGGTCGACGACCGGCTCGTGGTGGCCGTCGTCCCGGTCACGTCCAGCCTCGACCTCAAGGCGCTGGCCGCGGCCGCCGGCGGGAAGCGGGCCACGATGGCCGACCCTGCGCACGCGGAGCGGGCGACCGGCTACGTGCGGGGCGGGATCAGCCCGCTGGGCCAGAAGCGCCGACTGCCGACGGTGCTGGACGCGAGCGCCGCCGAGCTGCCGGTGGTCTACGTCTCCGGCGGCCGGCGGGGCCTGGACGTCGGCCTCGCGCCCGCCGACCTGGTCCGGCTCACCGGGGCGACGGTGGCGCCGGTCGCGGCGGCGGCCCGGTGAGCCAGGCCGCGACCAGCGCCGCGACCACCGCGGTGATGGGCCACACCAGCAGCACCCCGTAGGCCGCGAGCTCGGGGCCGGGGACGACGACCTCCTGGTTGGCGGCGGCCCCGGCCAGGTCGGCCAGCCGGCCGGGTCCCAGCCAGGTGCCCAGCGCCCAGGCTGCCCCCGAACCGAGCAGGCCACCGACGGCCAGCCCGACCGACAGCCACGGCCCGCCGTACCGGCGCAGCAGCAGCACGGCCGCGCACAGGACACCGGCAGCCAGCCCCAGCAGCGCGAACACCCCGTCGGCGGCGACCACCTCCCCGGTCTGCACCTCGTCCAGGGTGTAGGGCGTGCCCTCCACCACCGTGTACTCCAGCTCCGGCGAGAGCCGCCACCACAGCACCCCGACGACCAGGGCACAGAGCAGGTGGACCAGCAGCAGGTCGCGGGGCAGCCGCCGGGTCATCCGGCGGCGACCAGGCAGCCCGGCCCGAGCAGGGCCTTCAGGTCGCCCATGAGCGCCGCCGACGCCGCCACCCGGTAGCCGTCGTCGAGCCTCATCACCGTCGTGCGGCCCCGGCCCTCCAGCCGCAGGTGCACCTCGGTCGTCCCCGGGTGGCTGGCGAGCACCTCCCGCAGCTGCGCTACCAGCGGCGGCGTGCATCGCCCGGCGGGCACCGACAGCACGACCGGGCCGAGCCTCGCCTCGGACAGGTCCGGCTCGGTCACCTCCAGGGCGATCAGCTGGGTGCCCTCGTCGCGGCGGTCGACCCGGCCCTTGACCACGAGCACGGCGTCGGCGGCGAGCCTGGCCCCGACGCTGGCGTACAGGCCGGGGAAGACGACCACGTCGACGCTGCCCTCGAGGTCCTCCAGCGACACCACCGCCCAGGTGTCGCCCTTCTTGGTGACTCGCCGCTGCACCGAGCTGACCAGCCCACCGACGGTGACGACGGCACCGGACGCGACGGCCGAGTCGTCGGCCAGGCCGGCCACCGACCGGTCCGTCCAGGTGGCCAGCAGGGGCTCCAGGCCCATGAGCGGATGGTCGGAGACGTAGAGGCCGAGCATCTCCCGCTCGTAGCCGAGTCGCACCGACTTGTCCCACTCGGGCAGGTCGACCACCGTCGTCTCGACGAACGCGGTGTCCTCGCCGCCACCGCCGCCGCTGTCGTCGCCGAGGCCGGCGAACAGGTCGAACTGGCCGATCGCCTCGTTGCGCTTGCGCACCGCCACGGCGTCCACCACGTCGGCGTGCACGGCGAGCAGCGAGCGGCGCGCGTAGCCGAACGAGTCGAACGCGCCGGCCTTGATGAGCGACTCGACCACTCGCTTGTTGCAGACGACCGCGGGGACGGCCGCCATGAAGTCACCGAAGTCGGTGTAGCGGCCGTGGGAGCCGCGTGTGTCGACGATCGCCTCGACCACGTTGGCCCCGACGTTGCGGATGGCGGCGAGCCCGAACCGGATGTCGGTGCCCACCGGGGTGAAGTCGGCCTGCGACTCGTTGACGTCGGGGGGCAGCACCTTGATACCCATCCGGCGGCACTCGTTGAGGTAGAGCGCGGACTTGTCTTTGTCGTCGCGCACGCTGGTGAGCAACGCGGCCATGTACTCGGCCGGGAAGTTGGCCTTGAGGTAGGCCGTCCAGTACGACACCAGGCCGTAGCCGGCGGTGTGCGCCTTGTTGAAGGCGTAGTCGGAGAAGGGGACGAGCAGCTCCCAGAGCGTGCGGATGGCGCTCTGGCTGTAGCCGTTGGCGCGCATCCCGGCGGCGAACGGCTCGAACTCCTTGTCGAGGATCTCCTTCTTCTTCTTGCCCATGGCCCGGCGCAGCAGGTCGGCCTTGCCCAAGGAGTAGCCGGCCACGCGCTGCGCGATGGCCATCACCTGCTCCTGGTAGACGATGAGGCCGTAGGTGCTGTCGAGGATGTCGGCCAGCGGCTCGGCCAGCTCGGGGTGGACCGGCGTGATCGGCTGCTGGCCGTTCTTGCGCAGGGCGTAGTTGGTGTGGCTGTTGGCACCCATCGGGCCTGGGCGGTAGAGCGCCAGCACGGCGGAGATGTCCTCGAAGCCGTCCGGCCGCATGAGCTTGAGCAGGCCGCGCATCGGCCCGCCGTCCAGCTGGAACACCCCGAGGGTGTCGCCGCGGGCGAGCAGCTCGTAGGTGGCCGGGTCGTCCAGGCCCAGGTCTTCGAGCACGATCTCGGTGTGGCGGTTGGTGCGGATGCTGCCCAGCGCGTCCTCGATGACGGTGAGGTTGCGCAGGCCCAGGAAGTCCATCTTGAGCAGCCCGAGCGCCTCGCAGGCGCCGTAGTCGAACTGGGTGATGATCGCCCCGTCCTGCTCGCGCTTCATGATCGGGATGACGTCGAGCAGCGGCTCGCGGCACAGGATGACGCCGGCCGCGTGGACGCCCCACTGACGCTTGAGGCCCTCGAGGCCGCGCGCGGTGTCGACGACCTGCTTGGCCTCGGGGTCGCTCTC
>Ga0114939_10001283_pt1 | contig 19950 bp, 18 predicted proteins | sample AshMeaCrysSpring_FD_87196 | JGI IMG/M metagenome (GOLD analysis project Ga0114939, IMG submission 87196) | Groundwater microbial communities from Big Spring, Nevada to study Microbial Dark Matter (Phase II) - Ash Meadows Crystal Spring | ecosystem: Environmental > Aquatic > Deep subsurface >...
CGAGGCGGTCTCGGGCATCTCCGAGGAGCTCGGCGACGTCGGCCTGGCCGTGCAGCGCGCAGAGGACCGCACCGCCGAGATGCAGGCCCGCGCCGGTGCCGTCGACGAGCTGCTGGCCTCGGGCGCCCTGGAGGATGTCACCGGGACGGCCAAGGACGACATCACCCTCGAGCTGGAGCGGATGGCGTCCACCAGCGACGTCGAGCTCGAGCTGTCGCGGATGAAGGCCCAGCTCGGTGCCGGGCCCAGCGCGGCGGCGCCCGCCCTCGGCGCCGGGGCGCAGACCACGCCGGCTGCCGAGCCGACGATCGAGGCCGTGGCCGAGGCCCCGAGGCCCGAGGAGAACCCCGCATGATCGTGCGCATCCTGGGCGAGGGCCAGTACGAGATCGACCTGGCCCAGCTCCCCGACCTCAACGATCTCGACCGGGCCGTCGAGCACGCGATCGATGCCGGCAACGAGCAGGAGTTCCGACAGGCGCTGACGAGGCTGCTGCAGGAGGTCCACGCGGGTGGCGCCCCGGTCGCCGACGACGTCTTCGTGGAGAGCGACCTCGTGCTGCCCGCCGCGGACGCCACGCTCGAGGACGTCAAGGCGATGCTCAGCGACGAGGGCCTGCTGCCGGGCTGAGGTGACCGTGCCGACCGTTTCGCCGGCGGCGAACCACGTTCGCCGAGAACTCGGCCGGGAACGCCGGAGCAACGGGGGGAGTTGTCCCAGACGTGGCGCGTACTCGCTTTCGTCCTGACCGCGGGCTGACCGCCCGCATGGTCGTCACCATGCTGATGCTGCTGCTGCTGTACGTGGCGCTGGCGGCGGCCCTGTTCTGGTTCTTCGGCGACTCCGGGGGCTTCCTCATCTGGGCAGTGCTGCCGATCGGCATGCTGTGGGCCCAGTGGTACTTCTCCGACACCCTGGCGCTGAAGGGCACCCGGGCCCGCGAGGTGACCCCGGCCGAGGCCCCGGAGCTGCACGCGCTGGTCGACCGGCTGTGTGCACTGGCAGACATGAAGAAGCCGCGGGTGGCCATCTGCGTCAGCGATGTCCCCAACGCGTTCGCCACCGGTCGCAGCGAGGACCGCGCGGTGGTGTGTGTGACCACCGGGCTGCTCAAGCGGCTCGACGAGCGCGAGTTGGAGGCGGTGCTCTCCCACGAGCTGTCCCACGTGGCGCACCGCGACGTCACCGTGATGACGATCGCCTCGGCCGTCGGGGTCATCGCCGGCTTCATGATTCGCTCCGCCATGTGGTCGTCCATGGGCCGGCGGGACCAGAACAGCGCGGCCGCGTTCATGATCTTCACGCTGATCGGGATAGTGGTCTACGCGGTGTCGTTCCTGCTCACCCGAGTGCTCTCGCGCTACCGCGAGCTGTCCGCGGACCGGGCCGGAGCGATCCTCACCGGGCAGCCGGCGGCACTGGCCAGCGCGCTGACCAAGGTCTCCGGCGCGATGACGCGGATCCCCACCAAGGACCTGCGGGCTGCCGAGCCGTACAACGCCTTCTTCTTCTTCCCCGCCTTCACCGACAAGGGCTTCGACATCGGGTCGCTGTTCTCCACCCACCCCCCGCTGGAGAAGCGGCTGGACCAGCTGGCCAAGATCTCCGCTGAGCTGGGGAGGCCGATGTAGGTGGGGTTCTTCGACGCCGTGCTCGGGCGCCGCAGACTCAAGGGCCCTGACCTCGACGCGCTGTTCTCGGTGCCGACCGCCGCGCTCACCCTGCAGGCCGCCGCCGGCCTGGTCCCGACCGGGACCGCCGGGGTCTGCTACCGCGACCCGGAGGGCGCCCCCTTCGACCGGCTCGAAGCCGACCTGACCGCCATGCTGCAGGCGTCGCGACCGGTGCTCTCCCGCGACGCCCACGGCTTCACGTGGATCGTCCTGCACGGCCCACCCGACGACGTCGGGGCCCTGGTCACCGACCTGCACGCGGTCACGTCCACCCTGCAGATGGAGGGGTTCGGGCCGAACATCCTGTGCGACCTGGTGCCGTTCCGCGCCGAGGACGGGCGGGTGGTGGCCCTGGTCTACCTGCCCAAGCGCGGCACGTTCTACCCGTTCGCCCCGGTGCGCGGCAGCGGCCAGACCCGCGACAACGCTCTGGAGCTGCAGGTGCGCGCCGTGGTCGGTGCCGACCTCCCGCTGGAGCCCGACGTCACCCGCTGGTTCGCCGTGTGGGACGCCCCCGTCCTGCAGTAGCCGCCCCCCGGCGCCCCACGGCCCCGTCGCGGCGCCCCGCCGCTCGCCGCGGCCCGGTGAGAGCGATCGCATCACGCTACGACGCGCCCCGGCGCGTCCGGAGAATGCCGTATTCGGGTCACCCGTGATCAGGGCGCCCTTCGTGCGCCGCTGGGCTTGATCAGGGCGCCGCGTGTGTGGCTGAGCGTTGATCAGGGCGTCCCAGGTGTTGTTGGGCCTTGATCAAGGCGCCCTGGGTGCGCCGCCACCGATGATCAGGGCGCCGCGTGTGTGGCTGAGGCTTGATCAGGGCGTCCCAGGTGTTGCTGGCGCTTGATCACGGCGCCCCAGGTGTTGTTGATGCTTGATCAGGGCGCCCTTCGTGCGCCGCTGGGCTTGATCAGGGCGCCGCGTGTGTGGCTGAGGCTTGATCAGGGCGCTCCAGGTGTTGCTGGCGCTTGATCAGGGCGCCCCAGGTGTGGCTCCCGGCAAGATCAAGGCGCCGTCGGTGTCGCTGGAGCGACACCGCAGGCGCCCTGATCATCACCGGAGCGACACCAACCCCGCCTTGATCAGGGTTCACCCACCACGCGGGCGCCTTGCTCATGCGCGAGCGACACTGCGGGCGCCCTGATCATGGGGGCTGGACAACCAACCGCGCGGCCAACCGCGCGGCGACCCCGGGCGGCGACCCCGGGCGGCTTCCCCGGGCGGCTTCCCCGGGCGGCTTCCCCGGGTGGGGCGGACCAGGCGCGTGCCGATCGGCAGAGCGCCGGCCTGGCACTGACCGATCGCAGACGCCTGGCTGCCTCCCTTCACTTGCGTCGCGACCTCCTCGGCACCGCCGGGCTGCCGAGCTGGGTCGCTGGCTTGCCGAGCGGGGATACCCAGATCGAGCACCGAGCGCTCGTCGGACCGATGCGTGGGCCCAGCGGGGCCCGCTCCAGGGCAGGCCTCGTCACGCGCTGCCGACGTCGCCACCGGCCGCGCCGGGACGCTCGCCGGAGCCGCTGGTGGACGCAGAAGCCGGACGGCCCTCAGGTGATGCCAGCGGCGGCCACCCGGAGGTCTCGCCGAAGTCCGCCACAGCGCCGAACGCGGCCCGGCGTGAGGCCCGACGCAGCGCCCGCAGCACCAGCCCGCCGGCCATCAGGGTCAGCGCGAGGGTGCCCGCGGCACGCACCAGGTCGAAGCCCAGCGAGGTCAGCAGGCTGAAGGCGATCAGGCGCCGCAGGTTCGCCACGACAGGGTCCCCCGCAACGAAGGACAGCTCGGAGTCCAGGCCGGTGGTGAACGGCCAGAACCACAGGTTGAGCAGGAAGCCGTAGGCGACCGACGCCAGCGCCCCGTACCCGGCGACGAGCCACACCTCGCGCCGCCCGCTGGCCCGGGGCAGCAGGCCGGCTCCCAGGCCCATCCAGGCTGCGCCCAGCATCTGGAACGGCAGCCATGGCCCCACACCACCGGTGACCACGGCGGACCCGAGCATGGTGAGCAGCCCGAGGACGAACCCGAAACCCGGTCCCAGCGCCCGCCCACCGAGGATGATGACCAGGAACATCGGCTGGAAGCCGGTGACCCCGCCGCCCAGCGGGCGAAGCGAGGCTCCCAGCGCCGCCAGCACCCCCAGCATCGCCAGCGCCTTGGCGTCGATGCCGCCGCGGACGATCTCGGCCATGAGCACCACGACGACCATGAGCAGGGTGACGGCGAACAGCAGCGGTGCGTCCCGCTCGTGCCCCAGTCCCACGTCCGGGTCGATCACGAACGGCCAGCCGAACGCGATGACGCCGATGAGGCTCGACAGGGTCAGCACCGCCGTGCTCGGGCCGCGCAGCCGCAGCGCCGACGGCGCGGACGCCCGAATCGTGCTCATGGGAGCCCCGCCAGGCACGCGCTGACCTCCTCGACGGTCAGGAAGGGCAGCGGAGCCAGCACCTTGGCCACCTGGGGGGCGAACACTGGGGACGCCATCACCGACTCCCGGGCCGGCCCGTCGGCCACCACCTCACCCTCGGCGAGGATCACGACCCGGGTGGCGACCTCAGCCGCCAGTTCCACGTCGTGGGTGGCCAGCACCACCGCGGTCCCGGACGCGGCTCGGTCGCGCAGCAGGCTCACCAGCCTGCGCTTGGTGGCGTAGTCCAGCCCACGGGTGGGCTCGTCCAGCAGCAGCACTGCTGGGTCGCCGGCCAGCACGACCGCCAGCGCGACCGCCAGGCGCTGTCCCTCGGACAGGTCGCCCGGATGCAGGTCGACGTCGAGCTCAGGCTGCAGCCGGGCGAGCAGGCCGGCCGAGGTACCGGCCGAGGTCTCGGCGTCGCGGTCGGCGTCGCGGCACTCCTGGGCGACCGACTCGGTCCACAACAGGTCGCGGGGGTTCTGCGGGACGAGACCGACCGCCCGTACCCGCTCGCCGCCGCGCAGCCCGGCCGGGTCCCTCGTACCCATCCGGACCCGGCCGGACTCCGGGCGGTCCACCCCGGCCAGCACCCGGAGCATGGTGGTCTTGCCCGCGCCGTTGCGGCCCATCAGCGCGACTACCTCACCGGGCGCCACACTCAGCGAGGCTCGGCGCAACGCGACCACCTCGGGATGGCGCACCGTGACCTCGCGTGCGCTGACCACCGCGGGCCGCACCGCCGGTGACCCACCGTTACCGGCCGGTGGCAGCGCAGTTCCCCCCGCGAGCCGTCGGCGCAGCGGTTCGGCATCGCGTCGGGCGTCCCGGACGGTCAGCGGCAACGGGTCCCATCCGGCCAGGCGGCCCAGCGCCACCACGGGCGGGATGACCGGCGAGTGCGCCATGGCCTGCGCCGGCTGATGGTCGATGACCGTCGAGCCGTCGACGACCAGCACCCGGTCGGCGTACTGGACGGCGCGCTCCAGGCGATGCTCGGACATCAGCACCGTCATCCCCAGGTCGTGCACGAGGCGCTGCACGGCAGCCAGCACTTCCTCGGCGGCCTGCGGGTCCAGGGCGGACGTCGGCTCGTCCATGACCAGCACGGACGGGTGCGCGGTCAGCACCGACCCGATTGCCACCCGCTGCTTCTGCCCTGCGGACAGGGTGCGCAGCGGTCGGTACCGGATGTCGGCCAGGCCGAGCAGGTCCAAGGTTTCCTCGACACGCCGCCGCATGAGGGACGGGGCGAGTCCGAGCGACTCCATCGCGTAGGCCAGCTCGTCCTCGACCACATCGGTGACGAACCCGGCGGACGGGTCCTGGTCGACGTAGCCGACCACATCGGCCAGATCCCGCGGCCGGTGTGTCCGGGTGTCCCGACCGGCCACCGTCACGTGGCCGTCCAGCCGACCCCCGGTGAAGTGTGGGACGAGTCCGTTCACGCAGCGCAGCAGCGTCGACTTGCCCGACCCGGTCGAGCCCACCACGAGGGCGAGTTCGCCCTCGACGATCTCGAGGTCGACCGCGACCAGCGCAGGGGCGGCGGCGTCGGGGTAGGTGACGCTGACCGCACGGAACGAGATCATCGCGCCGGCTCCCTCGGTCGGGCGGACGGCAGCTGCCGCGGACCGGCAGCCAGCGGCACCGGTGGTGACGCCGGGAGCGCCAGCAGGCCCAGCAGCACGCCGAGCGCCGGCACGAGGGGCAGGGTCGGCCAGGTCGGGGGACTGGTCGGCCCCTCCAGGTCGACCCCGAGCGCAGCGGAGACGAGAATCGCCGACAGGCAGGCCAGGCCGCTGCCGAGCACGGCCCACTCGGCGGCGCGCCACCTGTCCGGCCGGTACACGGTGCGCCCGATACGCCGACCGGCCAGCAGCGTGGCTGCCACGGCGAGCGTGCATCCGAGCAGCACCATCGGCCATCCGAGCACGGGAAGACCGGCCACGTCCGGGGTCCCTCCGTCCAGCACCCCGTACAGCCCCACCCCGACGCCGACGAGCCCGGCGAGGACGAGCGTCGTGGTGAGGCGTCGGGTGCCGGCGGACACACCGGTGGTTCGTCCGTATCCGCGTGAGTCCATCGCGGCAGCGAGCGTCACTGCCCGGTCCAGCGCCCCGTTGAGCACCGGCAGGGTCATCTCGGCGGCGGCACGCGCGGGCCGCGACCGCCGCCCGCGCAGCAGCCGGGCCTCCCGCACCCGACCCAGGTCGGCCACCAGCATCGGAAGCACCGTCAGGATGACGACCACCGCGACGCCGATCTCGTACAGCGCCGCTGGCACGACCCGTAGCAGCCGGCTGGGCAGCACCAGCGCGTTGGCCGCGCCGATGCAGCCGAGGATGACGGCCAGGCGAAGCCCTTCGTAGCAGGCCTCCAGCACGGTGTCCGCCGTTACGGGGCCGCCGACCCGAACGCCGGCGAGCCAGTCCGGCAGGGCTATCGACGGCAGGGTCAGCAGTACCGGGCCCGCTCCGGGACCGGCCAGCACCGCGGCGAGCACCATCCGGATCCCCACCACCACCATGCCCACCTGGACGAACACCAGGAACGCACGCGACCACGGTCCCGGGACACGGCGCTCGGCCACCACGATGCCGACCACGCCCAGCAGCGCCAGCAGCAGCCACGGATTCGTGGTGCGGCTGGCCGCCACCGCTAGAGAGCTGGCCCACAGCCACCAAGCCCCCGGGTGCAGCAGCCGCGGAAGCGGCTGTCGCAGACGCGCCTCAGCCATGGCCGCCCCCGTCGAGGACCGCCACGGCCGCGGGTCGGCGCCATCGGTGCACCGCCACCCCACCGAGCCCGAGCACCAGGACCAGCCCCGCCACAGCCGGCAGCTCGGTGTCCCAGCCCGACGGTGCGGCCGGCGCCGCGTCCACGGTGACCCGCGGGGCGCAATCGCGCTGCGGGAATCCGCCGATGCCGCAGATCAGACCGCTCCGCTGCCGCACGGTGCTGGACTCGGCGAGGACGGCGATCCCGGTGGCCTGCGCCTCCGGGACCACGACGCAGCGGCTGTCCACCCCGGATGGAGGTGACTCGCCATCCGGGGCGTCCGCGGGGTCGCCGAAGTCGACGACCAGCGCCACGCGCACCGATCCGTCCGGCCGGGGGACGTGACCGCACAGGGCGTCGAAGGAGGCGGCCTCGCGGGGCTGCTCGGCCCCGCTGCTGTCCCCGAGGCCGAAGCGCCATCCCTCGACGTCCCCGTCTGCCACCGCGTGACTGGCCCCCGCCCTGGCGAAGGTCCACTGCCCGTCCGCGCCCCACCAGTACGACCAGAACCGGTACCGGCCTGTCTGCTCTGTCGCAGCCACGGGCGCAGTCGCGGCCGCGCCGAGAAGCGCCCCCGCAAGCAGCAGGGTGGCCAGCGTCCGGACTGGTCGGGGCATGGCTAGCCGGTCCCGCTGCCCGACGACCCGGGGCCCGACCCGGTGCTCGGTCCTGCGTTCGAGTCGTCCACGCCGGTCGGATGGCCGCGCCGGCGGACGAAGAACCAGACGGCGGCCGCCAGCAGCAGGGCGCCGGCGGCGATCAGCCACCAGGTGGTCGCGGCGGGTCCGCTCTGCCCCTCGGCGGCAGCCTGCGGGGACGGCGCAGGCTCGGCCTGCGGGGACGCCGTCGCCGCAGGGGTCTGCGCGTCGGCCGCGGCAGGCTGAGCGGGCAGCCGGGTGGCCTCGATGCGCGCCAGCAGCTCATCGACGAGATCCGGTTGCCGGTCGGCGGCCTCGAGCGCGAGTGCCACCTTGCCGAGGGCCCCCGCGGAGTCGGTGCCCTCCGGGCTGACGAAGCCCTCGGTGTTGTCCACCAGCCAGGCCAGCGCAGTGTCGGTCTCAGCCGAGCAGCAGCCGACCGCGACCATCGACATGACCGACTCCGCGGTGACCGCGACGTCGGGCCCTTCGCCGAACGCGGGGTCCTGCGGCACGAACCCGGAGTTCTCGGCCACCTGCCGAGCCAGCCAGCCCGCGCCGGCCGCGGCGGCATCCGCGGCGCCGACCGCATCGACCGGGCAGGCCAGCGCGGGGACGTCGGCAGCCTGGTCCTGCGGCGGCACCGGGTAGAACGCCCCCGCCGCGCCTGGCACGGCCTGGCTGGTGGCCAGCGCGTTCGCGGTCCCCGGGTCGAACGGGGTGGTGAACGCGCCGCGGTTGGCCTCCTCCGCCTCGCACCCCAGGGCGAATCCGACCAGCGCCTCAGCCCCGCCAGTGGGGGGTGGGGTGCGGGTCGCGGCGAATGCGCTGAGCACCAGGCCGGTGGAGTTGGCGTCCGAGCCGGCGCCGGGGATGAACGCCCAGCCACCGTCGTCCTCCTGGACGCCGCGCAGCCACTCGACCGCCGACGTCGCCGCGTCGGACTCCCCGACGGCGGCCAGCGCCATCGCCGCGTACGCGGTGCTGTTGGTGTCTGTGCCGGTGAACGTGGCGGGATCGGGCGCGGCGCACGGTTCGTCGACGTCGGACCGGAAGGCGACGAACGCACCGTCGTCGCACTGCTGGGTCAGCAGCCACGTCACCGCGTCCTGCGCGGGGTCCTCCCCGGCGCCGGCGAACGCCAATAGCGCCAGGCTCTGGTTCACCACGGCGGCGAACTCGTCCGGCTGGCCGTAGGAACCGGCCACCGCAGGGTCGGCCGCATCCGCGGAGGCGGCCGAGGCCACGCCGGGGACGCCGAGCAGGGCCGGGGCCAGGGCCAGGAAGACGACAACGGCGACGCGGCGATGCATCCGACGCACGTGGGTACCTCCTCCGGACTCGGCGACGGGTCCGGACGGAGGTGCTCGGATCAGGGTCCGGGCGCCCCGTGCGGCTCCGTTCCGCTGTCCACGACGGAACTGTGTGGAGCCTGCCGGTGATGGGCGATCCGGCTTGCCGCGAGTGTGGACACCGGTGTCTCCGGTGCGCGGCCTACGGTTGCGGGCACAGCGTCGGCGTCCGACCGACTTCCCCCTGGTCACCAGCGAGGTGCTCGAACCCTATCAATGCCGGCCGAGGCCGAGAAGGGCCGAGCGTCCGGCTCAGTCGCGCACAGCCTCCGGCCCAGGTAGCGCGAGCATCCGGTCCAGGGCGACCCGCGCCCAGTGCGCCACGTCCGGATCCACCTCGATGCGGTTGACCACCCGTCCGTCCACCAGGTTCTCCAACGCCCAGACCAGGTGAGGCAGGTCGATGCGGTTCATCGTCGCGCAGAAGCACACGGTGTCGTCGAGGAAGACCACGGTCTTGTCCGGGTGCTTGGCAGCCAGTCGCTTGACCAGGTTGAGCTCGGTGCCCACTGCCCACGCCGACCCGGCCGGGGCCGCCGCCAGGGTCGCGATGATGTACTCGGTCGAGCCGACGTAGTCCGCCTTGGTGACCACCTCGTGGGTGCACTCGGGATGGACCAGCACGTTGACCCCGGGCAGGCGCTCGCGCACGTCGTCCACGCAGCGGGCGGTGAACCGTCCGTGCACCGAGCAGTGCCCGCGCCACAGCAGCATCCGGGCAGACCGTAGCTGCTCGTCGGTGACTCCGAAGTCGGGTCGGTGCGGGTCGATGAGCACGCAGTCATCCAGCGTCAGGCCCAGCTGCAGAACCGCGGTGTTGCGTCCGAGATGCTGGTCGGGCAGGAACATCACCTTGCCCTCGCCGGGCCCGCGCTGGTCGAACGCCCAGCGCAGCGACCGCTCGGCGTTGCTGGAGGTGCAGACCGCACCACCGTGCCGACCGCAGAAGGCCTTGATGTCGGCCGAGGAGTTCATGTAGGTGATCGGCACCACATGGTCGGCGACGCCGGCGTCCTGCAGCCGCTCCCAGGCCTCCTCGACCTGCTGCAGCCGCGCCATGTCTGCCATCGAGCAGCCCGCGCCGAGGTCGGGCAGGATCACCTGCTGGGTGTCCGCGGTGAGGATGTCGGCGCTCTCGGCCATGAAGTGCACCCCGCAGAACACGACGAACTCGGCGTCGGGCCGGGCGGCGGCCTCGCGGGCCAGCTTGAACGAGTCGCCCGTGGTGTCGGCGAACTGGATGACCTCGTCGCGCTGGTAGTGGTGCCCGAGGATGAACAGCCGGGCCCCGAGCGCCTGCTTGGCGTTTCGGGCCCGCTCCACCAGCGCGGGGTCGCTGGCCGGCGGCAGGTCGCCAGGACATTCCACGCCGCGCTCGCTGTCCGGGTCAGCCCGGTGGCCGAGGAGCAGCAGGGGCAGCCGGGGCGAGACGGGCGAGGTCGTGTCTGCAGTCATGGTGCTGCCATGGTCCCACGAGCAGGTGAGCCTGGTCACGTCGAGCGCTGCGCGACCGGCTGGGGCAGACTCCGGGCATGGCTGCCGGGCTCACGATCCTCGCCCTCGCCGTGCTGGCCGTCGGGTTGTCGCTCTACCTGTCCGCCCAACGCCGGCTGGAGGGCGCTCGCGAGGTGGAGGCCGTTCTCCGAGCCGACAACGCCCGCTTGATGCGCGCGCTGGGAGCTGCGGAGCAGGCGCTGCGCTCGATCGGCAACGACACCCGGCTCGACGCCTCGCTCGCCCTCCAGGTGGACGTCGCCCTGGAGGATGTCCGGCGCATCAGCGGCGAGATCGGGCCCGGGTGAGCTCGTGCCGTTGTCGCCGCGGGACGGCAGGCCCATGCGGGTGCTGGTCGCTCCCGACAAGTTCGCCGGCACCCTCACCGCCGTCGAGGCGGCCACGGCCATCGAGGAGGGCTGGCGTCGCCGACGCCCGGACGACGAGGTGCTCCGCGCGCCGCTGTCGGACGGCGGACCCGGCTTCGTCGACGCCATGCACGCCGCACTGGGCGGACGGCTGCACGCCCTCACGGTGCGCGGCCCGCTGGGCCGACCCACTCCGGCCACGTTGCTGCTGGCCGGGACCGATGGGCTGTCGACCGGCTCACCGGCAGGCCCACCGGCAGGCCCGCCGGCAGGCATCGTCTGCTACGTGGAGTCCGCGCAGGCCTGTGGACTGGCGCTGCTCCCGCGTGACCGGTCCGGGCGCCGCCCCGAGCCCGACGTGGCGGAGCGCGCGACCACGCTCGGCGTCGGGGAGCTGGTCCTGGCTGCCGTGCAGGCCGGAGCCGGTGAGGTCGTGGTGGGGTTGGGCGGCTCGGGGACCAACGATGCCGGCGCCGGGTTGCTCGCCGCCCTCGGCGCGCAGGCCGAACCGCCGGACGCCCTCACCGCCGGTGCGGTCGGGTTGTCCCGGCTGACCAGCGTCGACATGGCGCCGGCGACGGCGCGGCTGGCGGGCGTCCGGCTGGTCGCCGCGTCTGACGTCGACAACCCGCTGCTCGGGCTGCGCGGCGCCACCAACGTGTACGGGCCGCAGAAGGGCCTGTCCAAGGAGCGGCTGTACGCCGTCGACGGCGCACTGAGCCGCTTCGCCCATCTCCTCGACCGACAGGCCGCCGATGCCCCCGGGGCCGGGGCCGCCGGGGGCATCGGCTACGCGCTGGCGCTGCTGGGTGCGACCCGGCGCCGCGGCTTCGACCTGGTGGCGCAGGCCAGCGGCTTCTCCGAACGACTGGCCGCGGCCGACCTCGTCCTCACCGGAGAGGGCAGCCTCGACCCGCAGACCTTCACCGGCAAGGTGGTCGCTGGGGTCGCCGCGATGGCCCGTGACGCGGGAGTGCCGTGCGTGGCCCTGGCCGGGCGCGTCGACGTGGGGTCCCGGGAGCTGCGCGCGGCCGGACTCGATGGTGCCTACGGCATGGCGGACGCGGTCGGACTGCAGCAGGCCCTCGGACGACCGGCGCAGGCACTCGCCGACGTCGCCGAGCGCGCCGCGCGCACCTGGGGACGCTGACCGGGTCTGCTGCCGGGAAGATCCCGCACCGGCGGCGCGTTACCGTTCCTGCCACGTGACTGCGCCCGTCCGCTGTGTCACGATGGTGGCCATCAGCCGCGAGATCGAGCGACATCGAGGAGTGAGATGACGGTCCAGGACGAGTCGACCCGCACGGTTGTGCTCACCGACGGCGCCGCCAGCAAGGTCAGGAGCCTGCTCGACCAGGAGGGCCGCGACGACCTGGCGCTGCGCATCGCCGTGCAGCCCGGCGGCTGCTCTGGCCTGCGCTACCAGCTGTTCTTCGACGAGCGCCACCTCGACGGCGACATCGTCACCGACTTCGACGGGGTGAACGTCGTGGTCGACCGGATGAGCGCCCCGTACCTGGGCGGCGCGACCATCGACTTCGTCGACACCATCGAGAAGCAGGGGTTCACCATCGACAACCCGAACGCCACCGGGTCCTGCGCCTGCGGCGACTCCTTCCACTGATCCCCGCAGCCACCTCTCCCCGCAGCCACCTCCCGCTGAGCGACACTCCCAGCCCCGACAGGGCGGCCCTCCGTCTCGACTGTCGCGGGCTTCGCTGCCCTGTCCCGGTGGTTCGCCTGGCGCGGCACATCATCGACGTCGACGTGGGACAGGTCGTCGTGGTCGTAGCCGACGACCCGGCTGCCCGCGCCGACATCCCCGCCTGGTGCCGGATGCGTCGGCACGCCTACCTGGGTGAGCACGTCGAGTCGGACCGAACGCCGGCCTTCCTGGTGCGACGCCTGGTCTGAACACGCCCGGCAAACGCCTACAGGCCGCGGGCGCCGATCTGCTCACGTACCTGCGCCACGGCCCCCGGCAGCACCCGCAGCAGGCGGTCGACGTCGGCCTCAGTGGTGTCACGGGCCAGCGACACGCGCACGTTGCCGTGCGTGAGCACCCCCATGGCCTCCAGGACATGGCTGGGACGAAGGGTGCTGGACGTGCACGACGAGCCGCTCGACACGGCCACCCCCTGGGCGTCCAGCATCGTGAGTAGCGCCTCGCCGTCCACGTAGAGGCAGGAGAAGGTCACCAGGTGCGCCAGCCGCTGCTTCGGATGGCCCACCACCTGCACGTCCGGCACCAGTCGGGGCACCGCCCCGCGGATCCGGTCCACCCAGTCGCGGTGCCGCCGGTCCAGCTCCGCGGCCTCGTCGGCCCGGGCCTGCAGGGCCGCGGCAGCCGCCAGCGCGCCGGGCACGTTCTCGAAGCCCGGTACCCGTCGTGACCCGCGCTCGTCCTCGGGCACCGGCGAGCGGTACCGCGTCCCGCGGCGCACGGCCAGCACCCCGACACCAGCAGGCCCGCCCCACTTGTGCGCGCTGCCGGCGAGCACGGCCCAGCCCGGCGGCACAGGCGTCCGGGCCAGCGACTGGGCTGCGTCCACGATCAGCGGCACGTCTGCTCGGCCCGCCAGCGTGCTCACCTGCTCCAGCGGCTGGACCGTGCCAACCTCGTGGTTGGCCGACTGCACCGCCAGTGCCGCCACCCGGTGGCCGGCGTCGTCGGGCCGGGACAGGGCGTCGGCCAGCGCGTCCAGGTCGATCACCGCGGTGCGGTCCACCGGTACCACCTGGTGCACCCCGCCGGCCCGCTCGTGCCACGCCCCGGCGTGCAGCACCGCCGAGTGCTCCACGGCCGAGGTCAGCAGGCGGGAGCCGGCGCGCCGACGCCCGGCCAGCACGCCCAGGACGCCCAGGTGCAGCGCCTGGGTGCCGCTGCCGGTGAAGGCGACCTCGTCCGGGCGAGCCGGCAGGTGCGCAGCCACCACCTCGGCGGCATTCTCCAGCAGCAGGCGCGCTCGCCGCGCCTCCCGGTACAGGCGGGCCGGGTCGGCCCACCCTTCGTCCAGCGCGGCGAGAAGCACATCTCGGGCCGCCGGGTGCAGCGGTTCGGTGGACGCGGCATCGAGATATGTCACATCCGGCACTCTTTCAGCGAGTCAAACCATGGGGGAGGCTGGGGTTTGGTGGGTCGGAGACGCTAGTCTCCCCCCGGACTCATCGAACCGACCATCCAGAGCGAGGCATGCGAACCCAGGCGAACACCTCACCGACTCCCGGCGACGCCGCGCGCCGCGACCGCCACACCTGGTCACGGCCGGCCCGGCTGACCGCCCTCGGCAGCGCCGTTGGCGTCGCCGCGGTGCTGTCCGGCTGCGGCCTCACCCAGGAGCAGGCCTTCGAGATCTCCGGTCTGCCCGAGCCGGCGTCGGACCGGGCACCGCTCATCGGTGACCTGTGGGTGGGCACCTGGATCGCAGCCATGGCCATCGGGTTCATGGTGTGGGGCCTCATCGCGTGGGCCTCGATCGTGTACCGGCGCAAGAAGCACGACGAGCACCTGCCGGGACAGGTGCGCTACAACATCCCGATCGAGACGCTCTACACCATCGTCCCGCTGTTCATCGTGGCCGTGCTGTTCTACTGGACCCAGGCCAACGGCGACGAGGTGCGCGCTGCCGAGACCGACCCGGATGTCACGATCGGCGTCATCGGGCAGCAGTGGTCGTGGACCTTCAACTACATCGACGAGGACGTCTACGACGTGGGGACGGCCGCGACGATCCCGCAGCTGTACCTGCCGGTGGACCAGGTCGTCGAGTTCCAGCTGAACTCCCCCGACGTCATCCACTCCTTCTGGGTGCCGTCCTTCTACTTCAAGATGGATCTCATCCCCGGACGCACCAACTCCTTCCAGATCACCCCGACCCGGGAGGGCACCTTCGCCGGCAGGTGCTCGGAGCTGTGCGGCACCTACCACTCGCGGATGCTGTTCGAGGTCGTGGTGGTCTCGGAGCAGGAGTATCGCGACCACATTGAACAACTCGAGGCCCGCGGTCAGACTGGTCTTGTCGAGGTGCCGCTGCGGGGGTCGTCCGATTCCGAGCGGGGCGCGATCATCCCGGGTGCGGGCCAGGGCCTGGGGCCGGAGAGTGCAGGAACCGAGAGCGGAGCAGCCGAATGACGACGTTCGCCGAGCCCCCCGTCCTGTCGGCCGGGCCGGGTCAGCCCGAGGAGCACCACAAGCCGCTGGGCAAGCAGATCATCTCGTGGCTGACTACGACCGATCACAAGGTGATCGGCAACATGTACATGTTCACGTCGTTCGTCTTCTTCCTGATCGGCGGTCTGCTCGCGCTGGTCATCCGGGCCGAGCTGTACGCGCCGGGCACCCAGGTCGTCAGTGACACGCTGTACAACCAGATGTTCACCATGCACGGCCTGATCATGCTGCTGCTGTTCGCGACGCCGCTGTTCGCCGGCTTCGCCAACGCGATCATGCCGCTGCAGATCGGAGCGCCGGACGTGGCGTTCCCTCGGCTGAACATGTTCTCGTACTGGACCTACCTGTTCGGCGGGCTGATCGCGGCTGCCGGCTTCTTCACCCCCGGCGGTGCCGCGGACTTCGGCTGGTACGCCTACGTCCCGCTGTCCACCGAGGTGTACTCGCCGCAGGTGGGCGCTGACCTGGGCATCATCGGCCTGACGTTCGCCGGTCTGGGCACCATCCTGGGTGGCGTCAACTTCATCACCACCATCATCACGATGCGCGCACCCGGCATGAACTTCTTCCGTATGCCGATCTTCACCTGGAACGTGCTGGTGACCAGCCTGCTCGTGCTCATGGTGTTCCCGGTGCTGGCCGCCACCTTCGTCGCGCTGTACGCCGACCGCAACTTCGGCACCCAGATCTTCGACCCGGCCACTGGCGGCGCGATCATCTACCAGCATCTGTTCTGGTTCTTCGGCCATCCGGAGGTGTACGTCCTCGCGCTGCCGTTCTTCGGCATCATCTCCGAGATCATCCCGGTGTTCAGCCGCAAGCCGATCTTCGGCTACAAGGGCCTGGTCGGGGCGACGCTGGCGATCGCTGCGCTGTCGATGGCCGTGTGGGCGCACCACATGTACACGACCAACGCCATCTACCTGCCGTTCTTCGCGTTCATGACGATGCTCATCGCTGTGCCGACCGGGGTGAAGTTCTTCAACTGGATCGGCACGATGTGGGGCGGCTCGGTCTCCTTCGAGACGCCGATGCTGTGGGCCGTCGGGTTCCTGGTCACCTTCCTGTTCGGTGGTCTGACCGGGATCGTGCTGGCGTCCCCGACAATGACCTGGCACACCTCCGACTCGTACTTCGTGGTGGCCCACTTCCACTACGTGATTTTCGGGACGGTCGTGTTCGCGATGTTCGCGGGGTTCTACTTCTGGTGGCCGAAGTGGACCGGTCGGATGCTCGACGAGCGGCTCGGCAAGATCCACTTCTGGATCCTCTTCGTCGGCTTCCACACCACGTTCCTCATCCAGCACTGGCTGGGCACGATCGGTATGCCACGGCGGTACGCGGACTACCTTCCCGAGGACGGCTTCACGTTCTTCAACCAGGTCTCCTCGGTCGGGGCGTTCATCCTGGGCGCCTCGACGTTGGTCTTCTTCTGGAACGTCTGGGTCAGCCGCAAGCACCCCAAGGTGACGGTGGACGACCCGTGGGGTTGGGGCGCCTCGCTGGAGTGGGCGACCTCCTGCCCGCCGCCGCGGCACAACTTCACCCGGATCCCGCGGATTCGCTCCGAGCGCCCCGCGTTCGACCTGAAGTTCCCTGAGGTCGCCGCTGCTGAGCACGGGTTCCACCAGGACAGAGCCAGCGTGCTCACCAAGACCCTCGGCCCGGCAGACCGTGAGCCGGTGAGTGAGGACGAGCTGCGCGCCTCGGACACCGGGCGGTCCGGCCGCCCCGAGGACGTCCTCTGATGCGTACCAGCGGGCTGACCTTTCTGATCATGACGGTGTTCTTCGCCGTGGTGACTCCGGTGTACTGGCTGCTGAGCGGGGACCCCACCGGGACCACGGCACTCGTGCTGACATTCGGCCTGGCTGCCATGCTGGCCTTCTACCTGTTGTTCGTGACCAACCGGCTGGGTGCCACCCCTCCGGAGGACCGAGCCGACGGGGAGATCTACGAGGCCGCCGGTGAGTTCGGCTTCTTCTCACCCAAGTCATGGGCGCCCCTGTACGTGGCCGGGGCCGCATCGGTAGTCGTCCTCGGCCTGGTGTTCGGGTTCTGGTTGGCCATCATCGGGGTCGCCCTGCTCATCGGCTCGCTGTTCTTCTGGGTCTTCGAGTACTACCGGGGTGAATGGGCGCACTGACCGAGCGCCTGCCGGCGGCTGCCGTGCGCTGCAGAGGCGCTCAGTCGACCGGCACCTCCTGAACCACGGTGAAGCGCCTGCCGGACAGCTCACGCGGGGTGATCCGGACAAACCACTGTTTGGGGGCGGCGTTCCAGGGGAACAGCGGGAGCTCTTCTGCGGAGTAGATGTCGGAGAACCGCTGCAGCACCTGTGCCAGGCCCTTGAGCACCACACTCCACGCCTCGCCGGTGCCAGGGTCGTAGCCGTCGATCTCGAACGAGACGCGGGCGTTGGCGGCGATCTCTGCCAGCTTGCTGCCCTCGGCGGTGCGGAAGACGATCGTGCGGTCGGCAACCACGAAGTTGAGCGGGAAGATGTCGACCTCCCCGCCGATGGCGACGGCCAGGCGTCCGACTTCCTCGTCGTCGAGCAGGGCCCAGCACTCGTCGGGTGAGAGGATCTCCATTCCGTTGCGCGGGTCGATCGTCATGGCGCCGAGCCTGCCAGGTCCCTTCCGCGCAGGCCAGGTGAGCATCCGCACAGCGGTTCTACGCTGAGCGTGTGCTCGACGCGCTGCGGGGGACATCCGTGCGTCCGCTGCTGCTCGTCGCCGGGGCCGTTGCTGTCGGGATCGCGGTCGCCGTTGCGGTGTCGACCCCGTGGACCCCGTTGGACGCCCCGGCTGACACGGTCGTTCCCCCCGACCCGGCGCTGGACTTCACAGAGGCCGAGCAGCAGCAGGCGCAGGCCTACCACGCCGCGGCTCGGCCGCCGGCCTATCTGGCGCTCGGGCTCGGCCTGGGCGCCACGCTGGCTGTCGGGTTCTCTCCGTGGGGGGTCCGGCTGGTCGGGCGCCTGCCCAGCCCGCGGTGGGCACCGGTGCTGGTGCCAGCGGCGCTGGCCGGCACCCTGGTGCTGCTCGCCGTCCGGGTAGTGACCCTGCCGCTGTCGGCCTGGCAGGAGACGGTGCGCCGTGACTACGGGCTGTCCACCCGTGACTGGTCCGGGTGGGCTGCCGACGTCGCGCGCGGGTTCGCCGTGCAGTCCGTGCTGACCCTCGTCGGCGTGCTGGCGATCGTCCTGCTGGCCCGCCGGTGGCCGCAGCGGTGGTGGCTGGTCGCCGCGCCGGGCGCAGCGGCCCTCGTGCTGGTCGCCTCGCTGGCCTACCCGCTGGTGGTCGAGCCGCTGTTCAACCGGTTCGAGCCACTCCCGGACGCCGAGCTGCGCTCGTCATTGGTGGCGCTGGCCGAGCGCGAGGGCATCGCGGTGGGGGAGGTGCTGGTTGCCGACGCGTCCCGACGCACCACCGCGCTCAACGCCTACGTCTCCGGGCTCGGGCCGACCAAGCGTGTCGTGCTGTACGACACGCTCCTCCAGACGGCCCCCGCGGAGGAGATCGAGATCGTCGTCGCCCACGAGCTGGCGCACGCCCGCGAGAGCGACGTGCTGGTGGGGACCCTGCTCGGGGGTGGGGCGGCCGCTCTGGCGGTGGTGCTCGTCGCGCTGGCGGCCTCCTGGCGGCCTCTGGTCGCCGCTGCGGGCCTCTCGAGCCCGTCCGCACCCCTGGGCACCCCTGACCTCTCCGGTGGCCGTGTCGTGGGACAAGCGGCCGCCGTCCCGTTCGTGCTGGCCACGGTGACCGTGCTCGGCTTCCTCGCCGGGCCGGGCGAGGCGCTGCTGAGCCGCCATGTCGAGGCCCGGGCGGACATCGTCGCGCTCGACCTGACCCGAGAGCCGTCCACCTTCGCGCAGATGCAGCGGACGCTGGCCACCACGGCGCTGTCGGACCTCGACCCGCCCCGCGCGCTGCACCTGTGGTTCGCCTCGCACCCCACCTCGCCCGAGCGCATCGCCCTGGCGCGCACGTGGGCCCAGCTCAACGGTGAACCCGTCCCCGCCCCCCTCGCCCCAGGCCCCCGTTGATCACGTTTACGTGATCTGCGTGGGGTTTGCACGGTGTTGAGACCGTGCAAACCCCACGCAGACCATGCAAGGCAACCAGGAAGAGGGGGCGGACCACGCCCGGCGACGGGGCAGAACGGCGTAGCGCCAGCCAGGGCGGCTAGCGCTGCCGCCTTTCCTCAGCGATGCCGCGTGGCGTCCGTCGGGTTGGTCTGGCCCGAGGGCAGCTTCTCGTGCTCGAGATGGTCCAGGGTGTCGTGCTCGGCGTGGTCGACCTCGGTGTGCAGCTCGTCCGCGGTGGGCTTGCCCACGGTGTCGTTCCAGTAGAACCGGTTGAGGCGGGCCTGCCGCTTGCTCTTGCGGTACTCCGGGTTCTTCACGCCGCTCTCGTCGTGCTCGGGACCGGGCTCGATGAGCTGCGGACGCGGGTGGGCGGTGAGTGCGTAGGCCTCGTACTTGTCGATCGGGGCGTGCTCCTCGTAGAACTCGCCCTCGGTCGTCATCCGGATGATGCCGGTCTCCCGACCGTGCTCCACGCGCTCCATGTCCCGACGCTGCAGCGCGATGGCGAGGCGCCGGGTGATGACGAACGCCAACGGCGGCAGCACGAACAGGGCTACGCGCATGAACGTCGTGATGTAGTTGACCGGGATCTGGAAGATCGTTGCGACGAAGTCGTTGCCGCCGGACAGCCACAGCAGCCCGTAGAACACGATCGCCATCACGCCGAGGCCGGTACGCGTCGGGTTGTTGCGCGGCCGGTCGAGCAGATGGTGCTCACGGTCGTCGCCGGTCGCAAACCTCTCGATGGCCGGATAGGCGAGCAGCACCATGGTCAGGACCCCGGGCATGATCACCGATGGGATCAGGACGTTCAGGCTCAACGTGTACCCGCCGATGACGAACTCCCAGGCGGGCGTCACGCGCAGCATCCCGTCCAGCCAACCGATGTACCAGTCAGGTTGGGTGCCGGCCGAGACCTGGGACGGGTCGTATGGCCCCCAGAACCACACCGGGTTGATCTGGATGAACGCCG
>Ga0114939_10001284_pt1 | contig 19944 bp, 15 predicted proteins | sample AshMeaCrysSpring_FD_87196 | JGI IMG/M metagenome (GOLD analysis project Ga0114939, IMG submission 87196) | Groundwater microbial communities from Big Spring, Nevada to study Microbial Dark Matter (Phase II) - Ash Meadows Crystal Spring | ecosystem: Environmental > Aquatic > Deep subsurface >...
CGACTGCCAGCAGGCTCGCGGTCAGGCGACGATGGGTCGTTGAGTTCATTCGCGGGTCTCCGATCCGAACGGTGGATGTAAGTCCAATACCATTGCGACATTTCTTCAGCAGCCGCCCGAGCCCCCGAACAAATCTCCGCCGTCCAAGATCGACGATGAACGACCAACGGCAAACGACTTGGCATGCGCACCGACGGGCCGAATGGCTCGTTCCAGAAATGCGCGAGCGGCCCGTTTGATCAGATGCGGAGTCCCTTGTCCGCCAAGATCGAATTCACACTCGCCAGACTGACGAATGATTCGGCAACGCCGACTGCGGCCTGAACAGCACTCCGACAGCCGCATCAGTGAATCATCGGGGCAGGGCGGTGCCGATGAGACTCATCGGTGGGCGTACTACATCACTGCAAAATAGTTCTCGACAGCGGCATCCAGATATTCATCGCGCAGCTCGATCTGCCGATCATGATAGAGGCAGTAGTTGCGGACCTGGAGCAACAAGTCGCGGGGATGGCAGTTGCGGAACGGCCGGGAACGCGGCTTGTAATGCTTGGCGATCAGCGTTTCGACGGCCTCTGCCCGGTAAGGCACTTTGAGCACTCGGCACATGATCTCGAAGAGCTTGCGAAAGTCTGCCTCACTGGGATTGGCGATCTCAATCTTGTAGGGAATCCGCCGGAGGAACGCATCGTCTACCAGATCCTTCGGTTCCAGGTTCGTACTGAAGATGACCAGCTGATCGAACGGCACCTGCACCTTCTTGCCGCTGAACATATTGAGATAATCAAACCGCTTTTCCAACGGGACGATCCAGCGGTTGAGCAACTGATCGACGCTCATCTTTTGCCGACCGAAGTCGTCGATAACGAGCGTCCCGCAGTTGCTCTTCAGCTGCAGCGGCGCTTCGCTCACTCCGGTTTCACGGTTGCGAGTCACCTCCAGCATGTCCATCGTCAATTCACCACCCGCAATCAACGTGGGCCGGCGAATCCGAATCCATCGCTTGTCGTAGCCAGCTTCGTCCAAGAGTCCGCGATTCCCGGGCAGCTCCGCGGTCTCATGATTCATCGGGTCAAACATCCGCATGATTTCGCCGTCGATCTGAATCGCACGGGGTATCCAGATGTATTTGCCGAACGCGGTCGTCACCCGTTCCGCGATGCTTGTCTTTCCATTTCCGGGATAACCAAATAGAAACATGCCGCGGCCACTGTTGATGGCCGGTCCCAGCCGATCGAGCATCTTTGGATTGATCAGCAAATCATGAAACGCGCGCTGCAAGTCAGCGCTTGAGACCCGCTGCCCGTCGATGCTCTGTCGCTTGACACTCAACAGGTAATCTTCCAGCGGCACCGGACAGCCGCCGTAGTAGGAACTCTCCACGTTGTAACGACGTGCTCGATCTCGGCCATTGTCGGTAAGGATATAGACGTAGTCTCCCATCGCGGCTGTATCGCGATAGGCGACTGCCTGCTCCATCTTCAACCGATTGAGGATCGGTTCGATGATGCGAAACGGCAGCTTGACCTGCTCCGCAATCCCGCGCCCTTCGACTTCTGATTTCGCCATCAGATAGCGAAGGACGAGCGCTTCGACCATCGTCTCGTTGCAGCCGGTATCGGCAAGCGTCGCAGGCTCCGACGGTCTCCAGGGCTCATCGGCGTTGGGCTCGAAAGCAGACGCGGTGGTCCGTGCGCCAGTGGCCGTTTGGCTGACGGCTGCGGCGCGACGCGTGTCGGACTGGGCGGACGCGGCACTCAGGCTTTGAATCCGCGCCAAGACTGCTTCGAGACCTTCCCCAGGTCCTTCGTTGGCGGGGGAAGATTGAGCATCATGGTGAAGCGAAGTCGTCATGAGCCGTGTACTCGCTGAGAAGGAAGCCCTTGGAGCCCTGCGCCGCTGCTGCGTTCTGATTTTGCCGGTCTTGGCGAGCCTTCGTTTCAATCCGATCGCAGCGGTTACATCGGTCGCTTCGCCGTCGGCTCACGGTTTTGGCTGCGCAGCGTGAGCCAGACCGGCGGTCTCCGTCACCGAACGCTAGGTCGCTCAATCGCCTCTGTCCAACCCTTGGCCCGAGGAACTAACCGCTCCGTCTCAGCGCACCGCAGGCAAACGCCAGGATCGTTGCGAACTGATTCCAACTGCCTCGCCTGCGGCTCATCCCAAAGCTAGGCTTGTGGAGCGGGATGCCGGCAAGCCCGCGCGGAAGAGCGACCCATTGAGGGCCGAGACCGTGTCGACAGGCAACACGAGCGTCGTAAAGCAGATCGCCGGCGCTCCGGTTCCGTGGGCCGCCAGCGTTCATGCGCTGGCCCTGGAGGCACAACGGAAACTGGCGGTAGCCTTGCCGCGATCAAAGTCCTGCGGTGAGTCGCCTCATCAATCCACCGCGTCCATCACCGACCAGGCCGCCGATCAACGGGACGCGCTCGACGAACCCGTTCAAGCATTGGTCAGTGACTGGTATGGCAGCGGTGCCTTCAGCTGGGGAGCTGTCCCCGCAACTCCCACGAATCACTCGGCTCCCTGGCTGGACTCCCAATGGGCCTATCCGCTGGAACTGCTGGCAAGGGTTCGCTGCGGCTGGCCCAAGGATCTCGACCAAGCGCCGGCGGCCGTCAAATCGTTATGGCGACACTCGTTCGCTGTTGGTTTGGTTTCCGAGCTGCTCGTCAGGCTCTGTGATGCAGGTGAAGCGAGCGATGCGTTTCTGGCCGGAAGCCTTCACGACATCGGACTGCTGGCCCTTCAAGCTGTCGTGCCTGAGAGGTTCGCCGAGGTCATGGATGATGTCGATTCGTTGACACCGACTTGTCGCAGCGAGCGAAGGCTTTTGGGTTGGGACCACCAGCGGTTCGGAGCAGAATTGCTGCGTCTTTGGGGCCTGCCGCCTGTGGCGCGAGACGCGGCGCGTTACCACCACCAACCGCTTCAGCTGCCGCCGGGACGCGCTCACGCGCGGGTTGTTCGGTGCGTGGCGATGGCCAACTACTTGTGCAGTCGAGCCGGGTGCGCAAGCCTCGGCGTGCACAATGTGGCTCCGCCGCCAGACGATGTGTTCGCTCAGCTGAGTATCGATGCCGGTGTGCTGCGTTTGCTTTGGTCCGCGTTGCCAGAACGCTTGGCTTTGGCCGAGCAACTGCTCTGAAGATCCCAACCGCAGGAATGAGCAAGTGGGTCGATCCGCACGGTTGTCCGGGCCGGGAAGGGGGCCAGGGTCGCGCCACGCAAACAACGACCTAACTCGTTGGCATTTCAGGGCCTGAGACTCAAGTTGAGAAAATGCTGCAGGCCCCCCTTGTTCTCGTCGATAACCGGTCTACACTTCGGCCTCTCCGTTCAGCAATGGGCATCCCCTGCGGCATAGCCGCCGCGGGCGAGGGCGAGCCAAATCGGCGATCCCAACCAGCGTTTGTCAGTGCTCCTGGTCGATTTCGTCGACGGGGTTCGCCGACAAGCGAGCGTGATTAGAAAAATCATGCGGGCGGAGGGGCGGCCTCTCGCAAAATCTTGTTGCCGGCCTGTTGACAGGTCGGAGGAGAATTGCGAGAGTACGTGACCCGACACAACGTGTCGGGATTGATCTTTGACAACTTGGTGGTGGAACTTTCTGCTGAGTTCAGCTGAAGGAGTTCGCGTGCGTCCCTCCGGGGGCGCATTGGGCGACTCGCAGCCGACTTGACCAGTCGGCAAAGCGATCAGACCTCGGTTGTTCATGACCGTCGGTCTCGGGGGCCGCAAGGCGTTTGGGACATGGCGTTCGAAGCATCCACAATTTAAGGGTTTGATCCTGGCTCAGAATGAACGTTGGCGGCGTGGATTAGGCATGCAAGTCGTGCGGGAGGTAGCAATACCTTCAGCGGCGCAAGGGTGAGGAACCCGTGGCTACGTACCCCCCGGACCGGGATAACGTCGGGAAACTGACGGTAATACCGGATAACGTCTCCGGACCAAAGGTGTGATTCCGCCAGGGGAGCGGGCCGCGTCCTACTAGCTAGTTGGTGAGGTAATGGCTCACCAAGGCTCAGATGGGTAGGGGGTGTGAGAGCACGACCCCCCACACTGGGACTGAGACACTGCCCAGACACCTACGGGTGGCTGCAGTCGAGAATCTTCGGCAATGGGCGAAAGCCTGACCGAGCGACGCCGCGTGCGGGATGAAGGCCCTCGGGTTGTAAACCGCTGTCGAGGGGAAGCAAATTGGCGGGGGTTCTCCCCCGTCATTGAGTGATCCCTGGAGGAAGGACGGGCTAAGTTCGTGCCAGCAGCCGCGGTAAGACGAACCGTCCAAACGTTATTCGGTATCACTGGGCTTAAAGCGTGCGTAGGCGGCCCGAAGGGTGGGGTGTGAAATCCCACGGCTCAACCGTGGAATTGCGCTCCAAACCGTCGGGCTGGAGGAAGGCAGGGGTGAGCGGAACTGATGGTGGAGCGGTGAAATGCGTTGATATCATCAGGAACACCGGTGGCGAAAGCGGCTCACTGGGCCTTTTCTGACGCTGAGGCACGAAAGCTAGGGGAGCAAACGGGATTAGATACCCCGGTAGTCCTAGCTGTAAACGATGAGCACTGGGCTGGGGGGGCCCTCACACCCTCTCGGCCGTAGCGAAAGCGTTAAGTGCTCCGCCTGGGGAGTATGGTCGCAAGGCTGAAACTCAAAGGAATTGACGGGGGCTCACACAAGCGGTGGAGGATGTGGCTTAATTCGAGGCTACGCGAAGAACCTTATCCTGGTCTTGACATGTTTGGGAACCCTCCTGAAAGGGAGGGGTGCCCTTCGGGGAGCCCTTGCACAGGTGCTGCATGGCTGTCGTCAGCTCGTGTCGTGAGATGTCGGGTTAAGTCCCTTAACGAGCGAAACCCTTGTCCTTAGTTGCCAGCGAGTCATGTCGGGGACTCTAAGGAGACTGCCGGTGTCAAACCGGAGGAAGGTGGGGATGACGTCAAGTCCTCATGGCCTTTATGATCAGGGCTGCACACGTCCTACAATGGTGCGTATAAAGGGAAGCGAAACCGTGAGGTGGAGCAAATCTCAAAAAGCGCACCCCAGTTCGGATTGCAGGCTGCAACTCGCCTGCATGAAGCCGGAATCGCTAGTAATCGCGGGTCAGCATACCGCGGTGAATGTGTTCCTGAGCCTTGTACACACCGCCCGTCAAGCCACGAAAGTTGGGAGGGCCCGAAGTCGCTGAGCCAACCGCAAGGGGGCAGGCGCCGAAGGTCAGCTCGACGATTGGGACTAAGTCGTAACAAGGTAGCCGTAGGGGAACCTGCGGCTGGATCACCTCCTTTCTAAGGATTGATCTGTCGACCGATGAGGTGACTCTGGTCGACCATCCGTGAGCGCGAAGTCCTTCAGTTCAGCAGAAAGGCGAACAACCGCTTCGGTCGCCCGAGCGGTCGCCCACCACCAGTTCATACAGACCCGGTCGAGTCGTTCTCACGAACGGTTCGGCCGGGTTTTTTCGTGCGCCTATGGGTTTGCCCCGCACGCCGAGCTCTACCCCGACGGGCCCGTCGACGGTTCCACGCGCGCGCCCAGGCGACTGACGGACGACCGCCCGATGTTTCTCTGCCATTCCCGTCCGTTCAACGACTTAGCAAACGCGATGGTTCATCATTCAAAAGCCATCGCCTGGCGTACCCACGGACTTGCTCAGCGCACTTCACGGCCATCCGCGGATTGACGTCTCACCCATCATGGAACGAAACAAAACTGTGACTATTCGGCGATCGAATGACGCGGTACCGCTTTGTAGGGATCTTCGTGCGTCGTGGTCGCACCCAAGGCCTTCGTACCCGGCATGATTTCGAAGCGCGGGTCGAAATCGACAATCGTCGAGGCAAGCTTCTTCAAGATGCCGACATCCCCTTGGACCTTTGCCGTCCCTGCTTTGATTTGCTCCTCCAGTGTTACCGTCCCGATCATCGTTTGTTCCAGGTCGGAACGATTGATCGTGAGGGCCAGGTCGGGCTGCTCCGCGAGATACCCCTTGATATTGGTCAGCGTCGCGTTCGACAACTCGATCAGAAACTTCTCCTCGTTGTCCGGCGTGATCAGGTTCATCGTGAAACGCATGCCCTCGGCCTTGCGACTGTCCATGCGGATCGCGAGGAAATTCAGGAACAACTCGGTGGACATTGCTCGGATCACATCCGGGCTGCTCGTATCTGCCGTATCCCCCTGGGGGATTCCTGATCGGAGTTCGAAAGCGGCGGCCAGGAAGCTGTTCCGCAATCCCGGGTTCTCCTGCTGATACCCGAGTTGCTCGAACGCGTCTGCCAGCAATTCTTTGGCGGGCTCGTTACCCGGTTCAGCCTGTACGAGCTTGTTGAGAATTTCCGTGGCGAGCCGGTACTTACCCTGGTCGTGCAGTTCGCGTCCCTTTGCCAGGATCTTCTCCGCCCCTCCCATCATCTCCACGTACAGCGGTGCCGAATCAGAGGGCGACAGGGGGATCAGCGTGGTCGGGTTACAGTCCCAGAAGCCCAGGTAACGTTGGATAACTCCACGACTGTTGTGTTGTGGTGACCCGTGATAGCCTCGGCAGTGCCACTGCGCCAGCAGTGTTCGAGGAACTTCGTAGACGTTATGAATCTCGTTGATCGTGACGCCCTGGTTCGCCAAGTGCAGCACTTGGTTGTTCATGTGGGCATAGAGGTCGCGCTGGGCACGGAGCACCTCTTGGATCCGGGCATTGCCCCAGCGGGGCCAGTGGTGCGAGGCGAACATGACTTCGGCCTCCACGCCAAACCGATAAAGCGCTTCGGCGATGTATTTCGACCAATTGAGCGGATCGCGAACCGGCGCGCCACGGAGCGTGTAGATGTTGTGCAATGAGGCGATCACGTTCTCGGCCATCCAGAGTGCCTTCATCTCGGGAATGTACGTGTTCATCTCCCGAGGCGCCTCGGTATTCGGCGTGTTTTGAAAGACCATTCGGATGCCATCGACCTCGAATTCCTCGATCGGCTTGACGACATATCGGTTCGGTGCGATCAAGCCCGTGGCCCCCGCCGATACCGCCTGGCCTAGGCCTTGGCCCACATAACCATGGGGGCTCGCTGGCAACAGCAGGCCGTACTGGTAGAACAGTCGGCGGTTCATCGCGTTGCCCGCGTAGACGTTCTCGGAAATCGTGTGATCCATAAAATCGACCGGCGCGATCAGGGGGATCTTCCCGGATCGCACTTCTTCTTCGGTCACAATGCCGCGGACTCCGCCCCAGTGATCACCGTGCGTGTGTGAGTAGATCACCGCTGAAACCGGGAACCCTTCCCCCACATGCTCCTGAAAGAGTTTCCACGCCGCGCGAGCCGTTTCCATGCTTACCAGAGGGTCAAACACAATCCATCCGGTCTTGCCTCGGACGAACGAAATGTCGGAAAGATCAAACCCACGGACCTGGTAAATACCGGGGATGACTTCGTACAAGCCAAAGTTGTTGTTCAGTCGCGACTGTCTTAGCAGCGAAGGATGGACGCTGTCGAAGTCGCCTTGCTTTTCCAAAAACTGAAACCGCTCCATGTCCCACGCGACGTGGCCTGCGTCGGCCATGATCTGCAGGTCCTTCATCGGTGCGATGAAGCCCTTTTGCTGCTCTTCGAAGTCCCTCCTGTCGGTGAATGGCAGGTCTGCCTTTGCTTTTCGAAGCACGTCCAACGTGAATTTCGAGGGCGCCTTTCCCCTGGGGTGAAAATGACCATCCAGGGGAGCGATCTGGCGGGCTTGGACAGAGCCGCCTTCCAGAACCATATGCCCTGCGACCGCCAGCGCGGGCAGTGATTGGACGAATTGCCGTCTAGTCGTCATGGATCACTCCTGCTCGAATCTTTTGCAACATGCCAAAGCCCGCCACCGGCACGCGATCGTGGAAACCGGCAGCGTCGCCTCGCACTGTACTTGCCAGTGGGTTCTTCCTGACGCGCGAAACGGCTTGCCGTACTCCATGGAGTTGTCCGATTCCCACGATGTGGCAAACTCCGTCATGGGTCCACAGACTGCCCTGCCCAAGATCGGACGAAGCAGGTCGCACGTTCGTGATCGTCCTTCGGATTACGAATGGCTCGGCTCTTTAGATGATAACACGGGCCCCTGCGAAAAGAATCACTCAGCCCCGGTCAAGAGTTCTTGCAGGCTCTGAAGTGGATGAACAACGAATGCAGTGGCGGTCGCCCGCGGACCACAAACAGCGAGTTGCCCCGTTGGTCCGCAATCCAGTTTTCACGGCTCCCTCGGAATCCAAGGAGAGGCGAACGTACTGACAATCGCCAGCAAAGTGGACTCCTTCAAGCGTACCCGCTTACTCGCGGTATGGCGCGCACGTCGGGCGGATTAGAGTCACTCGACGTCCGCGGGGTGGCATGCGATTGACGCTTCTTGGCTTTCAATCAGCCGCCTTCGAAGGCCGCCGCTTCCTGAGTTCCTGGCAAATCATCTTGTCAGCATGGCCCACACGGTATGGGGTGAGTGTCCGACGACGCGGACCATCCGGATCCAGAGGAGTGTCATGTGCTCCAAGTGAAGAGCTTGCTCGAGACCTCCCACATCAAGTGGATTCCAACCAAGCTGTGCGATCAGGAGTCCCACGAGTTCCTTCGCGGCGGCGTCTTGACCGCAGTACATCATCACGGGCTTGATGTTGTAGTTGGGGTAGGCTGAGTCCTCGAAGTTCTCAAAGCCGTAGATCGTAAACGCCTTCACCACTTTCGCATCTGGAACAAGCTTCTGCACCATCTCTGACCCTGACTGGACGTTGTTCAGTCCATGGCTCAGGTTGGCCCCTACGGGATTGGTGCAATCGACCAGGATCTTTCCGCGAATCTCGTCGGCAACCGCATGGAGTGCCGTTTCATTCGCAGAGAAGGGGGTCGCCAGAAACACGACCTCCGCATCTCTTACCGCTTCCTTTGGCGCCGCGACTCGGACATTGGCATTCCTCGCCAAGACATCCCGCACGCTCTCGGAGTGCGGCTCCCTGGCTGCCAGAGTCACCTGATGACCCGCCCGCTGCAGGTGGTCTGCCAACGGCGCACCGACCTGGCCATAGCCGATAAATGCGATCTTCAAGATTCGACCCTCCATTGCTCTTGCAAGCCATCGGGAACGAGTTCACACGAAGTTTACTCAAGCCGACAGACATCGGCTGGGCTCATCGATCGTTCGTTTGCCCAGCCAGTGGCCTGCTCTGGTTTATCAGTTCCGGATCTCAATCGCGACGACTGGATGGCGACATCTGCGACCTGGAGCCTTCGACCGTCTAAGCTATCCTCGATGGACACGAAGACACCCGACGTCCGGCCCAGGTGCAAGAAGACGTTCATCGGCGATTGTGCCTGACGACAGTTGACTATCGGGTTGACGATCCGCCATGACATCGGGTATTCGTCTTCAGGCATCTCGCGGAACTTCATGCAGTGCATCATGTCGGCGAAGAATCCGACGACGCTCAGGCCTCGTCTTGGCTGCGCAGGATCTCGCCCATGGCTTTTCCTTTCGCCAATTCATCGATCAGTTTGTCCAGATAGCGTATTTCCTTCATGGTGGGCTCCTCGATCTCTTCGATTCGGACACCGCAGATTACGCCTTTGATCAGAGACCGCGAAGGATTCATCGAGGGCGCGCTTGCAAAGAATGTTTCAAAGTCCGTTTCTTCATCCAACTGCTGTTCTAATTGCTTTTTCGAGTAACCGGTAAGCCAGCAGATGATTTCATCGACTTCTGCCTTCGTGCGTCCTTTTTTCTCTGCCTTGGCGACATAGTGGGGATAAACGCTTGCGACACTGGTTGTGTAGATGCGATGCTTCGCCATTTGATCCGCTTTCATCAACTGGGAAATCGTGGAAGGGACTTGCGACAGAAGGCCAGTGGACCCATTTCAATTTACATGCAAGTCCGGCCTGACCCCCAAATTCTGATCCAGATGCTGTGAGACTCTCAACGACCGGGAGATGTCAAGGAGAGACTCGATGTCGAACCGCAGACAACGTCACAGCCCCGAGCCGATCGAAAAGAGGCTCGCGATGCCGAGGCGATTGTCAATGCCGGTCGGGACGATCCAGTCGACACCTGTAAGCGGTCAGCGAGTTGGCAAAGCGAATCCAAAAAGTAGCGGGCAACTCCGTGACACTGGCCCTTGTCGATCAACGCGATACGCGTGAAGGCGTGGAGCCGCAATCACAGGTTTAGGGAATCATGTTGCGGACCGTGCGTCTTACGGTAGCCAGGCGAGGTTCTGTACTTTTGCGGCGGCGTCTTGTAGTCGAAAGAACGTTCGGTTGGTAGGGGCGGTTTCGCAGGCTGACCCCGCGTCTATGTACCACGGAAGGAGACGCTCGCGAACCGGTGTTGACTCGCTTTCATCGGCATACGCCTCCAGCCGCTCGGTTTAGAATGTGTATAACACGCTCTCAACCAGAGGTGCTGATTCCCTGCTGGAACTCCCTCACGGCGTAAGCGACGCTAGATCGCATGAATCAACCGCAGTTGCGTTACACGATTCTCGGGTCCGGCGCCGTGGGCGGACTGTACGGCGGCAGGCTTGCGCATGCCGGTTTCCCCGTCAGCTTCCTGGCGCGCTCGGACGCCGGTGCTCTGCGTCAAGCGGGTCTGCAAGTGGAGACGCCGACCGGTGCGTTTCATGTCGCGCGCCCGATCGTTGCGACCAATCCGCTGGAGCTAGCGCCAGCGGATGTGGCCGTGGTGACGTGGAAGACCGTCGGCAATTCGCAATTGGCCGAGATCCTGCCACGCGTCTTGAAGCCCAACGGCCTGGCGTTGGTCCTGCAGAATGGCCTCGATGTCGAAGCGGACGCGGCCGCCATCCTGGGCGATGAACGGGTGCTCGGCGGCTGTTGTTTTCTGTGCTGCAATCGAACGGCGCCGGGAAAGATCGTCCACCTGGACTTCGGGCGGATCGCGATGGCAACCTATAGCGTCCCAGGTACGCGGGCCTCGCATCGGCAGCGTGCCATCCTGGACCAGATCACCTCGGATTTCGTGGCCGCGGGAATCGATGCGACGATGCACGACGACTTACGCTGGGTCCGCTGGCGGAAGCTGATGTGGAATATTCCCTTCAACGGCCTGTCGGTCGCCCTCAATGCGTCGACCGACGAGATCATGAAGGATGCGGCCAGCGAGGCGCTCGCTACTACGCTATGCGAGGAAGTGCGTCAGGCCGCCGGTGCATGCGGCGTTCAGCTTGATCCGAGCCTCGTCCCTCAGTTGATGGACGAAACGCGGCGAATGGTCCCCTATGACAGCAGTATGCGGCTGGACTACCTGCATGGTCGGCCCATGGAAGTGGAAACCATCCTCGGACGACCTGTGAGAGCCGCGCAGCAGGCTGGGTTTGCAGCACCCAGGATCGAGCACCTGTACCTAACAATGGCCTATCTCGACCGACATCGCCGATCGACTCAGCCGTCATCCGCTTCTGACTGAACAAGCTGCGGAAGTCATTCCGGCGATACTTTCGCAGCCTTCAACTCCGCGAGCTCGCGTTCCAACAGCGCATTGATTTTGTCGATGTCCACCGTGGTTTGTGGCAAGCGGGGATTCATTTGCTCGAGCGTCTGGCGGACAACCTCGGAAACCACGAGGTCGCGATACCATTTCTTGTTTGCGGGCACGATGTACCAAGGCGCATGCTCCGCATTACACAGAGTCAGTGCATCATCAAAAGCTCGTTCGTAGGCCGGCCAGCGCTCTCGCGAGTCATAGTCGCCTTCGCTCAACTTCCAATGCTTGGCGGGATCCTGCAGTCGTTCCTGGAAGCGTTTGAGCTGCTCCTCCTGGCTGATATGAAGGTAGAACTTGACAATCCGCGTGCCACGATCGTTCAGCAGTCTCTCAAACGCGTTGATGTGCTCGTAGCGTCGCTGCCACACCTCCTTGGGCACCAGCTGCTCCACGCGAACCACGAGCACATCTTCATAGTGTGATCGATTAAAGATTACGACTTCTCCGGCCCCGGGCACGCAAGCGTGGATCCGCCAGAGGAAATCGTGTCGTGCCTCCAGTGTCGACGGCTGCTTGAATCCATACACGCGGCAACCCTGGGGGTTCATCTTGCCAAGGACTTTGCGGATCGTCCCATCCTTACCTGCCGCGTCAGCCGCTTGCAGAACGATAAGCAGTGACTGGCTGCCTTCGACAAACAGCCGGTACTGCAAGTCACGCATGGCGTCGATATTGGAGTCGGTCCGCGCTTCGGCCGCATCCTTGCTCCAGGACCCTGTTCCACCGGCATCGACCTGCGCCAACCGTGCTCGTTTGGCGAGCGGCAGGCGATGGGCATTGACCCACGCCCCGTCAACGTCTGACTGATTCATCGCGGGTTTCTCCACAGGATCGAGTGGTTTTCAGCTGGCATGATCATGAAGACGTTCCACGGGCCGTCTCCCGGAGACTCCTCCGCAACCAGTCCAATCCGTGCTTGGCGATCCGATGCCGAAGGACATCGGGATGTCCGGCGAGTTCCATGCGGTGCTCCCAGACGGCCCCGGGCTCTAATCGAGACACGGCGGTCTCTCCTTCATGCAGATTGCCCTGAGGCCGACGACGGATGACGATCCTCAGTTCGCATGCGGGCATAAGCGTTCCGGCCTTGGCGCCTGCAACCGGGTATTCATCGATCAGCACCAGCCAATCGGCATCGCAAGCCGCCTGCCAAATCGGCCCCAGTTCTGCCGGCTCAGATCCGAATGATCGAGCGACTCGTGCCAGACATGCATGATCACTGAGGTGCAGGCCGCCTCGAAAGACGTCGGCCGCTTCCATGCTGCTGAGCCACTGTGTCAGCAGGGCATCGTGTCCGATTTCCAGAACACAGAGTGTCTCCTTCCGCTGACGCAACTGATCCATCAGAACCTGCGGCAGTTCCAAGTTGGATCCTTCACCGAACACGAGATCGCCAAGACGTTGTTCAATCGTCGATCGCGTGCGGTGTAGCTGTTCGTCGCACTCCTGCGAACTCTCTGCTTCCGCAAGTATTCGCAAAGCGATGGTCGCGCGACTGACCGTAATTCCCACGCGCGGGCGATGGTGCCGCTCGATCAAGTCGCCGATCAATTCCTCCAGTTCACTTTCACCTTTTCCAAAGACTTTCAGGACCGTCGATTTGAGAAATCTTCGATCAAGTCCACATTCTGCAAGCAGTCGCGGGCGAACGGATTGCTCCCACATCTGTTGCATTTCCGCCGGAACACCAGGCAGTGCAAAGATGCGTGCCGACAGGCGGCCGGGTCGTTCGATCTGCAGGTCGATTCCCGGTGCCGTGCCATGAGGATTCGGGACCAGACGCGCGCCCTGCGGCAGGAGAGCCTGTAGCAGATTGCGTTCCGGCATGGGCCGCTTCCGTCGAGCGAAGACCTCGTTCAGGTGTGCCAATGCTTCCGCGTTGGTCACCAGAGGCTGGCCGCTGAGCTGACTGAGTACGTCCCGCGTCAGATCGTCGCGTGTCGGTCCAAGTCCACCAGTCAGAATGACAACATCGGCGCGCTGCGTGGCGTCGCGGACCGCTTGAACGCCATCCTCCAGGTCATCGCCAATTGCAGCATGGAACCTGACACGCAATCCCGTTTCGACCAACCGTTCGCTGAGCCACGCCGAGTTCGTGTCGATTCCTTGGCCGGTCAACAGTTCATCGCCAAAGGCAATGATGCCCGCCGTCGCGTAAACTTCTGTCATGCCTGCTCACATCCTGCGGGGTGCGGCACTGCGGCTCGAGCCATTCAGTCCGTGGGAGTCATTCGAACAGGAGATCCGTCGTTGGAACCTAGCGCCCCGTCGCCGGCTCTGGAGCGGTGTCCGGCGTGGAAGCGCCTTTTGCCTCCCAAAATGCCGGCGGCAGCGGCAGACGGATCTGTTCATCGCGAAACTGCAACCCGACGCGTTCCAGCCCGCGCAACAGCACGACATTCGTTTGATCGGCTTGGATGTCCATCAGCACGCGATTCTCAAGCAGCACAGGCTGTTCTGACAACGCCGAGGGGCGTTTCAGTTCGAAGTACAGCCAGACATGTCGCTCCCCCCGCTCCACGCCCACCCATTCAAATTCACCGCGAACGGGCGGCTCATCCTTTGCCGATTCAAGCACTAACGCAAAGCGTTCGCGCAGGTACGCGGAATACCATTCCTTCAGGTCTTCGTCTTTGGCGGTTCCCAGATCCACCGTCGTTCTTGCCATTCGATCGATGATCGCCTGAGCGTCTTGCGGATGCAGACGAAGTGCCACCTCCACCCGCTGGGACTGCGGATTCCATTCCACTTCCGCTTGACTGATGTGGAATGGGTGTAACCAGGTCGCGGCAAGCAGTGCGGCGATGACAATCCTCATCACTTGCTCCCGGCTGAAGGGGTGCCCGCCGGCCGCGGTTCAGCCGGTGTCGGAACCGATTCATCGACGGGCATCGGCATGGGCGGGCGTGGCTCCTTCTTGTCGCCTTCTTCCGCTTCTCCACCGCCACGGGGTGTCGGCGTTTCGGCCGCTTGCGGAGCAATCTCGGGAGGCGCTTGGGGCATGCCGGCCCCATCTGCGGCGGCCCCATTCGCGGCGGCCCCATTCGCGGCGGCCCCATTGGTTTCAGGCTTCCCGGCCGGCTGGGCCGTTTCGTCGGTCTTCCCTTCACGCTTCTTCCGTTCTGCATCCGCACGCTCGACCGAACGCTGCATCGGGTTCTTTTCCGTCCGCTCCTGCTTGAACAGTCGGAAACGACTCGATTCGATTCGTGGCGGGAAGTGATTGTCGCTGGCATCCGCGTCGGCCATCTGTTTCCGCGGATCGAGTTCGATGCTTTCGATTTCTCGCTCGGTCATCAGCAGCTTGCTGACTTCCCGGCTGTTTCTCCGCCAAATCTCGGCGGGGATAGTCAGCAATTCCTTGCTTCCGTCCCGGTAGCTGATCTCGATCACGATCGGCGTCACCAGGCCGCCGTCGTTGCGGAAACGGATCACGTAAAAGTTGGTCTTGCTCTCGATCAGTTTCTTTTCGTCTTCGTCAAGCGATTCGACAAACTTCTTGAAACTTTGGCGATCCTCATCGGTGACTTCAAGCGTGTCGTAGCTGTTGTAGAAGTCCTTCAGCGCCGGGTACGTCTCGACCAGCTTTGTCAACGGTTCGTTTCGCTCCTCGGACAGAGTGGGGCGTTGCCGGGCCTTCTCTTCCCGCTCGCGCGTGGCTTGCAGGTCTGGGTCCCCATTGTCGATCAGATGCAGATCAACTCCTGAGATTCCGACGTCCACGTGTTCGGTGCTGTAGAACCAGCCGCGCCAGAACCAGTCCAGGTCAATGCCGGAAGCGTCCTCCATGGTTCGGAAGAAATCGGCGGGTTGAGGTCGCTTGAACTTCCAGCGCCGCGCGTATTCCTTGAAGGCGAAGTCGAACAGTTCGCGGCCCATCACCGTTTCGCGAAGGATGTTCAGGGCAGTCGCCGGTTTGGCGTAGGCGTTCGGACCGAGGTTCAGCACCGACTCGCTGTTGGTCATCACGGGAACCTGGTTCGAGCTTGTCATGTAACCCACGATGTCGGCGGGTTCGCCGCGGCGACTCGGATAGTCATCTTCCCACTCCTGCTCGGCGAGGTACTGCAGGAAGGTGTTGATTCCCTCATCCATCCAGGTCCATTGCCGCTCGTCACTGTTGACGATCATTGGGAAAAAGTTGTGACCCACTTCGTGAATCACGACGCTGATCAGGCCGTACTTTGTGTAAGCGCTGTAAGTACCGTCCTTCTGCGGCCTTGGTCCGTTGAAGCAGATCATCGGGTATTCCATCCCGCCCACGGGGCCGTTGACGCTGATCGCGACGGGGTAGGGGTAATCAAATGTGTATCGGCCATACACATTGAGCGTATGGATGATGGCCGCCGTTGAGTATTTGCTCCACAGGGGCTCCCCTTCATTGGGATAGAGACTCATCGCGAGCACTTCCCGATCGCCGACCCGGCGGCCCTGGGCATCCCAGATGAACTTCCGGCTGCTGGCAAACGCGAAGTCGCGGACGTTGTCGGCGGCGAAGATCCAGGTCTTCTTGCCGGTGGCCCGTTGCTGTTCGTTCGCTTTCGCTTCCTCGGGTGTCACGATAAAGACCGGCCGATCCGCTTTGCGGGCGTCGTCTAACCGCTGCCTCTGCGCGTCCGAGAGCACTTCGGCCGGGTTTTGCAGAGTTCCCGTCGCCAGCACCACGTGGTCAGCCGGCACTGTGATGCGGACGACGTAGTTGCCCAGTTCCAGCGTGAACTCACCGGCACCGAGGAACTGTTTGTGCTGCCAGCCGTTGTTGTCCGTGTAGGCGACCAGTCGTGGAAACCACTGAGCCATCTCGTAGATGTAATTCTTGTCCTCCTTGAAATACTCGTACCCACTCCGCGCTTTGATCAGGTCTGCGTCGACAATGTTGAATGACCAGTGCACGTCCAACTTGATCGAACTGCCCGGTTGCAATGGCTCCGGCAGGTCGATCCGCATCATCGTGTCGACGATCGTATGGGGCAGCAACTTGCCCGCGCCATCCGCTACCCGTTCGATTTGAAAGCCACCGGGGAAGTGCTCGGCGTAAAGCAGGACCTCCATCAACTGGATCGGCTGGCGTTCGGAAAACGACGGCGCATTGGCCGACCGATGGGCCGTCGATTGGGGATGGAAGTGGTTCTGATCCAGCTGCAGCCACACGTACCGGAGTTCGTCTGGCGAGTGATTGAAGTAGGTGATCGTTTCACGACCGATCAGCCGTTGCTTTTCGTCATCCAGTTCCACATCGATCACGTAGTCGGCCCGTTGCTGCCAGTACCCACGTCCCGGCGCTCCGCTGGCGGTACGGTATTCGTTGGGGGTCGGCAACCATTCTTCCAGCTGCCGGAACAGGTCGGGCTGGCCGTACTTCGTGTTTGTCAGTGGCTGGGCCACCCCATGGCGGGCCATGCCGCCCGCCATTGCTAAGCCGCAAGCAAGAATCAGAGATGACCAACGGAGATTCACGCGAACGCCCCTCGCAGCTGAGTGATTCCTGACCATCGTTCCGGGAACCCTACGTCCCTCGATGGACCAGGGTTCCTCGGGCAAGACGAAGTCCCCGGGCACGCGGGGTACCTGATCCGATTCCAGGCACTACCATCCGCCGCCCGCCGCCCATCGACACTAAGATAGTCGGGTGTCCATGCCCAGGCGGCGGCCGACCGGGGTGCCGGACCGCTCGAAAGGTGCATGGGGTCCGCTTGTACTGCGCGGTCGTAGGGGTCGCCCGTCCGCAATCGGCAAGCCTGGAAGGGGAGTAATCGAGAATGGGGGCGTGGCAGATCGGTTATTGCACGAACGTGCATGCCGGACAGACCCTCGAAGAGATCCAGCACAATCTCCAGGAGTGTGCCGTCCCAGTTCGACATCGGCTCCAGCAAGACCAGCTGGGGATTGGACTGTGGCTGCCCGCGACGGCGGCGGTCCAGATGATCGCCGAGAAGAAGGCTCCGGAGTGGCGGGAGTGGCTGGCCGAGCAGGGCTTGCAGCCGTACACAATCAACGGCTTCCCCTACGGCAATTTCCACAAGAAGCACGTCAAGAAAGAGGTCTATCGGCCTACATGGTGGGACGCCGAGCGGCTGGAGTACACGATGCAGCTGGTCACGATTCTCGATCAGCTTCTGCCACCGGGCGTCAGCGGTTCAATCAGCACCCTGCCGATCGCCTGGAATGATCCCCTCCCGAGCGACGTGGAAATGGCGGCCGCCGCGAACGCCCTGCACACGATTGCCCAGCAGTTGTCAGCGTTGGAGCAACAGACGGGGCGGTGGATCAACGTGGCACTGGAACCTGAACCAGGTGCCTATCTCGATACCTGCAGCGATGTCCTGGAGTTCTTCGAGCGGTTTGTGCCGGCACAGTGGCGGCGTTACTTGACCGTCTGTCATGACGTGTGCCATACCGCGGTGATGTACGAGAGTCAGGCAGAAACGCTTCGGCAATATGGCGAGCACGGCATTGTGGTCGGAAAGCTGCAGGCCAGTTCCGCAATCGAAGTTCGCTGGAGCTCCTTGGGTGACCAGCGGGAAGTCGCGATTGATCAACTGTCGGTCTTCGCAGAAGACCGCTACCTTCATCAGACCTGTCGACGCGATCAAGCGATGCAGATCACGTTTGTCGAAGATCTGCCCCAAGCGCTCGATGCACCCGGCGCGCCTGGACAGGACGAATCGTGGCGGATTCATTTCCATGTTCCGCTCCATCTGGCCTGCTTTGGCCAATTGTTCTCCACGCAACCCCAGATCGGCGAAGCCCTCGCCGCCCTCCAGGGTGCCTCGGCACCCCTGTTCACCGGGCACATCGAAGCCGAGACTTACGCTTGGGGTGTGTTGCCCGAGCAAATGCAACCCTCATCCCTCGATGCGGGCTTGGCGGATGAACTGCAATGGCTGCAAGCCTTGGTCGCCTCCCAACTCGAGTCGCCTGAATCGTAACCGCCTCCCGATGTGCGCGATTGGCTGCGGTCGAGCGGGCGAACCTGACCCGAGCGGCTGGTGTCCTGACCGCGTCGGACGTGAACCCTTTGCCGATCTTCGTTGAGCACCCATGGTGGAATTGGGAGTCAATATCGACCACGTGGCGACACTCCGTCAGGCACGGCGGGGCGTTGAGCCTGATCCCGTGTGGGCCGCGGCAGCCGCCGAACTCGGCGGCGCGGATTGCATCACGGTCCATCTCCGGGAGGACCGTCGCCACATCCAAGATCGCGACGTCCGTCTGCTCCGCGAAACGGTGGCGGTAAAGCTCAACTTGGAACTCGCCTGCCATCCAGCGGTGATTGAGCTCGCTTGCCAGCTGCGTCCCGAACAAGCGACCTTGGTCCCGGAACGGCGCGAGGAGGTGACGACCGAAGGCGGGCTAGACCTGACCATCGAAACGGGACGGGTCCAAGACGCGATCCGGCAACTGACCGAGGCCGGAATCTTCGTGAGCCTGTTCCTGGACCCTGAACCCCGACAAATCGAGCTAGCGGCTCAGCTGCAGGCACCCGCTGTCGAGCTTCACACGGGCAGCTACGCGCTGGCAAAGGGGATCGAGGCAGATCGCGAACTGAAACGACTTGCGGCGGCCGCCGAACAGATCAACGCCCTGCAAATCCGCCTGCATGCGGGACACGGGCTGAACTACCGCAATGTTCCACCAATCGCCGGACTCCCAGGGATGCGCGAGTTGAACATCGGGCACTCGATTGTGAGCCGAGCTGTATTCGTAGGGATGCGCGAGGCCGTCGCGGAAATGAAACGCCTGCTGGATACTCCCGCGGCCCGCTAGCGGTGTGGCCCGGTCCAGGTGCGGCCGACTCTGACCGCGTCCTCCGACGTGACCCGCCGTCGCACGACCTCTGCCTCTCAAATCCCTTGGCTCGGAGAACCCGGTTTGGGCTCGACGGCTGTGGAAAAAGCGTACAATCAGGCGGCTCGGTCGGGATCCGCGGCCGAGTCGAACGGAACGCCGATGGCGTAACAGGTCAGACCGAGGAGCGTGAGATGGGGCAGGCACGGAAAGGTTCAGCGTTTGCAGGATTGTCGGTTGCGATCGTGACTCCGTTCCGCGATGGCTCAATCGATTTCGTCAGACTCCGCGAACAGATCGAGTTTCAAATTGCTGCGGGCGTCGATTGCCTGGTCCCTGCCGGCACAACCGGTGAAAGCCCGACCCTCAGTCATGACGAGCACGACCGCTTGATCTGCGAAGTGATCCAGGTCGCCGCCGGCCGCTGCAAAGTGATGGCCGGTACGGGCAGCAATAGCACGTCCGAGGCGCTTCGGTTAACCCGGCGAGCGGCCAAGGAAGGCGCGGACGCCTCTCTGCAGGTTGCCCCCTACTACAACAAGCCCACCCAGGAAGGGTTCTACCAACACTTCAAGGCGATCGCCGAATCGGTGGATATCCCGATCTGCGTCTACAACATTCCGGGAAGAACA
>Ga0114939_10001285_pt1 | contig 19927 bp, 20 predicted proteins | sample AshMeaCrysSpring_FD_87196 | JGI IMG/M metagenome (GOLD analysis project Ga0114939, IMG submission 87196) | Groundwater microbial communities from Big Spring, Nevada to study Microbial Dark Matter (Phase II) - Ash Meadows Crystal Spring | ecosystem: Environmental > Aquatic > Deep subsurface >...
ACCGGTTTGGTGGTCATGGCGGGAGCCATCCTGGCCCTTGGCGGGTGCGGGAAAAAAGCGGAGCCGGCCGCGGCCGAACCGACTCCTCCTGGCGCGGGGCCGTCCGTGCCGACGCCATCCGGATCCTCCTCGCCGACGCCTTCGGTGATCCCGCCTCCGAAACCGCTTCCGACGCCGGCGATCGAGCGCAAGCCGCTCGACACCGCCCAGCTTTTTTCGGGTGTCACCTACAAACACAAGCTGGTCGCGCCGAAGAGCGACAGCACTGCGGCCCAGGAACGAAAGAATCCGCTGAGTTACGTGGCCGAGATCACGGTGACGGTGGAACGTCCTCGGCCATCGACGACCATCGAGGACTTCAAGGCCAACGACCCCGAGCTGGCGGAGATTCTCGGGCGCATTCCGGGCTTTCCGGAGGGATCGGTGATTTCGCCCGCCTTCGACCAACTTTACCTCAACAAAGAAAATTGGATCCGCGGGAAACTGGCGCGGCTCGACCAGCTCCTGAGCCGCCACAATTACTACGACTGCGACACGATTCTGGAATTCACAGCCCCGGGCGGGCGCAGGGCGCTGCTTCTCAAGGGCGACATGGATGTGAACACGGACGGGTCCGACGGGGACCGCAATGTCGAGGTGGACGATTCCTCGCCATTTTTCCAACCGCAGACCAGTTACCGCTGGAAAAAAACCACCGCCCGCGAGAATCCCTTCCTCGAAAAAACCCGCACAAGGCTCAAGGAACTCAAGGACGAATACGCCATCAAGGGCCTCAGCGCGGAACGGAACCGTCAGATCAAAGAGGGGATCGAGTTGATGAGCCGCCGGATCTACGATTTGCAGACGTGGAGTTTCCTGGTTTCCGCCACGGATCCGGCGGTGGTGCTTCCGGGATTCATGTTGCGCCGGGAGGGTGACAAAGAACCCTACGCGCAGGTCGGGGATTATGCGGTGGTGATCCATGCCGGCCGGGCCTACCCGGCGATCGTCGGGGACGCGGGGCCGTCGTTCAAATTCGGCGAGGGATCCCTCCGGCTTTGCCGCGAACTGAACCCGAAGTCGTCCGCCAACGCGAGACCGGTGAGCGATCTGAATGTCGCCTATCTCGTCTTTCCCGGCTCGGCCGACCCGGCGGGGCCGCCCGACCTCGAGCGCTGGCAGGCGCGTTGCGGGGAATTGATGGCCGAGCTGGGGGTGAAAGATTTCGAACTTCACAAATGGGAGAACCTCGTGCGCCCGTGGCCGACCCCCACGCCTGAGCCCACGCCGGAAACGACACCCGAAGCCACACCACAGCCCGCGCCGGAGGCGTCGCCGGATTCCACCGTGCCACCCGCCTCGCCCGTCCCGGAAGCCGCCACTGGCGGGGAAGCACCCGCGACGCCAACGCCCGCTCCGACCGCCACGGGCACAAAGGCGGGCGGCGAAACGCCCGGAGAGTCCGGGCCGCCGGCCGGGTGAGGCTCCGGCCGGTCGCGGTCTCGGCCATGGGCTGCGTGAGCGCGGCCGGGAACGACCTCGCTTCCAACCTCGCCTCATTGCGCGAGGGCCGGTCGGGGATCGGGCCGGTGGAGGGGTTTGATGGGAGGGGATTCCGGGCGCGGACCGCGGGGGAAGTGCGCGGGCTCCGGCTTCCACCGCGTGTGCGGCGCTGGTCGCGCGCGGCGGGGATGCTTTTTGCGGCGGTGCGGGAGGCGCTGGACGCGCGACCGGGGTTTTCCCCCGATTGGATTGTGCTGGGAATGACCGGAGGAGGGATGGAACTCGGCGAGCAATTTTTTCACGCGGCGGCGGGCGGTGCCGGTGGGCCGGGCGGCCCCGCCTACGGTCGGGCGGCGCGGCGGGTGCGCGGGTATTTGCCGCAGGTTCCGGTGAATGACGTGGCGCACGCGCTCGGGATTCGCGCGCCGGTGAGGATCGTCTCGAATGCCTGTGCGTCGGGGGCGGATGCCATCGGTCTGGGGTGGCAGCTTGTTTCCTCCGGCGCGGCGCGGCGGGTTCTGGCGGGCGGGTGCGACGGGCTTTCCCGGTTTGTCTATGGCGGGTTCGATTGCCTGCAGGCGCTCACACCCGGCGTGTGTCGGCCGTTCGACCGCGCCCGCGACGGCCTCACGCTTGGCGAAGGCGCGGCGGTGCTGCTTCTCGAAAACGAGGGCGCGGTCCGGGTCGCCGGATACGGGGCCGCGTCCGATACCCACCACCTCACGCAGCCCCATCCCGACGGACGGGGCCCGCTCGCGGCCATGCGCCGGGCGCTCGCAGCGGCCGCCACGGATGTCTCCGAGGTCGGCCACGTGAATGCCCACGGGACGGCGACCGTGCAGAACGACGCCTGCGAGGCCGCGGCGCTCCGGGCGCTCGGAGTGACGGCGCCCGTCACAAGCACGAAGGCGCTCACCGGCCACGCGCTGGGCGCGGCGGGGGCGATCGAGGCGGTTTTTTCGTGTCTGTCGATTTTGCACGGGTTCGTGCCGGCCACGCTCAATTACACGGAGCCCGATGAAGGGGTGCGCTTGGATATTGTGAGCGGCGGGGCGCGCGCTGTCTCTCAGCGTGTGGTGGTCTCGAATTCGTTCGGGTTCGGCGGTGCCAATGCGAGCCTTGTTTTTCAGAGGGCATGAAGCCGGGGATTCTTGGAATCGGATGGGAAGTTCCGCGCGACCGGGCGGACCCGGATGCCGGCTGGAGGGTCGCGACCGCGGAGCCGGGGAGCGTCCCGCCGCGTTTGCGCCGTTCCGGGGCCATCGCGCGCCATGCGCTGGCGGCGGCCCGCGCGGCTTACCGGTCGGCCGGAGTCGATCCGGGGCCCGGGGATGCGATTGTCTTCGCGACCACCGACGGCGGGATCGCGCATTCGAAAAAATTTTTCTCGGGCCTTTCGGCCGACGGTTGCGGCAGTCCCCTGCTCTTCCCCGAGACCGTTTACAACGCTCCGTGCAGCCACGTGGCGGCGGTTCTCGGGATCGGGGGTCCGGCGCTCACTCTGGTGACCGACGACGGGCTTTCCGCGGTCTGCGAGGCGGCACGGATGGTGGCCGGCGGCTTTGCCGCGCGCGTGCTGGCCATCGCGGCCAACGAGGCCGACCCGATGGCGTCGATGGCCCACAGGCACTGGAGGGTTGTCCGGTCCGGCACGAACCCGGCCGGGGAGGGTGCCGCCGCCCTGCTCGTCGGGACCGGCGGCATGGCCCGCGTCGAGAAATGGGAATCCGGACCGCCCGTGCGGACCCGCGCCGCATGCCGCGAAATTTTCAAGTCCGGGTTCCCGGCGGGAGCCCTCGTGGCGGGCTCGTTTTCCGGCCCGCTCGGACGCGCGGCGCGGCGCGGTCTTCCGGGCGCGGCCGGGGTGGCGTTCGATGCCTCGGGGGTCTTTGGCGAGGCCGGGGCGGTGGGAGGGGCCGCGGCCGCTGTCTGGCTGAGCGGGCATCTGGAGGCGGGCGGCTGCGGGGTCGTGTTTTCGTGCGGATATGCGGGGGGCAACTCCTCGCTTTGCTTGACAGGTGCTTGATGCACAAACTAGACACGAGGTATGTTCATGACCTCCCCAGCTGCCCGTCCATGAAAGTCGATACCACAAATTACAAGGGTTGGCCGAACACACTTCGCGTCACAAACGGCACCACCGAGCTTCTTGTCACAACCGACGTGGGGCCGCGCGTGATTTCTTATCAGACCGCCAACCGCGGCAATATCTTCAAGCAGTTCGACGAACAAATCGGAGGAGCCGGAGAGGGCGAGTTCATGATCCGCGGCGGACACCGTTTCTGGCTCGGACCCGAGGACTGGATCCTCACCTACCATGTGGACAACCGTCCGGTCCAATGGAAGCAAAACGGGCCGGCCGGCGAGCTTGTCCTCGAAACCCTCCAGAACGATCCCTGCATGATCCGCAAAACACTCGGGATCCGGCTTTCTGCGGAAAGCTCGGCCGTCACCGTGCGCCACACGGCCACGAACGAATCTTCCTCCCCGATCCGTTTTGCGACGTGGGGGCTCAGCGTGATGCGGCCGGGCGGGTTGGAGATCATTCCGCAGCCCCCGCTTGGCGAGCATCCGCGCGATATTTTGCCGAACCGCGGGATGGTTCTCTGGCCCTACACCGACCTTGCCGATCCGCGCTGGACATTCGGCACCCACTACTGGCTGCTCCGCCAGGATGCGGATTTTCCGCCGACCAAGATCGGCCTCGCGCACGGGCAGCGCTGGATCGCCTACCTGTCCGACGACCTTCTCTTCATCAAAAAGATCGAGTTGCTCGCCGGAGAGAGCTATCCGGACGGAGGATGCAATTTCGAGACATTCACGAACAGCGAAATGATCGAGATCGAATCGCTGGGGCCGCTCAAAATGCTCGAGCCGGGCGCATCGATCACCCATACCGAGCGGTGGTTCCTTTTCCCGCTGGACGAACAGGTCGTTATCGATTCCGAGGACTCTCTCACCTCGTGGATCACACCCTACATCAAACAACTCGGATGATCGCGCGGATCGCCCTTGCCGCGGCCCTCGGCCTTGTGCTGCTCCTTCCGGCCTGCGAGACCATCGACCAGGACGCCTCCCGCCGGGCGGCCATGAATCAGGCCATCCACTCCGAGCCCAAAGGGGACTACTTCGTGGGCCGCCGGATGTATAAGAAGGATTACAAAATGTGGGGCTGGGTGCGCGAGCCCGGCAAACCTTGGAAAACCGCCAGACTCGTCATGTTCAACGAGCAGAGGGTGCTCGCCCCGGACCGCGCCCGCAACGAAATCGGATCGGACAACAACTACGAATACCGCCTGCGGGGAACCTTCTCGGGAGAGACCGTTTACGAACCCGCCAGCGACGGGTTCTATCCGGAATTTGTGCTGACCGGTTACGAGGTCGTGAGCACGAACCCGCCGAATATTTACAAATACAAACGCCAGAACCAGCCTGCCGTGCGCATCCTTCAAGCTCCGGTTTACTGACCCTGCCTTTATGAACGAACTCTCATCCGCCATCCAATCCGCCGTCTCGGCGGGCAAGTTGCTCGAGTCCTCGGGATCGAACCTTGCATCGTTTCTCGCCTCGGGTCCCGCGCCCCACGAACTCGCCTCGGTCGAAGAACTCGTCGCCGCCGGCAACTGGGCCGAGCTGGACAACCGGTTTTTCCAGACCCTCGCCTTCGGCACCGGCGGGCTCCGCGGCAAGAGCATCGGGGCGGTGGTCACCTCCGCCGAGCAGGGCGCGCCCCAACCGCTCGGCCGCCCCGAATTTCCATGCACCGGCACGAATGCCATGAACGGCTACAATATCAGCCGCGCGACCCAGGGCCTGGCGCGCTACGTGCTCGAATACTTCCGCGCCACCGGCCGCCCCGGTCGGCCCGCGATTTGCGTCTGCCACGATACGCGTCATTTTTCCCGGGAATTCGCCGAGCTTGCGGCGAGGGTGATTTCCGATCTCGGATGCGACGCGTATTTGTTCGACGGTCCGCGTTCGACGCCCGAGTTGTCGTTCGCGGTGAGGCATGTCAACGCGCAGGCGGGCATCAACATCACGGCCAGCCACAACCCGCCCCAATACAACGGTTACAAGGTTTATTTCGACGACGGCGCTCAGGTCGTCGAACCGCACGCCTCCGCCATCATCGAACGCGTCAACGCAATCGCCTCGGCCAACTACGAACCGGCGGCCGACCGCGGGCGCGTGATTCCCATGGGCGCGGAAATCGACGAGGCCTACATGGACCGTCTGGCGACCCTCCCGCTCGAGCCGGAACTTATCCGGAGTCAGGGCGATTTCCGGGTGGTCTTCACGCCGCTCCACGGAGTCGGCGGGGTGATCATCAAACCCATGCTCCAGCGCATGGGCATCGCTGTCGAGACCGTGCCGGAGCAGGATGTTTTCGACGGACGCTTCCCGACCGTCAAATCGCCGAACCCGGAGAATGCCGAGGCGCTCACGATGGCGGTCGCACTCGCCGACCGCAGCGGGGCGGATCTGGTGATTGCCACCGACCCCGACGACGACCGCATGGGAATCGCGGCACGCGATGCCGAAGGCAGGATGATCCTCCTCACCGGCAACCAGACCGGCTCGATCCTCTGCTGGCACCGGGTGACCCGCCACTTTTCCACCGGAATCCTGAATGCCGGAAATGCCGCCCGCGGCGCCGTCATCAAGACCTTCGTGACCACGGACCTTCAGAAGGTGATCGCCGAAAATTTCGGCCTTCACTGTGTCGAGACGCTCACCGGCTTCAAATACATCGGCGAGAAACTCCGCAAATACGAGGAGGCCATCCCGGCTGCGCTCCGCGAAAATTATCGCGCGCTCAGCGAGGAGGAAACCCGCGCCCTGCGCCTCGCGCATTCACATCTCTACGTGTTCGGCGGCGAGGAAAGCTACGGCTACAGCGGATCCGATTTCGTCAGAGACAAGGACGGCAACAGCGCCGCGGTCATGATCGCCGAGGCCGCCGCCTACGCCCGCTCGCAAAACCTCACCCTCGTCACCCTGCTCGACCGCATCTACGCGGAATTCGGATTTTTCCTCGAACGCGGCGAGTCGCTCGTCATGGACGGAGCCGAGGGAGCGGGCCAGATCCGCCGTCTTGTCGCCTCGTATGCCGCGAACCCGCCCGCGCGCATCGATGGCTCCGATGTTGTGGCGATCCAGGATTTTGCCCGCGACGAGATCCGCGACTCCGAAGGCGACCTCGTCCCCAAGGAGGCCATGTTGATCATCACCCTCGCCGACGGCCGCCGGGTGGCCGTGCGCCCGTCCGGCACCGAACCGAAGATCAAATACTACATCTTCGCCCGAGAGTTGCCGGCCGGCGGATCGTTCAGCGCCGACGAATTGGCCGCCATCAAGCCGCGCGTGGCCGCCTCCCTCGATTCGCTCTGGCAGGCGCTCAAAGCCGACGCGACCGCCAGGCTGGCCGGTTGACCCTTCGGCCCTCGGAAAACCGGAGAACCCGGTCGTGCTTCCCGCCAGCCGGTCAAGAGCGGTGGGCCTCGTCGCGGCTGAAACGGAAACCCCGGGCGTTCCCTGCGAACTCTTCCATCATTCCCTCCTTTTCCTTCGACTTCAAATCGTCGTCGGACCCCGTCGGAGCAGGGTCCCCGCTTTGTTTGTAATAGGCAAAGAAGTGCCGCAGCAAAGACCCCTCGCGCGATCACCGATCGGAAACCTTCCCCCTGGATTCGGTCGTGAAACAGGAACTCTCCGGATGAAGCGCCTTTTCCGGGTTCGGGAAAAATGTTTTGGAAAAATGTTTCCATAAGTCGGGCGGGGTTTGGTAAACGGGGCTTATGGCCAATGTTGTGAGGAAATCCGGTTTGGGGGCGGCGGGGTATCCGGCCGTCTTCGCCGGGTTCCTGTTCGCGCTGGCCGGGGGGCTGTATGGTCAGGGTGCGGGGTCCGAGTATCCGATGAAGCGGGTGGCGGACATGTTCCAGCCGTTGTCGCGTCCGGCGGAAATGATCCACGGGTCGGCGGTGATGGTGTTGTGGGTGACGGGGGGGATCTTCGTGGTGGTGACGGCGCTGTTGGTCTATATCCTGCTGAAGTTCCGGAAAAAGGAAACCGACGACGGCAGCGAACCGCCGCAGATCTATGGCAGCTCGCACATCGAGCTGGCATGGACGGTGATTCCGATCCTCATCACGGTGGTTTTGATTTTGGTGACAAGCCGCACGATCGGGGAAATCCAGAATGCGAAGATGCCCGAGAACGCGCTCAAGGTGAGGCTGGTCGGGCACCAGTGGTGGTGGGAGGTGCATTACCCGGAACTCGGCATCATCACGGCAAACGAAGTCCACGTGCCGGTGAGCGACCGCGACCCGGCCAAGGCGCGTCCGACCCATTTCGAGCTGCAATCGGCGGATGTGATCCACAGTTTCTGGGTCCCCCAGCTCGCGGGCAAGACCGACCTCGTGCCCAACCGCACCAACGAGACCTGGATCGACCCCTACGAGCCGGGTGTGTATTTCGGAAATTGCGCCGAGTATTGCGGCACCCAGCACGCGAACATGCTTTTGCGGGTGATTGTGCATACGCCCGAGGGCTTCGAGGAATGGGTGCGGCAGATGAAGGCTCCCGTGGCGCCGCCCGCGACCCCCGACGAAATCGCCGGGCACCGGCTTTTCTACGACACGTCGTGTGTGAATTGCCACAAGGTGGACGGCACGGTCGCCGAGGGGGTCTTCGGGCCCGATCTCACGAAGTTGATGACGCGGCAGACCATCGGAGCCGGCGTCGCGCCGCTCGACGACAAAAATCTCTGGCAGTGGGTCAAAGACCCGCAGGTCCTCAAGGTCGGATGCCTCATGCCCGACATGCAGCTCACCGACAAGGAAACCGACCTCATCGTCGCCTACCTCAAAACTCTCGAATGAAATCCGCCCGGCCACACGCGGTCTCCCGAAGGATCCATCCCCATGGCTGAAGCCACCACAAACCCGCAGGATGAGTTTGTCGCGCCCGCGCCCGAGCCGGTGGGCCGCGAATCGGGCTCGTTGACGCGCATCATCCAGGAACTCGTCTTCACGGTCGATCACAAGAAGCTGGGCCTCATGTATATCGGGTCCGGGCTGTTTTTCTTCGTGGTCGCGGGCTGCATGGCGGCGCTCATCCGCGCCCAGTTGTTTTTTCCGTCGAATGATTTTCTCGAGCCGGATGTCTTCAACCGGTTCTTCACGATGCACGGGACGGCGATGGTGTTTCTGGTGGGGATGCCGATTATTTTCGGGTTCGCGAATTATTTGATTCCGCTGATGATCGGGGCGCGGGACATGGCGTTTCCGCGGCTGAACGCGTTCGGGTTCTGGGTGTTCTTGTTCAGCGGGATCCTGCTGTATTTCAGCTACCTTGGCGCGCCGGGCTTGTATGCGGCGGGGTCGGCCCCCGACGTGGGGTGGTTCGCGTATTCGCCGCTTACGGCGCGGGCGTTTTCGCGGGGGACGAGCACCGACTACTGGACGCTGTCGTTGCTGCTGGGCGGGATCGGGAGCATCTCGACGGCGATCAACATTCTGGTGACGGTGTTTTGTTATCGCTGCAAGGGGATGCTGCTCGGGCGGATGCCGCTTTTTGTGTGGATGTTTGTGGTGGTGGCGTTTCTGGTGGTCATCGCGCTGCCGCCGCTCTCGGCCTGCCAGATCATGCTTTTGCTCGACCGGTATCTGGGCGCGAAATTTTTCGACACCCAGGCGGGCGGGTCGGCGGTGCTTTGGCAGCACTTCTTCTGGATCTTCGGACACCCGGAGGTTTACATTCTCATTTTGCCGGGTTTCGCGATCGCCAGCGAGGTGATCCCGGTCTTCTCACGCAAGCCGATCTTCGGGTATCCGGTCATGGTCGCCGCGAGTGTGATGATCGCATTCATCAGCCTCGGCGTGTGGGCCCACCACATGTTCACCGTGGGGATGACGTCGCTGGGGAACACGTTTTTTGCGATTTCGACGATGTTGGTGGCGATCCCGACGGGGATCAAAATTTTCAACTGGCTGGGGACGATGTATGGCGGGAAGCTGCGCTTCGACCTGCCGATGATGTTCTGCATCGGTTTCCTGTTCCAATTTTTGATCGCGGGGTTGACCGGCGTGATGCTGGCGGTGGCGCCGTTTGACTGGCAATTGAGCGACTCGTATTTTGTAGTGGCGCATTTCCACTACGTGTTGATCGGGGCGCTGCTCTACGCGATCTTCGCGGGGATTTATTATTGGTATCCGAAAGCGTTCGGGCGGATGCCGTCGGCGCGGCTCGGCCACTGGCATTTCTGGTTGTTCACGGTTGGGTTCCACCTCACGTTTTTCCCGCAGCACATCTCGGGGTTCCTCGGGATGCCGCGGCGGATTTTCACGTATGAAGCCGACCGCGGATGGGAAATCTGGAACCAGATCTCGACGGTCGGGGTGCTCTTTCAGATCCCCGGTATCCTGTTCTTTGTGGTCAACCTGCTTTATTCGTATTTCAAGGGGCCGAAGTCGGGCGACGACCCGTGGGATGCTTGGACGCTCGAATGGGCGACCACCTCGCCGCCGCCCGAATACAACTTTGCGGAGTTGCCCGAAGTGAAGAGCCGCCGCCCGCTGTGGGACCTCAAACACCCGGAGGATCCGGATTGGAAATTTGAATAGACCATGAGCACCGCCGAAGCCACAGCCGACTGGAGACTGCCCTCGCCGCGCAAGGTGGGCATGGCCTGCCTCATCCTCACCGAGTCGGCGTTGTTCACGATCTTTGTCGTCGCCTACCTTTTCTACATCGGGAAGAGCCTTGCGGGCCCGCTGCCTTCCGAGGTGCTGGAATTCCCGTGGCTCGGGAGCATCGCGCTCATCGGCAGCAGTGGCACGATCATGGTCGCCGAGCGGTTCCTGCACTCGAAAAACCATCGCGGGTTTCTGCTCTGGTGGGGGATCACCGTCGCGCTGGGGGTGTATTTTATTTATTTCACCGGAGCCGAGTGGCACCACCTCATCTACGAAAAGAACATCACGATCAGCACGAATGTCTTCGGCACGACGTTTTACTCGCTGGTCGGCCTGCATGCCAGCCACGTGCTGGTGGGGTTGCTTTTGCTGGCGGTGGTTTTTGTGGCGTCGTTGCGCGGGAAGATCCCGTCCGACCACACCGAGCATGTCGAAATGATCTCGTGGTATTGGCATTTTGTGGACGCGATCTGGCTGGTCGTGCTCACCGTGGTTTACATCATCAGCGTGCGCGCCTCATGAATTCCCAAGACCCGACACATCCCCGCAAGGTCGAGTTGCCCGCACCGACGGCATGGCCGATCATCGCGGCCTTTGGGCTGGCGCTGGTTTTCACCGGCGTGGTGACGAGCCTGATTATCTCGCTGGTGGGATTTCTTGTGGCGTTGTTCGGCGCGGTCGGGTGGTTCGCCGACGTGTTCCCGCACCCGAGACACGAGGCGGTCGAAGTGGATGCCGAGGGGCCCGCGCCCATCATCCCCCGGCCGGGCCGTGTGCAGCACCTCAAGGTCGGCCAGGCCGGACACCGCGTGCGCGTCCCGGTGGAAATCCACCCCTACAGCGCGGGCGTGCTGGGGGGCTTGGCCGGCGCTGTGGTCATGGCGCTGCTCGCCTGTTTGTGGGGCATCTTCAAATACGGGAGCGTGTGGTATCCGATCAATGTCCTTGCCTCGGTGGGCGTGCCCGAGCTGGCGGTCGCCACGCCGGAGGCGCTCCGGAATTTCAGCATGGCCGGGCTCATTGTGGGGAGCATCTCGCACATCACCATCTCGATTCTTGTGGGCATGCTTTACACGGTTTTGCTGCCGATGTTGCCGGCGAAGTTCGAGTGGTTCTGGGGCGGGATTGTGACACCGCTCATCTGGTCGGCGCTCATCATCGCCTCGGCGGGCATCATCGACCCGAACCTCGCCGCCGAAATCGACTGGCCGTGGTTCATCGTGTGTCAGGTCGCCTTCGGCATGGTGGGCGGGTTTGTCGTCTTCAAGTCGGCCAAGATCGAGACGATGCAATCGTGGCCGCTCGCGGAAAAAATGGGCGTCGAAGCCAATACCGGCAAGGAGCACAAAGAATGAAGCCCGCGCCTATCGTTCTGGTATTGGCGGTTTTCGGGCTGGCCTCCTGCGATTGGATGCCGGGCCGTCCGAAGCCGTCCGACAAATGGCAGGCCCCCCACGCCAACCTCGATTTCCGCTCCCTCTACGCGCAGAATTGTCAGGGCTGCCACGGCATCGACGGCTCGGTCGCGGGCTCGATCTCGCTCGACAATCCGACCTATCTGGCCGTTGTGGACCGCGAGACGCTTGTGCGCATCACCGCCAACGGCACCTCCGGAATCCGCTCGGATGGCAAAGAGGATGTGAGCGGAAATATGCCCGCCTTCGCGGATTTCAACGGCGGCATTCTCACGATCGAGCAAATCGGGGTTATCGCCGACGAACTCCTCGCAAAACGCCCGGCGCAATCCGGCGGCCCGCTCCCGGCGCATTCGGCCCCGCTTGGCTCGGTCGCGGCGGGCCGGGAAGCCTTCGGGATTTTCTGTGCGTCGTGCCATGGAGCCGACGGCAATGGCGGCTCGGCCGGGTCGGTCGTTCAGCCCGCCTATCTCGCGCTTGTGAGCGACCAATACCTTCGCACGGTGACGATTGCCGGCCGCCCCGAACTGGGCTGCCCGGATTTCCGCACGCGGGTGCCCGGCCGGGAAATGCAGGAAGAGGAAATCGCGGGAGTCGTGGCGTGGCTGGCCTCGAACCGCCGCAACGAATTCGGAGCAAGGCAGGCGCCCGTCCCGGCCGCCCCCGCGCAACCAACCGAGCCGAACCAAGGAGACGACCATGGAAAACAAGAGTGACAAGCCGTCCGAACCGTGCGCCTGTCAGGCGGGCGGCGAGAAATCCTCCCGCCGGGATTTCCTTCTCAAGGTCGGAGTGGGCCTCAATGTGGTCGCCGGCGGCCTCGTCGCGGCTCCGATCCTTGGCTATGCCCTGAGCAGCTTCGCGGAAAAGCCCGACCTCCAGTGGATCGACCTCGGCGAAGTGGACGCCTTCCCGGTTGGCAAAACCCGGCTTGCCACCTACGACAACCCGCTGCGCCGGAGCTGGGACGGCGCGACCGCCGAGATCCCGTGCTGGGTCCGCCGCAAAGGCGACGGCGACTTCACCGTCTTCGCCATCAATTGCACGCACCTCGGATGCCCGGTGCGCTGGTTCGAGGAATCCCGCCTTTTCATGTGTCCGTGTCACGGCGGCGCCTTTTACGAGGACGGCAGCCATGCGTCGGGTCCGCCGCCCCGGGGGCTCTACACGTATGAACACAAAGTCGAGAACGGCCGGCTTTTTGTGAAGGGCGGCATCCTCCCCACGCTCGCCAACCCGAATATCTAGCGCCATGAGCGAACAGCCCAAATCCCCGCCGCCCGTCGCCGCCCGCGCCATCGAGGCCGCGCGCGGGGTTTTCCTCTGGCTCGACGACCGGCTCAAAATTTCCAACCTCTGGGAACACACGGCGGGGCACATGATCCCGAAGAGCAGCGCGAGCTGGTTCTACGTCTTCGGCAGCGCGACCCTTTTGTGCCTCATGCTGCAGCTTGTGACGGGGACTCTGCTCGCGCTGGTGTATGTGCCTTCGGGCGCGGAGGCTTACGCGACGCTCGAGTATCTCACCCACGAGCAGCCGCTCGGCTGGTTCCTGCGGGCGATGCACTACTGGGGGTCCGAGTTCATGGTGACGATCATGTTCCTGCACATGACCCAGGTGTTTCTCTTCGGGGCTTATAAATACCCGCGCGAGATCACGTGGATTTCCGGCTGTGTGCTGATGCTGGTGACGCTCGGGCTGGCGTTCACCGGGCAGGTGATGCGGTTCGACGAGGACGCGTATTGGGGGCTCGGGATCGGGGCGGCGATCATGGGGCGCGTGCCGATCATCGGCGAGCAACTTGTGCATCTCATGCTCGGCGGTCCGATCATTGCGAGCGAAACGCTGTCGCGGTTTTTTGCGATCCACGTTTTTATCCTGCCCGGCACGATCCTCGCGATCGTCGCGCTGCACCTGCGCATGGTGCTCACCAAGGGGATCAACGAATATCCGAAACCCGGACACGTCGTGCGCAGGGAGACGTATCAGAAGGAATACGATGCCATCATCAAAAAGGAGGGCATCCCCTTCGCCCCCCACGGCATCGGCAAAGACCTCATCGCGGCCTCGGTGGTCATGGGCGGCATCCTTTTCTGCGCGGCCGTCTTCGGCCCGAAAGGTCCGACCGGCCCGCCCTTCCCGTCCGAGATCGACGTTGTGCCGCGGCCCGACTTTTTCTTCATGTGGATCTTTGCGGTGGCGGCGTTGATGCCCGACTGGATGGAGAGCTTCGCGCTGCTGGCCGTGCCGCCCGTGGTGATTCTGGCGCTTTTCGCGTTGCCGTTTGTGAATGGCTTCGGCGAGAAGCATTGGAGCAGGCGGCCGGTGGCGGTGATGACCGTCGTGCTCGTCTATGTGGCCTTCGGCGTGCTCACCTACCTTGGCATCACGTCCCCGTGGTCGCCCCAGATGCAGGCGTGGACCGGCGATGTGACCCCCGCCGACAAAGTCGCCGGCCGCTCGCCGCTCGAGCTTCAGGGTCTCGTCGTCCTCCAATACAAACAATGCCGGAATTGCCATGCCATCGACGGCATCGGCGGCCACCGCGGACCCGACCTCGCCGATGTCGGCACCCGGCTCACGGCTCCCCAACTTGCCAGGCAGGTCATCCAAGGCGGCGGAAACATGCCCGCCTACGGAAAGAACCTCTCGCCCGCGCAGGTCGATGCCCTCGTCGCCTATATGACCTCGCTTGTGCCGTCCGGCGAGGCTCCGGCCCGCGACTCGACCATCCCGGCCGAACCGCAATCCAAGCCCACCGCCGCCCTGCGCTGAGTTTCAGTTTTGCTGCTGGACCGGGACGACCGGCATGGGCATGCGCATGCAGAATTCGCCGTCGAGGTGGATCTCGGCATGGTAAACGCCGAGGACCGGCAACTGCACGCCGCCGAAGACATGCACATTGGTCGCGTGGGCCTCGATATCGCGCAGTTCGAATTTCACGGCCGCCTCGGCGATGACCTGCGATTCGTCGGGCGCGAGGATGCGCGCGCGTTGCTCGAATGTGCCGAACCCGCCGCACCAGCGCGTCCACAGGCAGAGCTTGAAGAGCCCGATCGGGATGACCGGCGCCGGGATCACGTTGAGGACGCCCACCAGTGTCTGGCCGCCGCCGACTTCCTGGCGCACATCTTCGCAGAGCAGGACCGCCTGCAAATCGGGACGGATCGGGGCATTCATCCCGGCCGCCTCACCCGGCAAAATACCCGGCCAGAATGAGTCCCCCCACCACGACCGCCAGCACGATCCGGTAGTATCCAAAAATTTGCATCCCGTGGGACTTGAGGTAGCCGACCATCCACTTGATCGCCAGCACGGCCGAGCCCCATGCCGCGAGGAACCCGAGCGCGAGGGTGAGCGGGCCGTAGGATTCCAGCATTTCCCGGCCGTGCTTGAGCGCGTCGTAGGCGGTGGCGGCTCCGAGCGTGACCACGCCGAGCAGGAAGCTGAACTCGACCGCGGCGGGGAGACTCAGTCCGACGAGGACGCCGCCGACGATCGTGACAAGGCTGCGGCTTACCCCCGGCCACATGGCCACGCATTGCGCGAGGCCGACCACCAGCGCCAGCCTCCACGTGAGGCTCTCGATTTCAAACCCCGTCCTCGGTCCCGCCTTGCGCGACCACGAGACCACCAGAATCGCCAAGCCTCCCACAAACCATGCGGCCACCACCGGCCACATCCCGAATTCGTCCCCGCCGAAGAGGTAGCGCTTGATCGGCTTTTCCAAGAGCAGGCCGATCACCGCCGCCGGGAGGAACGCCGCCACGACATTCACACCCAGCCGGAAGCCGGCGGGATCGCGTCCAAGCGCGCCCATTACCATCTGACGCACGCGCGAGAAATAAAGCCCGAGTACGGCTGCGATGGCTCCTCCCTGGACGCTGATGGCGAACGCGTCGGCCGCGTCGCTCTTTGCGATGCCCAACACCCGCTGGGCGAGGAGAATATGGCCGGTCGAGCTGACCGGCAGATACTCGGTGAGGCCCTCGACGAGCCCGACAATAATGGCCTGCCACCAATTCATAAAAGCCGCCTGCGGGCCGCGAGAGGCGGGTCGGCCTTCAGATCGCGCTGTCGCCGGTTTCTTCGGTGCGGATGCGGACCGCGTTCTCGATCGGGAGGACAAAAATTTTGCCGTCGCCGATTTTGCCGGTTTTGGCCGAGGACGAAATGGCGGCGATGGCCTTTTCGACCATGGCGTCGGCGACGACGACTTCGAATTTGACCTTCGGGAGAAAATCGACGGTATATTCGCTGCCGCGGTAAATTTCCGTGTGCCCCTTCTGGCGGCCAAACCCTTTGACTTCCGAAACCGTCATGCCTTCGATTCCAATTTCCGAGAGAGCCTCTTTGACGTCTTCCATCTTGAAGGGTTTGATGATTGCCTCGATCTTCTTCATATTGTGAGTGTGTGTAATGGAACGGGCAAAGCTTGGCAAGCAGGGAAAGAGGGCCCCGAATCCGCGCGTGGCAAAATGCGGGGAGAAACGCGTTCCGCGTTCTTCTACATTTCAAGCGTGTTTGCGGGCAACGTAGCGAAACCGGAACGGTTTTTCGTCCTCGACGATCCATCGGACAAGGATTGCTGCCACAAGCCATATTCCGTGCGGCTTTCCGACCGGATCCCCTTTCTTACACGCGGAGTAGGGGTGGGCGCATGAAGCCGCATCTCTGGCGACGCACCCGGCTGGGCTCGTTTCTCCGCCACCTGCCGCGGATCAAGCACCTGCGCGGCACGTGGCTGCACCGGCGTTTTGGGGACCGGCTTTTCGGCCACGAGATGTGGAACCCGAGCCGGTCGCGATTCGCGGGGGGTGTCTCGGTGGGGATATTTTTTTCGATGATTCCACTGCCGTTTCAAATGCTGGCCTCGGCGGGTCTGGCGGTCTTGACGAGGGTGAACGTGCCCGCCGCGATCGCGTCCACCTGGTTGAGCAACCCGCTCACTATGCCACTTTTCCTCTATCTCCAATACGAGCTCGGGTGCTGGTTGATCGGGCGGCAGGCCTACCTGATGCCGCAAACCGGCGCGGGCGTGGTGGATGTCTTGAAAGCGGCCCCGGTGGCGCTTCTCACGGGCGCGCTGGCGACCGGGTTGATCGGCGCGTTTTTGGCCTATCCGCTCGCACTCCTTGGTTGGGATCTTGTGGGCAGGAGCCTCGAGCGCGCACGGGCGGCCCGCCAGCTCGCCGTCAAACGGCGGGCACAAAAGGATTAGTCCGCATTTCTTCGCCGATCATCGTCGCCGGCCCGTGGCCGGGCAGGACCCGCGTTTCCGGAGGCAGGCGGTAGAGCTTCGAGCGGATGCCGGATTCCAGCGCGGCAAAGTCGCCCATCGGGAGGTCCCAACGGCCGACCCCTCCGGCGAAAAGCACGTCGCCGCCAATGAGCGCTTTCTCGCCGGGCAGGTAAATGCAGAGGCTGCCCGGACAATGCCCCGGCACATGGAAGGTTTCCGCCGCCGTCCCGAGCAGGTCGAGCGAGCCCTCGCCGACGAGGCGGCCGACCGGCACGGGCTCGACTTCGAGTGCGAATCCCCAGTCGTGGAAAAAATCCCGCCGGGTGACCATCGGCACGGTGAGTTCGTGCATCCACACCTGGCATCCGTGGCGCGCGGCGATCGCGGCCGCGTCCGCCACATGATCGAAATGCCCGTGGGTGAGCACCAGGAGGGCAATCTTCCGTCCGGCAAAGTGGTCGTCGGCGCCCTGCGGCGCGTCGAAGAGGACGTCGCCGCGCGGGGATTCGAGGAGAAACGCGTTGGTATCCAGCGGGCCGCCTGTGAATGCTTTCATTTCTTTTCAGCGGTGTCCGGTGTGGATGCGGAGTCCTTGGCGAGCTTTTCCAACTTCGGTGCGATCACGGCGCGGTTGTAGGGGTGGGACGGGTTCAATCGGTAGAAATCCTGGTGGTAGGCCTCGGCCGGGTAGAAATCGCCGAGGGGCGCGATCTCGGTCACGATCGGGCTGCGGAACGCGCTTTGGGCGGCCGCGCGCGACGCTTCGGCGTCGGCCTTTTGCCGGTCGTTGGAATAGAGGATGATCGAGCGGTATTGGGTGCCGACATCCGCTACCTGACGGTTCTTGGTGGTGGGATCGTGCGCCATCCAGAAGAGGTCCACAAGGTCCCGGAAGGTCACGACTGTCGGATCGAACGCGATGCGGACCACCTCGGCATGCCCGGTGCGCCCGCCGCAAACCTGGTCGTAAGTGGGATTCGGGACCGTCCCTCCGGCGTATCCGCTGGTCACCGACTCGACGCCCGGCACATTTTCGAAGACCGCCTCGACACACCAGAAACACCCGCCGCCAAAAACGGCCTCTTCGGTTTTGCAAATCGCATTCGCGCTCATGAGCAGGCTTACGGACAAGGCCAGAGCCGGGATTCTCATTTTTGCCATGTTTCCACCAACATCTGGAGGTCCCCCACCACCGAGTCGATCTTTTTGATGTCCTTCCGCCGGCCTTTGTCGGACTTCACCTGGGCGTTGCGCAGAAGCGTGAGCATGTCGCGCACGTCGCGGGTTTTCGCCGACGACAATCGTATGTCGTCCGCATGGGCGGCCAGAGCCGCGCGAACGGCCGCCAGCTCGGAATCCACCCGCGCCGAGTAGGCCGCGACGGTGGCATGAAAAATTTCCCGCAGGCGGTCCACCTCGGTGATCGCTATGCCAACCGGCGTTTCCGCCGGCCTATCGGACTTCCCATCCATACCGCGAGAAGCTACACCCGGCCCGCATTTCCGGCAAACGGAATCACCCCGGCTCAGACGAGCGGCTGGCGGCAGAATGTTTCCCAGGTGAGGGTGCGGAGGTGGTCGTCGGCGAATTTCGAGGCGACGGCGAGGCCGGCGGCACAGGCGGCGACGTAGCCGAGGCCGAACCACTGGGCGCCAGAGAAGATGGTGAGGGCGGTGACGCCGGCATTGGTGGCGGCAAAGACCACGCAGGCGACAAGCGCGGAGAGTTGTTCGTCGAGGTAGTAGAGGACGGTGAGGAAACTCAGAAAGACGACCAGCAGGAACGACCCGACCAGAATAATCTGGAAGACGCCGGTTTGCAGGGCTCCCAGGCCGAGGACCGGCATGACACGGTCCGCCGTGAGGATGAGCACGAGCGTGAAGCCGCCCTGGTATTTCACAATCTGGAGGATCTCGCCCCAGACGGCCCCCACCATGGCGGCGCGGGATTCTTCGATGGCGGCCAGCGGCGCGCGTCCGGTGACCCGCCGGAAAAATTCCGCGTAGTGGGTCGCGAATTCGGTTTCGAAGCGGAGGAGAAAAACCGCCATGCCGGGGATGATGCTCAGGAACCCGAGATAGACGGCCTGGTCGTGGAGGGGCATGGCGTAGAGGACGCCATTGACGTGGAGGCGTCCCTCGCCCAGATACCAGAAGAGGTATTTGTCGGCCCAGATGCCGGCCGAGTAAACCATGCCTCCGATGGCGAGCAGGCGGTAGCCCTCCAGCGAGCCTTCCGCGAGAAGCGGGTCCACCCGGCCGCCGGGCAGCTCGCGGCGGATGCAGGCGAGCAGCGCGATGACCAATACGGCATGGCCGAGCGCGAAGCCGGCCATGAGGCCGCCCTCGCCGGCGAGGCGGAAGCCGGCCCATCCGCCGGCGAAGCTGGCGACATAGCCGGCCGCGAACGAAGCGGCGACGGCGCGGTAGTTTTTCAGACCGCTCAGCAGACCGGCGAGCAGCCACATGGCTCCCACCATCACCGAAAGGAAGACGCCGCCGGCACGGAAGAGCGGCGGGGCTTCGATGCCCCAGAAATAAAAAGCGCAACCCGCGATGAGGTGGGCGGGCACGACGACTCCGAGTCCGCGCTCGAGGACGGGCCAGACGGCCTGTCTTTGGCCGATGTAGTCGGCGTCGGCGGATTTGCGCACGGTGACGACCTGCACGGCGGAGGCGAGGATCATGCTGGCGCTGTAGGTGGCGGTGACGGCGGCGAAGAAGAGATCGTTGGCCGTCCCGCCGAAGGGGCGGATGGCGGCTCCGAGCAGGGCGAGGGAGGCCACCGAGAGGACAAGCGGACCGCTCCCGATGGCGGCGGCGTAGAGGTAGGCCCGGAAGGTCGAGGAATACGAACCTTCTTCAAGCAGGCGCTGGAGGCGGAATCCTATGCCGGCCATGATTCGTCTCCGATCGCCGCGAGTTTCGCGTAGAGGGCTTCGTATTCCCGCCAGATTTTGCGCGACGCATATCGCGTGACCACCCTGCGGAGGCCGGCCCCGCCCATGCGGGCGCGGAGGCCGGGATCGCGGGCGAGTTGGGCGAGGGCGAGGGCGGTTTCCGACGGCGAGGCGATGCCGGTGATGAGT
>Ga0114939_10001286_pt1 | contig 19926 bp, 17 predicted proteins | sample AshMeaCrysSpring_FD_87196 | JGI IMG/M metagenome (GOLD analysis project Ga0114939, IMG submission 87196) | Groundwater microbial communities from Big Spring, Nevada to study Microbial Dark Matter (Phase II) - Ash Meadows Crystal Spring | ecosystem: Environmental > Aquatic > Deep subsurface >...
CCGGAAATCGTCACCCGGTCGGACCGGCATGAGCCGGTCCGCGCCTGTCTCACGCCTTCACCACCCGCCGCGGTCCGGGCCAACCGGGCTTTGCCACGTTCCGCGTGTCCACGAGCAGTTCGACATCGGCGTACAAGTCCGGAACCTCGAATTCCCGGTGCGCGGTGGCCAGTACCAGCGCATCGTAGCCCGACAGCGTCTCGGCCGTGCACGGGACTGACGCGAGTCCGATGTCGTGACGGCGGCCTGGCCGCGCAACGGGGAAATGGGGATCGCAGTAATCGACCTCCGCCCCGGCCTCCTCCAGCAACTCGATGATCTCGTACGACGGCGACTCCCGGTCATCATCGATGTTGGCCTTGTAGGCGAGCCCCAGCACGCAGACCCGGGCCCCACGCACGCTGCGGCCGGCGTCGTTGAGCGCCCGGATGGTCTTCTCGACCACGTAGCGGGGCATGGCCGTGTTGATCTCCCCGGCCAGCTCGATGAACCGCGTTGAGACGCCGTACTCGGCCGCCTTCCATGTCAAGTAGAAGGGGTCCACCGGGATGCAATGTCCGCCGAGGCCCGGACCCGGGTAGAACGGCGTGAACCCGAACGGCTTGGTGCTTGCGGCCTCGATGACCTCCCACACATCGATCCCCATCCGATCGAAGGTCATCTTCAGCTCGTTCACCAGGGCGATGTTCGTGGCGCGATAGACGTTCTCCAGCAGCTTGCTCGATTCGGCCACTCGAGCCGACGACACCGGCACGACGCGATCCACCGCGGCGCCGTAGAGCGCGGCTGCCGCTGCCGTCGAGGGGGCGTTCACCCCGCCCACGACCTTCGGGATGGTACGGGTGTCGAAGTGCGGGTTGCCCGGATCCTCACGCTCCGGTGAGAACGCCAGCAGGAAGTCCGCCGGCGTGCGGAGGCCGGTCGCCTCGAGGATTGGCCGGACCTCTTCGTCGGTGGTTCCAGGGTAGGTGGTGGACTCGAGCACCACGAGTTGGCCGCGGCGAAGATGGGCGGCGACGGCGCGCGTCGTGTCGTAGACGAAGCTGAGATCGGGCTCGCGGTGCCGCCCGAGGGGCGTCGGCACACAGATGAGCACGGCATCGCAGGTCGCGAGGGCCTCGAAGGAGGCCTGCGCGCTGAACCGGCCCCCCTGCACGGCGGCGGCCACGCGGGTGGCGCCGATGTGATCGATGTAAGACTCCCCACGGCGCAGGGCAGCGACCTTGCGCTCGTCGATGTCGAATCCGACGACGGGGAATCCGGCCCGCTCGAAGACGAGGGCGAGCGGAAGGCCGACGTACCCCATGCCGATCACCCCAACCCGGGCTGACCGATCAGCGACACGCGTGATGAACTCAGACATTGGACGGTTGCCTCGGGGAGTGGCGTGCGAGCCTTGGCAGACGCGTTCTGGGGGCGGCGACGCGCGGCCCGGGCTCCTCCGGACCCCGTGTCAGAACGTCGCGACGCGTCGGCTGGCGCGCCGGTGGGCGCTCCCGCTCGCCGGCGTCGCGGCTACTGCCGGTACTCCTTGAACGGCAGCTGGCAGTCGTGCTTCCTCAGGAAATTGAGGAACTTCTTGTAGTCGGCCGGCTCCATGTTGAAGAGCTTGCATACGATCTTGTAGTTCCCGCGCGCTTCCTCGAGTCCCTTGCGGACGAGGTCGCGGACGTTCTGCTTCGTAATCTCCCGCTGCATGTACAGCGGATACACCGCGGTCCAGAAGGACTCCCGGTGCTCCACGAGCCGCTTGTAGAGGTCGTCGGCCACCGTGCGCCGCCGCTCCCGCTTGGGGCGCGCCGTCACGCCGCGCTGCGAGCGGATCTCCGGGGGCAATTCGTCGAGCCGGACGAGTTCGTGCCGGCTCGTGACGACCAGCCGCTCGATGACGTTCTCGAGTTCGCGCACGTTCCCGGGCCAGGCGTAGTCGGTGAGCGCGGCGAACGCATCGGCCTCGAAGCCGCGAACGACGGTCCCGTTCCCCCTGGTGAAGCGCTGGAGGAAGTGCTCGATCATCTGCGGAATGTCGTCCTTGCGCTCGCGCAGCGGCGGCACCCAGAAGTGGATCACGTTGAGCCGATAGAAGAGGTCCTCCCGGAAGACGCCTTGCGCGATCATGTCCTGGAGGTTGCGGTTGGTGGCCGCAATCACGCGCACGTCGACGGTGCGTCCGACGCGATCGGCGCCCACCTTCTGGAGTTCGCCGGTCTCGAGGAAGCGGAGCAGGAGCCCCTGCATGCGCAGGGTCATCTCGCCCACCTCGTCGAGGAAGATGGTGCCCTGGTCGGCTGCCTCGAGCTTTCCGGGCTTGTCGCGGTAGGCGCCGGTGAAGCTGCCTTTCACGTGTCCGAACAGCTCGGACTCGAGCAGCGTCTCGGGCAGCCCGGCGCAGTTGACCGGTACGAACGGGCGGTCGGCTCGCGGGCCGGAGGCGTGGATGGCCCGGGCAACGAGTTCCTTGCCGACGCCGCTCTCGCCGGTGATGAGGACCTTGGCGTCGGACCGCGCAATGCGATCGAGCTCGTGCTTGAGCTCGACCATCTGCACACTCGTGCCGATCAGTTCAGCGCCTTCGGATCGCATTCCCCGCCTCGCTTCGAGCCCCGCCCCGCCATCGCCCGCCGCAGCGGCACACCAGGGCCCGCCCCGCTCCGGTGCCCCCGCGCCCAAGCCACCCGCAGGATTGCTCGCAAACAGCCTGCCATCCGTCGAGACGCGTTTGACTTTAGTCTGCCGAGGCTGCGTCTACGCACCATGGCGGTCGTGACGCCACATTGTCTGTACTCGGTCCCATTAAAGCACCACAAAATACCACAGGGCGCAGACAAAAGTCGAGCCATTCCCGGGCGGATTCGCGAGTGCCGGTCGATCCGCGGAGACCCGGCTGCCCAGAGGCGGGCACCGCGACGGGAGAGCAGGCGCTCAGGAGGCACGCGTGGCGCGGCCCCTGTCGTCCAACTCCGACTCGGGCGAGGGGATGAGCGTGCGCACGGTCGGTGCCGCTCGGCGCAGCAGGTCGGCACGGGCGCTTCCGGTGAGTTGCTCAGGGGTGTCGCCGTCGGCGGGATACGCGGCGCGTCCCAGGCGGGTCGCCGACCCATCCTCGCCGCCCAGTCGGGCCAGCCGGCGTTCGATGCGTGCGGCAACCGCAGAAAGGCCTCGCTCATCGATGTGGACGACGAGGGCGGCAATACTCCCATCGGCCAGCCGGCCCACCAGGTCCGACCCGCGCAGCTGGGAGCGGAGTGCGTCGAGGATCGGGAGCAGCGTCAGGGCGTGCTGGTCGCGTCGGCTCTCCTCGCTGTCGACGACCAGCAGGCCGAGCTCGAGATTGAACCGGCGGGCGCGGTCGAGTTCCTCCTGGATCCGCGGTTCGAAGCCTGCGGGGGCGAGGGCAGCGGGCACGACCCCGGTCTGGGCGAGCGCCTGCATGGCACCGCCGAGCCAAGGGCCGAGCAGGCCTGCCGCCCGTTCGGCGAGTTCGGCCTCACCAGCGGAGAACCGGTGCGTGCCCCCGCATCCCAGGTCGAGCCACGCGGGGCTGGCGCCGGCGAGCAGCGGGATGACGAGGCGTTCGGGTGATCGGGACGCACCGCTCCGCGGCAACTCGCGCGGGAGCCGGCTCACCGAGCTGCCGCCGACGGCGGCAAGGGTACGTACTCCGCCCGGCGCACCCGGTTCCTGCAGCAGCAGTCGTGCGTGCGTGGCCCCGGTTCGCCTGGCAATCTCGGACAGGGCACCCGTCACCGGGCCGGGGAATCCGAGCGCCGGGTCCGACAGGCGATCGCGAACGCTGGCCTCCAGCTGGCCGGCCGAGCTGTTGGCGAACCCGCGCAGGCAGGCCGCTGCCACGAGGGTGGCCGCGCCGAAGGTCTCCTCGAGGCGGGCGTCCACGGGACCGGCCAGCGTCAGCACGATGGCGGGATCCGGCGTCCCGATGGGCAGGATCAACAGTTCACCACAGGAGGCGGGCCATCCGAACTGCTCGACCTCGGCAATCGAGGTGACCCGGATGGGGCCCGTCCGGAGAGCGAGCAGGGTGGCGGGGAAGCGATGGGCCGGCTGCTCGGCCACGACAGACGGCAGCGCCGCGGCGAGCTCGAAATAGCCCGCGAAGCTGCGGCGGTAGATGCGTGCGTCGACGTCGCCCCAGATCGCGGCCCCCTGGACGAGCGCATCGAAGAGCGCCTCCTCGTTGTCGCACCGGTGCAGGTGCTCGAGGAAGCGAGGGACCGTCGCGAGCCAGCGGGCCCGGCCTTCCTCGCGGCCGAGGCGCTGCTGCGCTTCCATGTCGGCCTCGAGGGTCGCCCGCAACGACCAGGCGAGCCGCTCCAGCCGTTGCCGCGCGGGTTCTGGGGCGGTGCCGTGGACGAGCGCCTGCGCCAGCACGATCAGGCCTGCCACGCGGCGGTCGTGGCGGAGTGGGACAATCGAGACGTGCAGCGCCCGCGTGTCAAACACCTGATGCTGGCCGGTGCTGGTGGCCTGGGCGCTCCGGTCGCGCAAGCCGTGCGGGCCGGTCACGCCCAGCAGGTGACGGACGAGGCGCGCGGTGGGTTCCTCGGAGGCGGGCAGCAGCGGCGTCCCCGCCAGGTCGACGAGATCGACGACGACGTCCAGGTGGGTGCGCAGGCGCTCGAGCAGATCCCAGAGACCGGGTGAGATCAGCGGCGAGAGCTTCACGGCGCCCAGTGTAGCCGATCGGACCGCCGGTACATCGGCGAAGCTCCGCCGAATCCGGACCGTGCCCACGGTCGTCTCAGGAAACGCGCGATGCTGTTGACCGTCGAAGGCGTGAGCAAGGTCTACGAGGCAGGGTCGGTGCGCGTTGGCGCCGTCGCCGACGTCAGCTTCTCGGTGGCGGCCGGCGAAATTGTCGCGTTGACCGGACCCTCGGGATGCGGGAAGTCCACGCTGCTGCACCTGTGCGGCGCCATGGACACCCCGACATCGGGCCGCCTCGAGTTCGAGGGGCGCGACCTGGCGCGGCTCGACGACAACGGGCTGACGCGCGTACGTCGGACGCGGGTGGGGTTCGTGTTCCAGTTCTTCAACCTGCTGCCGACCCTCACCGTGACGGAGAACATCGCGCTGCCGGCCCTGCTCGGCGGGGCCGACCGCCGCGCGACCCTGGTACGGGCTCGCGGGCTGGCTGGCCGCGTCGGGCTCGCCGCCCGCGTGGATCACTATCCGCAGCAGCTCTCGGGCGGAGAGCTGCAGCGCACGGCGCTCGCGCGCGCCGTGGTCCACGGGCCGGCGCTGCTCATTGCCGACGAGCCGACCGGCAGCCTCGACTCGGCCAACGGCCGCGCGGTGATGGCCATGCTCCGCGAACTCAACGGCCAGCTGGGCGTGACGGTGCTGCTCGCCACCCACGACGCAGACGTGGCTGCGGCGGCCGGCCGGGTGCTCGAGATGCGCGACGGCCGGCTGGTGAGCGGGTCGACGCCAGGCCCGGCAGAGTGAGCTGTGTTCCTCTTCTCGCGGTTCATCCTGCGACAGGTGGCGCGCGACCCCGTGCGCACGGCCATCACCGCGCTCGGCGTCGCCCTCGGCGTCGCCGTGGTGGTGGCGGTGCGCATGGCCAACGACAGCTCCGTACGTGGCTTCTCCGCCGCGCTCGAGGCAATGTCGGGACACGCCGGCCTCGAAGTGCAGGGCTCGGCCGCCGGCGTACCCGAGGCCACGCTGGCTGGGCTCGGCTGGCTGCGCGAGTACGGCAGCGTGAGCCCTGTGCTCGAGGGCGACGCCGTCGCACGAGTGCCCACGCCCTCACTCCGGTCCGCTGACGGGCGGCGGCCAAACAACGCGCCCGCCGGCCCGCCGGCCGGGCCGCCTGGGGAGCGTGACGCGGGACTCGTCCGCGTCCTCGGCATCGACATCCTCCGCGACCGGGCGCTGCGAGACTACCAACTCCTCGATCTGGCCGGTGCGAGCCGCCAACCGACGAGCCAGGAATTCCTCGACCTGCTCTCCGAGCCGCGCGCCGTGGTGGTCACCGCGCGGTTCGCCGCCCGGCACAGTCTCACCGTGGGCGACGGCTTCTCGCTCGTGGTGGACGACACGGTGCGTCCGGTCGTCGTGCGCGGCCTGCTTCGCGACGAGGGCCCCGGCCGGGCGCTCGACGGCAATCTGATGGTGATGGACATCGCCGCGGCCCAGTGGATGTTCGGCCGGATCGGCTGGGTCGACCGCGTCGAGATCCGCCTCGCCGCGGAGGGGCCGCTCGAGGGCACGCTCGACGCCATCGCGGGACGCCTCCCCGACGGCCTCAGCGTGCAGCGTCCGTCCCGGCGTGGCGAACAGGTCGAGCGCATGCTCGCCGCCTTCCACCTGAACTTGACGGCCCTCTCGCTCGTCGCGCTGCTCGTCGGGCTCTTCCTCGTCTACAACACGATTGCCGTGTCGGTTGTCTCGCGCCGGGAGGAGATTGGCGCCCTGCGCGCATTGGGCGTCACCCGTGCGCAGGTCCTCGGCCTGTTCCTCGGCGAGGCCGCGGTGCTCGCGGCAGTCGGCACGGCCCTCGGCCTGCTACTTGGCCGCGGGCTCGCCTGGAGCGCGCTCACGCTCACCTCGGCGACCGTATCTACCCTCTACATCGCGACGGCGGCGGCCGCGCCGGCGCTCGACCGTGGACACGTCCTCCTCGGGATCGCGGTGGGCGTGCCGCTCTCGCTGGCGGCAGCGGCAATCCCCGCCCTCGAGGCGGCGCGCGTGAGCCCGCTCGCGGCGCTGCGCGGCGCAGATCGTCTCGGCTCGCGGTACCGCGTGCCGCTCGGCACTGTCGGCCTCGCGCTCGGGCTCATCGGGCTGGCCGCGTGGTGCGCACGGTGGGAGCCCGTGAACGGGCTGCCGGTGGGCGGTTACGCGGCGGCGCTTGCCCTGGTGTTCGCCGCGGCGTTCTTCGTGCCGGCGGTTCTGTACACGCTGGGACGAGCCGGCCGCGTCGTGCTGCCGCGACTGCTGGGTGTCGAGGGCCTGCTGGCCAACAGCAACCTCGCCGGCGCCATCCCGCGGCTGGCCGTGTCGGTGGCGGCACTGGCCGTGGCGCTGGCGATGATGGTGGCCATCGCCATCATGGTGGCGAGCTTCCGCGACACGGTCGTCTACTGGGTGGGTCAGACCCTCCAGGCGGATCTGTATCTGGGACCCGCGACTCGCAACCAGGGGGCCCGCGCCGCAAGCCTCTCGCCCGAGGTGGAGGCCATCGTCCGCGCGCACCCCGCGGTGGCGGTCGTCGATCACCTGCGTGCCCTGACAGTCACCGTGGACGGCGTGCCCGTGCAGCTGAACGCGCACGACGTGCGGGCGCTCGCCGAGCGTGGACACCTCGGCTTCAAGGCGCCCGCCGACGCCGGGCCCGCCCGCATCGCCGCCATCGCGAACCGAAGCGAGGTGCTCGTCTCGGAGAGCTTCTCGGTGAAGCACCGCCTCGGCGTCGGCGACCGGGTGCGCCTCCCGGTGGCGCGGGGCGAGCCCGAGTTCCAGATTGCGGGGGTGTTCTACGACTATTCGAACGATCGCGGCGTGATCGTGATGGACGCGAGCACCTTCGCGCGCGCCTTCGGCGAGCGCCCGCCGTCGGGCCTCGCCGTCTTCCTCGTCCCGGGGGCCGACGCCGAGGACGTTCGCGCAGCCCTCGGCGCGGCCCTGCCCCCCGACCGGCGCGTGTACATCTACACGAACGCGGGCTTGCGGCAGGAAGTGCTCCGCATCTTCGACGCGACGTTCACGATTACCTACGCGCTGCAGCTCGTCGCGATCGTCGTTGCGATGATGGGCGTGGCCGGCACGCTCGTCACGCTCGTCATCGAGCGGCGACACGAGCTGTCGGTGCTTCGGCTGATTGGCGCCGGTCGCGGGCAGGTGCGGCGCCTGATCGTGATCGAGGCCGCCCTGCTCGGTGCCGTCAGCCAGGCCCTCGGGCTCGGCGTCGGCATCCTCCTCTCCCTCGTCCTGATCTACGTCGTCAACCTCCAGAGTTTCGGATGGACCATCCAGTTCCACGTGCCGGTGGCGGCACTGATCACGATGAGCGTGCTCGTGCTCGTGGCGACGGCGCTCGCCGGCCTCTACCCCGCGCACCGGGCCAGCCAGCTCCGCGTGGCCGAGCAGGTGGCGGAGGAATGATGGGACGCACCGCGGCCGCCCTGGTGGCCGCCACCCTCGCCGGCGCCGCGGTGGTGGCGGGAGGGGGCTGGAAGGCCGCGGATCCGGCCTACCGGCTCTCGCTGCCCCGTGACCACGCGAGCCACCCCGACTTCCGCATCGAGTGGTGGTATTACACCGGCAACGTGGCGGTGATGGACGGCAGACGATTTGGGTACCAACTGACGTTCTTTCGCGTGGGCGTGGACCCGGCGCCCGTCAATCCCTCGGCCTGGGCCGTGCGCGACCTCTACATGGCGCACCTGGCGATCACCGACGTGCGGGCCGGACGGCACGCCTGGGCGGAGCGCTTCAGCCGTGCCGGCGTCGGCTGGGCGGGCGCGGCGTCAGACCGCTTCCTCGTGTGGAACGAGGGCTGGGAAGCCGGGCTCGACGCCGAGGGACGGCACCGCCTGCGAGCCGAGTCGGGCGATCTCGGCCTCGACGTGCGGCTCGAGCCCGGCAAACCGATGGTGAGCCACGGCGAGCAGGGCTTCAGCCGGAAGGGAAGCGAACCCGGGAACGCCTCGCACTACTATTCGCTGACGCGCATGCCGACGAGCGGACGGCTGCGGATCGGCGGCGAGGCGTACGAGGTGCGTGGCCTGTCGTGGATGGACCACGAGTTCGGCACGAGCTTCCTCGAGCCGGGGCAGGCGGGGTGGGATTGGTTCTCCCTGCAGCTCGAGGACGGGCGCGAACTGATGCTGTTTCGCATGCGGCGGGCCGACGGTAGCCTGGACCCGCACTCGAGCGGCACGATCGTCGACGCGGCCGGCAGGGTCACCATCCTGCCGGCCGGCGCGATGCGGTTCGTCCCGGGCCGCACGTGGCGGTCGCCCGCGAGCGGGGCTGCCTATCCCGTTGAGTGGCGCATCGAGGTGCCGGCCCACGACGCGGTGCTGGAGATCACGACGCCCGTCGATGCGCAGGAACTCCGCACGGAGGCCTCGACCGGCGTGACCTACTGGGAAGGCACCATCGAGGTGCGGGGCCGGCTCGACGGCCGCGCCGTGCGTGGCCGCGGGTACCTCGAGATGACGGGGTACACGGGCCGGCCGATGGGTGAGGTGCTGCGTTGACGCCGGGTTCCGCCTCCAGGCCGGCGGGGACGCCGGCCCGCCGAACGATTTCAGCGCTCGATGCCCGCTGACGGGTTCGCGGTCGCGGATCGCCACGCCCGCGGTGCGGGAGGCGGACGCCCGGCGCGCCGCGGCCACGGCGGGGCAGCCGTCACCCCGCGCGAGACAGGCGAAGGCGACCACGGCGAGGCGGAACCGGACCCGTGCAGGAGGGTCCCGATTCTGTCTCGGCGCCGATTCCGGCCACCCGCGCGCGCGGCACCACTGGTCTACACTGGCGGCGCGCATGATTCCCCCCTCGCTCCTGCTTCAGGCCTACGCGTCGGGCTGGTTCCCGATGGGGTCCAACGCGGCCGGGACGGAGGGCGTGGAGTGGTTCTCCCCCGATCCCCGCGCCCTCATCCCGCTCGACGATCGGTTCCACGTCCCGCAGCGGCTCGCCCGCCTGCTGCGGAGCGGGCGCTTCAGCGTGCGCATCGACACCGCGTTTGCCGACGTGATTCGCGCCTGCGCCGAGCGGGACGACACGTGGATCACGGCCGCGATCGAGCGTGCGTATTGCGAGCTGCACCGGCTCGGATTCGCGCACTCCGTGGAGGCGTGGCGGGACGAGCGGCTGGCCGGCGGCCTCTACGGCGTCGCGCTGCGTGGCGCCTTCTTCGGCGAGTCGATGTTCCACCGCGAGGCCGACGCCTCGAAGGTTGCGCTCTGCGCGCTCGTCGAGCGGCTGCGCACGCGCGGGTACGTGTTGCTCGACACGCAGTGGGTCACCGCGCACCTCGCGCAGTTCGGCGCGTACGAAGTGCCGCGGCGCCGCTACCTGCGGCTGCTCCAGGCCGCGCTGCGCCACGACTGCCGCTTCGACGAGCAGCGCTGATCCTCGCGCGCTCGGGAGCGCGATGTGCGCCACTCACCCCGGCGCTCCCCTGGGTTGGCGACGCTGGCTCCGGGCACGCCGGCTGACGCCCGCGTGACCCATCGAGACGGCGCACCCAACTCAACTGAGCGCCGGTGTATGCTGCCGACCGTGAGCGCGTGGCGCGCGGTGCTGTTCGACCTCGACGGCACCTTGATCGATTCGATCGGGCTCATCCTCGACAGCTTCGCGCACACCCTGGCGCGCAGCGGCCTGCCGGATCCCGGCGAGGCCGTGTTGCGACAGGGCCTCGGCATTCCCCTCGCCAGCTTCTTCGCCCGCTGGACCCGCGACCCCACCCGCATTGCGGTCATGATCGACGTGTATCGCGAGCACAACCTCGCCTTGCACGATGCGCGCATCCGAGCGTTCCCCGGCGTCGCGGACATGGTGCACCGCATCCGGACCGGAGGGCTCGCAACGGCCCTCGTGACGAGCAAGAACCGCGCAGTTGCCGAGCGTGGGCTCGCCGTCGCGGGACTGGGCGGCACGATGGACGTGCTCGTCACCTGCGACGACGTGACGCGGCCGAAGCCGGACCGCGAGCCGGTGGATCGAGCCCTCGCGCTGCTCGGTGTGAAGCACCGGGTGGCGCTCCTGGTGGGCGACAGCTTGTACGACCTCGAGTGCGGACGCGCCGCCGGGGTGACCACGGTGGCGGCGCTGTGGGGACCGTTCACGCGCGAGGAACTCGCTGCCGGGCGGCCTGACCATTGGGCCACATCGCCGTCCGACGTGGTCTTGCTGCTCGGCGGTCCGAGCGGCTGGCCCAACGGCCGCCCCTCGCGAGTCGCGCACTGCCGCGGCGCTCGACGCGAGTGAGCGGCGGGATCAGGGAATCGCGCACTCTCCGCCCGGCGGCCGGCTCCGCGACGAGGTGAACTCGATGAATGGCGGGTTGAGCGCCTCGACGAAGCACGCGCCGCTGCGCGTGCTCACGGGCAACTCGAAGGCCAACGTGTGGCTGTCGATCACGGCGACCGGGATCCGCGGGTGCCCGGCGGCATCATAGCCGCCGACGTTGACCAGGGCCCCGGACGCGTCGCGCGCGAAGAGGTTGACCACCGTGGTGCGGTTGAAGCCCGTGCCGGTCACCGCCACGCCGGTCCCGCTGATCGCGACCGCGGAGACGTCCACGGGCTCGCCGAGCGGCGCCGAGACGATGTTGGAGGCGCGGCCCGTGGTCGTGTCCACCAACTGGAAGGCAGCGGGCCCGACGGGGCAGTCCGCCGGGACGACGAACGCCAGCCAGTCGGCGCCGAGGTCGGTCGGGATCACGCCGCCGGCGGGGGCACAGTTGCCGTTGGCTCCGAACACGTTCACGACCGTGGCCGTGGGGTTTGGCAAGGTGCCGCCCGCGTAGGTCAGGCCCCCCGGCGGATACACCCTCTCCACGTTGGGAATCGCGACGTGGGGGTCCCAGCTCGTCGGACTCACCAGGGTGTCGAGTCCGCGCAGCCCCGGGACGCCGAGGGCGGCGTTCCCGCTCAGCACTCTGGTCACGTCGTTGCTGCGGTCGTACCCCCGGTCCGTGCGCACGAGGTGGACGCTCAGGAAGCCCACCCCAATGTCGTAGTCGTGGGGCGGGACCACGGGCCACGGCCACGGCAGCACGCCCTCCCATCGGACCGGTGTCGTGGAGGTGGGCGGCAGGCCGTTCGGCGTGACGTCCCGTGGGCCCTGCGCCGTGTTGATGAACACCTTGGCCACGCTGCCGGGCGTGATCTCGGCGCCTGTGATGACGAGGGGCGCGCCGACCTGCTGGAACTGGCGGAACGGCTCGTAGGCCTGCAATCCGGAGGAGAAGTCCAGCACCAGCGCTGCGGCGTCGATCTCACCAGCCCCGTCGACGGCGATCCGCATCTCCGCGAGGCGGGTCGTGCCCCTCGCCGGGTCGACGAGGACGGTGCCGCTGGCCTGCCACGTCACATCGACCGGCGGCCCCGGCGCGGCGGTGCAGGTCGGATAGGCGTTCCCGCTGTCGCTCTGGAAGACGGCAGGATGGGCGAGCGCGAAGCTGCCGTCGGCGGCCACCGCGGCGACGGGCCGCGACCCCGCTGGCAGGCGGAACTGCTGGTTGCGATAACAACGGCAGGCGTGCACGCCGCTGCAGACCGTTGCCTCGGCGAGCCGGAGGTCCAACGCGTCGAACGCGAGCGTGCCGGCGCCAGCATCGTACGTCACCAGGATCGAACTACCGGCGATGGCCGGTGTGGTGTAGGTGACGGGGAAGGGGACGTAGTCGGCCACCGTGACGGCGGCGGTGCTCGCCCGGCCGCCGGTGGGCGTCAGCACGAGTTGCGCACCGGCGTGAGCGGGGACCCCCACGGCGACGAGAAGCCCCAGCACTGCGCAGCCGCGCATGACCGGCCTCCAATCGTATCGAGATCGACAATACGCCGAACGACTGGCTCGACGTCAACGGAGGCGGCGGGATGCGAGCCAGCGGACGTCGCTCGATGACACGGACGGCCCGCGTGCCCGACAAGACGGCGCGCCGGACGGAGCCGTCGCTGGGCGGCCGGACGTCGGCGGTGGTTCGACGCGGCGAGGCTGGTGACTGACGGGGGTGTGGTGCCGAGGGCCAGAATCGAACTGGCGACACTACGATTTTCAGTCGTATGCTCTACCAACTGAGCTACCTCGGCACGAGGCGCAGGACGCGGCAGAGACCGTCGAGTATAGCACGCGACCCCGTCACGCCGGCGCGACCGCTCTCCTCGCCGGCGGCCCGTGGTATTGCGCGGGCGCACGCGCCGTGACGAACCGCGCCACCGCCCAGCCCACGACCGCACCCCCGATGACGTCCACCGGGTAGTGCGCCCCGAGATAGAGCCGCGACAGGACGATGAGCCCCGCAAGAGCCCACCACACCGCCCGCCGCCGCGGCCAGAGCAGCGCGCACGCGTAGGCTCCCGCGACGGCAGCCGCCGCATGCCCGGACGGAAATGCGAGTCCCTGCGGCGTGGGCCCGACGATGCGCGAGGCCGGGTTGGTGGTGAAGGGGCGGGGACGTCCGACGAGCGGCTTCAGCACGTGATCGACGAGGACCACCGTGAGCGCCACGGCGAGTACCACGCGCCACGCACACATCAGCCGCCAACCTCCGCGGCGCAGCCCAATCAGCACGGCGAGCGCGACGAACCCGATGCCACGCCAGCCGAACCCCGAGGCGGCGAGCATGAGCCCGTCGAGCGCGGCCGACCGCGGCCAGCTCGCACACCACGCCTGCAGTGCGGCGTCGGCGGCGGCGAGGGCGCCCACGCTACACCGCCGCGGGCTCGGCCGTCGCCGCGGCCAGCCCCAGTTCCTTCCGCAGCCGCCCGTCGATCGCCTTGAAGATCTCGGGGTTGTCTTTCAGGAACTGCTTCGCGTTCTCTCGTCCCTGGCCGAGCCGCTCGCCGCCGTAGGAGAACCAGGTGCCGCTCTTCTCGATGATGCGGCGCTCCACGCCGAGATCCACCAGGTCGCCCTCGCGGGAAATCCCCTCGCCGTACATCACGTCGAACTCGGCCTCCCGGAAGGGCGGCGCCACCTTGTTCTTCACGATCTTGACGCGCGTGCGGCCACCCACCACCTGATCGCCGTCCTTGATGCTCCCAATGCGGCGGATGTCCACCCGCACCGACGCGTAGAACTTCAACGCGCGCCCGCCGGTCGTCGTTTCGGGGTTGCCGAACATCACGCCGATCTTCTCGCGGAGTTGGTTGATGAACACCAGGCAGGTACGTGACTTGGAGACCACGCCCGTGAGCTTCCGCAGGGCCTGCGACATGAGGCGCGCCTGGAGGCCCACCTGGGCGTCGCCCATCTCGCCCTCGATCTCGGCGCGGGGTACGAGCGCTGCCACCGAGTCCACCACGACCACATCCACACCCCCCGAGCGGACGAGCACCTCGACGATCTCGAGCGCCTGCTCCCCGTTGTCGGGCTGCGACACGAGCAGGTTGTCGAGGTCGACGCCGAGCTTGGTGGCGTACTTCGCGTCGAGGGCGTGCTCGGCGTCGACGAAGGCCGCCATGCCGCCGGTCTTCTGCGCTTGCGCGATCACCTGCAGCGCGAGCGTCGTCTTGCCCGACGACTCGGGCCCGAAGATCTCGACAACCCGTCCCCGCGGCACCCCGCCCACCCCAAGCGCGTAGTCCACGCTGATGGACCCCGTGGAGATACTCGGGATCACGGCGGTGGCGTCCTTCTGGCCGAGCCGCATGATCGAGCCCTTCCCGAACTGCTTCTCAATCTGCCCCACTGCCGCCTCGATCGCGCGGGTGCGTTCGCGGGAGTCGTCCATCGCCATGCGTGCTGCTCCTCTGATGTGTGGCGTCCGGACCAGCCGTTCCCGGGCGCGTCCCGCCACGTCTCGCTGAACCTTCAGATTCTAGAGTCGTGCCGTCGCACTGTCAAGCGAAAGTCGGTGCTCTCTCGCGTTGTAATGCTATAATGAACAACAACTTAGCAAATCGATTTACTTTCGCCGCTCGGGGACGGGTCACAATCGGCCCGGGATTCTGCAGCGGGAGCGGGAGGGCGGACGTTCACATTTCTGCACCCCGTTGGGGTCGCACGCCTGCCCCGGCCGTTGCGGCGCGCGCGCGCCGCTGGTAGGGTCGAAGGGTGCCTAGCCCGGTCGGACATGCGCTCGGCGGCGTGATCGCCGGGTGGCTCGTGCAGCGCCCGGCGGTCCGCGCGTGGACATCGCCGGTTGGTCTCGGCCGATCCGTGGCGGGCGGGGCACCGGCCGGATCCCCCCTGAGGCGGCAGGCCGTGCTGTGGGCCACCCTTGGCATGGCGGCCGATGCCGACTTCCTGTTCGGCACCCACAGCACCTACACGCACAGCATCGGAGCGGTGGGCGTCGTCTTCCTGGTTGCGTTGGTAGCGGGGCGGAGGAGCGCGGCGCAGCCGATCCGCACCGCCGTCGCGGCCGCCGCCGCGTACGGCACGCACGTGCTCTTCGACTGGCTGGGCAGCGACACCTCGCCTCCCATCGGCATCATGGCCCTCTGGCCATTCAGCGACGGGTTCCACCAGTCCGGCCTGTACATCTTCGATGCGATCTCACGCCGGTACTGGCTTCCCGGCTTCTGGGCGCACAACCTGCTCGCCGTCGCTCGCGAGGCGCTGATCCTGGTTCCCGTCTTGTTCGTCGTATGGCGCACGCGAGGGGACGCGGAGCGTGTCGACGGGAAGGACGCTGCACACGCCGCGTGGGGGGGCTGAAGCCCGTTCCACGTTCGGTCACCGACGCCGGGGCACGCAATTCCGCTCGCACCCGGCGTTAGGCAGACGAGGACCGAGGGGCGACGGGCGATGCGGGCTCGCTCTCCACGGCGAACCTGGTCACCGCGCCGGGGCCAAGGACCCGGGCGAGGCGGCCCGCGATGAGCGGGAAGGCCCGCTGCACCTCGCGGCGCCAGTGCGCGTCGGCGGCCCACACCCGGAGCGTGCCGTCAGCTTCTCGCGACACCTGCGTGGCGCGGGCCAGTGCGGGGCCGACTGAGAGCTTCCAGGCGAACTCGACCTTCGCCGGCGTGAGGGGCTGGCCCGCGAGCAGGGCCTCGAGCACGGCCGGGATCCGATCGGGGAGCGGGTGCATGGCGCGCGGGTCGGGAACCGGCGCAGTGTATCATCCGGCGGTGCCGCTGATTCTGGCGTCGGCCTCCCCGCGGCGCGCGGATCTGCTCGCCGCGGCGGGCATCGCCTTCACCGTCCGCGCGGCCGCGGTGGACGAGACGCCACGCCCCGGCGAGTCGCCCGGCGAGTACGTGGTGCGACTGGCGCTCGAAAAGGCACGGGCGGTCCGACTCGAACCGGGAGAGGTCGTGCTCGGGGCCGACACGACCGTCGTCGAGGCCGACCGGATCCTCGGCAAGCCCGCCACGGCCGCAGAAGCTCGCACGATGCTGGCCGCCTTGTCGGGCCGCACACACGAGGTGTGGACGGGTGTCGCCGTGCGTGCCGACGGCCGCGAGGCAACGGCCGTCGCGGTGTCGCGCGTGCGGTTCGCGTCGCTGAGCGCGGAGGAGATTGCCTGGTACGTGGCGAGCGGCGAGCCCGACGGGAAGGCGGGCGCGTATGCCATCCAGGGGCTCGCCTCGCGGTTCGTCGAGTCGGTGGAGGGCTCCTGCAGCAACGTGGTCGGCCTCCCGGTCCACCTCGTCTACGCGCTGCTTCGGCGGTTCCCGGCCGAGAGTGGGCTGGCCGGGTGACGAGTTGGGGGAACACCCCGCCGCGTTGACCCGCCGCGGCCGGCCGTCATATCCTGAGGTCGGTTGCAGTTGGCCCCTATGTCTCACAAAGCAGCGAAGATAGGACTCACCACGGTCGTGCTCGCCGTGGCCTTCATCGGGTTGATGTGGACCACGCTCAGCGAGGGGACCGAATACTACAAGCACGTGGACGAGGTGACGGCGAGCCCGGAGCAGTGGTACGGCAAGCGCCTGCAGCTGCACGGGCACGTCGTGGACGGATCGATCCTCCGCAAGCGTGACACGCTCGAGTACCGGTTCCAGGTCGAGAACAACGGGCAGGTCGTCACGGCCTCCTACACCGGCGTCGTGCCCGACACGTTCAAGGACGGCTCGGAGGTCGTGGTGAAGGGTCGGCTCGGCCCCGCTGGGTTCGTCGTGGACCCCAACGGGGTGATGGCGAAGTGTCCCTCGAAGTACGAGGCGCAGAGCGGGCCCGCCGTCCGGACCAGCAGCAACCAGCCGTAGCGCCCGTCCCGCGGCCAGCGCTCGGCCAGGTCCCGCGCCCCGGCCGTGCCGGCCGCTTCCGTCACGGTGTTCCCTGCCCCCAGGAGTGCCATGTCCAGTCTGGGCACCTTCGTTCTGCTGTGTTCGTTCGTCGTGGCGTGCTACGCGGCGGTGGCCTCGGTGGCCGGCGCGCGGCGCCGGTCGATGTCCCTGATTGAGAGCGGTATCGGGGCCTTCTACCTGGTGGCCGCCCTGATGACAGCGGCCTCGGCCATCATCGTCCACGCGTTCGTCACCGAGAACTACGCGATCAAGTACGTCGATCGCTACTCGGACTCCGCGCAGCCGCTCTTCTACAAGATCACGTCGTACTGGGGCGGCCTCGATGGGTCGCTGCTGTTCTGGGTGTTCCTGCTCGCCGTGTTCGGCGCACTCGCCGTGAAGGTCAACCGCGAGTCGCAGCGCGAGCTCGTGCCCTACGTCGTGGCCACGATCGCCGTCGTGGAGATGTTCTTCATCTTCCTGATGGTGATTCACAACAACCCCTTCGAGACGTACCTGACTCCGGCGCCCGCTGACGGGCGCGGCCTGAACCCCCTGCTGCAGAACCCGTACATGGTCATCCACCCGCCGTCGCTCTACATCGGCTTCGTGGGCATGACCATTCCGTACGCGTTTGGCATGGCCGCGCTCGTCACCGGCTACCTCGACGACTCGTGGCTGCGGGCGGTCCGGCGCTGGACGCTCATCAGCTGGCTGTTCCTGTCTTTCGGCCTGGTGCTCGGGATGATCTGGGCCTACGAGGAGCTGGGCTGGGGCGGATACTGGGGTTGGGACCCGGTTGAGAACGCCGGTCTGCTGCCCTGGTTCACGGCCACCGCGTTCCTGCACTCGGTGCTCGTGCAGGAGCGGCGCGGGATGCTGAAGGTGTGGAATCTCTCGCTCGTGATCCTCACCTTCTTCCTCACCATCTTCGGGACGTTCATGACGCGCTCGGGGGTGGTGCAGTCGGTGCACGCCTTCGGCGAGGACCGCGCCCTCGCGTGGATGTTCACGGTGTTCATGGTCGCGCTGCTGGCGATCAGCTTCGGGTTCCTGGTGTACCGGCTGCCGCTGCTGCGGTCGCGCCACGAGCTGGACTCGTGGGCGTCGCGGGAGGCGGCGTTCCTCGCCAACAACTGGGTGCTGCTGTTCTCGGCGTTCTTCGTGCTGTTTGCGACGATGTTCCCGACCGTGTCGCAGGCCCTCACGGGCGAGCGTCTCACGGTCGGCCCGCCGTTCTTCAACAAGTGGATGCTGCCGATCGGGCTCATCCTCCTGCTGCTCACCGGCGTGGGGCCGCTGCTCGCGTGGCGCAAATCGACGCCGTCGAACCTGTGGCACCAGTTGAAGTGGCCCGTCGGGCTCGCCCTCGTCACCGGCGGCGGGCTCTGGGCCCTCGGACTGCGTGTCTGGACCTCAGGCGCGTGTTTCGCGCTCTCGGCGCTCGTCATCGCCACGATCTGGCAGGAGTTCTGGCGGGGCGCCGGGGTGCGGGGACGGGCCACCGGGTCGGATCGCTTCACCGCGATGATCGGGCTCGTCTCGAAGTCCCATCGCCGGTACGGCGGCTATCTGGTCCACCTCGGGATCGTCCTGATGTGCCTCGGCTTCGCGGGAGAGGGATACAAGCAGGAGACGCAGGTGCTGCTCAAGCCCGGCGACACGACGACGCTGCGTGAGTTCACGGTGCGGCACGACGCCGTGACGGTGACCGACGATGGGCAGAAGCAGATGGTGACGGCGCACCTCGACGTGTCGCGTGACGGCACGTCGATCGGCCCCATGCAGCCTGCCAAGTGGTTCTTCCGCAAGCACGAGCAGGAGCCGACGACCGAGGTGGCGATCCGGCGCGGCGTGTGGGAGGACCTCTACATCGTGATGGCGGCCTTCGACGTGCAGACGCAGTCGGCGACGCTGCACGTGGTGATCAACCCGCTCGTCAACTGGATCTGGGTCGGGTTCGGCGTGCTCGCGCTCGGGACCTTCATCGCCCTGCTGCCGGAGCGCGCCTTGGCCTTTGCGCCGGTGCAGGTGCCTGGTGGGGCAGCCACCACGCTGCCGCTGTTGCTTGCCGTGCTGCTGCCGGGTGCGCGCGCGCCCGGCGCGCCCGGGCCCGGGGCCGGCGCGCCGGCGCCGCTGTCGGTGGAGCAGTCCACCGGCCAGGCCGGCCCGACGGACCTCGACAGCCGGGCCGGGGACCGCCGGTGATGAGCACCGTGGCCGATGGGGGCGCCATTCGCCCGTGGCACGTCTTCGTCGTGCTCGCGACGATGGGCGCGTGCGCGGCCGTGCTGATGGCGCGCGACAACAGTCCTGCCAACCTGGTGATGATCTCGCTCGCGGTGCTCGCGGCCGCGCTGGTAGGGCTGGCGGTGCATCGCACACTCTGGCCGCTCGTGGCTGCGCAGGACGCGCAGGCCGCGACGGGGCTCGGGGCGCGGGCGCGCGCTGCCCTGGGCCGCGAGAAGGCGCTCGTGCTTCGCGCGATCAAGGAGCTGGAGTTCGACCGGGCGATGGGCAAGGTGGCCGAGTCCGATTTCGAGGACATGTCGGCCCGGCTGCGCACCCGGGCCATCGGCCTCATGCGCCAGCTCGACGATCAGCAGGCCGGCTACCGCGACGCGATCGAGCGCGACGTCGCGCAACGGCTGCGGGCGCGCGGGAAGGTCGTCCCCGCCAGCGTGCGCCCGGCGCTGGCAGCGACGGGCGCCGCCGGGTGTCCGCAGTGCCACACCGCGAACGATGCCGACGCGCGCTTCTGCAAGTCGTGCGGCGCCCGCCTGTCCCAGTGAACACCCCGATGAGTCGTCTCTCGTTGCCGCCACCTCCGAGCCTGCGTGCTTCCGGCCTCGTGCTCCTGGTGCTCGCCCTGGCGGCGCCGGTCGCGGCGCAGATGCCGGACGCGGCGCAGATGTCGGGCATCCCGCTCCCCACCGGGGATCTGCCCACGGGCACCGTGTCGGTCCGTGTCGTGCGGGGCGATCTCTCGAACAACGCGGCTGGCGTGCCGGTCGAGCTGCACGGTGGCGCGCAGACGCTGAAG
>Ga0114939_10001287_pt1 | contig 19915 bp, 11 predicted proteins | sample AshMeaCrysSpring_FD_87196 | JGI IMG/M metagenome (GOLD analysis project Ga0114939, IMG submission 87196) | Groundwater microbial communities from Big Spring, Nevada to study Microbial Dark Matter (Phase II) - Ash Meadows Crystal Spring | ecosystem: Environmental > Aquatic > Deep subsurface >...
CATTGCTGTCCTGGAAATCCGATCTGGATCGCCGGGCATCGAAACCGTCTTCGATTCGATCGCATTCTCGGGTGCTGAACGTGGTGCTACTTGGCGCGGCGCATTGATTACATCAGCGGCTTGCGATTCAGCAACCACAACCGGATTCATGGTGGCACCGGCTCGCGATGGCTTCGTGAGTACGGCCTCCACGGGCGCGCTGGAACCCGAATGGGCGGATGCCGGAGCCACTGAAAACTTTTCGGTAGTCCCCGGCGAAGGACTCGTCTTGTCAGTGGCCAATGGTGACGGCAAAGACTGCTCGAATGCACGGATGTCAGGGAAACGAGAGTCCCGTGATTTCGCCATCGCATGGGCGACGGATCGCAGGATCGGACCGGCATGGGTCAGATCGCTGAGCTGTTCTGGTCGCGCTGTGGCATGTTGGGCCGCTAGCTCATCGAACGAACGGCCGCGGAATGGTGGCTCGCCGAAACGCGCCGCGTAAAGATTGCAGCCGACGCTGTAGACCAGAGTTGCGGAATCCGCTGCCACATGCTGCAGCAGAATTTCCGGCGCAGTGAATGTAGCCAGCTCGGCCGGAGGCGAGGAACCCGCGGCGGCAGGCAGCCAAGCGCCCATCGCCAGACTCGGGTCACAGAGCAGACTCAGTTGATCGAGAGATGGTTCGAACCACCAATGGCCGAGCATGATCGTCATTGGGATCGAGGGACTCGATGACAGCTCCGACAGGATCGCTGCCATGCGGCGCGCCAGAAGTGCCAGCTGGGGATCGTCCCATGCTCGACTCGCGAGTAGTTGCCCGAGTGTCTTATGCGGGACTCGCGTCACCACCGCCGCATACCGATTGCCCGCCAGTTCCACCGTTTGGGGAATCACCAACCGCCGCGGCTCAGACGTTGAATCCGGGGGTTGCCAATGGAAGCCCGACAACGGCTTCCAGAGACCGATCAGGCCGGCTCGATTCTGATCGTCGATCGCATGCCACCAGTGCGATGGCAGCCCCAGGTTTGTGGCCCGCGTCTGGAGTCGCCACGAGCCAACCGCGAGCAGGGGCTGAGCGTCCTGTAACAAGGTTGCGGCTTGATCGGTGGTGAGTTTGTTCGCGGCGACCAAGCGTTCGGCCGCGATCGTCCCATCGATGATCCCAGCCGATGACAGCTGGCTTTGCCACCGGCCAGCCCGCTGAAAGTCGATCAAGCCGCTCGCCACACAACGCGCCAGCAGGTCGGATGTGGACAAGTGCATACTTCGAACGCCAAAAAAGCTGCGGAATCCTTACTTCTGTACCCTAACCCATAGGCATCGGCGCGTGGCAGGCCGCCACCGTGTCACCTAGGCTTGTGATCACAGACCAAGCCGCAGTCCTGGGGTTTGCCGCATGCCGGAAACCGAATCGGACAGGCCGCACCATCTAATGAACGCTTTGCAATGAGAATCGACCCGCAAATCGGTCCCCCTGACGGAGCCCCCGCCGCGTGAAGATCGCTTATTTGACCACGGAAGCCGTGCCGTATGCCAAGACCGGAGGCTTGGGAGACGTCGGCGGCGCCCTTCCGCTAGAGCTGGCACGATGTGGACACGACATGGCGGTGATCATGCCCGCCTTTCGTTGCATCCGTGATCCGAAGCTTCCCGTCGAAACGCTCGACCAGCACCTGCTCGTAAAGATCGCCGATCGGCAGGTCACCGCCTCGGTGCTCCGTGGGTATCTGCCCGACAGCAACGTGCCGGTGTACTTCATCGATCAGCCGCAGTACTACGAGCGGGAAGGGCTATATGGCGATGTACGGGGCGACTACCGGGATAACTGCGAACGCTTCGTGTTCTTCAGTCGCGCAGCTCTGCAGTTGATTGATCGCTTGGGACAACCCCCGCAAGTCATCCACTGCAATGACTGGCAAACCGGTCTTGTGCCGGTTTACCTCGCACAGAACCCCGACCAATATCGGTGGGCGCGCCAAGTGGTCTCGCTGATGACGATTCACAACTTGGGTTATCAGGGCCAGTTCTGGCATTGGGACATGCTGCTGACCGGCTTGCCTTGGGACCTGTTCAACTGGGAGCAGTTGGAATTCTACGGCCACTTGAATCTGCTCAAGGCGGGCATCGTCTTCGCGGACGCACTCAGTACGGTCAGCCCTCGATATGCCGAGGAGATTCAAACGGCCGCGCAAGGTCATGGGCTCGACGGCGTACTGAAAGAACGCCGGGATCGATTGACGGGAATCGCGAATGGGATCGACATTCGCGCATGGAATCCTGCGACGGATCCTCATCTTGTGATGCGATACGACAAAGACACCTGGCAGGTCGGCAAAGCGGCCTGCAAGGCGGATCTGCAGCAGGCCAGTGGCCTGCCAGTCGAACCAAGGACGCCGCTGATCGGGGTGATCGGCCGACTGGCGGAACAAAAAGGTTGGGATTTGATCATCGAACTGCTTCGCCAATGGCTCAGCGACTGGCGGCAAGTCCAATGGGTCGTCCTGGGAACAGGTGATCAGCGATACGTCGATAGCCTGCAGCAACTGCGGCACGAATATGGCGATCGGCTCGGCCTCCATCTGACGTTCTCGGATGCCTTGGCGCATCGGATTGAGGCCGGAAGTGATATGTTCTTAATGCCCAGCCGCTACGAGCCGTGCGGGCTGAACCAGCTCTACAGCTTGCGGTATGGAACGGTGCCGATTGTCAATCCGACAGGCGGTCTGGCTGACACGGTGGCTCCGGTTACCGCGGACAATCTGCAGGCAGGAACGGCCACAGGGTTTTGGCTCGATGCTTATGACCTGCCCAGTTTGGCCAATGCGGTTCAGCAGGCAGTGACGATGTATTCAGAGCACTCCGACCAGTGGCGACAGCTTGTCGAAACCGGGATGGCTCAAGACTGGAGTTGGTCGCATAGTGCAGCCCAGTACGAAGAACTGTACCGCAAGCTGATCCATGAAAAGCAATCCTCCCGTTGACTCCGCGAGCCAATCGGCCGATGACCTTCAGGAGGCAAGACATCGGCAAACTCGCGAAGCGTTGATTTGCGATGAGTGAAGTACGCTACGATCCGTTGACTGACGCATGGGTCATCATGGCGCCGGCCCGCGAATCGCGGCCGGAAGAATTGGTGGAGGCACAACTTCCTGGGCCGCCTGTGTTGCCCTGTCCATTTTGCCCCGGCAACGAGGGACAAACTCCACCGCCGACGTTGATGATTTCGGAACGGGGTACAAATGACGCCGACAACTGGCTGGTCCGCGTCGTTCCCAACAAGTACGCGGCCGTGGAAGCCCTTGGCAAAGGAGACATCCTTCCGCATTCGACACCGCTGCTCGACGATTCTGCGACCCACGAGCTGGCACTGTTTGCCGCGATGTTTCCCGGAGAGATGTCTGCGAGCACGCCGGCCGACAACGGGCTGTCACGAACCACTCACGCCCCAGACGAGTCCTCAAACATTTCTCCTTCGCGGAATGCTGGATCGAAGCAACCCACGAAGGCTCGTCGCCGCCGCACTCCATACCAGGATCCGTCTTATTTCACGCCTGTCGGCTTGAGCGGCGGACACGAGGTGATCATCGAATCGCCCCTGCATGTCTTGAGCCTGAGTGACTTGGATCTCGATCAGGTCGTCCGCGTATTTGAGAGCTATCGACTGCGGCTGGCGCACTGGTTCGCGCAGCCCGACATTCAATATGCGATCGTGTTCAAGAATGTCGGAGCTCCCGCAGGAGCCAGTCTGCGACATTCGCACAGCCAGCTGATCGCCACCAGCCTGTTGCCGCCCCGCGTCCGTTCCGTCGGACAGCGACTGGCGGAGCACCACACGGCCCACGGCGAATGCCTGGCCTGCGGCATGATTGCGAGCGAACTGCGGTTGCGGCAGCGCGTGGTCGCGTTAACCGACCACTTCGTGGCGCTGTGCCCGTTCGCCAGCCGACTGCCCTATTCGATTCGGGTCTTGCCGCGGGAGCACCACAGCGATTTTCACGAACTTGCGCGACACGAACTTGCCGAGTTCGCGGAACTCGTCCAGCAACTGGTCCGGCTGCTCGAAGCGCTCCATGTCCCGGCTGCCTACAACTACATCATCCAGACCCGGGCACGTGATTCCGTTTCCACGGAAGCGTTTCATTGGCACTTTGAACTGTTCCCGCGCCTCGTCAAGCTTGCAGGGTTCGAGTGGGGATCGGGCAGCTACATCAATACGGTGCTGCCGGAAGCTGCAGCCAGTCATCTCCGCAACGTGCTCCGCCGCGTCCGAATCGGCGAGCGACGCCGCTCGCGGCAGGGAGCTTCCTGATGTTTCCGAAAAATTGCCCGCGAGCAGCCTCTGCTGCGGCAACGTTCGCACCACGACACCGGTCACGGACGGAGCCTTGCCATTTAGTGGCGGTCCAGGGGCGCACCGAGGCCCGCTGACCCAGCCCGAATAGCTCGACGTCTCCCCGTTCACCGGAGCCACGGCGGCCGGACGCTTTGTGCGGTTTGCCTAGTCTGCCAAGCGGCCGTGCGGACTGGAGCGATGCGAAGGGTTTTGCCGATGATCCGATCTGAGGAATAATGCGTCGTCGTGTGTTCCGTCACTCATTGCTGGTTGCTGCGCACTGATGAACCTGCCGACTTGCCACCTCTGCCTGGTCCTGCACAACCATCAGCCCGTCGGCAATTTCGAGGGCGTGTTCCAGCAGGCCTACGAGGACAGCTACCTGCCGTTCCTCGAAGTCTTTGAGCCGTACGAAGAATTGCGGCTGACGTTGCACACCAGCGGGCCGCTAATGCTCTGGTTGAATAAACACCACCCAGAGTACATGCAACGATTGCGGCGACTGGTCGCGGCGGAGCGGATCGAGATCATTGGGGGTCCGTTTTATGAACCGATTCTGACGATGCTTCCGCGACGCGATCGGGTTGGACAGATTCGGGCCTACACGCAATGGCTCCGCGACCATCTGGGTTGTGAAGTCCGCGGGATGTGGACGCCGGAACGGGTGTGGGAATCAGGGCTCGCATCCGATTGCGCCGACGCCGGGATCGAGTACACAGTGCTCGATGACTTCCACTTCCGTGCCGCAGGGCTGACTCCCGAGGAACTGACGAATTGCTTCCTGGTGGAAGACGATGGACGGCTGCTGCGGATCTTCCCGGGCAGTGAAACCTTGCGTTACACAATTCCGTTCCAGGAACCCGAAGCGACGATTGCTTATGCCCGTGAGTTCTCCCATCGCCACCCAGGCTGCGTGCTTGTCTTTGGAGACGACGGGGAGAAGTTCGGCGTGTGGCCGAATACGAAAGAGCATGTCTATGGCGGCGGCTGGCTGCATCGGTTCTTCGATGCCTTGATGGCAAATCGCCATTGGCTTCGGACCACGACCCTGGCGGAGGTCGTGCAGCGGGTGCCGCCGGCGGGCAAGGTCTATTTGCCCGATTGCAGCTACCGTGAGATGACCGAGTGGGCTTTGCCTGTCGACCAGCAGTTGGCGTTTGAAGACCTCGTGCATCATCTGGAACATGAGCCCAGCGGACAGGAAGCCCGGCGCCGTCTGCGGGGCGGATTCTGGCGGAACTTCCGAGTCAAATACAGCGAAGCCAACGAGCTGTACAGTCGGATGATGAGCGTCAGTCGCCGGTTGTCACTGGCCGAGAGCGCGCGTCGCATGCCCTCGGAAGTGATTGAATCTGCCCGCGATCACCTGTATCGCGGTCAATGCAACTGCCCGTACTGGCATGGAGCTTTCGGCGGCATCTACCTGCCGCACCTCCGCAACGCGATCTTCCATCATCTGATCGCCGCTGACGACATTTTGGATCGCGCCGAACACGGGGATCGTCCATGGGTCGAGGTTGCCGTGGACGATTATGACTTCGATGGTCAGCAGGAAGTCCGCCTCAGCAGCAACCGGTTGATCGCTTGGGTTTCTCCCGCTCGCGGCGGAATGCTCTATGAACTCGACGTGCGCGGCTTGGCGCACAACCTGCTGGCCACGATGCAGCGCCGCCCCGAAGCCTATCACCGAAAAGTGCTCGCGGGTCCATCGGTGGCGGGCCAGGAAGTTGCCAGCATTCATGACCTGGTCGTTTTCAAACAACCAGGTCTGCAGGAGCGTTTGCAGTACGACCAGTTCCCGCGCAAGTCACTGGTTGACCACTTCTACGATGAACACTCGACGCTCGAAAGCGTCCGCTCACTGCAAGCCATCGAACGTGGCGATTTTGCGGCGCTGAACTTCGATGCCAAACTCCGCCGTGCGTCCGACCGGATCCAGCTTCAGATGCGCCGCGAAGGCAACGCCTGGGGGATCCCGATCACAATCACCAAGGCAATAACCCTCGCGCAGGGCTCCAACGAGCTAGAGATCGCATACCTCCTTGAGAATCTCCCGACTCAACAACAACTCCACTTCGCCGTGGAGCTTAACTTCGCCGGATTGCCGGCCGGCGCGGACGACCGCTACTTCAGCGATACGCTTGGAGGCCGCCTCGGGCAACTCGGCACGGTACTCGATCTCTCAGACGTGGACGGACTGCAACTGACGGATGAATGGCTGGGGATCAATATCCAGTTGGGAATTGACCGCCCCAGCGCGGTCTGGGCCTTCCCGATCGAAACCGTCAGCCAGAGCGAAGGCGGGTTTGAACTCGTCCATCAAAGCGTCTGCGTCCAACCCCATTGGCTGGTCCGCGGCGATGCCCATGGACGCTGGGCAGTGACCATGCGTCTGGCCGTGCATGCGCGGAAAAGTCCCGTCCTGGACTGGCAGCCGCGAGTCATCACGGAATCCGTTCCGGTCTGACACGATCCGCCGGCCTGCCTTCAGTTCCTGCCGATTGTCCATCGAGCGGATTTGGCTTGGCGGGATTCTCTGAACCGCCCCGCGCGAGCCCATCACGGCCCGACGCTTCCGGTCGGCGGTCAGTTTTGCCCGGGGACCCTCGGCAGGCCACCGCAACCGCGGCTTGGCACCTCTTTTTCGGGCCTGCTCCTCCATCCCCGGGGCGCCCGGCGGCCTCCGCGGCCCCTTGGCAACCCCCCTCGATGACTCGCTCCGCCGACCCCGTTCCACGCGAGGGATCCGGCGAACCTTGATAGTTAGTTTGGGGTTTCTAGTATAACTGGGGGCTTTGGGGTGTTTTTGTCGGGGTGCTAGATGCCAGTCGTGTCGAGCGTGGTGCGTGTGGTTTTGGGGGCGGCCGCGCTGTGGTGCGTGGCTCCTTCCGTGTCGGCCGGTTTGATCACCGGGCTGTTCAACTCGGGAGTTGATGCCCAGGGGGCGTTGTTGAGCGACGTGGCGATTGACCCGCACTATCGTGTCAGCGTTTTGGTCCCTGGTCAGGTTGCGAGTCCGGATGCGTTTCTTGCGATTTCGAATCAGTTTCCGATCGGGCCTTGGTTGGCCAACGGTCCCGCGTCCAAGTGGATTCAGCCTGACATTCGCAGCATTTCAAACGCGTTGATCTTGAACAATGATCCGAACGCGGCCGTATTGGATGTGATCTACATCTATCGCACGACATTTTCCATCGACCCGCATGCCGATCTGAGTTCGATCGTGATTCGTGGTCAGTTCGCAGCAGATAATGGCGCCTCGATTGAGCTGAATGGAGTGGCGACGGGCATCAGCACGCCTTATCCACTTGGCTTCAAGGCGTTCACCAGCTTTACACTGACGCAGGGATTCAAGTCGGGAATCAACGAGCTTACGTTTGTCGTCCGCAATATGAAGCAAGTTGGCGGCAACCCCACGGGGCTGCGTGTGGAGTTCAGCAGTCTTACAGCGACTTCCGCCAATGTGGTGCCGGAGCCGATGAGCTGCGTGGCGGTACTCGGCTTGTGTGGAACGCTGGCCGTGTTCCGTGGCCGAAGGCGATTATAGATTTTCCGAGTCGTTTTCCGGTGCAGCGGTCGGATCGTACGCAGCGTTTGTGAGCGGTTCGACGCTGAGCCGTCTGGGCGTGGGGAACTCGAGGATGAACTTGGTTCCTCGACCGACCTCGCTTTGCACACTGATGCAACCACCGTGGGCTTCGATCGTTTTCCGCGCCATGGGCAGGCCCAAGCCCGAGCCCCCTTGTTTCGTACTGAAGAACGGCTCGAACATCCTGACCGCGGTCTGTTCATCCATCCCGATGCCCGTATCGATGAGATCAAGGGCAATGCCGGTCCGTGTCGGATAGGATCGCACGACGAGCTGTCCGCCGTCGGGCATCGCTTCCAAGGCGTTCTTCATCAAATTGAACAGAGCCGCCTGCAACGAGTCGCTGTGCAGCAGAATGCTTGGTAGATCGGTGTCGAGATAGCGAAGGATCTCGACCCCTTGATGGTCGGCGGTAGCCTGCAGGGCCCGCAGCACGGATTCGACCTGTTCGTTCAGATTACCCGGGGTCAGATCGACATCACGGAGTCTTGCGAACCGCAGAAAGTCGCGAAGCAGTCCTTCCATCCGTTCGCATTGCTGGCGAATGATCTCGACTTTGTCCTGTGTTCGCCGACGGTGGGGACCATCCAGTTCGGTGAGTTCCTCCTGCAGCAGTTCCGCGTTCATGTGAATGACGGACAGCGGATTCTTGATCTCGTGCGCGAGCGAACCCGCCAGCTCCGCCAGCTCTTCGTATTGTCGCCGAAGGTCGGACGGTTCTTCGAGCATCGGTCGAATCCTGGCAGCGGCCTGCACCCGTCGATGGACTGCGGGCTGGCACCATGGCCGGATGAGCCGCCGCAGTCTTGTTCAGAGCAGATTATCGCACGGCGGACATCAGAGCAGGCGGTCGAGTTCCGTGACCAGGTCGCCAAAGCGCTTCAATGCGGCGGCGACCGGCGCCGGCTGTTCCATGTCGACCCCTGCATTGCGTAGTAGGTCCAGGGGGTCCTGGCTGCAACCGCCTCGCAGGAATTGCACGTAATCGGCCAGCGCGGCGGGGCCTCCTTGCAAGACGCGCTGAGACAGTGCGATCGCCGCACTCAGGCCCGTCGCGTATTTGTAGACATAAAAAGCGCGATAAAAATGAGGAATCCGGAAGCATTCCAGCGACAGCTCTGGGTCGATCTGGAAGTCGGGGCCAAAGTAGTCCTTCAACAGGCGCCTGTAGACATCCTGGAGCGAAGCCACGGTCAACGGCTCACCGGCTTCCGCCATCGTATGTGTCTGCAGCTCGAATTCGGCGAACATGGTCTGGCGCACGATCGTCGCCCGGATGCTGTCGAGTTCCTGGTTGATCAAATAAGCCCGTTCTCGATCGTCCACTGCATGTTCCAGCAGGTAATCCGTCAGCAACTGTTCATTGAATGTGCTGGCAACCTCCGCAACAAAGATGGAATAGTTGTAGTACTGGAAAGGTTGCGTGGCTGCCGCGTAAAAGCTGTGCATTGAATGCCCGGCTTCGTGCGCCAGCGTGAACACATCGTTGAGAACATCGGGGCGGTAGTTCATTAAAATATAAGGGTCGCCATCGAAGCTGCCGCAACTGAATGCACCGCTCTGTTTGCCGCGGTTTGGATACCGATCACACCATCGGCCGCGGAGCCCGTCGGCCAGCGCTCCGGTGTATTCGCTGCCGAGCGGCTGCAGCGAAGCCAGGACCGTTTCGACAGCTTCATCCCAGGTGTGGTGCTTCTCGAGCGAACTGAGGATTGGCACGTAGGTGTCGTAGTGATGGATCTGGTCGAGACCCATCTTGCGACGCCGCACATCGTAGAAATGGTGAACAGCGGGCAGCTGCGAGCGGACGGCGGCGATCAGGTTGTGATAGACCGCGGCCGGCACATGATCGGGAAACAAGGCGGCCGCCAGACTGCTGTCGTATCCGCGAACGCGGGCGTAGTAAACGTCGCGATGAATACTGCCTGCCAATGTCGCGGCCAGTGTATTCTCGTGAGCCTTGAACTGGCTGTAGTACTGCCGGAAGGCCGTGGCACGTACCGTGCGATCGGGTTCGTGCAGCAGTTGGATGAAATTGGCATTCGTCAACTCCTGTTGCCGACCTCGGCTGTCAGTGATCAGGCCGAATTTCAGGTCAGCATCCAGTAGTTGCCGAAAGGCGTTATTGGCTGCTTGTGCCATCTCGCCCTGCATGGCCAACAACTGTTCCTCCTTGTCGCCAAGGGTGTGTGGCCGGTACCGGACAATCTGTTCCAGGACTCGGCGAAAGCTTGCCAGGCGTTTATCCTCGAGCCACTGTTGCATCTTGTCGGCCGGCATGGCGAGCAGCTCGGGCCGCGCAAAGCTCGCAGCGCTCGCCAACTTCACCGCCACGCTTTGGTACCGCGCGTACATTGCCTGTGCGTCGCTGTTTGCCTGATCTTCCGTCGTTCGCAAGAAGGCGTACGTGCCCACGCGCTCGCTCAGCCGATCCGTCGCCGTATCGAACTCCAGGAACTGCAACAGAACTTCAGGCGACTCGGTGAGTCGACCGCGATACGATTCGAACTCTGGGATCCGTTGCTGCAGGGCCGAGAGGTCGCGATCCCAAGCCGCCACATCGGAGTAGAGGCTCGACAGATCCCACGTGTCACTTGGGGGGACTTGGTCACGAGTCGGCAGGGCTTCGGGGACGACAGGAGGATTCGCCATCGTGTGCAGATGCTTAATGTGGGAGTTCGCGGACTGGGTGTGAATACGCAAGGGACGGTGGCCCACCACCGGATAGCAAGGTAGAGCCCATACGCAGGCAGCGCATGGGCACGTCCCTAACGCGGCATTATCGGTTCCGCTTCGCAGTTTGGGCAGGGCCGATCGTCGAAAGCCCTCGATCGCTTCATCGATGACATTCAACGGGAATCGTAGTCGAGGCCGACGGCAGCTCGATCAGATGCGGCGGGGAAGTCCCAGCGTGCGCAGCATTCCGCCCAGCAACCAGATACTGGCGAGCCATGCGACTAGCGTTCCCCGCCACCAATAGATGGGAAGAAAGACGAGGCCGGCAAGGATCAAACCGCTGGCCAAACGGGCGAGGTAACCTGGCAATCGGGGCGTTCCGTACCGCCCGTGAATCAAACGCTCGATGACCCGCGCTCCATGCCAAACCACCTTAGCGCTCCAGGAAGTGCTCCAACGCCATGCAATACCGACCCACCGGGCCAGCAGATGTCCAGAGGCAGGCAGCCGACCCGCGCGAACCATCCGCGCATGAGCACGGTTTGGCGGCGGGATGGGAGGCGCGTTGGTCATGGCAATGTTTCAGCAGTCTGTCGCTGCAGTGCACGACCTGCCGAGATGCATTCTATCGAACCCATGACGCTGCACCCCTACGGGATCAATCGTCGTGTCATCCAGACGATCGCTGGGGAGCCTCCGCTGTTCGCGCCTGGGATCCGGAGGGCCTTTGATGGAAACATTGGCTCAGATGAAGATAATGAGACAAGGCTCGGGGACGAGGCTGGCCGGGTGAAGAGAGTGGCAGGTTTCCGAGGATTTTGAGGGTGGTCGCCCACGAATCGCTGGGGTCGACTGGAATCTGCTGGAACGTCGACCGCGGACGGGTCGGTCGTTGAGCGGTTAGAGTGAGGGGTGTGTGTTGAGGGGGCAGGTAGCCCCACAATGGAGGAGCAAAGATGTTGAACCTGTTTGGGCGAGGCAAAACGCACACGTGCAGCGGGGTTACCCGCCGCGATTTCCTCCAGGTTGGAGCTCTCGGTGCAATCGGATTTGGATTGCCCAGCTACTTTGCCGCACATGCTGCCGGCGCTGTGTCGTCCGCGAAGGATGACCATAGTTGCATCATGATCTTCAACCTTGGTGCGCCCAGCCAACTCGACACATTCGATGTCAAGCCAGACGCACCAGCAGAGGTACGAGGGCCGTTTGCCGCGATTGGTACCAAGGGTGAGTTTCAGCTCAGCGAGTTGTTGCCGGGCCACGCGGCGATTGCTGACAAGTTTTCGATTGTCAGAAGCTGTTACCACACGGCGGCGGCTGTGCATGATGCAGGATGGCAGATGATGCAGACCGGCCGTCAGTTCACGGGCGGCGTCAATTTTCCGCATGCCGGCTCAACACTCGAGTACCTTCGCGGGAGACGAAGTGATTTGCCCGCGCATATCGTGCTGCCCGAGACCATGGGGCGTGGGGGTGGGAACCTGCCCAACGGGCAGGCGGGCGGTTTTCTGGGAAAGGCCTATGACCCATTCGCATTGATGGCGGATCCCAGCCAACCAAACTTCCAAGTTCCCGACTTGTTGCCACCACAGAGTCTGGGAGAGGTGCGGATCGATCGCCGCCGTCGCATGCGCAATGCGATTGAGGCTCGCTTGAGTGAATTCGAAGCCACGGAAAACGCGGCATTGCTCGATGCGAATTTCGATGCCGCCTATCGGCTGATGAGCAGTCCTAAGGCTCGCGCTGCATTCGATTTATCGCAAGAGCCGACATCCGTTCGTGAGCGCTATGGGATGACCCGCTTCGGACAATGCTGCCTGCTGGCGCGCCGGTTGATCGAAGCCAAGGTGCGGTTCGTCACGATCAATTCGTTCCTGACGGTGTTTGACGAGATTACCTGGGACATTCATGGCAGCAAGCCATTCACGAGCATCGAGGGCATGAAGACAATCGTGGCCCCGATGTACGACCAGGGCTACAGCGCTTTGATTGAAGATCTCGATCAGCGAGGCCTGTTGCCGACAACGATGGTCGCGTGTCTTGCCGAATTCGGACGAACGCCCAAGGTGAATCCGGCCGGCGGTCGCGACCATTGGCCTCAATGTTTCTCGGTGTATTTTGCCGGTGGTGGAGTGCAGGGTGGACGAGCGATTGGAGCGAGCGACCCGATTGGCGCAGTGCCGGATGATCGACCTACTTCGCCTGCTGAAGTGATCGCCACGATTTTCCATAGCTTGGGCTTGGAGCTCGATACCGAGTTGCCAGGGCCCGGCGGCCGACCGATCCCGATCGTCGAATTCGGCACGCGTGAGATCCGAGAGCTGTTTTCGTAGGCCGGTCGGTCAAGCGAGATGTTTGATCGACCATGATTTTTGGATGACGTGATCATAGATCGGCAGTTGCCTTGATGGGCAGGGCGAGTGTTGAAACACAGATCGCCAAAGCCGCTTGCAGGATCTGCGAGGCCAACTCGGGGAAGCAACCAACGGCGATTTGAATTCAGCCAGTACGGGTAGGGAAATGATGCTTAGGGGCAAACGACTCGTTTGCGGAATGGTTGGCGCGGCATTGCTCTGGGGGTTCGGGGCGTGGACGTCCTCCGCCGATGAACTCCAGGTGGTGCCTTCGCAGTTGTTCTTGTCCGGTACGGGGGTCACCCACGGAGTTTTGGTACTTGAGCGAGAGGAACAGGAGCTTCGTGGGGGTATTTCCGAAAGAGCATTGCAGTTGCGGAGTGCAAATCCCGGGATCGCCGCGGTGGAAGGCCTGCAGGTGACCGCTGTCGCTCCTGGAAAGACTGAGTTGCATGTGTCGGTGTTGCGCGAAGATGGCCAGGTGCGCGCGGAGGCGGTCGTGCCGATTGAGGTGGGCCAGGAGGCTGTTGATCGCGTCCCGTCGTTCCGCCACGAAGTGCAGAGTGTTTTGGCGAAGGCTGGTTGCAACAGTGGAGCTTGTCATGGTGCGCTGGCCGGCAAGGGAGGCTTTCGGCTGAGTTTGCGCGGTTACGATGCAGATGCGGATTGGGTTTCAATTACGCGAGATGTGATGGGGCGGCGGATCAATCTTGCGGCTCCTCAGCGGAGCCTGCTGTTGACGAAACCTACCGGTGCCTTGCCGCACAAAGGAGGTTTGCGACTGAATCTTGGCTCGCGCGATTATCGTGTTCTGGCCGGTTGGATTGCCGCGGGGGCGCCGGGGCCGATTCCCGACGATCCGTATCTCGAAAGAATCGTGGTTGAGCCAGCAGCGGCGCGGCTGGAGGTTGGCGCTCAACAGCGATTGCTGGTGCAGGCTTTCTACAGTGACGGGCGCGTGGTGGATGCCACGGCTTGGGCAAAATTCAGTGCCAGTGATGAGTCCGTTGCTACGGTTGACGAGAACGGGATCATCACGGTGCGCGGTCCCGGAGTGGGCGCGATCGTCGCGTGGTTCGGCAGTCAAATTGCTTTGGCGCGAGTTCGAGTTCCATTTGATTCAAAAGATTCTGTGGTGGCGCAAGCCGATGATCGTCCCAGAAACTTCATCGACCAATCCGTCCAAGATCAACTGACAGCTTTGCGCTTGTCGGCCAGCCCACGTTGCTCAGATGCCGAATTCATTCGCCGTGTGATGCTGGACACGATCGGAGTTCTGCCGACGCTTGCCGAGGTTGAGTCATTTGTATCGAGCACGGAAGCAGACAAGCGAGACACGCTGATCGATCAGGTGCTCAATCGACCTGAGTTCGTTGACTACTGGGCATACAAGTGGAGCGATCTGCTGCTGGTGACCGGCACAAAGTTGCGACCGGCCGCTGTCAAATCTTTCTACTCATGGATTCGAGAGCAGGTCGCAGCCAATACGCCCTGGGACGAGTTCGTTCGCCAGATTCTCACGGCAACTGGAGATGCTTTGACGAATGGCTCGACCAATTTCTATGCCCTCCATCAAGATCCCGAGAATCTTTCAGAGAACGCCTGTCAGGCATTTCTGGGACTCAGCGTGAACTGCGCCAAGTGCCACAATCATCCGTTGGAGAAGTGGACGAACGATCAATACTATGCCATGGCCAACCTGTTCGCTCGCGTGCGCTCCAAGGGATGGGGTGGAGACCCACGAAACGGCGATGGTCGTCGCACGGTCTATGTTGCGGCAACGGGTGAGTTAATCCAGCCGCGGCGCGGGGTACCGCAACTACCCACGCCGCTCGATGGAGTGCCGCTGGCCTTCGACGATCCGCGCGATCGTCGAGAGCACATGGCGGATTGGATGGTCAGCCCACAGAACCCCTACTTTGCGCGGGCGATCTCGAATCGCGTATGGGCAAATTTTATGGGGATTGGATTGGTGGAGCAGGTTGACGATATGCGGCTGTCGAATCCAGCCAGCAACGAGCAGCTGCTGTCCGCGCTCGCCCAGCACCTCGTCGAACAAAAATTTGACTTGAAATCTCTGATGCGAACGATCTTGCAGGCGAAGACCTATCAGCGCAGCAGTCAGGTGTCACCACAAAACGCCGCGGAAACCCGCTTCTACAGCCGGTATTACCCTCGTCGTTTGATGGCTGAGGTATTGCTCGATGCGGTGGATGGCGTGCTGGAGACCCGCAGCCAGTTTTCCGAGATCGCATTTCCCGGCGCTGACAAGGAGAAAACGGATTTCTATCCAGCGGGAACCCGTGCGGTTCAGCTGTACGATTCTGCGGTGGATTCGTATTTTTTGACGACTTTTGGGCGGAATCCGCGCGACATTACGTGTGAGTGTGAGCGATCAGCGGAGCCCAGCATGGTGCAGGTTCTGCACCTATCCAACGGCAATACCATCAACGACAAGCTTTGTTCGCCAGACAATCGGATCGGACGTCTGATGCGTGAAGGCAAGACGGACGAACAGGTAATAGAAGAATTGTTTTTGGCTGCGCTTGCGCGACGACCTACGGCCAGCGAGCAGCAGCGTCTGCAGGAGGTCGTGCGAGAATATCCGGAAATGGAGCGACGGCAAGCGCTGGAGGATGTAGCGTGGAGCGTGCTTTCAAGCGCCGAGTTCCTGTTCAATCATTGAAGCGGATCATTGGCGTGAGGTAGCGGCTGGATAGAGCAAGGAAGCTGCAATGAGCCGCACGCTGTCACAGAAGCTTGTGGACCGACACGTGGAATTGGTGATGGCAATGCACGGCAATAGGTGGAAGCGATCTTGGCTGCCCGTTGTTTGGTTAGCTGTGCACACGCTTGGCTTGGGCCTTTTTCTTGACACCTTGTCAGTCGCCGCCGAGGCAGATGAGTCGTTCGACTACACGCGCGACATTGAACCGATCCTCCAGCAATACTGCGTCGCCTGTCATGCTGGGGCGGAGGCGGAGGGAACGCTGGCGCTTGAGTCTTACGAGCAGTTGATGGCAGGTGGCGAACACGGTGCAGTGGTCTCAGCGGGCGAACTGAAGAGCAGTCGGTTGTGGCTGATGGTTTCAGGGCAACTTGAACCCGCGATGCCGCCGGCCAATGAGCCTCAGCCGTCGTCGGCCGAACTGGAGATCTTCCGCGGCTGGATTGAGGATGGGGCACGCGGTCCGCAGGGTGCAGTATCAGGCGACCCGCTGAGCAAATTGCCCTCGATTCCTAGGCGGAGTGGCCACGGACTGCCGATCACGGCAGTGGCGACTTCGGCGGATGATCAGGTCCAGGCTTTCGCGCGCGATGGGGAGATCATTTTGCAGCGCGGGGAGGAAGAGTTACTGCGGATACCGCGCACGCTGGAGTCAATTCATGCGTTGCAGTTTGCGGAGGATGGCCAGCATCTAATTGCGGGTGGCGGGGATAGTGGGCGACGAGGGGGAGGGTTGGTGATCGATGTCGACACCGGCGAAGTGAGCCGTCAGTTGATCGGTCACCAGGATGCGGTCTATGCAGTTGCAGCGAGTCCGAACGGGAAGTGGTTGGCGACGGCTGGCTACGATCGGCAGATCGTGATTTGGGATCTGGCCAAAGGAACGGTCGCTCACCGACTGCGGGGCCACAATGGAGCGATCTTTACCCTGGCATTCTCAAAAGACGGTAACGTGTTGGCGAGTGGCAGCGCCGACGATACGGTCAAGCTGTGGCGCGTCGCCGATGGTGCGCGGTTGGATACGTTGTCGCAGGCTCAAGGTGCGATTCGGTCTCTGTTGTTTTCACCGACGGGTGATCAGCTGATCGCGGGCAGTGCGGACCGCTGTGTTCGCGTCTGGAATTTTGTCAGCCGGATTGAGCCAGCAATAAATCCTTTGGTGACGACACGGGTCGCCGATCAACTGGGAATTGATCACATCGCCTTTGTCGATCAGGGACGACAGTTGGCAGTGATCAGTCAAGGTCGACAACTCAAGCTCTGGGCAGTCGACGGTTGGCGACTGCTCGGGTTGCGAGCGGAACTCTCGGATCAGGCAACGAGCGTTGTGGTCAATGGTGCCGGCAACCGGCTATGGATCGGTCAGCAGGACGGAGAATTGGTGGAAGTGCCGATCGAGCCAGAAAGTGGGAGTGAAGGCCCTGCATCCCAGGCCTCGCGGAGTGACGGTGTTCCTGCTGCGGCGTACTTCAATGCGGAGTTGAAGGAAGTCGAGGAACGCGAAGGGAACGACGGAGTCCAGCAGGCCCAGCGGCTCGAGGGGCCTTCATCGATCCGGGGATCGATCGAGGCTGATGGGGACGAAGATTGGTTTCGGTTCTCGGCGGAAGCCGGGCAGGTATGGGTGATCGAAGTCAAAGCAGCGCGCAATGGCTCGTCGTTGGATTCGATGGCTGAAGTTCGGAATGAGCGAGGAGAGCCGCTCGAGCGAGCGCGTTTTCAGGCGATCCGCGATACGTATTTCACGTTCCGTGGGAAAGACAGCAATACATCCGATGATTTCCGGCTCTTCAACTGGGAAGAGATGGAGTTGGACGAGTACCTGTATGCGAATGGGGAGATCGTCAAGTTGTGGAGGTACCCGCGTGGTCCGGATTCGGGTTTCATGGTGTATCCCGGAGAAGGCGAGCGTTGGACCTACTTCGACACGACGCCGATGGCACATGCCTTGGCGGAGCCCGCCTATATCGTGCAGGAGCTAGTGGAGGGTGAGCCAGCGATTGCGAATGGACTGCCGGTATTTTCGGTGTATTACGAAAACGACGATGATCCCCGGCGCCGGTATGGCCGTGACAGTTTCCTAACCTTCACAGCCCCTCGCTCGGGTACCTACCTCATCCGTCTCCGTGACGTCCGCGATGCCCCCGCCCCTGGCCATGCCATGCAATCGCATGCAGAATCGCATGCAGCGCCTGGCCAATCAGTTGCACAGGGCCAATCAGTTGCAGCGCCTGGCCAATCAGCCCAGCGTGAGGTGCCTGGCCGTCTGGAGGATGAGCATACGGAGCAGCCCAACAAACCCTATACGCTTTTGCTTCGCCCTGCACACCCAGGATTTCGCGTCACAATCGGCGGATTCAATCCGGCAATCCCGCAGGGGGCAGGTCGCGAGTTCAAGCTGAACCTTGAGCGGATTGACGGGTTTGAAGGGGAGGTACATGTCAACATTTCGGGACTTACGCCTGGCCTACACGCAATGAATCCCGTGGTCATCGAATCCGGACAGCAAACCGCCTACGGATTGATCTATGCAGATGTAGACGCGACCCTTGAAGGCGATGCTTCGATTGATTCCTCTACGGCACCACCTCAGGTAACAGCAGTGGCAATGATCCAAGGTTCCGAGGTGTCTCAGACGGTCGAGGGCTTGGAACGTCCGCGTGTCGTCCCTCCCCAGGGGCTCCAAATTCGGCTGAGGCCAGTATCTGGCGAACAAGCATTGAGCATTGTAGATCAGAACTCTGGCGAAGGATCCGGGTCCAAGGCAGTGTCCGAAACTCAACTGGGAATACCAGAAGTTTGGCGAATGTTCATTCGGCCTGGAGAAACTGTTTCAGCAGAAGTAGTCATCGAGCGAACTGGGCATGACAATCCAGTCAGCTTTGGGAACGCTGAAGCAGGAAGAAACCTCCCCTACGGTTCTTATGTCGATAACATCGGCTTAAATGGTCTATTGGTAATGCCTGGGCACACTCGACGTACTTTTTTTGTAACGGCAAGTCCTATTACCAAGCCGCAGCAGCGCAGCTTCTTCTTGCGATCGGACCAGGACGGAGGTGTCTGTTCATGGCCGATCGAGATCGAAGTTCTGAAGCCTTGAGCAACGTCGGTGACAACTCTACTTGCTTGCCGACTTCAGGCAGTTGCTAGAGCAGCGGGCTTGGGTGCACGCTGAGTGCGTTGCCTCCACGCCCCCGTGCAGATCTTCGCAAGTGTGCCTGACCAATGATCAAAGTCGCATGAAAGTCGATCAAAGATATTTGCAATACCTGCGTCTAGTCTGGCTTTTCCTTCGCGAAACTGCCTTGCTGCAAAATCAATGATCTTTAGGTAGATTCCTAGCGAAAGGCCGGGAAGCATGCCGTTTCGTTCGAGATCAGACGAATCGACTCGTTCAAGTGGGCAGAGCCATTGATCTTTTTCGATCGCTCTCATTTTGTTCCGGGCGAGTATCTCGCGACGACCGCCTGAGTTGAAGTCTTTGATGCGGACAGATTGTCGGGCTCGGCTTACACGGTATTTGAGCGATGTATACGGACTGTGCTCAGGAAGTTTCGAGATACCCGCTGCAAAAGGATTGAGATCGATGTAAGTACAAACTGCCAACAAGGATTCTTCATCTTCAATGGGAATGCTCTTGAACCTCCCTTCAAAGAAAGCCCCTGAACAGCCATCCTGTTTGTTTGCTTTTCGCGCGAGCTCCTCCTTGAGACACTTCATGAACCAACTCAGGCTCTTCAGTCGAGCTCGACGCGTCTCAATCCAATGGTAGTCTTGGCATCTATTCTCAAGCCACTGCTCAGAAATCGAAACGGCGCGGCGACTCTTATTGCGTGGTGGATAAATCTGCCCCCATCGATTTGCAATTTCGCGGGACGTCAGTCGATCGGCGACTTCGACATCCACGCGAAGCAGGATGTGCAGATGGTTATCGAGAATCGCGTAGCCTGCGATCTCGATGGCAAAATGTTTCGCCAAATGTTCCAAACGCTGCTCGAGCCATTCCTTCCGCGATGTATGAGCCCCACCACAAAGAAAAGCTTGGCGAACGCACCGCGAGATGCAGTGGTACCAACGTGTAACATCCAAATCGACGATCTTAGAACGAGGAGTTGCCATTGAAGGATCTCCAGACAGAAATGTCGAGTTAGGCGGCGTCGAGCATATGTATACATCAGTACACATTTCTGTCAAGTCCGTTCCGCCGTTTGCCGCTGGGCCAGGCAACGAAGACAGCCGGACGGGGCCTC
>Ga0114939_10001288_pt1 | contig 19914 bp, 21 predicted proteins | sample AshMeaCrysSpring_FD_87196 | JGI IMG/M metagenome (GOLD analysis project Ga0114939, IMG submission 87196) | Groundwater microbial communities from Big Spring, Nevada to study Microbial Dark Matter (Phase II) - Ash Meadows Crystal Spring | ecosystem: Environmental > Aquatic > Deep subsurface >...
TCGGTGAAGAGCGCGGGGATGAGCTTCAGCTCGGCGAACTGCTTGAGCTGATCCGGGCGGATGAACTGGCAGTGGATGCAGACGGTGCGGCGGTCCTTCGCGAGGTCCGTGCCAGCGGCGGCCTTGTGGGCCTCGAGCAGGAAATCGATCGCGGCGTCGCCGTTGGCGTGGAGCAGCACCTGCAGGTCGTTGTCGTAGCAGGTCTTCACGGCCGCCTTCATCGCGTCGGGCGGCAGGCCCGGTTCGCCCTTCCAGTTCTTCTCGCCGGCGGGGCCGCCGGCGAGATAAGGGGTGGTGAACCAGGCTGTCCTGCCCTGCGGGCTGCCGTCGGCAGTGATCTTGCAGCCGCCGAGCTTGAGGCCGTTCACATACTTGCCGAACTCCGCGGGCGGAGTGGCTTTCCAGACGGCTTCGAGATCGGTCATGAAGGGGTAGGTGACGACGTCGATGATGAAGCCGCCCGCCTTGGCGATGCGCTGGAGCTGGGCGACCTGGGGCGCGTGGGTGGCGGCGTCCTGGGCGGTGGTGACGCCGGCGGCGGCGTAGATCAGCTGCCCCGCCCTGGCCGCGGCAAGCTCCGTCTCGGGCGTGGGGGACGGCATCTTCGCGAACATCGGCAGGAAGGCGGTCTCCATGACCAGGCCGCGAAGGCTGGTGCCGTCCTCTTTCCGAAGGATCACGCCGCCGGCGGGGGTCGGCATGCCGTCCGTGTAGCCGAACATTTCCATCGCCTTCGAGTTGATGACGGCGCCGTGCATGGAGACGTGGACCACGCCGATGGGATTGTCGGGGAAGGCCGCGTCGAGAAGATCACGCGTGAGCTCGGTGCCCTTGGGCATGAGATTCTCGTCATACCCCCAGCCAAGCAGCAACTCGCCCGGCTTCAGGCCCCTGGCGGCGGCGGCCTTCTTAAGTTGGGTGACGATCTCGTCGGGGTTGGAGGCGGGGCCGACGGGCGGGGCGGACACATTCACGCGGTCCGCCATGGTGAGCGAATCCATGAAGTGGCTGTGAGGATCGATGAAGCCGGGCAGCAGCGCCTTGCCGGCGAGATCCTTGAGTACGGTGTCCGAGCCCTTCAGCTTCATGGCTTCTTGAGCTGCGCCTGCAAAGACGATCTTCCCGTCATCGACGACGACCGCCTCGACGTAAGCCGGCTGCTTGCCCTCCATGGTCAGGATGGGACCGCCCGAGATGATCAGGTCAGCGCCGGGGCCGGCGTCGGGATCGCCGTGTTTCCGGCCGCAGGCAGCGAGGACCATTGTGCACGCGAGTAGAGAGGCGAATGCGATACGGCTGTTCATGCCACTCATCATCGAGCGCCTCGGCCCGGCGCGCAACCTCTGCCACGGCGCTTTGCACCCGTGGGTTGTACAGGGGCAGGTCGGGGTACCAGTACGAGAGCTTACAGAATCCGGCCGGGTGCCAGTACGCACATGGCTCGACGACGCGCCGGCCGGTTCGGAAGCTCGGGCCGCCAATCAGCCAGTCGAACGCGCGGGTCTCGTGTTCGCCGCAGAATTTGTTCGCGAAGAACCAGTAGCGAGGATTCCAGTCGCGGCAGGCGATGGATCCCTCGACCAGCGACATGGCCGTGGTCGGGGGCACGGAAGAGACGAAGTACAGCCAGTAGCTGGAGAGCTCTGGCGCGAGCACGAGAACGGGAATCACGATCGGCTTCCTGCCGATGAACTCCCCGTCGATTTCCATGATCTCCTGGTAGGTGAGTACATCGGGTCCCGCGAGTTCGAGAACCTGGTTGCCTGTGAACGTCAGGTCTGCGGCAGCGATCATGTGGTTCAGCACGTTCTCGAGGGCGATTGGCGTCGAGCGCCGGCGCGCCCACTTTGGAGTGATCATGACCGGCAGATGGTTGACGAGGTCGCGGATGACCTCGAAGGCCGCACAGTCCGGCCCTGCTTGTGCCGGGAAAGCTGCTCCTTCGGCATGATGCCGCCCAGGTAGGCGATGCGCCGCACTCCCGCGGCTTCGAACGCCTTGCGCGCGACCGCACGCACATGCCAGCCGTGCGCGGCCAACGCCGGCGCAAGATTCGAACCCATGCAGCCACTCGCGCCGAGGACCACTGCGATCCGCCCGCGTGGCGATCGAGTGGGGCTGGAGGTGGCGTTGTCCGTGGAACCTGTCTGAGGGTCTTTAATGGTGTTCACTGGACGCGCAACTGCGGCAGGCAGACTGATCCTGGAGCACTCGGGACAGCCCCGGGCTCTGGTTTACGGAGAGCCGTTCTGGTCCGCTAAAACCGGCCCTTCATGCCCTCGTTCCTGCGCCGCAACGAGGTGCTGATCCCGGTCCTCCGTCCATCCGGGCACTGACCGTCGTCGCCACGGCCCCTCGGGGCCGCTTTGCTTCCTGGTCCCATGAGGCCGTTTCCGATCGGGTCAACACATCAACGCGATGGCGACCGACTTCCCTGTTCGGCGACTCGATCATCCGGGACGGGAAATCGACATTGACCCGCTTCCGCTCCTGAAGCGGCGGTCCGTTCGGAGGCCGCAGGTCGTATGCTGGGTCGATCTCGGTTCCCGCGTGACGGTCGATCGCTCCCCGGCATAGCCGCGAAGGTCGGCTGTATATTGAATCAGCCGGATCGCCGCGGCCACTGGAACGCGAAGGTCATGTCGGAAGTGAGGGCGAAGGATGGACGATCTGCAACTGCTGGTTGATCTTCATCGTGAGGCCGATCGACAGGGGCCCGGTGGGGACGCAGAGACTCTTTGTGCGATCGAACTGTCGGGCCTTCGGGATAGGCACGGCCTGAAAATCGCTGATATCGGTTGCGGCACAGGCGCCTCGACGCTCGTTATGGCACGGGAGCTCGATGCCGAGATTGTCGCGATCGACTTCCTTCCAGAGTTTCTGGCGGTGCTTGGGGAACGTGCGATGCAAGCGGGTGTCGCAGAACGCATCACCACTGTCAAAGCATCCATGGATTCGCTTCCTTTCACCGTGGGTACGCTGGATGCAATCTGGTCGGAGGGAGCGATCTACAACATCGGTTTCGCAAAGGGCGTGCAGTACTGGCGCCGATTTCTCAAGCCGGGCGGCATCCTCGCGGTGTCCGAGCTTACGTGGCTGACAAACAGCCGACCGGCGGAACTCGAGCTGCACTGGCGATCCCAGTACGCGGAGGTCGACACGGCCTCGTCCAAGATGGCCGTGCTCGAACGAAACGGCTACACCCCGTTGGGCTACTTCGTGCTTCCGGAACGTTGCTGGCTTGACGCCTATTATCGTCCGATGCAGAGGCGCTTCGCAGCTTTTCTGAAAGCGCATGGCTCGAGCGATTCGGCAAGGGCAGTCGTCGCAGCCGAAGTGCAGGAAATGGATCTCTACGAGCGCTATCGGTCACACGTAGGTTACGGCTACTACATTGCCCGGAAAGACCACGTGGAGTCGTGAGACGGATATTCGCGGCGGCCTGCGTCCCTTGCTCAGTAGTCACTGATCGCAGCCGGTGGACCTCCTGGGGATCATCCGGCTGCTTCAGGTCGCCTTGCACCCTGCAGCATCTGCTTTCGGGTGACCGGGCAACGGGCGCGATCGAATCCAGCAGATCGCCCCTGGCGAAAGGTCGGGCAGGAATAGCCGCCTCCCCGAGCGTCGATTCCAAGTCGCCCCGATCAACCCAAGGAAATTGCACATGTCCAAGTCCATGAGTTTTATGAGGCCGCGTGCCTTCATGCCGTTTGTCGCGCTGATGGCCGGCGCCCTCGCGTTCCAGGGCGCCAACGCCGACGAGGCCAAGGCCAAGTCGGCCGCCGACATCGTCGACACGGCCGTGGCGGCCGGCAGTTTCAAGACGCTGGCGACTGCGCTCACGGCCGCCGGTCTCGTCGACACCCTCAAGGGCCCCGGTCCCTTCACGGTGTTCGCTCCGACGGACGAGGCCTTCGCCCAGTTGCCTGCCGGGACCCTCGACTCGCTGCTGAAGCCGGAGAACAAGGCGAAGCTTGCGGGGATCCTCACTTACCACGTCGTGCCCGGCAAGGTGATGGCCGCGGACGTCGTGAAACTCACCAGCGCAAAGACGGTAAATGGCCAGTCGGTCAAGATCTCCGTCGACGACGGCAAGGTCAAGGTCGATGGAGCGAATGTCGTGAAGACGGATGTTGTCGCGAGCAATGGCGTCATTCACGTGATCGACACCGTGCTCCTGCCGAAATAGCGTCCTTCCGGAGGCAGCCGCCCCCCTTTGGCGGGGGGGCGGTGCTTTCTACTGAAGCCCAGTCGGCGATGAGTACCTCGGCCACCAGCCACTAATGAGCGTCAAGACCGCAGCCATGAGCATGGAGCGCCGCGCGCCGTGAGAGCGGCCCGCAAGGCGCTGAGACTCCTGACCGTCGTTGGCAACGTGCTCACGGTGATCGGATGCGTCGGCTTGCTGCTTGCTGTGACTGGGCTCATGCCGGCGCAGTCCTTCGCAATTGGCATATCCTCGGGCATTCGTGTAATCGGTTCGCTCGCCGTTGCCGGGTGCCTGCTCAGCGCCATTGGCTACGGGATAGAAGAGCATCTCGACAATTGACAGACGTGGAGGACTCAAATGTTCAGAAAATCGGACTACTTCATTCTTCTCGCCGTGATGATTTCTTTCGTCATCTCTGCCTATCTCTGGTTCGTCGCGCAGGATCGTGAGCAGGCGATCTTCACCGCAATCTGGATTCCGGCCATTTTCTGCTTCGGCATCTATTTCAAGCTGGCCGCCCTGATGGCGAGGAAGCAGTGATGGCCGTCGATCTCGTGTTCTGGGGCTTCGTGGTCTTCGTGCTGCTGGTCATAGGTCTGGTTCTGACCGTCCTCGAGTTCCGCGATCTCAAGTGAGTCGGAGTCGCGGGGCGCAACCAGTTGGCGCAGGGGCGAGGAGGCTGGCTGCGCCCTGCTGATGCGTAGCTGCGCTCGCATCGACTCGAGTATTCGCCGGTCGAGGCGGGCTTCCCGCTTATTGACGACAGGTCTCGCAAGTCCAGGCGACGCCGCGAAACATGGCGGTGGCCGAGGTCCTTCGGAAGGGACGACACTGGCACGATCCGCCGGCCAGTGGTCGAGCGGTGATCCGGTAACGAAATTCGCCGCACAGACCTCCACTCTCCAGTTGAATGCTTGTCATGCTCATACTGGTGCTCCCTCAATCAGTTGCCGCTACAGTTGCCTTCACCGCGAGATCCTGACCGATGTGACGCATGCTATCGACCCGCTGAGGCGCTTCTGACGTCGCAGGCCCGGCTGGAACCAATGGGCATCGACGGGGGATGCCACCTTCTCGGGGATCCGGATTTCGCCCTGGTGGAACGGCCTCGTGCTCGACGTCGACGGAGTCCTCGAGGTCGCCAGGCTCTGCACGGAGCGCGTCGGAGAGGCGTTCAAGCTGCGGTTCCGGGAAGAAGACATCGGGGCGATCGCGCAGGCCAAGGGCATGGGCCTGGTCCCCGCGCAGATCGAGATCGTATCGCTCTATCCGCTGCGGGCGCCGGTGATCCTGGCGCTGACCGACCAGTCACGCGCCATCGCGACCCAGCATGCGCCGGACGACGTATGGCTCCACGATGCGATGCGGCACGTGATCGGCCTGCGCTTCGCCACGGTGAATGTGTCCCTCGACGAGCTGCCGGATCGCGTCCGGTCGGACCGCGACGTCATTCGGCACCCCGACGAAGTCCGGCGGTTCGGCGAGGACCGACTCCTGCGCTGAACCAGCCCCCCGCTCAATGCCGTGATGACGCATTCACCCGACAGGTCACGATCGAAACAGGGTGCCGATGGATCGTGGTAGTTTCAGCCATGGGCGGACTTTGCAGGCCTTGGACGGGGTGAGAATCAGTGGATCGACACGCACACGCGGCCTGGACCTCGAGAGCCCTCCTGATCGTCGCCGGCCTGACACTGGCAGCGGCCACCTTCGCTTCCGTTGCGCCGGAGACGCTGGCCCCCTCTGCGAGTGGCGTGACCACGCTTCGCTGCGGCAAGCTCATCGACGGCCGCTCGACCAGTGCGAGGCGCGATGTGTCGGTACGGATCGAGAACGGGCGCATCACGGCCGTCGGGCCATTCGTACCCAGTGCCGCGGGCACCGTGATCGACCGCTTGCGGGATACCTGCCTTCCGGGACTGATCGACGCGCACGCCCACCTGCTGATCAAGACCGACGACTATCAGGTGGACCACCTGCGGCACTCCTCGGGATACAAGGCGCTGCGCGGGCTGCACGTGGCACAGGAAATGCTGCGCTCGGGCTGGACGACGGTCCGCGTCCTCGGCGATGCCGATGTCTTCTATGCGCATCTCGACCTGCGCAGCGCGATACGGGAGGGCATGTTCGCCGGTCCGCGCCTCACGGGAGCGGGCCACTATCTTTCGATCACCGGCGGTGGCGGCGACTTGAATTTCCTCGCGCCGGAGCACCGTATCGCGGCGGATGGCCTCGTCGTCGACGGTGTCGAGGCGCTGCGCAAGGCGGTCCGCGAGGAGATCAAGCACGGCAGCGACTGGATCAAGGTGCTGGCGAGCGGCGCGATGATGTCGGCCGGCAACGACCCGAACCGCGCGCACTACAGCCCCGGGGAACTCGCCGCGATCGTCGACGAGGCGTCGCGGCTCGGCGTGCCGGTCGCCGCACACGCGCATTCCGCGGCGGGTGTCCGGGCGGCCCTCGTCGCGGGAGCGCGAACGATCGAGCACGGCACCTTCATTGACGACGAGGGCATCGCCCTGATGAAGGAGAAGGGCGCGTACCTCGTGCCGACGCTGTACGTCGGCGACTACTACCTGAACGAGCAGCCGGACAGCGCCGCACAGGCCAAGATGAACGAGCTGACACGCAAGTACCGTGCGCAGCACGTGGCGGCCGTGGGCAAGGCGATCAGGACGGGCGTGAAGGTCGGCGTCGGCACCGACTACGTCGGCTTTCCGGTGCGACAGGGCGTGCGCGAACTGTCGCTGCTGGTCGAGGCCGGAATGACGCCGATGCAGGCCATCCAGGCGGCGACTCGGGTGAATTCCGAGTTGCTCGGCTGGCAGGGCGAACTGGGCACGATCGAACCGGGCAAGCTGGCCGATATCATCGCCGTGCCGGTGGATCCGTTGCAGGATCTCTCCGCGCTGGAGAAAGTGTCGTTCGTGATGATCGGTGGACGGCCGATCGCATTGACTCGCGTGGACGGTGCCGTGCCATGAGCGCCACGGCGGCGAGCGTCGCACCCGTCGGGTAGTCGTCGCGCGAAGGCGCGATGTCGCGCAGGAGCCTGTCACGCCCATGAATCGTGCGTCGACGACCGCAATCCTCATGGCCGGACTCGGCGCCGTGCTCCTTTCCGCGAAGGCAATCGTGGTGAAGCTCAGCTATCGGTACGGCGCCGACGCGCAGACCGTGCTCGCGTTGCGCATGCTGTTTGCGTTGCCGTTTTTCTGGGTCGCGATGGCCTGGCACGCGCTGGCCCGCCGCCCGGCGCCGCTGCCGTGGCGCGACGTTCAAACGATCGTGCTCCTGGGGTTCGTCGGCTACTACGTCGCGAGCTACCTCGATTTCCGCGGCTTGCGCTACATCTCGGCCGGGCTCGAGCGGATCATCCTGTATCTCAACCCGACCATCGTGCTTGTGCTTTCGGCGCTGCTGTTCGGCCGCGCCGTGCATCCGCGACAGTGGTTCGCGATGATGGTCGCCTACGCCGGCGTGGCCCTGGTGTTCGTACACGACGTGCAGCTCACGGGGGATCGCGTTCTGCTCGGCGGCTGCCTCGTGTTCCTCGGTGCGCTGGCCTACGCGATTTACCTCATCTACGCCGGCGAGATCGTCGCCCGGGTCGGCAGCATCCGCCTCGTGGCGATCGCAAGCGGCTCGGCGACAGTCTTCTGCGTCGCGCAGTCGCTCATCTGGAATCCGCAGGGTCTGGTCACGCAGCCGGCCGAGGTTTACTGGCTCAGCCTCGTGAATGCCGCCTTGTGCACGTTCGTGCCCATGCTGCTGATCATGACGGCGGTGAACCGCATCGGCCCGGGCCTGACCGCGCAGGCGGGCGCCGCAGGTCCCGTGGCCACGGTGCTGCTGGGCTGGCTGCTGCTCGGCGAGGGCGTCGGTGCGTTGCAGTTCGTCGGAATCGCCATGGTGCTCGCCAGCATGGGGATACTCCTCACGGCGGCGCCCAAGGTGCGCGACGACCTCGGGTGAACCCGTGGGCTAGCGGCCGGGGGGCCAGTCGCCGAACAGGAACTCGAGCGCGCCCGGCAGTCGCGCGGCCCAGGCCGTCTCGGTGTGCTCGGCTCCCGGTTCGAAGACGAAGCGGAAGTTGGAGGCGTCGTAGCCGGCCGCGTGGAAGTTCGATTCCACGCGGCGGATCAGGCCGACAAATTTCTCGGTGAAGACCGGGTCACTGGCCTCCCGGCCCCCGAACGCGACAAAGATTCTCACAGGCAGCGCGACGAGCGGGTCGGTGTCGCGCACGAGTTGCCCCATGCCAATCGTCAGCGTGGGGCTCTCGATCAGGCCGAAGCCGAAGCGCGCCGGCTGCGCCATCAGGGCATAAAGGGTTGCGACGCCGCCGTAGGACGACCCGCCGATTCCCGTGTTCGCGTGGCCCTGCAGGGTCCGGTACCGGCCGTCGACCAGGGGCATCACCTCGGTCGTGAGGAATGTCGGGAAGCGCCTGCCCTCCGGATCCGGTCCGTCGGGGTCCTGCAGGAAATCCTTGTATGGCAGGAACTCGCGGGCACGGTCCTTGCCGGCGTGGTCGACGCCGACGACGATCATCGGCGGGATCTTCTTCCCGGCCACGAGACGATGGACGGTCTCGTCGAGGCCCCACTCGTGGTGACTCACCTCGCTCAGGCAGGCGTCGAAGAGGTTCTGGCCGTCGAGCATGTAGAGCACTGGATAGCGCCGCGTGGCGTTGGCCGGGGCGTCGTAGTCCTGCGGCAGGAGCACGCGGATGGTCCGGCGGTTGCCGAAGATGCGGCTTTCGAGTTCGTGCAAACGCAGATCGCCGCTCACGGTGGACTTGCAGGGGGGCGTCGTGTCTGCGGCCATGCTGGCCGATGCCAGGAGCCATCCGGCGACGAGCAGGCTGAACGGGCGCGTGATGTTCATGCGTGAGGACCTCCGGACCGGAATGTTACCGGGCGGCGCTGGCCGTGTACGATGCGTCGTGGGGACGCGTGGGGAGCGCAAGCATGCAGAAGACGGTATTCATCACCGGCTGCTCGAGCGGTATCGGTGCAGCCATGGCCCGCGACTTCGCGCGTCGCGGTCACCGCGTCTACGCCACGGCCCGCCGCCGCGATTCGCTCGCAGCGCTCGAGGCCGAGGGCATCCGGGGGCTCACGCTCGACGTCGATGACGACGCCTCGATCGCTGCGGCGCTCGAAGTCGTGCGTCAGGAGGCCGGAGCGCTCGACGTGCTGGTCAACAACGCGGGATTTGCTCAGGTCGGTGCAGTGATCGACCTCACCCGCGACAACCTGCGTCGCCAGTACGAGACCAACGTAATCGCACCCGCCATCGTCACGGGCCGGGCCATGCCGCTGCTGCGCGCGGCGGTGGCGCAGAGCAGCCGGGCCGTGGTGGCGAACGTTGGCAGCATCGTCGGACTCTTCACGACACCGTTCGCCGCCGCCTATTGCTCGAGCAAGGCGGCCGTCCACTCGATCACGGACGCGCTGCGTATGGAACTCGCGCCGTTCGGCATCCGTGTGGTGTCCATCCAGCCCGGTGGCGTGCGTTCGAGTTTCGGCAAGCATGCCGAGGCCACCGTCCGGTTGCCGGACCGTTCGCTGTACCAGCCTGTGGAGCAGGGCATCCGGGCCCGCGCACAGGCCAGTCAACTGGGTGCCATGCCGGCGGAGGAATTCGTCGTGCCGGTCGTCGAGACCCTGCTGAAGGATGCGCCGCCTCGGGTGATCCGTGGCGGCACCAACAGCGTGCGGCTGCCGCTCCTGAAACGCTGGCTGCCGGCGTCGGTCTTCGACGCCAAGCTGACGAAACTCTTCGGGCTCGACGCGCTCGGCTGAGCGGCGGTCGGACCTGACTCTGGATCGGGATGGGGAAATGACCTCGGGCGGCGCAACGTGGCGCAGGTGGCTGCGGGCGGTTCCGGGCCCGCTGGTGTTCTTCCTGCTGTTCCTGCTCGGCGGTGCGGCCCTGCTGCGCATGGACCCCTTCGGGCTCACGCGCCTCACCAAGATGTACTCGCAGGATCTGCTCGCGGCGGCGATGGCCGGTTGCTATCCGGGCGCGCCGGACGGACCCTGCGCGAAGGAAGGCCGCGCGGCGATCGCGGTCGTGCTCCTGCGGGACGCCGACCTGCGGGCTTTCGTGGAGCCCTGGCCGCCGAGCTACGGCTTCCACGCTCGCGTGCTGAAGGCGATCCGCGCCAACCGGCCGAAGGTCGTGATGATGGATATCGTTTTCGAAGACGTGCGCGACGACCCTTCGATCGAGGCGCTCGCCGCCGAGCTGGACCGTTATCGGGCCGCGGGCATCCCGGTCTATGCCGCGACTTTCGGCATCGACCGACCGCTCCGTCCGGAGGTGGCGGCACGCGTCCACCCGGTGCTCGTGCCGAAGAGCATCGACCCCCTCGACCGGGTGACGCGCTTCTACCAGCTCGCCACCGATCCGCCGCAGTCGCGGGCGACCGCCGTGCCGACCGTGTTCAGGGACGTGTGCGGTGGCTGTCCTGGACCCGAAGGCTGCGGGGGCGGTCCGATCCGAGTCTTCTGGTCGGACCTTCCGGTGCAGAGCTGGAACGAGCAATGGCTCGACTGCCGGCGGCGGCCGTCCTTCCTCGAGTGGGTCGTTCAGGACCGCGGCACCGAGTTCCGCGAGAATTGTCCAGCAACTCCCACTGTTCCGGTCAGGCAGTTGCTCGAGCCCACCGAGGAAGCCGACATCGCCATCGAGGGGATGGTCCAGGGTGGTGTCGTGTTTTACGGCGCGCTCTATCACGGTGCAGCGGACGCAATGAACACGCCGCTGCACAACGACCTGCCGGCGGTTTACCTGCACGCGGCTGCCCTGGACAACCTGGTCACCCTCGGACCGGATGCCGTGCGACACCGTGAGCGCCTCGTGCCGCTGCTCGGCGTCTCTCTCCCGGATTTCCTGATGCTCGTGCTGGTCGGCGCGTTCCTCGCGTGGCGTCGCGGCAGCACGCGCCTGCGCATCGCGTGGACGCGCCTGATGAGCAGGGTGCGCTCGCGGGTCGTACGCATCGGGCTCATCGTGTTCGGCAGCCAGATCGGGCTTCTCGTGCTGCTCTGCGGCATCACGGCGTGGATGGCCTGCCGCGTCGGCGTGTCGGAGTGGCTGCTCGGGGTCAATTTCCTGTTCGCCATCACGTGGACCGAGGTGCTCGACGTCACCGGCAAGCTCGTCGAGGCGGCCGACGAGTTCGAATCGAAGGCCTGATGGAGTAGATTGTCGCCGTTGGGGGAGGGGAGGCACCGAGCCATGGCACATGCGCACATTCGCGTCCGGTCCCCGTTCAAGGGACTCGCCGTCACGCTGACGTCCCTGGCGCTGGCGTTGCCAGTCGCCCGGGCCTGGGCGGAAGACACGGCGCCGGCGACGGTCAAGATCAAGAAATGGAAGGTCGATCCCGTCGAACTGCTCGACCAGCCCGACGGCAAGGTGGTTGCGAGCAAGCCGGCGTCCGAGCTGCCGCTCGAGGCCGTGCGCACGGGCCAGGGCTGGCTCAAGGTCAACGTGGGCGGCCAGGACTATTTTGTCGAGGCGAGCCAGGCACGAACCGATCTGAAGCTCGGCGGCAAGCCGAAGTGCGAGCAGCTCGAAGGCGCGACAGGGTACGCCGCCTCGCGCGGCATCGGCGAAGACGGGTGCACCAAGTGAGACGGGTCGCGACGGCCTGCGCGATTGCAGCGCTGGCCGTGGCAGGCAGCGGCAGCGTTCTCGCGGCAGACGGCAAGGAGATCGACTCGGTCGCACCGGGGGATTTCTCGTTCGGCGCGATGGCCGTTGGACAGCCGAAGGACCTCGACCACGCTCGCGCGGAGGGCCTCGGCCTCGTGCCGCCCCTGCCGCTCGACGCGTACCTGAACGGTGTGCTCGCCGAGCTTCTCGGCCAGTCCCCCGTGCGGCAGGTGCCCGCGAAAGTGTACCTGCGGGCCAGCGGGGACTGGTCGGCGCGCAGCACGGCGGACGCCAACATTTTCGTGTCGCTCGGCATCCTGCTGCGGCTGGACACGGAGGACGAGGTCGCCGCGCTGCTCGCGCACGAGGCTGCGCACGTGGTCCTCGGTCACCCGAATTCCGATTCCGTGCAGGCGGCACAGCGGCGCCTCGCCCAGCTGAGCGCGCTCGCCGTGGATGCGCAGCGCTCGATCGCCCAGGCGCGCGGCACGAGCGCAGACGCGTCGGCGGCGGACCGGGCGCGGCTCGAAGAGCAGTCGCGCGCGCTGCTGCTCAGCACGTCCGTGCTCTCGCCGAGCTGGACGCGCGGCCAGGAGCGCGCGGCCGACCGGCTCGGGGTGGATCTCATGGTGCGCGCGGGCTATTCGCCGCAGGGCATGGTCGGACTGCTCGAGAAGCAACAGGGCTTTGAGACCGAGCGGGCCGCGAACCCGCAGGCGTCGACGCTCGACAAGCAGTTGCTCGGATTCGATACGGTGGAGAAAGGTCAGGAAAAGATCGGGCAACAGCAGAGGACGATCGGTGGCACGACCGGTGAGCTGCTCGGTGCACTGGCCGGCGCCGCACTCAAGGGCGCGAAGAAGCTTGCCGACCAGCAGCTCGGGGACGCCGGCCGGTCGCACCCCAGGACCTCGGAGCGCATCGGCGACGTCCGGCAATACATCGCAGCCCAGTACGCGGGCCTCGCGGCACCGGAGCCCACGGCCGAGCGTTGGGACGAGGCGAAGGAAGCCGACGGAACAGTCGACGTGCTCGAGAACTACGTCGCGGCGATCGAGGCGAAGGGAAGGCTTTCCGACGGCGACCTGGCCGCGGCGCGCACGCTCGCCAAGGCGGGCGTGGCCGACCCGACGAAGGCGCACGCCTATCCGAACTACGTCGACGCTTCGGTGCAGATCGCATCGAACGCTCCGGACCAGGCGCGCGCGGATTACGACGCGGCGCTCGGCGGCCCGGAGCCGGCCGGCGCGATCTACACGAGCCTGAGCGCGCTGGCCCTGGCCAGCGGCCGTGGCAATGAGGCGGTCGAGATCATGGAGACCGGCTACCGCAGGTTGCAGGAACCGCCGGCGCTCGCCTTGCCGCTGATACGCACTTATCTCCAGGCCGGCCGCCAGCGCGACGCGGATCGGCTTGCCGCGCAGTGTGGGATGCAGTGGCCGACGTTGCAGCAGCTCTGCAGCGCGGAAGCGAAAGGCACGAACGCCCGTTGAGGCTGCGCTGGCCCCGGCTCTCCCGGGCCGTGATCAGCCCCGGCCGACGACCAGCGCGGTCGAGATGAGTTCGTCGAGCAGCGCCATGGTCGCGTGCCCGGAGCCGGCGAAGGGGTTCAACTCGGCGCGTTCGCCATACTTCAGCAGCAGCGACGGGTTGACCTTCGCGAGGTTGACCTGGCCCATGGTCCAGTTGCCGAACCGCCGTTCGCGGATTTCCTCGAAGCTCAGGATGCGCACCTGCTGGTGACGCGAGTCGCGCGCGATCGTGTTGTAGAGCTCGCAGACCTCGTCGCGGCCGCCCTCCAGCACCTGGATGAACAGTTCTTCGCTGAAGCACAGCACACCAGTGATTCCGGCCTTCGGATTGTGCTGCCGTGACTGGTCGAGGATGGACTCGTGCACGGTCGGGTCGGCGGGGGTAGTGGCGCGGCTGGCGTAGAGCAGTCGTACGAGCATGGCGGCCTCAGGCGGTCAGGTCGATGAGTGAGAGGAACTCGCGGCGCAGCGCCGGGTTCTTGAGGAACGATCCGCGCATCACGCTGTTGACCATCTTGGTCTTGTCGTCCTTGACGCCGCGCCAGTGCATGCAGAAGTGGTCGGCTTCCATCACCACGGCGAGGCCGTCCGGACTCATCCTGTTCATCAGCAGGTCGGCGAGCTGTGTGATGGCCTCTTCCTGGATCTGCGGGCGGCCCATGATCCACTCGGCGAGTCGCGAGTACTTCGACAGTCCGATCAGGTTCGAATGCTCGTTCGGCATCACGCCGATCCAGAGCCTGCCGAGGATCGGGCAGAAGTGGTGGCTGCAGGCACTGCGCACCGTGATGGGCCCCACGATCATGAGCTCGTTCAGGTGCTCGGCGTTCGGGAATTCGGTCACCGGCGGCACCGGAACGTAGCGTCCGCGGAACACCTCGGTCAGGTACATCTTGGCGACCCGGCGCGCCGTGTCCTGGGTGTTGTGGTCGCTCTCCGTGTCGATGACGAGACTCTGCAGCACACTGCGCATCTTCGCCTCGACCTCGTCGAGCAGCGCCTCGAGGTCGCCGGGCTCGAGGAAGGCGGCGATGTTGTCGTTCGCGTGGAAGCGCTGGCGGGCTGCGGCGATGCGGGCCCGGATGCGTTCGGAGACCGGCGGGCCAGTCTCGGCGGGCGGCTTGCTCGCAGGATCGCTCATGGACTCATTCCTTGCCGGCGGGCGCGGATCGCGCGTGCGCGTGATGGGGATATTGTCCCCCGCATCGGGCCGGCAGGCCACCCCCGCGTCGGCGGAGCGCTGCCCGCGGTCGCTCATTGTCTTAGACTGGTCCGTCGAATCCGGGAGGACCCCGCATGTCTGCCGACGTCGACGAGTTCGAGCTTTACGACCTCAGGGTCGAAGTGGTAGCCCCGCCGGGCGCGCGGCTCTGGTGCGGCGCGCGTCCCGGTGACCATTTCACCCTGGAGGGTGAAGTGCTGCGCCTGCCGCCGGGCCAGGGCTTCTCCATCTACTCCCTCGCGGCGGTCCTGCCGTTGCTGCCGGCCAAGCAGCGCGTGACCGATGCTTCCGACTGGATGAGCACCGACGCCGAGGTCGCGTGTCCGGACCCCAACTGTCCTTCGCGCCTGCGCATCACCCGCACCGGCAAGCGACGCTTCAGGCACGCCGACACGACGGCCGTGCCCCTCGGGCAAGTGGCGCGATCCGGGGGCGAGGGCGCGTGATTCCCCAGGTCGACCTCGCGCCGGGCTACCGCATCTCGCGGCTCATCAAGGGCGGCTGGCACCTCGCTGGCGGCCACGGGCCCGTGGAAGCCGATGTCGCCGTGCGCGACATGGCGGCGTTCGTCGAGGCGGGGTTCACGGTCTTCGATTGCGCCGACATCTACACGGGCGTGGAGGAGCTGATCGGTCGCTTCCGCCGCGAACATCCGGCCCTGGCGCGAGCCCTGCGCGTACACACGAAATTCGTTCCCGACCTCGACCGGCTCGCGGACACCGACGCCACCGCCGTGGAGGCGATCATCGACCGCTCGCTCGCCCGCCTCGGGCAGGAGCGACTCGACCTCGTGCAGTTCCACTGGTGGGACTACTCGATCCCGCGTTACGTCGAGGTCGCGCTCGAGCTCGAGCGGCTGCGGCGCAAGGGCAAGATCGAGCGCATCGGACTCACGAACTTCGGCGCGACGCAGTTGCGCGAAATCCTCGCCGCCGGCGTGCCCGTGCTCGCCCACCAGGTGCGGTGCTCGGTGCTCGACGATCGTCCACGGCACGGCATGACGGACCTCTGCCGCGAGCACGGCATCGCGCTCCTGTGCTACGGCACCGTCGCCGGCGGGTTCCTGAGCGAACGCTGGATCGGGCGGGACGACCCGCACGGTCCGTTCGAGAATCGCTCGCTCACCAAGTACCGGCTGATCATCGAGGAGTTCGGGAGCTGGGCCCTGTTCCAGGAACTGCTCCAGGCGCTCGCCGCGGTGAGCCGGCGTCACGAGACCGACATTGCGAGCGTCGCGACCCGCCTCGTCCTCGACCAGCGCGCCGTGGCCGCGGCCATCGTCGGCGCGACGAACACGGTCCACCTCGACCGGCACCGGCGCATCGGCGAGATCGCACTCGACGATCGCGACCGGGCCGAGGTCGAGGCCGTGCTCGGGCGCCGCCACGGTCCCGCGGGCGAGGTCTACGCGCTCGAACGCGACCGCGACGGCCGGCACGGCCGCATCATGAAGTACAGGCTGAATCGATGAACATCGCCCGAATCGCTTTTCGCGTCCGCCTCTGCCGCAATCTGCTGCTCGGCGCAGCCCTGTCATTCGCGGCGGCCGTCGTTTACGGAGCTGGACTCGAGAGCGAGGCCTCGGCAGATACGCGCCTGCTCGAATACCTCGAGGGCGCCTACCTGCGACTGCTGGCGGCGAACCCCTCGCTTGCGACGGACCAGGGATTGCGCGAAGGAACCGATCGCTGGGAGTCGATCGGCGAGAGCGGCGCGCGGGCCGAGGCCGCAGCGGCGACCGAGGAGCTGACCCGGGTACGGCGGGAATTCGCGACGGCGCCGCTCGGACCGAAGGCGCGACTCCAGTACCGCGTGTTCGAAGGCTCGCAGGAACTGCTGCTCGAGCGTTACCGGTGGCGGAATCACATCTTCCCGCTCAACCAGATCGTCGGCCCGCCGATCGATATCCCCCAGGTGCTCGCAACCCAGAGGGTCGAGAGCGTCGAGGACGCAGAGGCCTGGTTGCGCCGGGTGTCGGCCACGCCTGCGTACCTGGGCGGTCTCGTCGAACGGCTCGAACTCCAGGCGCAGGGCGGCGTGTTCCTGCCGCGATCGGTGTATCCGATCCTGATCGGTCAGGCGCGGGGCATTCGCGACGGCATCCCGACCCGGGACGAGCCGGGCGCCGCCTGGCAAAGCGCGATGCTCGACGACTTCCGCGGGGAGGTCGCCGCGCGCCCGGTGACTGCGGCAGGCCAGGAAGCGCTGGTCGCGCGCGCGAAGTCGGCACTCGTGCGCGACCTGCGGCCGGCCTATGACCGCGTCATCGCCACGCTCGAGGCGCACGCAGCGCGCACGCCGATCGCGGGCGGTGTCTGGCAGCTGCCAGAGGGCGACGCGTTCTATGCGTTCCTCGTCCGCCAGTACACGACGACGGACATGACCCCCGCGCAGGTGCACGAGATGGGGCTCCGCGAAGTCGAACGCACCCATCGTGAGATGGCGGCGATCACGCGGCAGGTGGGGTTCGAGGGCGATCTGCGCGCGTTCATGCAGAAGATGAAGGCAGATCAGCGCTTCTACCTGTCAAATGACGAGGCGGGGCGTGCGGCCTACCTCGCCCGGGCCCGTGGCATCGTCGAGGCGATGCGCGCGCGCCTGCCCCATGCATTCCTCGCGCCGCCTGCACTGCCGCTCTTGATCGAGCCCACGCCGGCCTACCGGGCGGCGGGCGCGCCATCGGGCTTCTACACGTCCGGCACGGCCGACGGCAGCCGGCCCGGGCTCGTGTCGCTCAACCTGAGCCGCCTCGACGAAAGCCCGCTCTACGATCTCGAGAGCCTGCTCTACCACGAGGCGATCCCGGGGCATCACCTGCAGATCTCGAGCATCCTGGTCGATCCGACGATCCCGCGGCTGCGCAAGGTCGAGCGCTACTGGGAGAACTCGGCCTTCGTCGAGGGCTGGGCGCTCTACGCCGAGCGGCTCGGCAAGGAGATGGGATTCTTCCGGGATCCCTACTCGGATTTCGGCCGGCTCGCCGCGGAACTCTGGCGGGCGACGCGCCTCGTCGTCGACTCCGGGCTGCACTACAAGCGCTGGACGCGTGAGCAGGCGATCGCCTACCTCGACGAGAACACGCCGAGCCCGCGCGCCACGAACGAGGGCGCGGTCGACCGCTACCTCGCCGTGCCCGGGCAGGCCACCTCGTTCATGGTCGGGATGCAGCACATCCTCGCGGAGCGCGAGCGGGCGCGCGTGGCGCTCGGTGCACGATTCGACGTGCGCGAATTCCACGCGACGGTGCTGGAGAACGGTTACGTGCCGTTGTGGGCGGTGTCGGACACTGTCGGCCGCTGGATTGCCGACGAGAAGGCGCTCACCGCGACGACGACGAGTGCGTTGACGCCCATCGCGACGAGCCCCTTGTCCCAGGTCGGCAGCGCGGCGGCCGCAAGCGATTGGCCCGCCGGCAGAAGCAGAACGCAGTAGCCGGCGACGAGGCCGGCGAGGACCCCGACGGCGCGGGTTCGCCGCCAGAGAAATCCCAGGAACACGCCCGGCGCGAGCATGCCGATCGCCGCGTACGCGGACAGTCCGATGGCGACGAGCGACGCGTTCGACGTGAGCGTGAGCCAGACCGCGACGGCGGCGAAAGCCACCATCGCGGCGCGGGCGATCCAGACCTGCGCCGAGTCTGAGAGGTCGGGCTTGAGCGGCAAAGCGACGTTGCGGCCGAAGATCGAAGCCGCCGTGAGCAGCAGCAGCGAGCCCGGTACGAGCGCGAGCAGGCAGACGGTCCCGGCCAGCAGACCCACGGCCCAGGGCGGGTATTGATCGACGACGAACTGCAGCAGCACGGCGTTCGGGTTGCCGCCCTCGGGCTGCGTCCCTGCGATGAGGGCGCCGAAGCCGAGCAGCAGGATGAAGAAATAGCTGAGCGAGTAGAGCGGCTGCCAGATCGCGTTGCGGCGGATCGTGCGCGCGTCGCGCGCCGCAAAGCACAGTTGAAACATGTGCGGAAAGATCCAGGTGCCGAGCGCGACGTTGAGGGCCGCGGTGACCAGCCAGGTGTTGTCGAGTCCGGCGTCGGGCTGCAGTCCTGGAAAGCGCCCGATGCCCGGGTGCAGGTCCTGCACGCGGCGGTAGACGTCGAGCATCGAGGAAGCCCCGACCTTCTCCGCGACGGTGATGCTCAGCAGGACGACGAGCGCGATCATCAGGACATCCTTGACGCCGGCGGCGAACGCCGCCGAGCGCAATCCCGCCAGGTACACGAATGCGAGCATCACCGCCGCGGCGAGGACGGCCGCCTGCGCCGGTCCGAGCGCGGCGCCGAGCGTGACGCGAAACACGAGCGTGAGTGCCGTGAGCTGGATCTGCACGTACACGACGAGCGCGGCGATCCCGGCGAGGCCGACGATCACGCCTAGCCACGGCGCGTCGTAGCGGCGGCTGAAGTAGTCCGCCTGCGTGACGAGTCCGTGACGCTTGCCGGCGTGCCAGATCCGCGGCACCAGCCAGTAGCCGAGGGCGCAGGCGAGCGACACGGAGGTGAAGGCGAGGTAGGCGGGCGCTCCGTAGGCCCAGGCGTAGCCCGAGATGCCGAGCACGGCGAAGGTGGTGTAGATCTCGCCCGCATTGACGAACCAGAAGATCCAGGCGCCAAAACGTCGCCCACCGACGGACCATTCCTCCATCGAGTGCGCGTTGAGCGCGGCGCGACGTCGCGCGTAGCCGAGCGATGCCGCCACCGTGCCGAGCACGATCGCCAGGCAGATCAGGAGCGGCAGCGAGGCGCTCAAGGCTCGTCGTCCCGCAGTCCACGACGCCGGTCGATCGCGTAGACGACGCCGATGACCACGCTCGTGAGCACGATGCCGGCCATCTGCCACGCCATCGGAAAGGGCAGGCCGAAGGGGCGCGTCGCCACCTCGTTCACGAGTGGCGCGAGGCCCGCCTGCCACGCGAACGGCACGAGCAGCAGCCAGCGGTGGCCCGTCTGACGGTTCAAGCGCGCGCTCAGCGTTGCAGCGTGCGCGCGAGGTCGTTCATTTCGGCGTCGTCACGTACGACCTCGCCGCCCTTCATCACCCATGTGATCGTGCGCAGCGCACGCACGTCCCGGGTCGGGTCGCGGTCGACGGCGATCAGGTCGGCGTACTTGCCGGGCGTCACGGAGCCTAGATCCGCTTCGGCGCCGAGCATGCGGGCCGCCTCGAGCGTCGCCGTGCGCAGTGCCTGCAGGTCGGTCATCCCCGCCTCGCGGTAGAGTTCGATCTCGCGGACCGAGGCGACGGTCCCCTCGTTCGGCTCGTACGGAAACTGGTCGCTGCCCA
>Ga0114939_10001289_pt1 | contig 19905 bp, 23 predicted proteins | sample AshMeaCrysSpring_FD_87196 | JGI IMG/M metagenome (GOLD analysis project Ga0114939, IMG submission 87196) | Groundwater microbial communities from Big Spring, Nevada to study Microbial Dark Matter (Phase II) - Ash Meadows Crystal Spring | ecosystem: Environmental > Aquatic > Deep subsurface >...
GCACGGCCGGCGTATCCTGGACGCCGGCTGCGGCACCGGCGCACTGGCCATCGAGGCGGCGCGGCGCGGCGCCGAGGTGGTGGCCATCGACCTGTCGCCGACGTTGGTCGGGCTGGCGCGCGAGCGGCTGCCCGAGGCGCTGGGCCCGGGCTCGGTGCGCTTCTGCAGCGGCGACATGCTCGATCCGGCGCTGGGCAGCTTCGACCACGTGGTGGCGATGGACTCGCTCATCCACTACCGCGCGCACGACGTGGTGGCCGCGCTGTCGCGGCTGGCCGAGCGCACGCGGCACTCGATCGTCTTCACCGCCGCGCCGCGCACGCCGGCGACGATGGCCATGCTCACCGTGGGCAAGCTGTTCCCGCGCGGCGACCGCTCGCCGGCCATCGAGCCGATCGCGCCCGCCGAGCTGCGCCGCCTGATGGCCGCCGAGGCCTCGCTGGCGGCGTGGCGCAGCGGACGCTACCAGAACATCGCGGCCGGCTTCTACAAGTCGCAGGCGCTGGAGTGGATCAAGGCGTGAAGCTCGACTTCCTCAGCGCCTCCCGTGCCGCGGAATCGCGGCGCCGGGCCGCCGCATCCGGACCGCGCAGGCCCGGCTGGGTCGCGCGCCTGTTCGAGCGCATGCCTGCCGAGCAGCGCGACGAGTTCGCGCGCTGGCTGCCGCGCGTGCTGCCCTTCGCCGACGCGGCCAGCGCTGACCTGCCGCTGCCGCGGTTGCTGCGCCTGTCGCTGTTCCAGGTGTCGGTGGGCCTGGCGGCGGCGCTGATGGTGGGCACGTTGAACCGGGTGATGATCGTCGAGCTGCACATGGCCGCCTGGCTGGTGTCGCTGATGGTGGCGCTGCCGCTGCTGGCCGCGCCGTTCCGCGCCTTCGTCGGCCACCGCTCGGACACCCACGCCTCGGTCATCGGCTGGCGGCGCGTGCCCTACATCTGGATCGGCACGCTGCTGCAGTTCGGCGGGCTGGCGATCATGCCTTTCGCGCTGCTGGTGCTCACCGGCGAGGGCCAGCTGGGCCTGGCCTGGGTGGGCCACCTCTGTGCCGGCCTGGCCTTCCTGCTGGTCGGCGCCGGGCTGCAGACCACGCAGACCACCGGCCTGGCGCTGGCCACCGACCTGGCCAGCGAGGAGTCCCGACCGCGGGTGGTGGCGCTGATGTACGTGATGCTGCTGCTCGGCATGGTCGGAGGCGGCACGCTGTGCAGCACGCTGCTGGCCGACTTCTCGGACAAGAAGCTGGTGCAGGTGGTGCAGGGCGCGGCGCTGCTGTCGGCGTTGCTGAACGTCGTCGCCGTCTGGAAGCAGGAGGCGCGCCAGCCCGGCCGCCGCCGCAGCAAGACGGTGCCGGCGCCGGCCTTCCGGCCGCTGTGGCGCAGCTTCATCGCGCAGAAGCACGCGCGCCGCTTCCTCTGGACGGTGGGGCTGGGCACGGCCGCCTTCAACATGCAGGACATCGTGCTCGAGCCCTATGGCGGCGAGATCCTCGGTCTGAGCGTCGGCGAGACCAGCGCCCTCACGGCGCTGCTGGCGGCCGGGTCGCTGCTCGCCTTTGCGCTGTCGGCGCGCCTGCTCGGCCGCGGCGCGGACCCGTTCCGCGTCGCCGCCGTCGGCGCGCTGCTCGGCCTGCCGGCCTTCGCCGCGGTGATCTTCGCCGCGCCAATGGACCTGCCCTCGATGTTCCGCGGCGGCGTGGCGCTGATCGGCTTCGGCGGCGGGCTGTTCGCCGTGGGCACGTTGTGCGCGGCGATGAGTCTGGAGCGCCCCGAGCACGTCGGCCTGGCGCTGGGCGCCTGGGGCGCGGTCCAGGCCACGGCCTCGGGACTGTCGGTGGCCGCCGGCGGCGCCGTCCGCGACGCGGTGTCGGGCCTGGCCTCGCAGGGCCTGCTCGGCGAAGCGCTGGCCGGTCCGGTCACCGGCTACAGCTTCGTGTACCACCTCGAGATGTACCTGCTGTTCGCGACGCTGGTGGCCGTCGGGCCGCTGGTGCGCGCCACTTCACGGCCGGGCCGCAGCGCAGCCCAGCCCCGTTTCGGCCTGGCGGAGTTTCCCGGCTAGGCACGTCGTTCGCAAGGAGATGCTCATGGAAACCGGTGCCTTCACCTCGTACTTCGATGTGGCCCAACTCGTGCTGTACATGTTCTGGATCTTCTTTGCCGGGCTGATCTATTACCTGGTGCGCGAGAACCACCGCGAGGGCTACCCGCTGGAGACCGCGGACGGCCGCGGCGTGATCACCGGCTGGCCGGTCCCCGAGTCGAAGACCTACAAGCTGGCCCACGGCGGCGAGTCCGTGGTGCCCAACCTGACGCCATCGCCGCAAGTGCTGCGGGCCGAGCCGGCCCACTCCTGGGTCGGCGCCCCGCTGGTGCCCACGGGCGACAACCCGATGCTCGACGGCGTCGGCCCCGGCGCCTGGGCCGACCGCGCCGACGTGCCCGACCTGGACTTCGAGGGCCAGGTCAAGATCGTGCCGCTGCGCCTGGCCGCCGAATTCGGCATATCGCCCAAGGACAGCGATCCGCGCGGTCTGCCGGTGCGCGGCGCCGACGGCGAGGTCGGAGGCACGGTGGTCGACCTGTGGGTGGACAAGGCCGAGAGCCTGTTCCGCTACCTCGAGGTGGAAACGCCGGGTGCCGGCCGTCGCGTGCTGCTGCCCGTGAACTTCGCGCGCATCAAGGCGGATCACGTCTACGTGCGCGCCGTGCTCGGCCAGCACTTCGCGTCGGTGCCGTCGACGCGCAGCGCGGACCAGGTGACGCAGCTCGAGGAGGAAAAGATCATGGCCTACTTCGGCGCCGGGCTGCTGTATGCCGAACCCTCGCGGATCGATCCGCTGATCTGAGGCGCCAGCACGGGGAATCGCCATGAAAGCCGCCCACCGACACGGCGCCAGCGGGCACGAACACGAGTTCGAGCCGCAGCGCGGGTTGCCCGAGACCCTGCCCAAGGACGAGACGCTGCTCTGGCAGGGCAGCCCGGGCTGGCGCATGCTGGCTCGACGCGCGTTCCACCTGCGCAAGCTGGCGCTGTACTTCGCCGCGATGGTGCTGCTGCGCGCAGCCTTCATCTACCACGACACCGGGTCGCTGGCGGCGGCGCTGCGCGCCACGCCCGCTCCGATGGCGCTGGCCGCCGTCGCGCTCGGCCTGGTCCTGCTGCTGGCCTGGCTGTCGGCGCGCTCCACCGTGTACACCATCACCGACAAGCGCGTGGTCATGCGCATCGGCATCGTGCTGACGCTGACCTTCAACATCCCCTTCAAGCGCATCGCGTCCGCCGGACTGCACCTGGAGTCCGACGGCAGCGGCGACCTGCCGCTGATGCTGCTGCCGCCGGACCGCATCGCCTATCTGCACCTGTGGCCGCACGCCCGGCCTTGGCGCCTGGGTCGCCCCGAGCCGATGCTGCGCAGCGTGCCCGAGGCCGCGTCGGTGGCGCGGCTGCTGACGCAGGCCTGGTCCGAGGCCACCGGCCTGGCCGCCGAACCGCGTGCCGTGCCCGAGCCGTCGCGCGCCGGCACCGCGCCGCAGACCGGCAACGGACAGCCGGCGCTGGCCGGGCACTGAACACGAGACGGAAGCACTGCCTTGCAGAACGTGCAACCCCGTCCCCTGCCCCCTGACAGCATGCCGCGCGGGCCGCTGCTGGCCATCGGCGTGGTGCTGCTGGTGGTGCTGCTGAGCGTGGCCGCGGTGCGCCTGTCGGGCACCCCCATCCGCGCTCCCGATGCCGAGGCGGTGGCGACGCGCAGCCTGCGCTTCGAGGACCGGCCCGACGGCAGCGTGGCCGTGATCGACGCGCGCAGCGGGCAGCAGATCGAGTCCGTCCACGGCGAGGCCGGCTTCCTGCGCGGCGCGCTGCGCGCGATGGCGCGCGAGCGCCGCAAGCAGGGGCTGGGCGCCGAGCCGGCCTTCGAGCTGATCGCGCGCCGCGACGGCCGGCTGACGCTCAGCGACACCGCCACCGGCGAGCGCATCGATCTCGAATCCTTCGGCCCGACCAATGCCGGCGTGTTCGCGCGCCTGCTCGACATCCCAGGCGCTCCGGCGCGTTGACGACCCCACAGGAGACACCATGTCCGCAGCCCAGATGATCGCCACGCCCGAAGAGGCCGCGCGCAAGGCCAAGGAAAGCACGCTGCTGAGCCCGCGCTTCTACACCACCGACTTCAAGGCGATGGACGCGATCGACGTGTCCTCGATCCGCGCCGAGTGGGACGCGATGATGGCCGAGTACGAGGGCGACAACAACCACGACCACTTTCAGCGCAACGAGCAGTTCGCGCAGGAGGTGGCCGAGGTGTTCTCGCAGGTCTCACCCGAGCTGCGCAAGGAGTTCCTCGACTTCCTGATCACCTCGGTGACCTCGGAGTTCTCGGGCTGCATCCTCTACAACGAGATCCAGAAGAACATCGGCAACCCTGACATCAAGGCGTTGATGCGCTTCATGGCGCGCGACGAGTCGCGCCACGCCGGCTTCATCAACCAGAGCCTGAAGGACTTCGGCCTGGGGCTGGACCTGGGCGGGCTGAAGCGCACCAAGGCCTACACCTACTTCAAGCCCAAGTACATCTTCTACGCCACCTACCTCAGCGAGAAGATCGGCTACGCACGCTACATCACCATCTTCCGCCAGCTGGAGGCGCACCCCGAGAAGCGCTTCCACCCGATCTTCCGCTGGTTCGAGCGCTGGTGCAACGACGAATTCCGCCACGGCGAGAGCTTCGCGCTGATCATGCGCACGCAGCCCGGATTGCTGCGCGGCGCCAACCTGCTGTGGGTGCGCTTCTTCCTGCTGGCGGTATACGCCACGATGTACGTGCGCGACCACACGCGGCCGATGCTGCACGAGGCGATGGGCCTGGACAGCACCGAGTACGACTACAAGGTGTTCCGCATCACCAGCGAGATCAGCAAGCAGGTGTTCCCGATCTCGCTGGACATCGACCATCCGGCCTTCCGCTCCGGCATGGAGCGCCTGTTCCGCATCCAGTGCGGCATCGACCGCGCCAAGGCGCGCGGCGGCCTGGTCGGCAAGCTGCAGCAGGCCGGCTGGGCGGTGGCCGGCGCCGCCACCTTCGCGCGGCTGTACGTCCTGCCGGTGAAGCGGCACGCGCTGCCGCAGCAGGTGCGGGTGGCCCCGGCCTGGTAGCCCGGACGACGGAAGGCGGGACGAACCATGTCCGAACTGGGTCTGGCGGCGCTCTTCGCGGTCTTCATCTGGTGGTTCAGCACCGGCATCGTGCTGCTGCTCGACCGCCTGCCGCACGGCGCACTGCGCTGGAGCCACTGGCTGTCCTCGATGCTGGCGCTGGCCGCCTTCGTGGCGCTGAGGCACACCGCCGCGGAACTCAACGTCGCCAACGCCTACTGCGCCTTCACCTGCGCCTTGCTGGTGTGGGGCTGGCACGAGCTGAGCTTCCTCAGCGGCTGGATCACCGGGCCGCGCAAGACCGCGCTGCCGCCCGGCACGCGCGGCCGCACGCGCTTCGTGGAATCGGTGCGCGCGATCCTCTGGCACGAACTGGCGATCGTGGCGGTCGGCGTCACCATCGTCGTGGCCACGTGGGGGCAGCCGAACCAGGTGGGTACGCAGACCTTCCTGGTGCTGTGGGTGATGCGCACCAGCGCCAAGCTGAACCTCTTCCTCGGCGTGCGCAACCTCAGCGAGGAGTTCCTCCCGCCGCACCTGAGCTACCTGCAGAGCTTCTTCCGCCGCCGTGCGATGAACCCGCTGCTGCCGTTCTCGGTGCTCGCCGCCGGCATCGTGCTGGCGCGGCTGGTGTTGGCCGCCGCCGACCCGGCGGCGGCCCCGGCGGAGGTGGTCGGAACCGCGCTGGTGGGCACGATGCTGGGCCTGGCCATCGTCGAGCACCTGCTGCTCGTGCTGCCGATCCCCTCGACCGCTCTGTGGCGCTGGGCGCTGCGCACCCAGGCCCCCGCACAGCCCGTGCGCAACGTGACGGCTGCGGCGGTCGCAATGGAAAGCCATGACGATCTCCTTCGCGCCCGCTGAGGCCGTCCGCCCCGGCGCACCGATCGCCGCGGGCCCGCAGGGCGCCGACCGCGCCGCGTCCGCCGGGGCGCCGCGTGCCGTCGTCATCGGCAGCGGCTTCGGCGGCCTGGCCGCGGCGATCCGGCTGAGTTGCAAGGGCTACCGGGTGACGGTGCTGGAGAAGCTGGAGGGGCTCGGCGGCCGCGCGGCCGTGTGGCGACAGGACGGCTTCACCTTCGACGCAGGTCCGACGATCATCACCGCGCCCTTCATGCTCGAGGAGCTGTGGGCGCTGTGCGGCCGTCGCCTGGCCGACGACGTGACGCTGGTGCCGATGGCCCCGTTCTACCGCATCCGCTACGACGACGGCAGCCACCTCGACTACAGCGGCGACCCCGACGCGATGCGCGCGCAGATCGCCCGCATCAGCCCCGCCGACCTCGAGGGCTACGAGCGCTTCATGCAGGAGGCCGACCTCTGCTACCGCATCGGCTTCCAGGAGCTCGGCACCATCGCCTACGAGCGTGTCGGCGACCTGCTGCGCGCCGCCCCGAGCCTGGCGCGCATGCGCGGCTGGCGCAGCCTGTACAGCCTGGTGTCCTCGCACCTGCGCCACGACAAGCTGCGCATCGCGTTCAGCCTGCAGTCGCTGCTCATCGGCGGCAACCCCTTCCATGTCACCGGCGTGTACAGCCTGATCCATTCGCTGGAGCGCCAGTTCGGCGTGCATTGGGCCCGGGGCGGCACCGGCACGGTGGTGCAGGGCATGGCCGGGCTGCTGCGCGAACGCGGCGTGCCGCTGCGCTGCCAGGCCGAAGTGCGCCGCATCCTCGTCGAGGACGGCCGCGCGACGGGTGTCGAACTGGCCGACGGCGAACGCATCGCGGCCGAGGTCGTCGTCAGCAATGCCGACACCGCCTGGACCTACCGCCACCTCGTCCCGCGCGAGCACCGGCGCTACTGGAGCGACGAGCGCATCGCGGGCAAGAAATACTCGATGAGCCTGTTCGTCTGGTATTTCGGCACCGATCGCCAGTACCCCGAGGTGCCGCACCACACGATGGTGCTGGGCCCGCGCTACCAGGGGCTGCTGAAGGACATCTTCGAGCGTCACCACCTGAGCGACGACTTCAGCCTCTACCTGCACCGGCCCACCGCCACCGACCCCGGCATGGCGCCGCCCGGTCACGACGCCTTCTACGCCTTGTCGCCGGTGCCGCACCTGGACAGCGGCACCGACTGGGCCGCGCAGGCCGAGGCCTACCGGCGACGCATCCAGCAGCGCCTGCAGGACACGATGCTGCCGGGGCTCGCGGGGCATGTCGTCAGCTCGCGCGTGACGACGCCGCAGGACTTCCACGACCGCCTGCTGTCCTACAAGGGCGCGGCCTTCGGCATGGAGCCGCTGCTGCTGCAGAGCGCCTACTTCCGCCCGCACAACCGCAGCGAGGACGTGCGCGGGCTGTTCATGGTCGGTGCCGGCACGCATCCGGGTGCAGGCGTGCCCGGCGTGCTGATGTCGGCCAAAGCACTGGAATCGGTGGTGCCGCATGCACAGCAGTGGGTCTGAGGCCCGCCATCGCGGCCGCTGCATGCGCCTGCACGGCAGGCGGCAAGACACGCCCGGCGCATGCGCCGGGCTCTCCATAGAACCACGGATGGGCTGCGGCGCCCCGCGCCAAGGGAGACCGAGATGAACATGCCGCTGCCGGACTACGACCAGCAGGCCTGCCGCAGGCTGATGCGCGGCGGTTCCAAGAGCTTCTTCGCCGCCTCGCTGCTGCTGCCGGCCCGGGTGTGCGCGCCGGCGAGCGCGCTCTACGCCTTCTGCCGGCTCGCCGACGATGCCGTGGACCTGGGCAGCGACCCCTTCGCCGCGATGCAAGACCTGCAGCGCCGCCTCGATGCGGTGTACGCCGGCCGTCCGGGCGGGCACGACGTGGACCTGGCGCTGGCGCATGTGGTGCACCGCTTCGCGGTCCCCAGGCTGCTGCTCGACGCGCTGCTGGAGGGCTTCCTGTGGGACGCCCAGGGCCGCCGCTACGAGACCATCGAGGAGGTGCAGGACTATGCCGCACGCGTCGCCGGCACGGTGGGCGCGATGATGTCGCTGGTCATGGGCGCGAACTCGGCGCGCACGCTGGCGCGGGCCTGTGAGCTCGGCGTGGCCATGCAGCTGACCAACATCGCCCGCGATGTCGGCGAGGACGCACGCAACGGCCGCCTCTATCTGCCGCGCCGGTGGCTGCGCGAGGCCGGCATCGACCCCGACGCCTGGCTGCGCGCGCCGCGCTTCGATGCCGCGGTCGCGGCAGTCGTCGAACGCGTGCTGAAGCTGGCCGAGTCCCTGTATGCGCGCGCCGAGCACGGCGTGGCCGAACTGCCGCGCGACTGCCGCAGCGCCATCATGGCGGCGCGCCTGGTGTACGCCGAGATCGGCGAACAGCTGGCCCGCGAGGGGCTGGATTCGGTGACGCGCCGGGCGGTGGTGTCGAAGCGGCGCAAGCTGGCGCTGATCGCGCGCGCCACCGGCGCCGCCCTGCGCCCGCCGCCGCCGCTGATCGGGGTGCCGGCGCTGCCGGCGGTGCAGTTCCTCGTCGAGGCGGCCACCGCGCCGGCACCGCTCGCCGCCCCGGTGCAGCTGCCGCCCGCGGTGGCGTCGGCCACGTCGCCTTCGCCTTCGCCGCGGAGCTTCGACGATCGCGTGGCCTGGATCATCGACCTGTTCGAGCGCCAGGTCGCGCACAGCCGCGCCTACCGCTGAGAGCGCACATGGCCTGCGGCGGCGATGGACACGCACCTGCCGATCATCCTGATCGAGGTGGTGCTGATCTTCGGCGGCGTGCTGCTGTTCGGCTGGTGGCAGCTGCGCTCGATCCGGCGCGACCAGGAGGCCGCCGCGCGACGGCGCGCGCAGGCTGAACGCGTCCAGCCCGAGAAGGACACCGATGCAAGCGGCTGATCGCCCTTCCCCGTCCCGCGCGATCGCAGGTCGGGTGCTGCAGTGGGCGGTCCACCTGGCCGCCGCCGCCGTCGGCATGTACTACAGCTACGACTTCGGCAGCACCATCGGCGGACCGGTCTTCGGCGTGGTGCTGGCGCTGAACGGCGCGCTGTTCTGTTCGATCGTCGCCGGGGCGCTGATCGAGCAGGTCGCCCGCCTGCGAAGCGCCACAGGGTCGCGCAGGCACCGCCACTCGCCAGGCTGAAGCTTGGCGTCAGGGCGGGCACGTCACCCGGAAACCCGGGCGGCAGGGCATCACTTGTCTTCTTCGTTGCGCTTGTTGGCAGCCGAGAACTGCCGGGCAAGCCAGAAGGCGAAGACGATGCCCCAGACGATGAACAGGATGTGATAGACCTTCACGAAATGCTCCAGTGCGGTGGGTGGGACCTTCTCGGGCGTGGCGCGTCGAAGCGGGTGCTGCAGCGGTCGTGGACGCGGACTCTCAGGGACGGTCGGTGCTGACCGGCGGCAGCGGAGCGGCCAGCGTCAGCCGCCGCCTGTCGCCGACCAGGCCGCTCATCACGTAGACGGTCACGCCCAGCATCACGATCTCCAGCAGGTACACGAAAGCATAGCCGGTTGCCGCGCCGGACAAGGCGTCGCCGAAGCGGCCCTGCGCCGCCAGCGCCGCGACGATGTCGCGCAGCACGCCGCCCAGCGCCACCGCGATGCCCGCCGCCGTGGCCTGCACCGCGCCCCAGGCGCCCAACGCCAGGCCGGCCTGCTCCTTCGGTGCGCGGTTCATCGTCACGGTGAGCGTGCCATGGCCGAACAACCCCGCCGCAAAGCCGATCACCAGCACGCCGCAGGCAAACAGACCCACCGACTGCGTGGTGGCCGCGAGCAGCACGGCGACGAAGGCCGGGATGCCCAGCCAGGCGCCGTTGGCGGCCAGCCGCGCCGGATCGGCGCCGCGGCCGAGAATGCTCGACGCGAGCGCAAACCCGGCCAGGCCGCCGACGGCGAGCGTCGCCGTCAGCCAGGTGGTGGCTCCAACGCCCATGCCCAGCACCTGTCCGCCGTAGGGCTCGAGCAGCACGTCCTGCATGCCGAAGGCCATCGTGCCCAGGCCGATGGCGACCAGCCGCCGCCGGGTGCCGTCGCCTTCGATGTAGGTGGCCCAGGCGCTGCGGAAATCGGCCTGCGGCAGCGGTGGCGCGTCCCGGCCGCGGGGATGGCGCGCCTCCTGTTTCCACAGCGCCAGGCTGTTCAGCACCAGCGTCACCACCGCGGCAGCCTGGATCACCTGCACCAGCCGGCCCGGGCTGAAGTCGCGCAGGAAGGCACCGAACACGATGGCGCTGACGATCGTGCCGACGAGCAGCATCACGTACATCAGGCCGACCAGCCGCGGCTGCTTTTCCTGCGGCACGAGGTCGGTGGCGAGCGCCAGCCCGGCGGTCTGCACCGTGTGCAGGCCGGCGCCGACGAGCAGGAAGGCAACGCCCGCGCCGAGCCAGCCGACCCAGGCGGGCCAGGCGCCGGCATTGCCGCCGCCGGACAGCACCAGCAGCGCGAAGGGCATGACCGCCAGGCCGCCGAACTGCACCATCGTGCCCATCCAGATGAAGGGCACGCGCCGCCAGCCCAGCGCGGAGCGGTGCATGTCGGAGCGGAAGCCGACCAGCGCGCGGAACGGCGCGTAGAGCACCGGCAAGGCCACCATCGTCGCCACCAGCGTGGCGGGCACGTTCAGCTCGACGATCATCACGCGGTTGAGCGTGCCGACGAGCAGCGTCAGGGCCATGCCCACCGACACCTGGAACAGCGACAGACGCAGCAGCCGCGACAGCGGCAGGTCCGGCGATGCCGCGTCGGCGAACGGCAGAAAGCGGGGCCCGAGCTGGGCCCAGCGCGATATCAGGGTACGACTGAGTCGGTTCATGCCCCACTCGAGCGGTTGCTCCCGCCGCAGCCTGCGCCGGGCGCGAACATTGCGGCCCGCCGTGCCGCGTGCAGCGCCCGAAGAACGCCGACACGCCGCAGCGGCGGGCCGCCGTGCACCTCCCCGAACCCAACCCGGGCAGGCGCACGATCGAGGGGCGGGCGCGAGCCCGCCCGGCCTACTTCTGGGCCGGCGCCGCCGCCACCAGGGTGGTCGGTGCCGCTGCGGCAGTCGTGGCGGGTGCCTCGATCGCCGCGGTCTTCTTCATGCCGCCCTCGTAGTACTTCGGCAGCCACGTCGTGTGCGTCAGGAGCATGTAGTGCACCAGGAACGAACTGACGGCCACCGCTCCGAGGAACAGTGGAATGCCGACGGTCGGCTTCACGACCAGCCAGAGTTTTCCGTAGATCATGGTTGCTTCTCCGTCCTCACTTCAGCCACGGTGAGTAGATGTAGGCGAACAAGTGCGCCAGCACCGCGATGAAGCCGAAGATCTGCGTCCCTTGAATGACGTGACGATGGATCTCTTCGGACTCCGCCTCGGTGAGGCCTGTTGGCCAGACCTTGTTCGGATCTGATTTGCTTTCTGCCATGGACCCTCCAATAGCAAGCTCAATGCGTGCACAACCTGCACGCGGGTTTCGGGAACGTTGCCGGCAAAATTGTCGACGAGTGTCATTTTGTCCTTACGAAACACAATGTCAATAAAAATTGACGCCAAGTTGGTGCGCTGTATCAATTCGCCTCGACAAGGCTGGCATGGCCAGGCTCAGGCGCGGCGCGGCATGCGGAAGGGCAGCATCCACTGCACCGGTGTCGACACCAGCCGCGGCAGGTGCAGGGTCTCGTGCACGGCGACCACCTGCTCGCCCAGCAGGCCCGCCTGCAGCACCGAGCGCGCATAGAAGGGCGTGTCCTCCAGGCTCTGCTGCACCCGCAGCGTCGCACCGGCATCGCTGCGCTGCGTGCGGCCCAGCCCCCAGCGCGAGCGCGGCAGACCGCAACGCGGCGGCGGCTCGAAGGCGGCGTGCGAGCCGTCCGGCGCGAAGCGCCGGGCGATGAGCCGCTCGGGCCCGCCGCCGGGCGCCATGCGCAGGTCGTAGACCACGGCCGTGCTGCCGTCGCGCAGGCTCGCGCGCGACCAGTCCCAGGTGCGGAAGGCGCGGTCCACCGGCTCGTCGCCTTCGTTGGAATCGACATAGGCATGCCCGCTCCAGCGCAAGCCCGGCTGGCGCAGATCGACCTCGATGCGGGCGCAGGGGGCGATCGGCCCCCAGCGGTGGCGACCGGCCGCGTCCAGCGCGGCCACGAATCGGCACAGCCCGAGCGGGTGCACGCGCACCCGGCCGCGCACGCGCCGCGGCAGCGGCACCGCCACCTCGTCGATGTCGATGCACAGCGCGGCGCCGTCCCATTGCACACGGCTCGGGCCGATGTTCAGTTCGTGCGCGCTGCGCGCCAGCTGGCGGCGGCCGCGCTCGGTCATGGTCCAGCGCGCGGCGTCGCGCCCGTAGAGCGCGACGTTGAGCGCCACGTGGTCCTCGGCATCCGCAGCGCCCGCCGCGCGGGCGCGGCGGTAGTAAGGCGAGAAGACGCTGCCGACGAAGGCGATGATGGTCAGGCCGTGCCGGCCGTCGTCGCTGAGGGCGTCGACATACCACCACAGATAACCACCCGGCGCGACCGGCTGGTCGAATCGAGGTGCGCCATCAGCGTTTCGGCCGCCAGGCGCCCCGACATCGCCGCCATCGGCACCCCCGGGCCCGGATGCACGCTGCCCCCCGCCAGGTACAGGCCCGGCAGGCGGCTGCTCGACCCCGACCTGCGGAACAGCGCCATCCAGCCATGGCTGGCCGCCCCGTACAGCGCCCCGCCCGTGCCCGGGAACAGGCGCTCGAAGTCCGCGGGCGTCGTCACCTGCTGCGGCGCACCCGCCTCCAGCTGCAGGCCGCAGTGCTGCAGCAAGTCCCGGCTGCGCTGTAGGCATGGTTCGGTCTCCGAGGCATCAAAGGGCCGCCGGTCGCCGTCGGCGGGGGCGTTCACCAGGCAGAGCAGACGCTCGCGGCCCGCCGGCACCGGGCCGGCGTCGTCGCGGTCCTGCGCGCAGACGTAGACGGTGCCGTCCCGCGGCAACACGCGCCGCCGCAGCACGTCGTCGAACTCGCGCCGGTAGTCGTTGCAGAAGAAAACGTTGTGGCGCGCCAGCGCGAAGCCGTCGGCCCGCGCATGCATGGCCCAGGTCAATGCCGAGAGCGAGCGCTGCGCCGGCGCCACGCGCGGCGCGGCCTTCGACACCTGCGGCCCCAGCAGGCCCTGCGCCAGCGCAGCGGCATCGCCGTTGAAGACCACCGAATCGGCCTGCAGCTCGCGCCCGTCGGCCAGCCGCACCCCGCAGGCGCGGCCCTGCCGCACCAGGATGCGCTCCACGGCGTGGCCGAAGAGCAGCTGCGCGCCGCGCTCGCGTGCCAGCGCGGCCAGCGCCTGCGGCAGCGCATGCATGCCGCCCTGCAGCGTCCAGACGCCGCTCTGCTCGACATGGGCGATCAGCATCAGCGTGGCCGGCGCCTGCCACGGCGACGCACCGCAATAGGTGGCGTAGCGCCCGAACAGCTGGCGCAGCCGCGGGTCGTGGAAGTGGTGGCCCAGGCGGGCCCACAGCGTGGCGAAGGGGCCCAGGCCGGTCAGCGTGGCGAGCCCGCCCGGCCCCAGGTCGCGCACCATGCGCAGCACGCCGGGCCGGGCCGAGCGGATGTGCGGCCCCTCGAGTCGCCGGTAGACGCGACGTGCCTCGTCGCAGAAGCGCAGGTAGCGCCGCCCCTCGGCCGGGCCGGCGAGGCGCGCGATCGCGTCCGCCGACGCCTGCAGGTCGGCCAGCAGGTCGAGCTGCTGCGGCTGGCCCGGCAGGCTGCCGCGCCACGCGTGCCGCGCCAGCACCGATAGCGGCCGCAGCGTCACCAGCGCCTCCAGCGAGGCGCCCACCTGTGCCAGGATCTGGTCGAACACCCAGCGCATGGTGAAGACCGTGGGCCCGGCGTCGATGCGCGCGCCGTCGACCTCGAGCTGGCGCATCTTGCCGCCGGGCGCGGGCGCGGCATCGAGCAGCGTGACCTGCAGGCCGCGATGCGCCAGCAGCAGCGCGCTCACCAAGCCGGCGATGCCGGCACCGACCACGGCGACGCGATGCGTGCCGCGCACGCCGGCCTCAGCCATAGTGCCGGCCCTTCCAGCGGCCGGCGATGCGCAGCGGCACGAAGCGCACGAACATCGACTCGCTGAACCACTGCTCGCGCATCGCCGCCCGGATCGCCTGCTGGTGCGCACCGCCGCGCGCATAGGCGTCCATCGCGGACTGGTCCCGCCACACGCTGAAGGTGGCCTGGCGCAGCAGCGGCGCCTCGCCCAGGCCCACGGCCAGCAGGCAGCCGTCGGCGCGCTCGAGCGCGGCTTCCGCGGGGGGCGAGTGACTCCAGAAGCGCAGGGCCTTGTGCGGCCGGATCGACGCGCGCGTCAGCGACGCCACCGGCGCATCGACGGGCACCCCGGCGCTGACGCCGACCGACTGCCCGCTCCAACTGCCGCGACACGAGCTGGCGCGCAGCGTGACGATGCACAGCTCGGCGGCATGCGCGCGATAGCCGGCCAAGACCGGCGAGGCGTCGACGAAGGCGCCGGCCGCCGCCTCGCCATCGAAGACGGCGAACAGGCCCTGGCGTCGCAGACTGGGCCGCAGACCGAAGCCGCCGCGCTGCCCGCTGCCCAGCGACTTGGCAAAGCGCAGGCCGGGCACGCCGCGCAGCGGTCGCGCACCGAGCACGATGCGCGACCATCCCCACAGCAGCGAGCCGGTTGCCAGCTCGGCGAGCAGCAGCACGACCACGTCGTCGCGCCGCACGGCCGGCGCACCCCCGCCGCCACGTTCGCCGGCCTGGGGCGGGGGCGGAGCTCCGGGCAGCGCCGCCCGGTACTGCGGTGGCTCGAATCTGGCCAGGTGCATGGCGCGACGCGCGACGGCTGCGAGCCCGACGCGAGCGGAGAGCCCGGGCTACCGGATCGTGACCTCGACGCGCCGCGCTGCCGGGTCCTCGCCGGAAAGGTTGGCCTCGGTCTGCAAGGGCTTGTCCAGCACCACGCGCCCCGGCGCCACGCCCGCGGCGACGATCGCATCGCGCACCTTGACGGCACGGTCCTTGGCCAGCTGCTGGTTCGCCGCCAGCTCGCCCGAGGCCGAATGGAAGCCCGAGATCGAGGCCTTGGCGCCCGGCTTGGCGATCAGCGTCGCCACCACCAGCGTCAGGCCCCTGGCCTGCTCGCCTTCCAGGGTCGACGAATTCACGGCGAAGTACAGCACCGACCGGGTGGCCTCGGCCACCGGCGACGGCAAGCCGTCGGCGACCTTCGCAGCCGATCCGGCATGCACCTGCAATTCCGGATAGGCCTTGGCCATCTGCGCGCCGTAGAGCGGCTTGTAGACCCCCTGGTGGCAGGTGGCGCAGTTGACCTTGGCCACGTCGCCGGTCGGCCCCAGTCGGTTGGCCGGGAAGGTCTTCGTCAACGGCACGAGGTAGTTGTTGTTCAGGTCGCGCGCCATGCGGATGCCGTGCCAGGCGACGGCGCGCTGCGGCGGCACGCCGTCCCAGCTCTTGAAGTTGCGCGTGTTGTGGCAGTAGGTGCAGTTGACGCCCAGGCCATCGGACATGTGCATCATCAGGCCGTAGGTGTGCTCGGTCTGCAGGATCGACGCCTTGTGGTCGGTCGGCAGCGCCGTCGGGCCGCCGACGCCGATGGGCAGGTCGCCCAGCAGGAACAGGCTGTACGGGTCGTAGGTCAGCGAACTCAGCCCGACCATCTGCATCGGCGCATTCTGGCCGGCCCGGTCGCCGATGAAGTTGGCGCCGTTGGCCTGCGGTGGCGCCTTGAACCACACCTGCAGCGGCACCGCCTTGCCGCGGTGGCAGGTGTAGCAGGTGACCCCGGTGGCGGCGACGTGGTTCTTCCAGTCGGCGTTGATGTGCTGCGTCATCTCGATCATGCGCCGCGACACCACCTTGGTGTACTTCTTGTCCTCGCCCATGTTGGCCGGGTCGTGGCAGTAGTTGCAGCCTTCCTGCGGCGACACCCATTCGGTCATCGCGGCCATGAAGCGCGTGAACTCGGCCACGCTCAGGTGTCCGAGCTGCGGCACGTTCTTGTAGATGTCCCTGGCCTTCGGGCCTTCGTCGCCGGCCGGCGGCGTGACCGGTGGCGCCTGGTTGGCCGCGGCCACGCGCGCTTCGGTACGCGGGTTGTAGACCAGCTCCATGCCGGTGCCGCGGTAGCCGCGCTGCACGGTGTCGACCGGCGGACGCTCGCATCCGGCCAGCAACGTGGCGGCAAGCAGCGCCAGCCCGGCGCCGAAGAGACGGTTGCTCATGGCTTCACCCCCTGCAGCAGCGTGGCCGGGTCGACGGTCGGCGGGAACACCGCCGGATACGGCGGCGCCACGCCATGCTTGATCGCCCACAGATACCAGTTGTCCACCACCGTGCCGCTGAGCAGGATGCCGATGCCGCCGGTCAGCGGGCATAGCACCGCGAACCACCAGGCCCAGCGGTGGATCGACTCGGTGGTGGCGTTGAAGCCCATGGTCCAGCGCCAGAACAGCGCCGCGCGCTCCGAGGCGGTGCCGCGGTCGGCGATCTGCTCCAACTCGCGCTCGCCGCCGAAGCGGCTGACCGCCAGGATGGTGGCGCCGTGCATCGCGAACAGCAGCGTCGCGCCGTAGAGGAAGGCGATCGACAGCGCGTGGAAGGGGTTGTAGAACAGGTTGCCGTAGCGGATCGAGAAGGCCGCGGTCCAGTCCAGGTGCGGGAAGATGCCGAAGGGCACGGCCTCGGACCAGCTGCCCATCAGCACCGGGCGGATGAAGCCCAGCACCAGGAACAGCCAGATCGCCGCGGCGAAGGCCCAGGCGACGTGCGTGCCCATGCCCAGCGCCCGGGCCCGCGTGTACATGCGTACCCACCACAGCAGGATCGACACGGTGAGGAAGCCGCCGGCCATCAGCCACCAGCCGCCCTTGTTCAGCGGCGGCAGCGACAGGCCGTATTCCGGCGCCGGCGGTTCCAGCGACAGCCAGAACAGCTGGCGCACGAACTGCACGATGTCCCAGTTGACCTGGGCCAGCATGTTGAAGCCGATGATGTTGAAGGACGCGACGCCGAAGATGATCGACGCGATGCCCAGCGGGCCGAGGTAGATCGGCCCGATCTGCGGCATGCCCAGGCGCCCGAAGAGGTGCACCTGCGGCAGGTCGGTGCCGGTGCGCGGGCTGTGGCCCTCGCCCAGCGGCACGCCCAGGTTCGACGGCCCGACGGCCTGCACTTGGGTGAATAGGTTCTGATAGTCCGCCATATAGGTCTCCTGCGGGTCGCGCCTCAACGCGGCCGATTGCAATCCAGCGGACGCCGCGGAACCGGCTTCGCCGGGCCGCTGGCGTCGCCCCCCCGGGGGGGAGCGCCGAAGGCGCTACGGGGGGGATTCATTTCAGCGGCCACTGGGCCCAGATCGGCATGTTCAGCCACCAGCCCCACCACTCGGGCCAGCCGCGCGTCCAGAACGGGCCGCTGATGACGATGCACACCGCGCTGAAGAACACCGCCGCCAGCGCCAGGAACAGGCCCAGCCGGTGGATGCCCAACGCGCCGATCGAGTAGCCGACGGCGTCGCGGAAGAAGGTGTCCTCGTAGTCGGCGGTCTTCATCGCCTCGCCCTTCTTCGGGTTGCTGGCCGACAGGATCAGCCCGCCGTGCAGCGACAGCGCCAGCGTCGTCGTGAAGAAGAAGCTGATGGCGATCATGTGCGCCGGGTTGTAGTGGAAGTGCAGGTACTGGTAGCCGACGTTGGACACCCAGTCCAGGTGGCTGAAGATGCCGTACGGGAAGCCGTGGCCCCAGGCGCCCATCAGCACCGGGCGGATGACGACCAGCGTCACGTAGGCCAGGATCGCGAAGCTGAAGGCGATGGGCACGTGCAGCCCCATGCCCAGCTTGCGGCAGATCTCCACCTCGCGCAGCATCCACGACACGAAGGCGCCGATGGCGCACACGGTGATCAGCTGCCACAGGCCGCCCTCGAGCAGCGGGGCGATGCCCAGGCCGTAGCTCAGGTCCGGCGGCGCGATGCTGATCTGCCAGAGGTTCCAGGTGGGCCCTTTCGCGGCGCCCCACAGGATCATCGCGGTGCCCAGGAAGGAAAAGAACAGCGTCGTGACGCCGAAGAAGCCGACATAGAAGGGGCCGACCCAGAAATCGAACAGGTCGCCGCCGACGAGGGTGCCGCCGCGCACCCGGTACTTCTTCTCGAAACTCAGCATGGCCATTTTCGTTCCTCCGTCCGCCGGAGCTGCCTCGTGCAGGCCCCCGTCGGCGAGTTGTTCCGGCGGCGGGAGCAGCAGGCCCTTTCAGGCGCGGCCGCCCCCACCTTTTGGTTCCGCGCGAGCGGACTACTTCTTGAATTCGACGGACGCCACCGCGGTGGGCAGCGGGGCAACTTCCGCCGCTGCCGTCTTCATGGCCAACTTGGCCCGCGCATTCGGGCCGTCCATCCAGTTGAATGTGCTCGTGCTCAGCAGGATGAGATGGATCATCACTGCAATGCCGAACAGGAAGACCGCGAGTGCGACCATCGTTCGCAACGGGTCGAACAGACGCCAGATTCTCCACATGATTCCAAGCTCCTAGGTAAGGTGCGACATGAAGGTGTACACAGCCGCCTTCACACCGCCATTGAGAGACTTCACACCTTCAGCGCCCGGCAGCCAGGCCCGCCATTGCCAACCCAGCAACTGCCCTGCAAGGGCGATTGCCATGAACACGGCAAAGGCCGCCGCGAAGATCAGCCAGTAGTTCCGGATGTCCTCGTGCGCGGGCTTTTGCAATCCATTCATCGAATGGGCCATGTCGATTCCCTTCATTCCGGGTGATTCGCGTCAGATGCTCAGAGCCAGGGGCGCCAGATCCACACCAGGATGTGCGCCACCACGGCGACTGCCGTGAAGCCCACGAAACCCTGGACATAGAACTTGTGGAACTCCTGCGCCTCTTCGTCGGTGAGGCCCGAAATCGAGCCCTTTCTTTCAGCCATAGGGAAAGTCCTCCAGAACGGCCTTGCGGCCCCATGCGCACAAAGCCCGCGCATCGTGGGCAATCTCGGCGGGACGCCGAGACATCGGGTACGTCGGCCCGGGCCGGACGCATGCGTTGAGCTTCATGCCGGCTCCTTGATGCCGAGCAGGCGCTGCACCAGCGCCAGCGACACACGTTCGTCGCCGGCGGCGTGGGCCGCGCGTTCGGCGCGGTCGCGCAACTGCTTGGCGGCCGAGATCTGCACCAGCACCGGCTGCGTGGCGATGTACGCCTGCAGCGCCGCCTGCGCGTCCGCGTCCCAGGGCCGCTGGTCGCTTCGGGTCTGGCCACGCCGCGCCGGCGTGGCATCGACCTTGTCCAGCTCGGTGCCCAGCGGCAGGACGTGGAACAGCGCATCGAACAGCGCGTTGCAGAACTCCTGCACGATGTAGGTGGCGCCGGCATAGCCCATGAAGGGCGTGCCGGTGTGGCGGCGGATGATCGCGCCCGGGAACGAGGCCGGTATGTAGGCCGGCTTCGGCCCATGAGCCTGGCCCGACTCGGCCAGGTACATGCGCTCGTTGTAGCTGCCGAACATCACCAGCGGCGGCTTGTCGTGCACCAGCTGCCGCACCGTGGCGTTGTCGGTCTTCGCTCCAGGCTTGCGCGACACCGCGAAGTTGCAGGGCAGGCCGAGCTCGTCTTCCAGGAAGTGGCGGATGCCGCGCGCATAGGTCTCGCCGGCCACCACCGCGAAGCTGGCGGTGCCGAAGAAGTCCTGCGTGACGCTGCGCCACAGGTCCCACACCGGCTTGATCGTGGTGTGCTTCTCGCGCTCGATGAAGGGCTCGGGGTCCAGGTGCAGCAGCTGGCCCAGCTGGCGCAGGAAGGCGGTGGTGCTGTGCAGGCCGATCGGC
>Ga0114939_10001290_pt1 | contig 19896 bp, 18 predicted proteins | sample AshMeaCrysSpring_FD_87196 | JGI IMG/M metagenome (GOLD analysis project Ga0114939, IMG submission 87196) | Groundwater microbial communities from Big Spring, Nevada to study Microbial Dark Matter (Phase II) - Ash Meadows Crystal Spring | ecosystem: Environmental > Aquatic > Deep subsurface >...
GGCGCGGTTGTTGCCGGCTCGGTCAGGCCGATGTAGCGGCCCGACTGGATGCGCTGCTTGGAATGGCCGATCGCCGCGCCCTTCATCGGCCCCTTCATCGCGCCCGGCCCGCACCCGGTACAGACGTTGAGCCCGCGCAGACCCAGTTCGTACCCGACGAGCTTGGTGTACTCGTATTCGTCGCGGCCGATCGAGTGGCCGCCCCAGCACACCACGACGTCGGGCCGCACGCGCGGCTGCAGCAGCCCCGCGTTGCGCAGCACGCGATACACGGCGTTGGTGATGCCCGCGGACTCGCGCAGCTCGACGCTGCCGTGCTCGTAGACTTCGCCGTGGATGTACAGGATGTCGCGCAGCACGGCGAACAGGTGCTCCTGGATGCCGCGGATCATGCGGCCATCGACGAAGGCGGCCGGCGGCGCGTTGTGCAGTTCGAGCTTGATGCCCCAGGCCTGGCGCACGATGTCGACTTCGAAGTCGGCATAGCGGTCGAAGATCGCGCGCGCGTCATCGGTCTCGCCGCCGCTGTTGAGCACCGCCAGCGAGCAGCGCCGGTACAGCGGATACAGGCCGCCGCGCGACGAGTCGAGCAGGCGGTCCACTTCCATCTGCGAGAGGTTTTCGAGGCTGCCGGTCGGGGTGACCCGCGCGTCGACGAGATCGTCCTCTTCCGTCGGGCCGGCTGGGATGGCGACTTCGGCCCGGCGCATCATCATGGGCGGATCTCGATCGGGATACCGACCGTGGTGCGCATCCACACGTCGACCATGTCCGAGTTGGAGAGCGCGATGCAGCCGTCGGTCCAGTCGCGCGTGGCGTAATGCTCGGGCGACTTCTTCGGCACGTTAGGCTGGCCGTGGATCATGATCAGGCCGCCAGGGGGAAACCCTGCCTCGCCCGCCACCGCGGCATCCTCGCGGTTAGGGTACGAAATCTTGATCGAGAGGAAGAATTCGCTGCGCGGATTGCGCGCCACGAGTTCGTACTTTCCTTCAGGCGTGCGAAAGTCGCCTTCGCGCTGCTTGTGGCCGAAGGGATTGAGGCCGAGCTTGATCGGGTATTCCTTGATCACGCGGCCGCGGCGCAGCAGGTACAGCTTGCGCTCGGACTTGATCACCAGGACCTTCTCGGCCATCTCGAAGCCACCGGTCGATCCGGCGCCGAAATTCGCGGCCGCGGGCTCGGCCGTCGGCACGTTCGGCCCGCTGCCGCTGACCGAGCTGAACGCCCCGCTGTTGTAGGCGCCGGAGTTCGACGCGACCGTGGCGATCGGCGGCGCGGGAATGGCAACGGGAGTCGCGACGACAGTGGTTGGCACCGGTGCCACAGGGACAGCGAGCGGCGCCGTGACTGCGGCGGGCGGCGCAAAAACGGGCGCCGATGCGGTCGTCACCGGCGCGCCGGGACCCGAGTGGAAGCCCTGTGCCTGCAGGGGAGCGAACGGTACAACGGCCGTCAGTGCGAAGAGTGCCAGTAGAAATTTCACGCGTATCGGGTGGTGTCCTGCCATGGAGCGCCGATTTTATAGCGCCCCGCCCGATTTTGCTGTGCGTTGTCTCACGCCATCGGCTGGCTGCGATCCACGGTCGCCTTGCGCACGTCCTCCTCGATAACACCGACGATGTCGAGTTTCTCCGCGCCGCGCAGCGTCTCGCCGCCGCGGACCACGATGCGATCGCCGGCCCGCAACGTGCCATCGATCGCAATCCACTCGCCGTCGGCCACACCTGCCTTGACCTGCACCCGCTCGGCGCGCTGGTCCTTGCCCACCCTGACCACGTACAGGCCTTCGGCGCGGATGATCAACGCGTCGCGCGGCACGGACAGGCGCTGCTGCGGCTCGCCGAGCGGCAGCCGCACCTGCACCGTGTTACCGGCCGCCAGCAGTCCGTCGACCAGCGGCGCCTTCACGAGCACCTCGAAGGACTGCGAGCGCGGATCGCCGGCGGGCACGATCGCGCTCACCGTCGCGGTGAACTCGCGCCGCTCGGCGGTTACCTCGACGGCCTGCCCGGGCCGGATCGCGCGCACGTGGCGCAGCGGGACGAACAGCCGGATCTCGAGTTCGTCGGGGTTGACGATGCGCGCGATCACCTCGCCGCGCGCCACTTCCTCGCCGGCACGCCGCACGCGATCGGACACCACGCCGTCGTACGGCGCCGTCAGGCGCGAGCGAGCCAGCTGGTCCTTAGTTTGCGCGAGTGCCGCGCGCGCGTCCTGCAGGTCGGCCTCGGCCAGGTCGCGGTTGGATTGCGCCTGGTCGACGTTTATGCGCGAGAGGGCGTTGCCCGATGCGCGCAACCGCGTCACTTCGCGTTCGAGCGCGACGAGGTTGACCTCGGCCCGCTTCACGCGCGCGGCCTGCTCGGCACGGGCCAATGACAGTTCACGCGAATCGAGTCGCGCCACGAGTTCGCCTGCCTTCACGGCGGTGCCGGGCTCGGCCACGAATTCCAGCCGGCCCGCGACGGCGGCTGCCAGGTCCGCCGCCGCGCGCGAGCGCACGGCGAATCGAGACATTCATGCAGGGTCTCTCGCGAGGAGGGCTGCCACCGGCGTGGCACCCGTGGGTTGATCGGCGGTGGCGGTTTCACCGAGCCGCAACAAGCTCGGCAGCAACAGCCACGTGAACAGCGTGCCGACGGTCATGCCGCCGGCCACGACCGCGGCGAGACCGCGGTAGATCTCGGCCCCGAGGCCGGGGATGAAGATCAGCGGTGCCATGCCGAGCACCGCGGTCAGCGTCGACAGCACGATCGGCCGCGCGCGGGTCTCGAGCGCCTCCGCCAGCGCCTGCCGGCGCGGCAGGCCCTCACGCTCGCGGGCACGTGTCTGGTCCACGAGCAGGATCGCGGCATTGACGACGAGACCCAGCAGGATGATGAAGCCGATCATCGTCAGGAGGTCGAGCGCCTGGAAGCCGAACAGCCCGATCACACGCAGCGCGAGGATGCCGCCGGCGATCGAGACCGGGATCACAGCCATCACCAGCAGGCTGTCGCGCACGGAGCGGAACAACGCGGCCATCAGCGCGAACAGGATCACCAGCGCCAGCACGAAGTTGGCGCCCATCGCCTGCAGCGCCTCGTGCAGGTCGTTGGCCGAGCCGGCGTAGGCCAGCTGCACGTCGGGCCTCATGCCGGCCCGCAGCTTCGGCTCGACTTTCTGTTCCAGCAGGTCGATCGCCTCGTCGAGCGTCATCGTCTCCGGCGGCTCGAAGCGGACACCGACGGTACGGCGGCCGTTCGCGCGCACGAGTTGCGACGGTCCCACCGTCTGGCGCAGGTCGGTCAGTTCGCCGACCGTCTGCACGCCCGACTCGGGCGTCAGCACCGGCAGTTCAGCGAGCTCCTCCGGCGAGTGCCATTCGCTCGACTTCACGATGATGTCCATGCGGTCGTTGCCGTCGAAGTACTCGCCGGCCCAAAGGCCGCCCGTGTAGGCGCGGATCGCCGACGCGACCTCGGTACGCGTGAGACCCGAGCGGGCGATGCGCCACTCATTCGGGACCAGTTGCAGTTCCGGCTGGTTCAGCTCGAGCCCGGGAAAGGCCTGCGGATAGGTCCCGGGAATGGCCTGCGGGATCTCATCGACGGCCAGGCTCGCCGCGTGCATCAGCGCGTCGAGGTCGGCGCCCTGGAAGTCGACGCGAATCTCGCGCGCGTTGTCGCCGTCGACGTTCAGCAGCGAGCCGCGCTGCGTGAACACCTGCGTGTCGGGAATGCCGACCATGACCTCCTCGCGCAGCAGCCGCACCATCTCGGGGATGTCGCGGGGATCGTCGGGGTAGACCACGGCCGTGCCGCCGAAGCCGCCGAATGCCGAGAAGTTGTAATACTTCACTTTCGGCTGCTTCGTGCCCTCGAGGTAAGGCCGCAACCGCTCGATCACGAGGGGTGCGAGCTCGGCGCGCGCGGTCTCGATGTTGCCGCCTGGCGGCAGCCGCATGTTGTTCCAGATCATGTCGGTCTGCGCGACCGGCAGGTAATCGACTTTCGGCGCCAGCAGCCAGATGACGAGCAGGCTGGCGCCCGTGATGCCGGCGATCCAGCCGCGCCGCCGGCCGGTTGGTGAGCCGCATCGCGAAGCTGCTCATCGCGCGCCACCAGCGCGCGTGCTGGTCGGACGGAATACCCCGCGCCAGCGCCCAGCGGTTGGCGGCGGGAATCACGGTTATCGCGACGAGCAACGAAGCCGCGTGCGAGACCGACATCGTGATCGCGAGATCCTTGAAGAGCTGGCCCTCGAGGCCCTCCATGAACAGGATGGGCAGGAAGATCGCCACACTGGTCAGCATCGAGGCGAGCAGCGCGGGCAGGACTTCGCCCGCACCTTCGACCGTCGCATGCCACGCGTCCTTGCCTTCCTGCATGAAGCGCAGCACGTTGCCCTGTACGATCAGCGCGGCGTCGACGACGATACCCGTCAAGAACGCGAGGCCCGCGAGCGAGACGACGTTGAGCGTGCGCCCGAGCACGTGCATCGTGATGATCGCGAAGAAGAGCGAGATCGGGATCGATGCGCCGATCACCAGCAGCGCGCGCGGTCCGCGCAGGAAGTACCACAATCCGCCGACGGCCAGCAGGATGCCTACGCCCAAGCTTTCCTCGACGAACCCGATGGCACGCCGCACGTAGACGCTCGCGTCCCACGACAGGTCGGCATACAGCTCTTCCTTCGCGAGCGGGCCGGCATTCAGCTCTGCTATCGCTTGCTTGATGCCGTCGACGACCTCGACGGTGTTCGAGTCGGACGTGCGCTGCAGCGTGATGTAGTAGGCGGGCACGCCGCTGCGGTACGAGAACCAGAACGCCTCGACGTGCTCGGTGCGGATGTCGGCGACGTCGCGCAGGTACAGCGGACGGTCGTCGCTCCAGCCGACCACCAGGTCGCCGAGGTCCGTGACGGGCTCGCGGCCCGTGACGCGTACGGTGAACTGCCGACGCCCGACATTGGCGAAGGCGGCAGACACGTCACGGGCCGCAATGACGGTCTGTGCGAGACGCTGCGGCGACAGGCCGAGCGCGGCGAGGCGGTGCGGGTCGAAGGTCACACGCACCTCGCGCGGGCGCCCGCCTTCGAGGTTGACGCGGGACACGCCGGGCACGCGCGCGAGCCGCGGCTCGACGATCTCCTCCATCAGCTGCTGGTACTGGACCGCGATGTCCGGCACGGTGTGCCCCGCCAACGGGCGGATCAACAGCGAAGCGGCGTTCTGGGTCTGGAAGTTGTCGCCGCCGAACACCTGCGACTCTTCCGCGTCGGGCGGCAGCGGCGGCAGCGTGTTGAGACGCGACACCACGTCGAGCATGACCCGCGTCATGTCAGTGCCGACCTCGAACGTCAGCTGCACACCGCCGCGACCACGGTTTGACTCGGAGTTCATCTCGACCAGCCCGGGCAGGCCGCGCATCGCCTCCTCGATCGGTTCGACCAGCGCTTCCTCGAGCTCGGCGGGCGCCGCCTCGCGCCATTCGGCGTTGACGATTAGCTGCGGCTGGCGCGTGTCGGGCAGCAGCTGGATCGGCAGCCGCAGCATGGCCAGCACGCCGAACAGGATCACGATCGCGGCGGCAGCGGCGACCGCGGCGGGGTTCTGCAGGCTGCGCTCTGACAGTTTCATGGCCCACCCCTGGAATAGCCGCGGCACGCCGCACGAGGCGCGGATTCTGGGCCGGGCACGCCACGCGCAGAACCCTCGTTGAGCCGACCGGCGCGGGGATTGCGACGAAACGTTGCCGGGCCGTGATGGTGAGACGGCTAGGGGGCCTGAAAGGTTTAAGGGAAGGACAGGAACGACAGACAGATCAGTCGTAGATCGCGCCGGAAATGACCATCAGAAGCGTTCTGCGTTGCATCGTTTCGTTGCTAAATGTTGCTGATCGCCACCATGACCATATACTTCGTCGTCAACAGCGGCCGGTCGGCCTTGTACCTGGGCGTTATGCTGCTAATGGTGTACGCGACGCTCGCGATTGCCCTCTACCTGCCGCCGCCCGCGGCCTGATTGCCACAGCGGGGTCGAGAGGCGTAAGTCGCCCTGATCACTTCAAGATAACGGAGGAAGCAGTCATGCGCCTGACCAGATTCATCGTCCCCGTCGTCCTCGCATTCACCTTGGGACTGGCACATGCGGCTGACAAGCCACCCGAGTCCTGGGACGGACTCGTGGCCGTCAAGTCGAAACGGATGGACATGGCATTCGTTGCGCCCGGCGCCGACTTCAGGCCGTACGACAAGCTGATGATCGACCCGACACAGGTCTCGTTCCACAAGGACTGGATCAAGAACATGAACGATCGGCGCGATCTTTCGCGCAAAGTCGACGAGGGCCACGCCAACGAGGTTATCGAGGCCGCCAGGACCAACTTCGCTGAAGTCTTCAGCGAGGCCTTCAGCAAGGGCGGCTACACGGTCGTCACCTCACCTGGCCCCGGCGTGCTGCGCGTGACGCCTGGCTTGATCAACCTGTACATCAATGCGCCCGACGTCATGGCGGCGGGCCGGTCGACCTCGTACACCGCCAACGCCGGCGAGGCGACCATGGTGCTCGAGATCCGCGATTCGCTAACCAATGCGTTGCTCGGGCGCGTGCTCGACCGGCGCGAGACACGCGAGTCGGCGGGCATGCAGATGTCCAATCGCGTCACCAATACGGCGGACTTTCGACTGCTGTTCAAGAGCTGGGCCACCAGCTGCGTGAAGGGGCTCGACACGCTCAAGTCGCTCTCGCCGCTGCCCGAGAGCCTGACACCGGGGCAGAAGCTGGACTGAACGTCGCCGCTGATCGGCGCGCATGAAAAAGGGGCGAGGACTCACCTGTCCTCGCCCCTGCTCGTCAGCCCTTCCGTGGTTTCGGGTTAGTCTCTCAGCTCAACTCTTCCGAATCCTGATAGCTCAGCCGCACTTCGAATCGCCGCAGCTCAGGCACGTCATGCAGCCGTCCATCATGACGACAGCCGCGGTGCTGCACTTCAGGCACAGCTGCGCGCCCTGCGGGTAATCGGACTTGGCGAAGGCATCCTGCTGCTTCTGCGCGGCCTCGTACTCGCTGCGCTTCTTGTCGATCAGCGCCTTGCGGTGCTCGTCGATCTCGGGCGCGCGCAGCAGGCCGATCTTCTGCATGTGCTTCTCGATCACGTGGCCCAGCTCGGCGATGATCGACGGCATGAACTTGCCGCCCGCCTGCCAGTAGCCGCCACGCGGGTCGAACACGGCTTTCAGTTCCTCGACCATGAACGTGACGTCGCCGCCCTTGCGGAACACCGCCGAGATGATGCGCGTCAGTGCCACGATCCACTGGTAGTGGTCGAGGTTCTTCGAGTTGATGAAGATCTCGAACGGGCGGCGCTGCTCGTGCGGCGTGCCTTCGTTCAGCACGATGTCGTTGATGGTCACGTACATCGCGTGATCCGACACCGGCGTCTTGATCTTGTAGGTGGAACCGATAAGTTCTTCCGGGCGCTCGAGCTTCTCGTGCATCCGGATGACGTTGGGATACCGCGGGTCGACCGCCGGTTCCTTCGCCTTCGCGGCGGCGGCCGCCTCGGCCTCGGCCTTCGCCTTGTCGGCGGGCGTGACCACCCGGATCTTCGTGATTTTCTTCTCGATCTTGTGCGCGCTCATCGCTACTCCGTACTCCTCACCTGGGCGACCGCGCTTTGCAACGCGGGCAGCGCTCAGAACTTGCCGTAATAACCTTCTTTCAGGGCGTCGTAGAGATTGGCGGCGGTATGCATCTCGCCGTCGTACTCCAGCTGCTCGTCGCCCCTGACCTGGACCTCGGTGCCGTCCTCGAGCGTGAACACGTACGTCGTGTTCTTCAGGTCTTCTTCCTTGACCAGCACGCCCTGGAACGCTTCCGGGTTGAAGCGGAACGTGGTGCAGCCCTTCAGCCCCTGCTCGTGGGCGTAGAGGTAGATGTCCTTGAAGTCTTCGTACTTGTAGTCCGAGGGCACGTTGGCCGTCTTCGAGATCGACGAGTCGACCCACTTCTGCGAGGCCGCCTGGATGTCGACGTGCTCGCGCGGCGTGACGTCGTCTGCGGTCGTGAAGTAATCCGGCAGCCTCTCCGACGCGTTCTCGCTGTTCGGCATCGCCTTCGGGTTGATCAGTTCGCGGTAGGCCAGCAGTTCGAACGAGAAGACGTCGATTTTCTCCTTCGACTTCTTGCCCTCGCGGATCACGTTGCGGAAGTAGTGATGTGCGAACGAGGGCTCGATGCCGTTCGAGGCGTTGTTGGCGAGCGAGAGCGAGATCGTGCCGGTGGGCGCGATCGAGCTGTGGTGCGTGAAGCGCGCACCCTTCTTCGCCAGCTGGTCGACGAGTTCCGGCGCAGCTTCCGCGACGCGCTGCATGTAGCGGCTGTAGCGTGCGTGCAGGATGCGGCCCGGCACCTTGTCACCCGCCTTGAGGCCGTCGCGCGCCATCTCGGGACGCTTGCGCAGCATCTCGGCCGTGACCGTGAACTCCTCGGTCATGATCGGCGCGGGGCCTTTTTCCTCGGCCAGCGACAGGCCGGCTTCCCAGCCCGCGATCGCCATCTCCTTCGACACGCGCTCGGTGAAGCCCACCGACTCGCGCGAGCCGTACTTCATGCGCAGCATCGTGATCGTGGAGCCCAGGCCGAGGAAACCCATGCCGTGGCGGCGCTTGCGCGTGATCTCGTTGCGCTGCTGCTCGAGCGGCAGGCCGTTGATCTCGACGACGTTGTCGAGCATGCGCGTGAAGACGCGCACGACCTCGCGGTATTCCTCCCAGTCGAAGCGCGCCTGGTCCGTGAACGGATCACGCACGAACGTGGTGAGGTTGACCGAGCCGAGCAGGCACGAGCCATACGGCGGCAGCGGCTGTTCGCCGCACGGGTTGGTGGCGCGGATCGATTCGCACCACCAGTTGTTGTTCATCTCGTTGACGCGGTCGATCAGCACGAAGCCGGGTTCGGCGAAATCGTACGTGGACGACATGATGACGTCCCACATGCGTTTGGCCGGCAGCGTCTTGTAGACCTTGCACAGCACCAGACCTTCGTCGTTGCGGACGTAGTTGGACGCATCGGGCCATTCGCGCCACAGGAACTTCGACTTGTCGGACGTATCCTCACCGACGATCTCGGCCTCGCGCACCGGGAACGCCAGCTGCCAGTCGCGTTCCTCGCGCACGGCCCGCATGAATTCGTCGGTGATCAGCAGCGACAGGTTGAACTGGCGCAGCCGGCCGTTCTCGCGCTTCGCGCGGATGAATTCCATCGCGTCGGGGTGGCCGACGTCGAACGTGCCCATCTGCGCGCCGCGGCGGCCGCCGGCCGACGACACGGTGAAGCACATCTTGTCGTAGATATCCATGAACGAGAGCGGGCCCGAGGTGTAGGCGCCCGCGCCCGAGACGTACGCGCCGCGCGGACGCAGCGTCGAGAATTCATAGCCGATGCCGCAGCCAGCCTTCAACGTGAGGCCGGCCTCGTGCACCTTGCCGAGGATGTCGTCCATCGAGTCGCGGATCGTGCCCGAGACGGTGCAGTTGATCGTCGACGTGGCGGGCTTGTGCTCCTGTGCGCCGGCGTTCGAGGTGACGCGGCCCGCGGGGATCGCGCCACGGCGCAGCGCCCACAGGAAACGCTCGTACCAGGTCTCGCGCAATTCGGGCGCTTCGACGTCGGCGAGAGCACGTGCGACGCGCTTGTAGGTGTCGTCCATCGAGCGGTCGACGGGCGTGCCGTCCTTCGCGGTCAGGCGATACTTCTTGTCCCAGATGTCGAGCGACGCTTCCTGGAACGGGATGCTGCGCGCATCGGTGGAATGCAGTTTCACGGCGGTGCTCATTGCGGCAACACGACTCCCCGGATCTCGGTGGCTGCAGATTAAAAAGAAAAAGACATCCCCCTCGGGCCACCGCACCGCGCGGGCGCGAAAACGGCGAAAACCCGATCCAACCCAGGCGCGCGGTCTGCTCGGAGGACCCCGGGGGGCGCTCGTGCCGGACACAACATCTGGGGTCAGGGGCGCAAGACTATGCACCGTCCGGACCGCCGTCAACTGCTGATTTCAGTCACGGCGGTCGACAATGGCTTAATATTTTTATGTTTTAAAACAGTCGCTTACAAGAAATGTCCCGGTTTTCGCCTGGACGCCCGAAAGCGCGTCCGCGTCAAGCCCCATTTACCCTGGCACCACAATATCTTGTGTCGGCCCCGATACACCGTCGGCGCACTGCCCTCCCACACCTTATCCACAGCCTTGCGCACCACCGGGCGCGACTGTGGCGCGGAACTCCACGCTGGCGCTGCAGTCCGAAGCCTGACCGAGTGGCTCCGCAGTCTCGCAGAACGCCACTGTTAAACTTCGCGCCACTCGGCATCACTTACCGTCAAGTTCCGTAGGACAAAGTCAGCCCATGAAGTTTCCCCTGAGCCTCGCCACTTTCCTGCTCGTCGCGTGGTCCTCGGTCGCGGGCGCGCAATTGCCCGCCGCCGTCGGCGAAACGCCGGTGCCGTCGCTGGCGCCGATGCTGAAGCGGGTGTCGCCGGCCGTCGTCAACATCGCGACGCGCGGCACCGTGCAGGAGCAGAACCCGCTGCTGAACGACCCGTTCTTCCGCCGCTTCTTCGACGTGCCGAACACGCCGCGGCAGCGTGAATTCCAGAGCGCGGGCTCGGGTGTCATCGTCGACGCCAAGAACGGCTACATCATCACCAACGCGCACGTCGTCGAGAACGCCACCGACATCACCGTGCAGCTGCTCGACAACCGTTCGCTCAAGGCGAAGGTGATCGGCACCGACCCGGGCTCGGACGTGGCCGTGCTGCAGGTGCAGGCGGGCAACCTCGTCGACCTGCCGATCGCCGATTCGGATCGCGCGGAAGTCGGCGATTTCGTCGTCGCCATCGGCAATCCGTTCGGCCTTGGCCACACCGTGACGTCGGGCATCGTGAGCGCACTCGGCCGTTCAGGGATCAACCCGGAAGGCTACGAGGACTTCATCCAGACCGACGCGTCGATCAACCCGGGCAATTCCGGCGGCGCTCTCGTGAACCTGGGCGGGCAACTGGTCGGCGTGAACTCGGCGATCCTGTCGCGCACGGGCGGCAACATCGGCATCGGGTTCGCGATCCCGTCGAACATGATGAAGACGGTCATGAACCAGCTGATCAAGTTCGGCAAGGTGAAGCGCGGCGTGCTGGGCGTGAACATCCAGACGCTGGTGCCCGAGATCGCGACCAGCATGGACCTGCCGGAATCGACGCAGGGCGCGCTCGTCTCGCAGGTCGTCGAAGGCTCGGCGGCAGAGAAGGCGGGCGTGAAGGCCGGCGACGTGATCACCGCCGTCAATGGCCGCCCCGTGAAGGACGCGAGCAGCCTGCGCAACTCGATCGGCCTGATCAGCGTCGGTGAAAAGGTCGATCTCTCGCTGCTGCGTGAAGGCAAGCCGCGCCGCGTGACGGCGGTGGTCAGCGAGCGCGACACCGAGGCCGAGGCAAAGGCGGCCGGCACGCATCCGGGCCTTGAGGGCGCCGACATCGCCGACGGCCCGAATGGCGTCGTCATCCGTTCGGTGGCCGAGGGCAGCCCCGCGGCCCAGCGCGGCCTGCGCGCGAACGACGTGATCCTGGCCGTGGGTCGCGCGCGCGTTGCAAACGTCGCCGACTTCCAACGGCTGACGCAGGGCCAGGCGGCCTTCGTGCTGCAGATCCGTCGCGGCAGCGCGATGCTCGTGATCCCGATCCGCTGATGCCGCGCTCCAGCCTGTCGCGGACTCAGGTCCGTTGACCATGCAGGTCTGCGTTCTCGGCGGAACGGGATTCATCGGCCAGGAGATCGTAGGGCGACTCGCCGCCGCCGGTCATGCGGTCACGGTGCTGACGCGCAACCCCGCACAGCACCGCGACCTCAAGGTGCTGCCGTCGGTACAGGTCGTGCGCGCCGACGTGCACGACGAATCGCGGCTCGCGCAGGCGTTTGCAGGCTGCGAGGTGGTGATCAACCTCGTCGGCATCCTCAACGAGTCGGGGCTGGGTCGCGGCAGCGGTGCGCAGTTCCGCCAGGTGCACACCGAGCTGCCGCAGAAGTGCGTGCGCGCCTGTCGCGCCGCGGGCGTGCGGCGATACCTGCACATGAGCGGGCTCAAGGCCGACTCGCAGCGGGGACCGAGCCATTACCTGCAGTCGAAGGGACTCGCCGAGGACTACATCCGCGAGCACTGCGTGGCTAATTCGCCCGAGTACGTGATCTTCCGGCCGTCGGTCGTGTTTGGTCCGGGCGACGCGTTCATCAATAATTTCGCGGGCATCCTCAAGATCACGCCGGGCGTGCTGCCGCTCGCCTGTGCCGACGCGAAGTTCGCACCCGTTTACGTCGGCGACGTGGCCGACGCGTTCGTCGAGTGCCTGCACCGCCGCGACGTGGCGGGCCGCACGTTCCAACTGTGCGGGCCCGACGTCATGACGCTCGGCGACATCGTGCGCATGACGGCGAACTACCTCGGCCTGAAGCGCATCGTCGTGCCGCTGCCGCGCGGCGTGTCGCGCGTGCAGGCCGCCGTCATGGATTTCGTGCCGGGCAAGCCGTTCTCGACCGACAACTTCCTGTCGGCGACGATCGATTCGACCTGCGATTGCGACGGGCTAGCGGAGATCGGCCTCGAGCGCACGGCGATGCGCAGCGTCCTGCCTCGGTACCTGTAGGAAGCAGGGACTGAACCCGGATCGCTGGCGACCCCGTGCTCAGCGCTCCATCCCTTCCCGCCCTTCCTGACCTTTCTTCCCTTCCTGCACGCAGAGCCTGGCGCGGCGCTCCTGCGGCGTCATGCCGCGCGTCGCCTCCACGCGCGCGTAGAACTCGGGCAGCGACCCGCCCGCCGCCTGCAGCGCCCGCTGCAGTCCCGGCACGCAGTCCTCGTACGTCGCCACGGCCGCAAGGTGCGCGTTGTTCAACGAGCGCGCGAACCACGCGTCGTACCCGGGGTAGCCCTGCCATCGCTCGTGCCGCATCACCTCGTAGCGGTAGTGCAGCCGCCCGAACTCCCGCTGCTTCTCAATTCGCATCTGCTCTGGCGGCAGCTTTGTCGCATACAGCCGCGCAAGCAGCGCGCGTGCATCGAGCAGCAGGGCCGCGAACTCCTTCTGCCGCGCGATCGTCGCCTCGTAGCCGGCGATTTCGCTCGCCCTTCCCGCCTGCTGCAGCCAGCGCCGCACGCCCTCGATCTCCACGACGCTGGCAAATGCCTCGTTCAGCGCGCTGTCGCCTGGAAAGTAGAGCCGCTCATGCGCGAGCTCGTGGAAGATCGTGCCGACCAGTCGTGTATCGCGCCACGCGAGCATCGAGCCGAAGACCGGGTCCGGCAGGTGCCCCAGCGTCGAATAGGTCGGCGCGCCGTCGACGCTGACGTCATCGCCGCGCGATGCGAGCCGAAGCGCATAAGAGCGAGCGCGCTCCTCGTTGAAGTAGCCGCGGTAACTCACGCACCCGGCGACCGGGAAGCACCAGCGCCGCGGTTCCACCGAGAACTCGGGCGTGGCCACCACGTTGTGCACGACGTAAGGCCGCCCCAGGTCCGCGTACGTGCGATAGCTGCGCCCGTCCGGCAGCGCCAGCTCGTTGATTGCGAACGCGCGTGCGCTCTCGACGAGCAGCAGCCGATCGCGGGTGTCCTGGGCCGTCGCTGGATTCGCGACGACGACGCCGATCGGCTCGCTGCGGTAGATGACGACGGCCTGCCCGGTCGCGGCCTGCATCACGTAGCAGCCGCTCAATATCGATACGCACGCCGTGATGACTCCCCAGGTGGCGGTCAGACGAATCAGACGCTGCATGCGGCAAGCTTAGCGAACGCGACCCGGCGCTTGCAGCGCGGGCAGCCACCTGCTGCGCTCGCGCCGACGAATCGTCCGAAGTCGGCTACGATTCGTTCCCATGAAAACCTACCTGGTGGGAGGCGCCGTCCGCGACACGCTGCTCGGCCGCCCGTACACGGAACGCGACTACGTGGTCGTCGGCGCGCAGCCCGACGACCTGCTCGCGCTCGGGTACCGCCCGGTCGGCAAGGATTTCCCGGTGTTCCTGCACCCGCAGACCGGGGACCAGTACGCGCTCGCGCGCACCGAACGCAAGACCGGCACCGGCTACTACGGCTTCGCCACGCGCTTCTCGCCCGACGTTACGCTCGAGGAAGACCTGGCGCGGCGCGACCTGACGATCAACGCGATGGCGCAGGCGATCGACGGCGACTCGCGCGAAATCGTCGATCCTTACGGCGGCCGCCGCGACCTCGAGGCGCGCGTGCTGCGTCACGTGTCCCCCGCTTTCGTTGAAGACCCGTTGCGCGTACTGCGCGTCGCTCGCTTCGCTGCACGCTTTGCGCCGCTCGGCTTCACCATTGCGCCCGAGACGCTGGCGCTGATGCAGGAGATCGTCCGCAGCGGCGAGTTGCGGGCATTGGTGGCCGAGCGCATCTGGGTGGAGACGGAACGAGCGCTTGGCGAGCAGCGGCCGACGGTCTACTTCGAGGTGCTGCGCGCATGCGGTGCGCTGGCCGCGCTGTTCCCCGAACTCGATGGTCTGTTCGGCGTGCCGCAGCCGCCGAAATGGCACCCGGAGATCGACACGGGCGTGCACACGCTGCAGGTGCTCGACGTCGCGTGCGAGCTGTCGCCCGCGACTACCGTGCGCTTCGCCGCGCTGATGCACGACCTGGGCAAGGGCCGGACACCGCCCGAGCAGTGGCCGAGCCACATCGGGCACGAGCAGACCGGAGTCGGCGTGATCGCGGGCCTGTGCGACCGGCTCAAGGTGCCGACCGAACATCGCGAACTGGCGCAGGTGGTTTCGCGCGAGCATCAGCGCATCCATCGCGCGCACGAACTGCGCGATGCGACCGTGCTCGAAGTGCTGGAGGCGACCGATGCGTTCCGGCGGCCCGCTCGCTTCGAGCAACTGCTGCTGGCCTGCGAGGCGGATGCGCGCGGGCGCGGCCCGGATCTGCGAGCGCGACCCTATGAGCAGGCGAGCGTGTTCCGGCAGTGCCTGCGCGCCGCGGCGGCGGTGAAACTCGACGGCGAGACGCTGCAGCGGCTGCGCGGACCGGACATCGCCCAGGCCCTGCGGGCCGCGCGCGTGGCGGCCATCGGGGCCGTGCGCGCAGGCTGACGGCGTCGGCTTCAGAACGCAGCGCGACGGGCAGGCCAGCCGCGGTCGCGTGCCGGCTACAGCGTATGCCGCAAGTCGCGCGTGGCGAACCCGCGCAGCGGCGCGTCGTAATCGCGGCTCAAGGCGATCACCTTGAACCGCTCGCCCATCTCGCCCGGCAGTGTCAGCACCATCGCCTGTCGCGAGAGATTGAGGCGCCGGACGAGGTCGAGTCCCTCGACGTTGGCGACGAAGTCGCCCAGCCCCGCGCCGATCAGGAAGTGCGCCTGCGTCGTGTAGCCGGACACATCGAACCCCGCGTCCTCGGCCGCGGCTGCGACGGCCGTGAAGTCCACCCACGCCGTGATGTCCTGCAGCCCCACGCGCGTCAGCGCGTCCTCATGGAACCGATGGCGAAAGTGGCACAGCAGCGTGCCGCGCGTGCGTTCGGGCGAGTAGTACTCGCGCCGCGGCAGGCCGTAGTCGACGAACAGCATCACGCCGCGCTCGAGGCTGGCGCCGATCGCGCCGAGCCATGGCGACAGCCCCAGGCACACCTCCGACTCGTAGCCGTCCGGCAACTTGAGCCCGGTGTCGCGCTCGATCTGGCGCACGGCGGCGACCAGGCGCTCGCCGCCGCGCACTTCGGCCAGCACGAGCCGGCCGAACTCGTCGCTGACGCCCAGCGCGTTGACCTCGCCCTGGCGGATCGCGAAGCGCTGCACCGTGAGCGCATCGAGCACTTCATTGGCGATGACCAGGCCCGCGAATGACTCCTCCGGCAGGCTGTCGAGCCAGCGCACGCGATTGAGCAGGTGCGGCACGGCTTGCTTGAGCGTGGCGCGTTGCCGCTCGCGCAGGTCCGCGCTCAAGTCGAGGATCAGGTACTCGGCCGGCACGGTGCCCTGGCGCTCGAGTTCCGCGAGCAGCTCGGCAGCCATCACGCCGGAGCCCGCACCGAGTTCGAGGATGCATGCGTCCGGCGCGCCGAGGTGCCGCAGCACTTCGGCGCATTGCACGGCGAGGCACCGGCTGAACACCGGCGCCACCTCGGGGGCAGTGATGAAGTCGCCGGCCGCGCCGAACTTGCGCGCGCCCGCGCTGTAGTACCCCAGCCCCGGCGAATACAGCGCCAGTTGCATGAACTGCGCGAAGTCGATCCAGCCGCCTGCCTTGGTGATGACCTCGCGCACCCGCGCAACCAGTTCAGCGCTGTGGTCCGCTTCGTCAGCGGACAGCTCAGGCAGATCGAGTGGAACACTCATGCGCAGCGGAAACCTTTGACGCGGACAGGCCGAAGAGGCTCAGGTATCTTCACCCAGGAAGGCGCGTGACGGCGAGGGCCGCCACGGGCCGCCGGCAACCGCACGGCCAGTTGCAACAGCACACACGGATGCGCGATACCATGACCGACATTGCTCCCGCGCTGCCGCTCGCCGGTCGCTGCGTCCTCGTGACCGGCGGCGCGCGCCGGCTCGGCGAGGCAATTGCGCGCAGGCTGCACGCGGGCGGCGCGTCCGTCGCGATCCATCACCGCACCTCGGGTAGCGAGGCCGACAGCCTTGTCGCCGACTTGAACGCCGTGCGCGCAGGATCGGCCGCGGCGTTCGCGTGCGACCTGCTCGACGTCGAGCAGCTCGAGCCGCTTATCGAGCGCGTGCTGGCGCACTTCGGCCGGCTCGACGTGCTGGTCAACAACGCGTCGAGTTTCATGCCGACACCCGTGGGCACGATCACCGCCGCGCAGTTCGACGACCTCGTGGGCACCAACCTGCGGGCCCCGCTGTTCCTCTCGCAGGCAGCCGCGCCGGCGCTCCGCGAGACGCGCGGGCTGATCCTGAACCTGGTCGACATCCACGGCATGCGCCCGCTCAGGGCACACCCCGTGTATTCGTCCGCCAAGGCGGGACTGATCATGCTGACGAAATCGCTCGCGCGCGAACTCGGGCCGCACGTGCGCGTGAACGCGATCGCGCCGGGCCCCGTGCTGTGGCCCGAAGGCGGCATCGACGAAGCGCTGCAGGCCGAGATCATCGGCAAGACCGCGCTCAAGCGCTCCGGCTCGCCCGACGACATCGCGCGCGCCGCGTATTTCTTCGCGGCCGACGCGCCGTTCGTGACAGGGCAGGTGCTGGCCGTCGACGGCGGCCGCAGCATTTAGCATTCGCGTTGGCCGGGGCTCCAGCCCAGATCGACCGGCCGCATCGCGTGCGCGGCCTGCGTCGACTGCATGTCGCGCCAGAGGTCGGCCAACGTGCGCCGCACCGTCGGGTGCAGTTGCGCCGGCGCGATCTCCGCCGCGGGGCCGAGCATGTACGGCCGCCTGAGCAGGTCGGGCCGCGGCAGTTTCAGCCCGGGCTCGTCGCACTGCAGCTCACCGTACAGCAGGATGTCGAGGTCCATCGCGCGCGGCGCCCACTTGGGGGCATTGCGCTCACGGCCGCAGGCCGCTTCAGCCTCGTGCAGGCGCGCGATCACTTCATGCACGCCGAGGCGCGTCCCGAAGCCGAGCACCAGGTTGACGAAATCGTCGCCCTCGAATCCGACGGCGGGGTTCGCGTAGGCCCGCGAAACGACGAGCGGTGAAAAATGGCGATCGAGCACGTCGAGCGCGCGACGCAGGTTCGCGAGCGGGTCGACGTTGCTGCCCGCCGCGACGTAGACCGGGATCGCCGAGCTCACGGGCTGGGGTAGTCTTCGCGACGCCGCTCGATGACGATGCCGACGTCGCGCGAACCGCGCAGCGCGCCCTGCTTGTTCAGGCGCACCTTGACGACCGGCACGTTGAATTCCGTGATGATGATCTGCGCGATGCGGTCGATCAGCGTCTCGACCAGCTGGAACTCGGACTCGCTGACAAACTGCAGCAGGCGCTTGGAGACCTTCTTGTAGTCGAGTGTGTCGTCGATGTGGTCGCTGGCCGCCGCCTTGCGGATGTCGGCGCCCATCTCGAGGTCGATCACGACCTTCTGCTTGACCTTCCGCTCCCAGTCCCAGATGCCGATGATGCATTCGGCCGTGAGGCCGGTGAGGAAAATGGTGTCCATCGTTGCCGTCTGTTCGCTCGGGAGAAGAAGTCGGATCGGATCGTCACGCGGCGGGTGCCGGCGGCACCAGTTCCGTCATCGGCCACCGCGCGCGGGCGCGGATCGACAAGTCGTCGCGTTCGCCCGCGGCCAGCCGCAGGTGCCCCAGCAGTGCGATCATCGCCGCGTTGTCGGTGCAGAACTCGGCGCGAGGATAGACGACCCGGACCCCTCGCCGCTCGCCCATTGCGAGCATGCGGGCGCGCAGGCGGCGGTTGGCACCGACGCCTCCCGCCACAACGAGCGTGCTGGCGCCGGTCACCTCGAGCGCGCGCTGGCACTTGGCCACCAGGGTATCGACGACCGCTTCTTCGAACCCGCGCGCGACATCCGCGCGGTCCTGCGGCGTCAGTTCGCCATGATTGCGCAGCGCCACGACCACGGCCGTCTTGAGCCCGCTGAACGAGAAATCGAGTCCGGGGCGATCGAGCATTGGCCGCGGGAACCGGAAGACGTCCGGCCGGCCCTGCTCCGCCAGCTGGGCGAGCTGCGGTCCGCCGGGGTAGCCCAGGTCCAGCAGCTTGGCGGTCTTGTCGAAAGCCTCGCCCGCTGCATCGTCGAGTGAACTGCCCAGCAGCTCATAGCGGCCCACACCTTCCACCCGGGCAAGTAGCGTATGCCCCCCCGAAACCAGCAGGGCTACGAAGGGAAACCGGGGCGGCTCGGGTTCGAGCAGCGGGGCGAGCAGGTGGCCTTCCATGTGGTGGACCCCGATGCAGGGCACCCTCCAGGCGAAGGCAAGGCTGCGGGCGACGGCGGCGCCGACCAGGAGCGCCCCGACCAGGCCCGGTCCGCTGGTGTAGGCAATGCCGTCGATGCGGTCGCGCCCGCCCGCGGCCTCGACCGATTTTTCAAGCAGGGGCAATAACTTACGCAGATGGTCGCGGGAGGCGAGCTCCGGCACCACGCCGCCGTAGGTCGCATGCAGGGCGACCTGGCTGTGCAGGTCGTGGGCGAGCAGCCCGGCCTCGCCGTCGTACACGGCGGCGGCCGTCTCGTCGCAGGAGGTTTCGATGCCCAGAATCCGCATGCTTTCTCGCTGGCCGCCCGCGGGCCGTCCCGGAGCGCTACTTTTGCAATTCCGCGCCGCGATCTCTAGAATTCGCGGTCCCTTGCCGGCCGTTCGCCCTTACCGGGCCCCGGGCGGCTGCCGTCCATCATCAACGTTTCGATGACTGGCGCCCTGGCCAAGAATGGCCGGTTGGCCAGTCGCATTGACCGAGGTTTCGATGCCCAGCGTCCGCATCCGTGAGAACGAGTATTTCGATGCCGCCCTGCGCCGCTTCAAGCGCGCCTGTGAAAAGGCCGGCGTGCTGACGGAACTTCGTCGTCGCGAATTCTACGAGAAGCCGACGCAGGAACGTAAGCGCAAGAAGGCGGCCGCCGTGAAGCGCCACCAGAAGCGCAGCACGCGCGACTTCACGTCCGCGCCGCGCGCCCGCAGCTTCTAAGAGCTGCTCCTGATCGCAGCGCGGCCGGCGTGCACACCGCACGCGCCGCGCCTTGTGATCCGCTTTTCTCCACGACCCTCCCCACGCCGCCGCCGCCATCATCATGACGACGCTGAAAGAGCGAATCACCGAGGACATGAAGTCCGCGATGCGCGCCGGCGAGAAAGAGCGCCTGGGCACCATCCGCATGCTGCAGGCTGCCATCAAGCAGCGCGAAGTGGACGAGCGCGTGATGCTCGA
>Ga0114939_10001291_pt1 | contig 19892 bp, 20 predicted proteins | sample AshMeaCrysSpring_FD_87196 | JGI IMG/M metagenome (GOLD analysis project Ga0114939, IMG submission 87196) | Groundwater microbial communities from Big Spring, Nevada to study Microbial Dark Matter (Phase II) - Ash Meadows Crystal Spring | ecosystem: Environmental > Aquatic > Deep subsurface >...
ACACGTATCGGAACACCCGTCAGCCCGTCCCTGTCACCGGGGTTGCTGGGCGGCGGCCCCCGGCGCAGACGCGTCGATCCGGCGGCGGCTCACCTGGCCATCGGCGCCGAGCCGACCCCGCGACTCGCCATTGACCGTGAGCACCACCGCACCGGCATCCCCCGCCGTGAACTGCACACTGGTCTTCGCCTCGAACCGAAGCGTCTGTCCCGCTGGCACGGTGCGCTCGAGCGACCGCGCCCCGTCGACGACAACGCGGAGCCACACCTCACGCGATGTGGCCAGTTCGATGGCGAGCGGGGCGGCAACGGCCGGCGACCCGGTCGCCGCCGGCGGGACCTGCCTGGCTGGCGTGGCCGGCCGGCTTGGGGTGGTCCTGCCGGCTGGGGGAGCACCGTCGGTGACAGGCGCGGGGGCCGGGAGCACCTCGGGGGCCATTCGTTGGGCCGGCCCCTGCTGGACGGGACCAGACGCCGGCGTCGGACCACGCCACGGGCCGAGATACCAGCCCACGGCCGCGAGCGCGATCAACAGCGGCGCCGCCAGCACGGCGAAACGCCGACGGGGCCGATGCGCCTGGTCGGACTCGGCCGGTACCAGCACGCGGGGCGCGCTGGCCATCTCCTTCCGGACCAGCTTCTCGCGCAGCTCGCGAACACCGTCGCCACCCGCACCCCGTTCTTCCGCGGTACCCACCGTCGCTGCGGCAGGCACCGCTGCGGCGTGAGTCCCGATGGCTTCGGCAGGCGTGTCGTCGACAAGAGCCCGATGATGGTTGCGGGTAAGCGCGGACTCAGGGGCGAGGGGAACGCGGGCCACCACCGGAGTCGCCCGTACGATCTCGAATTCGGGGTCGTCGATCGTCTGCAACGGGGTGAACCCCCAGGGTTCGTCGACCGCGGCCGATTCCATCGTCGCCATGTCCTGGTCGATCGCGCCAGCAATCTCCGCCCGTTCCGTGGCGAGGTCCGGAGGGTCCGCATCGCCACGCCGTGGCTGGGTGAGTGAACGGAACTCGGCCATCGCCTGGGCCCGCTCGTCGCGCAGGCGCGAGATCGCGTTGCGCAGGTGGGCCAGGTGCTGGGACGCCGTCTCCTCGTCGCCGGTGAGCACGGCGGCCAAGGGCGCCCCGGGCGCCGTCGGCTCCGGCGTCGCCTGGGAGGAGCGCGCAGCGTCACCCTCCGCCTTGCGCCCCGACGGCACCGGTGGAGCCTCCTGGCGCGCGCGGAGCAGAGCGACCTCGCGCTCCACGTTGTCCAGGCGGGCCCGCAGGCTCTCGATCCCCGCCAAGGCCTCCTCGATGGTCGTGCGCTGGTCGTGGGAGTCGGGGAACGGGGTGGGTGTGATCACGGACGTGTTCTCTCGGGAAGTTCAGCGAGGCAGACCGGTCCCCAGGACGCGGCCGCTCAGATCGTGGCATCCCCCGCAGGTGGCGAGCACCTCGCCGTACAACGCGGCCCGCTCCGCGGCGACGGCGGTCTGCCCGGCCCGCGTCGCGAGCTCGTGGAGCCGCGTCTCGCGGGCGGCGATCTGGCGCCTGGTGGCCTGGTCGAGGTCGGCGATCGCTGGCCTGAGCGGCATCGCCGCGAGTGCACGGGCGCCACGCCCCCACAGCTCCTCGGATGGCACGACCAATCCCATCGCCATCGCCTCCGCCGCCCAGTTGTGGTCGCGCATGCTCGACGCCTGGGCCGGGGTTGGAGCTGGACGGGCCTCCTGGACGAGGTTCACCTTGGCTCCGGCCTCCGCGTGGCAACGGCCGCAGGTGTCCATCATGGCCGCCGTGACGGGCGCGGCCTGCTCGATGTCGGTCGCCGAGGCGGCCTGCCCGGCGAGCTTCCGCAGCTCCTGGTAGAAGCGCTCGGCCTGCGGCGGCAGCCCCGCGAGCGGGCGGCTCTCGGTGAGGGAGCGCGCGGGTTCGACGAGGCCGTCGAGGTCGCCCCGGATGACGCTGTGGCGCAGCGCCTCGAGGTCGCCGAGCTGCGCGTGCATGAGCCCCACCGTACCGTGCCCGGCCGGGCCCTGACGCGCCGTCCCCAGCAGAGCACCTCCCAGCGCGACGACGAACACCGCCGACCCTGCCACGATTCTTGCGAGCGCCCTTCGGTTCGACCTCATCACGGCTCCCTCCAGCAGGCCTCTGATTGTTGAGGAGAGTGCCGCGCGAATCAAGTGGTACCCTGCGCAGTATGCCCAAGACGATGCGGGCGATGGTGCTCGATGCCGCGGGGACGCCGCTCGTGGAGCGCGAGCGGGCGGTACCGGCGCCCGCGGACGGGGAACTCGTGATCCGCGTCGAGGCCTGCGCGGTGTGCCGAACCGACCTCCACATCGTCGACGGGGAACTCCCCGATGGCGTGCTGCCGATCGTGCCCGGGCACGAAGTGGTGGGCCGCGTCGTGGCGGTGGGCGCCGCCGTCGAGGGCCGGCACGCGGGGCTGCGCGTCGGGATCCCCTGGCTGGCCCGCACGTGCGGCGCATGTCCCGCGTGCCGGGCGGGACGCGAGAACCTGTGCGCGTCGGCCCGGTTCACGGGTTTTCACGTGGATGGCGGCTTTGCGGAGTATGCCAAGGCAGACGCGCGGTTCGTGTACGAGTTGCCGGTCGATCTCGACGCGGTGCGGCTCGCGCCGCTGCTCTGCGCGGGCCTCATCGGGTATCGCTCGCTGAAGATGGCCGGCCCGGCCCAAGCCCTCGGCATCTACGGCTTCGGCGCCGCCGCGCACATCATCGCGCAGGTGGCCCGGGCGCGCGACGTCGAGGTGTATGCGTTCACCCGGCCGGGCGATCTCGCTGCGCAGGGGTTTGCGCGCGCCCTGGGGGCGTCCTGGGCGGGCGAGGCGGCGGAGCGGCCCCCGGTGCCGCTCGACGCCGCGATCATCTTCGCGCCGGTGGGCGAGCTCGTGCCGCGCGCGCTCGCGGCGGTGCGGCCTGGCGGGCGCGTGGTGTGCGGCGGGATTCACATGAGCGACATCCCGTCGTTCCCCTACGCGCTGCTCTGGGGAGAGCGCGAGGTACGCTCGGTCGCCAACCTCACGCGCGCCGACGGTGAGGAGTTCTTCACGCTGCTGCGCGAGGTGCCGGTGTCGGTGACGACCGAGACGTTCCGGCTCGCGGACGCCAACGAGGCTCTCGATCGGCTCCGGCGAGGGACGCTGACGGGGGCAGCTGTGCTCGAGCCTCACGCCTGACGCCCGGCGGTGCGTCGGGTCCGAGATCCCTGAGCGCTGCGGGGGCTCAGCCGTTGGTGCAGGCGCTCAGCCCTGTGACGAGCAGGGCGGCGAGCTCGTCGAACGCCACGTCGGCGGGCAGGCGCAGGGCCGCGTCGACCCGCGAGGAGGCGGCGGTTTCATTGGGATCGACCTCGGCGATCCAGGCGCCGCGTTCCCGTGCCTCCTCCACGAGTCCCGCCGCGGGGTAGACGACCGCCGAGGTACCGGCCGTGATGAACACGTCGCACGCCGTCGCCGCCACGGCTGCCGAGATCGCCTCCGCTGGGAGTTCTTCGCCGAACCAGACGACACCGGGCCGAAGCAGACCGCCGCAGTGCGGGCATGCTGGCGGCAGGACCGGGAGGGGCACCGTGTCGTCTCGCCACCGACGCGGCGCCGCGTGACACCGTCGGGCGCACCCGACCTCCCAGATGGAGCCATGCAGGCGGATCACCGCCTCGAGGCCCGCATGCTCGTGCAGCCCGTCCACGTTCTGGGTGATCACCGTGACACCGGGGCGCTCCCGAGACCAGGCCGCCAGCACGTCGTGCGCGCGGTTGGGGCGGCATGCGGCTATCACCTGCCGGCGCCAGTCGTACCATTCCCAGACCAGGCGCGGGTCGCGCGCGAAGGCCTCCGGCGTGGCGAGCGACTCGGGGCGATGGTGCCGCCAGAGCCCGCCAGGCCCGCGGAACGTGGGCACGCCGCTCGCCGCCGACACCCCAGCCCCCGTCAGCACGGTGACGCGGCGGGCGGCTGCGAGACGGGCCGCCACGGTCGCGAGGATCGCCGCCTGGCCGCCGGGCACGCGGGCCGTCGGCGTCGGCTCGCCGGCGCTCACGCCGCCGCGCCCCGCTCGTGCCAGACCTGGCACAGGTGGACGATCACCTCGACGGCCTTCGCCATGTCCTGCGCCGACACCCACTCCAGCCGCGAGTGGAAGTTCTGCTCACCGGCGAAGAGGTTCGGCGTCGGCAGGCCCATGAACGAGAGGCGCGACCCGTCGGTGCCGCCGCGAATGGGCTTCATCACGAGGTCGAGCCCCGCCCGCCGGATCGCCTCCTTCGCGTGGTCCACCACCGCCGGGTGCGTCTCGAGCACCTCGCGCATGTTGCGGTAGTACTGCTCGACCCGGCACTCCACCGACGCGCCCGGTACCGCCGCCACGACCTTCCGCGCAAGCGCCTCGAGCAGCGCCTCCTTCTCGGCGAGCGCGGCGGTCACGAAGTCGCGCACGAGCACCTTCACGGTGGTCGACTCCACGCTGGCCGTCACCACGTAGGGGTGCACGTAGCCCTCGTACCCCCCGGTGGTCTCCGGCGACAGCGTGTCGGGAGGCAGCCCATCGATGAACCGAGCGGCGAGCTTGATCGCGTTGATCATCCGTCCCTTCGCGTAGCCGGGATGGGTGTTGAATCCCTTGAAGGTCACGATCATCGTGTCGGCCGAAAAGCTCTCGTACTCGAGCTCGCCAGGCAGGCCGCCGTCCATCGTGTACGCGCAGTAGGCGCCGAACCGGGCCACGTCGAAGTGCTGCGTGCCGCGCCCGATCTCCTCGTCGGGCGTGAAGGCGATGCGCACCGCCCCGTGAGGGATCTCGGGGTGGGCGAGCAGGTACTCGGCGGCCGTCACGATCTCGGCCACGCCGGCCTTGTTGTCGGCACCGAGCAAGGTGGCCCCGGATGCCGTGATGATGTCGTGTCCCCGCTTGCCGGAGAGCGCGGGCGTGTCCTGCTCGCGCAGCACGGCGTCCGGCGCGTCCGGCAGCACGAGATCACGGCCGTCGTAGGCGGCGTGGACGAGCGGCTTCACGCCGGCGCCGCTCATCTCGGGGGAGGTGTCCACGTGCGCGAGGAACCCGATCACCGGCGTACCCGCCCTCTCGGAGGTGGCCGGGATGGTCGCCATCACGTAGCCGTGACCGTCGAGCACGGCGTCGGTGATGCCGATCGCGTGCAGTTCCGAGACGAGGTGTTCGAGCAGCGTGATCTGGCCGGGCGTGGAGGGGAACCGGTCGGTGCCGTCCTCCGAGCGGGTGTCGACGGTCACGTAGTGCAGGAAGCGCTCGGTACAGCGCCGGCGAATGTCGTCCTGGGTCATGATGGCTCCGGGAAAGGCGGGACGTGGGTCAACGAGCCGTCCGCGGGGCAAGCGGCTCGCCCAGGAACCGGACGAGCGGCGCCGCGTCGCGGAACACCCGCAGCACCGTCGGGAAGAACCGGGCTGTCGCGGCGAGGGCCGCCGGGAACTCCCGGGCGATGACGAATTGACGGTACCGGAGGTAGGGAGCCGCGGGGTGGTCCGGCTGGTAGCCCCTCGGGAGCCGCTGCAGCTGATCGCCCTGCAGGCCGCCGCACGTGCGCCGGAACCCGGGCGAGTCGACGATGCTGCGGAACCGCGTGTAGTTGGCGGCCAGGTGTTCGCGAACGGCTCGCAGGTCGGTGGGGTCGGGACGGTAGAGCCCGCCGGCGATGAAGACGGTCTTCGGGTTGAGCTCGAGGTAGAGGCCCGGGGCGGAACCCTTCGGCAAGCCGTGATAGGGGAACACCGCGGCGATGTGGGTCTTGAGGGGCGTCTTGTCCTCGCTGAATCGGGTATCGCGGTAGATGCGGAAGATCGACACGCGCGGGACGGCGACCAGTTCCGGCGCAAATGCCTGGAATTCCCGGTCGACCGCCTCGACCACGGCGGCCATGGGGGCGCGAAGCGTCCGCTCGTAGATGTCCTTCCGGGCCCGGAACCAGTCGCGGTTGTTGTTGCGGGCGAGCGCGCGCAGGAACCGCAGGCCCTCCTCGGAGAAACGCGGCGTGGCGGCGGGCATGGGCGGATTATAGCCCCGGCCACTGGCCTGCCGCGGGGTTGCGGACGGGGGCCGCGGCCACAAGCTATGGGATGTTCATCCTGATTTGCTACAATCTGCAGCGACTCGGGCAGGCACTCCGCCCGCCAGAAAGGACCCCAGGGTACGTAAGGAATGGCAAAGAAGCAGGTCACGAAGTCCGAGAAGGCCGAGGTTCCTCAGGCCGAGACTCCCACGGCGTCCACCCGGACGCGCAAGAAGGCCACGCCCGCTCCGGCGGAGATGGCCGCCGATGCCCCGCGGCCCGCGCGCGCGCGGACGTCTGCGTCCGGAGCCGTCGCGCCGGCGATTGCGTCCAGTGCGCCTGCCGCGGCCCCGACCGTCGAGCAGATCGCCACGCGCGCCTACTTCCGGTTCCTCGAGCGGGGCGGCAGCCCCGGTTCGGAGCTCGAGGACTGGGTCGGCGCCGAAGCCGACCTCCGGGCCCGGCTCTTGTAGCGCCGGCATTCGCGGATTTCAGGCCGGCCGTGTGGCCGGCCTTTTCTTTCTCTTTCTCGTGTCCTGACGGCCCCCTTGGGCGTGGGGTTTCGTCCGGCCTCTGCCAGCCGTTCGGGTGCGGCGCGAGCCTGCGGGGCGTCGAGACATCGTGGAGACGGCAGGGGAGGGCGCGACGCCGCGTCGTTCGCGTCGCGTGCGAGCGCCTGGGCGAGGTCCCAGTCGGCTTGCAGCCGCATCCAGAACTGCGGCGACATCTTGAAGCGCCGTGGCAGGCGAATCGCGGTGTCCGCGGTGATGCCGCGCTTGCCGAGCACGATCTCGTTGAGCCGGTTCAGCGAGACCCCGAGTTCGGCGGCCAGCGCGGGCTGGCTGAGGCCCAGCGGCCGAATGAACTCCTCCAGCAGCATCTCCCCGGGCGACACGACGACGCCGAGTTCCGACGGATCACGAGTGATGGTCTTCGACCCGGACCTCTTCCGCATGCGCTCGATCAGACACAATTCGCCCCTCCTGCGCCCCACCCACAGCCGACCGGACTGGTCCTCGAGCAACGGGCCCAGCTCGGCCTTCGGCAGACCGTCGGCCTCGCTGTGAGGGCCCCACCTGCCTAGCCAATCCACACGTGACGCTGGCGGTCCTTCAGCAGCCCCCTGACGCACGAACTCCGCAATCCGGTCGAGGGCGGAGGATGCGTCACGGTCTGCGGCTGTGCGCCGAGCGTGACGTGGACCTGGCCGTCACAACCAGACCCGACCCACGTCCCTCCGGCGCCGTCAGAGGCGAGGTGGTGAACCCGCCGACGCCCTCCAGGGCGGCCACCTGCTGGTGCCGAGCGAGGTCGAGGAAGGCCGGGGACTCGACGTCTACGCCAAGGCCGCGATTGCCAACGGCAGCTCCAGCATCATCCGTGGATCGTTTGCACGTGGCCTGGCCGGCCACGGCGTGATCGCCGCGCGCCTGTGGGACAGCTTCGGCGCCGAGCAGGGCGTCGAGGGTTGCCGCGTTCGGCGTCCGCAGGGTTGATCAGCTGCAGGGATGGAAACCCGGCCCGTCGTGTCTGTACGAAATTGATCTGGACGATTTATTTGGAGCGGGCTACGGGAATCGAACCCGTCTAGCTGGCTTGGGAAGCCAGAGCATTACCACTATGCTAAGCCCGCCCTCGGGCTGGGTGGACGCGTCCGGGCGTCAGGCGCCCAGTCTAGCAAAACGCCGCGGTCCCGGCCACTGCCTTGGCGCCTTGGCGTGTCCTGCCCTGCCCTGGCAGCGTCGCACGGGGCCGGGGCCTTGTGCGGCAGGGCTTCAGGCGTGCTCTCCCCGGATGAACGCGAGCACCTCGTCCCGCCGCCGCTCCATGATGTCCAGCGTCCGACCCTCCAGGTTGAGACGGAGGAGGGGCTCGGTGTTCGACGGCCGCACGTTGCAGTGCCAGTCGTCGTACTCCACCGAAATGCCGTCCATGCGGCTGATGCGGGCGTCGGGATACCGGGCGGCGAGCCCCTCGAGCCTTCGCTCGACCTCGTCCATGCTCCCCACCTTGGTGTTGATCTCTCCTGAGATGAAGTAGCGGGAGGTGAGGGGCGCGAGCAACTCGGCGAGCGTCTGGCGCTTGCGCGACATCAGCTCGAGGACCAGCAGAGCCGGGATGAAGCCGTTGTCGGCGAAGAAGAAGTCGCGGAAGTAGTAGTGGCCGGTGACCTCGCCGCCGAAGATCGCCCCGTCCTCCCGCATCCGCTGCTTGAAGAACGCGTGGCCGACGCGGTTGATGAGCGCGGTCCCGCCGAGCCGCTCCACCGTGTCCTTCACGGCGTAGCTTGCGCGCACGTCGTAGACGATGCGCTCGCCCGGCCACTTGAGGAGGAACGCCTCGGCGAGCAGCGCCGTGATGAAGTCGCCCGCGACGAAGGCTCCGTGCCCGTCGAGGAAGAAGCACCGGTCGGCGTCGCCGTCCCAGGCGATCCCGAGGTCGGCGCGCGTCGCGACGACGCGCTCGGTGATGTCGCGGCGGTTCTCCTCGATGAGAGGGTTGGCCTCGTGGTTGGGGAACCGCCCGTCGATGTCGAAGCACAGCCGGGTCGTATGGCAGGGCAGGTGCGCGAAGAGCCGCGGGGCGACGAGCCCCGCCATGCCGCTGCCGGCATCGAGCACGACGTGGAACGGCGCGATGGCCGAGGCATCGATGAACCCGAGCACGCAGGCGAGGTAGTCGTCGAGCAGGGACGCCGGCTCCATGCGTCCCCGGGGACCACCGGCGGCGGGCACCGTGCCGGCCACCACCATGTCGCGCATCTCGGCGATGCCGGCCTCGCCCGAGAGCGGGAACGCGCCGCGCCCGACGAGCTTCATGCCGTTGTACTCGCCGGGGTTGTGCGAGGCCGTGATCTGCGCGCCGCCGTCGAGCCCGTCGCGGCACACGCCGAAGTACAGCATGTCGGTCGCCGCCATGCCGTAGTCCACGACATCGGCGCCTTGCGAACGCGCGCCATCGATGAAGGCCGCCGCGAGCGCCGGCGAGGAGGTGCGCATGTCGCGCGAGACGCCGATCCGGCGGGCGTGGAGGTACGCCACGAAGGCCCGCCCCGCGAGGCTGGCGATGTCCTCGTCGATCTCGTGGGGGTAGAGGCCGCGGATGTCGTACGCCTTGAAGATGCCTGGGTTCACGGCGGTCATGTGCGCCTCAGCAACTGGAGAAATCGGTGAGCACGGTCTTGTCCCCGAGCACGGTTCCGGCACCGACCGTGACGTTGCGGCCCACGTGGCAGTTGCGGCCCACCACCGCATCGCGCACGAGCGCGTCCCGGCCCACCCAGGTATTGGCCCACAGGATCGCGCCCTCCACCAGCGCGCCGTCCTCGACGTGCGTCTGGCGCCCCAGTACGCTGTAGGGGCCAATCCGGGCACCGGCCTTCACGTGCGCCCCGGCATCCACGAAGCACGGGCCCGAGAGCGTCGCCCCGTCCTCCACCCGCGCCTCCGGGCTCACGACGACGGCGCCCGGGGCGGCGTCGAAGGGCGGGGTGAGGAACCGGCCGTCCATGACGTCGCGGTGCACCTGGCGGTACTTGTCGATGGTCCCAATGTCGATCCAGTAGCCGTCATAGACGTACGCGGCAAACTCCTCGCCGCGCTCGACGAGCGACGGGAAGTAGCCTCGCTCGATCGACCACGGCTGGTCCGACGGGATGCGATCGAAGGTGGACGGCTCGAGCACGTAGATGCCGGCATTGATCGTGTTGCAGGTGATCTCGTCGGGGGACGGCTTTTCGAGAAACCGGCGGACGCGGCCCTCGTGGTCGGTTTCGACGAGGCCATAGGCGGCTGGGTTCTCGACGGGCGTCAGCACGATCGTCGCCGTCGCCTGGCGCTCGCGGTGCAGCCGGATGACCGCCGCGAGGTCGATCTGCGTGAGGACATCGCCGTTGAACACGACGATCGTCTCCTCGGTTCCCTGCGCGGCGAACTTGATGGCACCGCCGGTGCCGAGCGGCATCGGCTCCACGACGTAGCGCAGCGGCACGCCGAATCCGCTGCCATCGCCGAACATCTCCTCGATCCGGCGGGGCTGGTAGTTCAGGCTGAGCACCACTTCGGAGATCTCGGGCACACGGTGGAGCAGCTCGATCTGATACTGCAGGAACGGCCGGCCGAAGATGGGCACGATGGGCTTGGGCGTGTTGAGGGTGAGGGGACGGAGACGCGTGCCCTTGCCGCCTGCGAGGAGGATCGCCTTCATGTCGGTCGCCCATGTTACACCGCCGCTCACGCGCGTTGGAGGTCGCGGCGGCAACCGGCTCGCGGCCGGCGAACGAGCGCCGTGACCCGGGGCGGTGGCTCGGCGCGAGGGGGCGCGCTACAATGACCACGCCCGGGGGCCGTCCCTGCCGATGAACCTCCCCAACACGCTGACCGTCGCGCGGATCTTCCTGGTCCCGCTGCTGGTGGTCGTGTTGCTCACGAAGTTCCCCGCTCCCGAGCTCTTCGGCCTGCCCAAGGAACTGGTGGCGGCGGCGATCTTCGGCCTGGCCTCGCTGACGGATTGGCTCGACGGCTTCCTGGCGCGGCGCCACGGCCAGATCACGACGCTCGGCCAGCTGCTCGACCCCCTCGCCGACAAGCTGCTGATCACGGCGGCCCTGGTGTCGCTCGTGCAGATGTCGCTCGTGCCGGCCTGGATGGCGGCCGTGATCATCGGCCGCGAGCTGGCGGTGACCGTCCTGCGGAGCCTCGCGCAGAGCCGCGGCGCCATCATGCCCGCGTCCTCGCTCGGCAAGCTGAAGATGACGGCGCAGATCGTCGCGGTCCTCACACTCCTGGTCGCGGAGGGCCTGTGGCGACCCTTGCTGCCCGTCGGCCTGGCGGCGCTGTGGGTGTCGGTCGCCATTGCCATCGTGTCGGCCGCCGACTACTACCGGCAGTTCGTGCAGCTCACCGGCCAAGCGCAGCGCGCCGTCCGCGCGGCGCCAGGACGCCTGAACCACTGAACGACGTGCCGGGGGAACGATGCAACGCGTGAACCGACACGTCGCGGGTGGTCATGCCGGCGGGGGTGGCGGCGGGGTTGCGGCCGGCGCGGGAGTGTCCGGTGACGGGACCGGCGGGGCGGTCCCAGGCGCGGGTGCCGGCGGAGCGTCCACCTTCGCCTTCACCTCTGTCATGAGCTGCTGTCCCGACTCCAGGAACTCGCTCTGGGTGAACTCGGTGGTGAGCTTGTCGAGGTAGGGCAGCGCCTCGGCGGGCCGCCCCATCTTCGCGAGCGAGTCCGCGAGGTGGAAGTACACGGCATCGCGGTAGGTGAAGCCGGGGTCTGCCGCGAGCAGCGCCTTGAACCGGTCGATGGCCCCCGGGTACCACCGGGCCCGGTAGTAGAACAGCCCCACGCCGTAGTCGGACTGACCGAGGCGGTCCTTCGCTTCGCGGTACCGCTCCTTCGCCTCCGGCACCAGCACGCTCTCGGGGTGCCGCTCGAAGAACACGTCGAATTCCGACACGGCCGCGCGGGTCTCGGTCTGGTCCCGCTGCGGCTTCGACATCTGGCGGTAGTGCGTCATCGCCACCTTGAACTGGGCGACGTCGGCCTTCGGGTGCGTCGGGTAGAAGCTCAGGAACTCGCTGAACTCGTTGAGCGCGAGCACGTAGGCTTGTGGGGTGCCCTCGTTGAGGTACGTCTCGCCGAGCGCGAGCTTGGACTCCGCGCGCAGCGGACTCTGCGGGTATCCGTCCACGAGCTGCCGGAAGTACTCCCGGGCCGTGAACCACTTCCTGCCGGAGAGCGCCTCGAGCCCGCGATCGAACAAGACCTTGTCGGCATCCCCGGCGACAGGCGTGGTGAGCGCCTTCTTGCCGCACGCCCCCCCCGCCAGGGCCACGCCGAGGACGACGGCGATCCCGCACGCGCCGAGGCGGCGCCGCGCACGCACCGGCCCCCTCACCGCACCACCGATTGCAGCCATTCGTACTCCGCGCGCAGCCCGTCGGCCAGGGTGGCCGTGGGCCGGAAGTCCATGTCGGTGCGCGCCCGCGTCGTGTCGGCGAAGGTATCGCGCATGTCGCCCTTCTGCGGCGACTCACGCCGGATGTCGAGCCGTACGCCGGTGACCCGGCCGATCAGCTCGAGCACCTCGTTGACCGACACGCGGGACCCGCCCCCGATGTTGTAGACCCGGCCCGCCACGCCGCGCGTGCCGGCGTCGGCCGTCGCGCGCGCCGCGTCGGCGATGTAGGTGAAGTCGCGGGTCTGCGCGCCGTCGCCGAACACCACGATCGGCTCGCGCGCGATCGCCGCCCGGAGGAACTTGTGGAAGCCCATGTCGGGGCGCTGCCGCGGGCCGTACACCGTGAAGTACCGCAGCGACACGGTGGGCACCCCGTAGTTGAGGTAGTACAGGGTGCATAGCTGCTCGGCGGCGAGCTTGCTGACGCCGTAGGGCGACACGGGCTGCGGCAAGGCGTCCTCCCGCATGGGAATCGCCACCTCGTCGCCGTACACCGAGGAGCTCGACGCGTAGACGAACCGGTCGAGCGTCGGGTGCGAGACGCACGCCTCGAGCAGGACCTGACTGGCCTCGATGTTGTTCTCGGTGTAGGTGCGGAAGTCGCGCCCCCAGCTCTTGCGCACGCCGGCCTGGGCCGCGAGGTGGAAGACGTGGGTGATCCCGTCGAGCAGGCGCGCCATGTCGGCGTCCTGCAGCCGCGCCTCGATGAAGCGGAAACGATCGCGGGCGCGCGGGCCGGCCAGGTTGCGCTCCTTCATAGCCCGCGGATAGTAGTCGGTGAAGCAATCGATGCCGGTCACCTCGGCACCGCGATCGAGCAGCAGCTCGGCGAGCGACGAGCCGATGAAGCCCGCCACGCCGGTTACGAGCGCCTTCATGCGAAGAGGTCCCGAACCCTTTCCGGCAGCCTGCAGGGCCGCCCCGTATGGTTGACGGCCGCGTGCACCGTGCGGCCCGATGCCAGCACCGCGCCGTCGGCGCGGCGCACCGCCTCGTACTCGAACGCCACGCGCACGCCGGACACGAGCGTCCCCCGCACGCGCACGTCGATCTCGTCGTCGTACCGGCCCGGCTCGCGGTAATCGCAGTGGGCGTGGATCACCGGGAGCCGGATGCCCTCGGCCTCGAGGTCGCGGTAGCTCGTTCCGTGCCCCCGCAGCCACTCGCACCGGCCGACCTCGAACCACACGAAGTAGTTCGCGTGGTAGACCACGCCCATCTGGTCGGTCTCGGCGTACCGGACCCGCACCGTGGTGGCCGTGCCCATCACTCAACGCGCCGCCGCGAGGACGGCCGCCTCGGCCGCAGCGCGGATCCCCCGCATCGCGCCCACGGGATCGGCAGCGCCGAAGATGGCGTTGCCCGCCACGAGGATCCGCGCCCCGGCCGCCGCCACGAGCCCGGCGGTCTCCGTGTCGATCCCACCGTCCACCTCGATGGGCGCCGGGTTGCCTGCCGCGTCGAGCAGCGCCCGGACCGCCGCGATCTTCCGCAGCGTCCGCGGGATGAACCGCTGCGCCGCGAACCCCGGGTTCACCGACATCACGAGCACGAAGTCCACCTCGCCGGCCACCTCCTCGATCGCGGTCGGGTGGGTGGACGGATTCAGTGCCACGCCGGCCCGGGCGCCAAGCGCCTTGATGGTCTGGAGCGTGCGGTGCAGGTGCGGCAACGCTTCGACGTGCACCGACAGCATGGCCGCGCCCGCCTCGACGAAGGCGTGGAGGTACCGGTCGGGCTCGCTGATCATGAGGTGAACGTCGAGCGGCACCACCGCCACCTGTCGCACGGCGCCGACGACGGCCGGTCCGATGGTGAGGTTGGGGACGAAATGCCCGTCCATGACGTCCAGGTGGAGCAGGTCGGCGCCCCCGCCCTGCACGAGTCGGACCGCCGCGCCGAGCTCGGCGAAGTCGGCCGAGAGCAGAGAGGGGGCCAGCTGCACCGTCATCGGCTCACCTCGAGGGCGATCGGGTCGCCGGGGGCGACGTGGAAACCGCCGGTCGGGCGCTGGCGGATCACCGTGCCCGCCGGGATGCCGGCGTAGGGCTGCGTCCCGACGACCGAGACGCGGAAGCCCCGGCTCCGCAGCGCGTCGGCCGCCCGTTCGCCGTCCACGCCGATCAGGTCGGGCATCAGGTAGCGGGCGCCGGCCTCGCCGCGATTGACGAGCAGTTGCACCCGGCTCGCCCGTGTCCCGGCCGGCGGGGTCTGCGCCACCACCGTGCCGGCGGGGTAGTCGGTCGATCGGATCTCGGCCAGACTGGTCACCGTGAGGGCCGCGGTTTGGACGCGGATCTGCGCGCCCCGGTCGGATTCGCCCACGAGGTCCGGGACAACCGAGGTCACCGGGCCCTCGCTCAGCCAGACCTTGACACCGCGCTGCCGGCGCATGGTCATGCCCGGCGCCGGCTCCTGGCCGAGCACGTGCCCGGCGGGAACGCGCGGATCCGTGCGGCGGGCATCCTCGACGCGCAGGGCGAGCCCCGACTCCGCCAGCACGGCCGTCGCCTGCGGGATGTCGCGACCAACGAGGTTCGGCACGACGACCTCGCGCGCCTTGTTGGTCACCCGCATCGCGATCAGGAAGGAGCCGAGATAGGTCGCCGCCAACGCCGCCAGGAGCACCAGCAGCTTACCGAGGCTCCACACACGCGAGGTGAGCGCCATCGAATCTCACAATGTACACTACGGGGACAGCCCAACTCAAAGACGGCGCCGCAGGATGGCGGCGAAGAAGGCCTCGAGGCCGTGTTCGGCCGGGGAGGTGCGGAGGCAGCCGCGGGCGTCGAGCACCGCCGCGATCGGGGATCCGGCCATCCGATCGCGCGGGTCGTCGAGTGTGAAGGTGGAGGCCCGCGCCAGGAACGCGTCGAGGACGCGGTCGTTCTCCTCGGGCTCGCTCGAACAGGTGGCGTAGACCAGACGCCCGCCCGGCTTGACGGCGCGGCTCGCCGCTTCCGCCAGACGGACCTGCCGCGCAGCGAATCCGGCGAGGTCCTCGGGGCTCCGGCGCCAGCGAAGCTCCGGCTCGCGACGGATTGTACCGAGGCCCGAACAGGGTGCGTCGAGCAGGACGAGGTCGCACACCGGGCCGACCGGTGCACCCGCGGAGAGGTCTGCGCGCAGCACGTGCACGGCGTGCGGCGCCGCGAGCGCGAGAGTTCGCGCGAGCAGGGCCACGCGGCGTGGTCGCAGGTCCATCGCGACGAGCACGCCGCGGCCGCTGAGGGCCGCCGCGAGCGCGAGCGTCTTCCCGCCCGGCGCGGCACAGGCGTCGAGCACGACCTCGCCCGGCTGCGCCGCAGCGAACGCCCCCACCAGTTGGGACGCCTCGTCCTGCGGGACGAACAGCCCGGTGGCGGCAAGCGGCGTGCTCAGAGGATGGCCCCCGCGCACGATGAGTCCGTCGGCCGCGTATCGGCAGGGCTCGGTGTCCACGCCGCATGCGGCCAACTGGGCGGCGAGCGCGTCGCGCGACACGCGCAGCGTGTTGGCGCGCAGCGTGAGGGGGGCCCGCTCGTTGTCGGCACGGCACCAGGCCTCGGCGGCGGCGCTGCCGAGCCGTTTCAGGAGCCGCTCCGCGAGCCAGCGCGGGTGCGACAGCGTGATGGAGAGGTAGTCGAGCCAGGCGGCGACCTCGCGTTCGGGAGACCCGGCCGCGCCCGCCGCGATCGGGCATGCGGGCCGCGGCGGGAGTGCTGGGCGGGCCGCCGGATCGGCGAGCCGGCGTGCCACCGCGTTCACGAGGCCCGCTGCTGCCGCGCGCCCGGCCTCCCGCGTCAGCTCCACCGCGTCGTTGACGACGGCGTGGGCCGGAAGCCGGTCCAGATGGATCAGTTGGTACGCCGTCGCACGCAGCACGTCGAGCACGGCGGGCTCGAGCCTCGCCACCGGGCGGCGCGACAGTGCCCCGATGACGTGGTCGAGGGCGGCCTGCATGCGCAAGGTACCTGTGGCGATCTCGGCCGCGAGGTGCCGGTCGCGATCGTCCTGGAGGCGCGCCGTCGCGCGGGCCAGGGCGTCGGGCAAGGTGGCCGACGTGCGCGTCACGACGCGCAGCACCTCGACGGCGGCGCGCCGGCCCGGTGCGATCATGCCGCTGGCGTCGTCAGACGGGTCCCGGCGAGGAGGCGGTGGCCCGCCAGGTAGTCGCGCACGCCCATCGCGCGCCGACCCTCTGGCTGCAGCGTCAGCAGCGCGAGCGCGCTGGCACCGCCACACGCGACGAGGAGGCGGTCCGCGCGCGCCTCGAGCACCGTGCCCGGCTCGGCGTGTGGCAGGCCTGTCGGCCAGGACGCTGGGCGGCTGGCGAGCACGGCGACGCGCCGGCCCTCGACTGCGCACACCGCCGTCGGCCACGGTTGCAGCCCCCGCACCCGGTTGTGCACCTCCGCAGCGGGCCGGGCCCAGTCGATCGGGCTCTCCTCGCGCGTGAGTCGCGCCGCGTAGGTGGCGCGCGCCGAGTCCTGTGGCACCTCGACGAGCGTGCCCGCCTCGAGCGGGGCGAGCGTGTCGACCAGGAGGGCGGCCCCGCGTGGCGCCAGCCGCGCCTCGAGTTGCGCACTCGTGTCGTCGGGCCCGATCTCCACCGTCGCGCGGGCGAGCATCGCGCCCGCATCGAGCTCCTTCACCACGCGCATGATGGTGACGCCCGTTTCGCGATCGCCCGCAATCACCGCGCGATGGATCGGTGCGGCGCCACGCCAGGCGGGCAGCAGGGAGGCGTGCACGTTGATGAGGCCCAGCCGCGGAATGGCGAGCAGGGCCTCCGGCAGGATCCGGCCGTACGCGGCGACGACCCCCAGGTCGGCGCGAAGCGACCGAAGCTCGGCGAGCGTCTCCTCGTCCTTCAGACGCGTGGGCTGGAGGACGGGGAGGCCGGCCGCGAGCGCCACCGCCTTCACGGGCGTGTGCTGCAGCTGTTGGCCGCGCCCGCGCGGCCGATCGGGCTGGCTGACGACCCCCACGACGCGGTGTGCGCTGGCGAGCAGCGCGCGCAGCGTGGGGACCGCGAACTCGGGCGTGCCAAAGAAGACGATCCGCAACATGCCTCACCACCGTCCCGCGTGGCGCAGCCGCTCGATGCGCCGCAGCACGCTGCGCTGCGAGAAGCCCGGCAGCCGGTCCACGAACACGCGCCCGTCGAGGTGATCGATCTCGTGCTGGAACGCACGGGCGAGCAGCCCGGTTCCCTCGAGCACCTGCTCGCGGCCGGCCCGATCGAGCCCGCGCACCACCATGCGCGCCGGCCGGGCCACGGTCTGGCTGAACCCCGGCACGCTGAGGCAGCCTTCCTCCTCGAGCTGGATCCCGGATCGGTCGAGGACCTCGGGGTTGATCATCACGATGAGGTCGCGGGCATTGCGGCCGCAGAAGACGTCCACCACGAACACCCGCTGCGGGACGCCCACTTGCGGCGCGGCGAGCCCAACCCCGGGCGCGGCGTGCATGGTGTCGATCAAGTCGCCGATGAGGGCGTCGAGGTCCGGAGTGAGCGCCGCCACCGGGAGGCAGGCCTGGCGGATCACCGGGGAGCCGAACCGCAGGATCGGCCGTCGCACGTCAGGAACGGCTGCCGGCCTGGGGACGGCGGAAGCGCGCGTCGAGGCGCGCGCGGCTGTGCGCCATCGCCGCTTCGAGGGCGCCCAGGGAGTCGCCCCCGAACCGCTCGAGGAGCGCGTCGGCGAGCACGAGACAGACCATGGCCTCACCGACCACGGCGGCGGCGGGGACGGCGCAGACGTCGCTCCGCTCGATGGCGGCCTCGGCTGGCGTCAATGTCGGGAGGTCCACCGAACGCAACGGCTTCATCAGGGTCGAGATCGGCTTCATGTAGGCCATGACCCGGACGTCCTCGCCGTTGGTGACGCCGCCTTCGAGACCCCCCGCCCGGTTCGTGGGCCGGGCGAGGCGCAGGCCGTCCTGCTGGTCCAGCGTGCCGGCGGCAGGCAGGATCTCGTCGTGGACCTGCGAGCCCGGCAGCGCGGCCACGCGCATGCCGGCACCGATGCCGACGGCCTTGATGGCGGGAATCGACATCAGGGCCTGCGCGAGGCGCCCGTCGAGCTTCCGGTCCCACTGGGTGTAACTCCCGAGGCCTGGCACGACACCGGTCGCCACGACTTCGAACGCGCCGCCCACGGTGTCGCCGGCCGTGCGTGCCGCGTCGATCGCCGCCACCATCGCGGCTTCGGCCACGGGGTCGATGCACCGGAGCGGGGAGTCGGCGGGAAGGGCACGCACCATGGCTGGCGTGGCGAGGACGTCGTCGGGCAGGGCGGCCGAGCCGACGCGTACCACGTGACTGAGCACCTCGATGCCGACCTTGGAGAGGAGCTGGCGGGCGAGGGCGCCGGCCGCCACCCGCGCGGCGGTCTCGCGCGCGCTCGCGCGCTCCAGCACGTCGCGGAGGTCGTTCCGGTCGAACTTGATCGCGCCAGCCAGATCGGCGTGGCCCGGACGTGGCCGCGTGACCGGGGGCCGGCCGCCGCCAGTGGCCTCGGGCGAGCGATCGGGCTCGACCTGCATGGTCTGCTGCCAGTTGCGCCAGTCGCGATTGCGGATGAGCAGCGCGACGGGGCTGCCCAGCGTTTCGCCCGCCCGGATGCCGGAGAGCACCTCGGCGTGGTCCTGCTCGATGCGCATCCGCTGCCCGCGGCCGTACCCGTGCTGCCGGCGGGCCAGGTCGGCGTCGAGGGCGGCGAGGTCCACCGGGAGTCCGGCCGGCAGTCCCTCGAGCACCACGACGAGCGCCTGCCCGTGCGATTCGCCGGCAGTGAGAAATCGCAGCATCGAGCCCGGATTGTACCGTAAGTTTCTGCACCATCGCCGCGGCGTCCCGACTGTGCCCGGCGGTCGATCCCGCGAATTGGGCGCGAAAACGGGGACCCGGGTTCGTGGGGGCCAGCGGCGGCCGGCTTGCAACGGCAGGCGGCGTGGGGGAGCACGCGCTGGAGATTACGGCATCGAGGACGTCGGCCGGTCAGCTGGCCGCCCCGGGCCCGCAAGTGCACCTCGATCGGCGGCTCGCGCTCGTGCACGAGGCGCTGCTCTTGGCCGGCTCGGGCCTGACGCGGCGAATCGACCTGCCCGACGTCTCGTTCGGGGATCGTGCCAGGGTCCGCGACGGCGTTGCGCACCTGGCGGCCCGCCTCGGGTACGTCGCGCTCTGCACGCGCGAGCTTGGGGATCGGCCGGAGCTGGCCGCCGGGCTGTCGGGCCGTTCCGTGGTGGCCCTGCACGACGGCGAGGCGTTCGCCGGGATGTCGGCGCTTGCGCACGTTGCGCTGGCGGGGGCGCGTGTGGCGGCCGTGATCCGGATGGGTGCCGCGAGCGCCGTGTCTCCCGATCTTGCGCGAGACGCCGCGGGGTGGGGCGCCTGGGACGACGGGGCGAGGCAGGAACCGGGCGAGGCGAGCCGCTTCGCGGCGCGCGGTGCGCGGCGGGTCCATCTGATTCCGGGGGCGGCCCGCTTCGGTACCGTCGCGGGCGATGCGCCGCCGGCGGATCCGGTCGCTGCGAGGCTCGCACGGCGTCTCGATCGCGCGGCGCGCCTGTTCGCCCTGCGTCGTGGCGCCGCGGCACGCCGGGAGTTGCGCGCCGTGGTCGAACTCGGCGAGGGTGCGCCGTGGCGTGCCGCACTCGCCGCGCGCGCGGGGGTGGCCCTGGCGGGACAGTGGCTCGACGAGGCACAGCCCGGGCAGGCGGCGCGGGAGGCCCGCCGCGCCGCCACCAGTGCGCGGCGCGGCGGTGACGGGCGTGCGCTCGTCGTTGCGGGGTTGCTGCTCGGGCACGCGCTGCTCGACCTGGCGCGGCCAGGCGAGGCCGAGTGGATGTTCGGGGCGCTGCTCGCGAGCGTGCGCGGGGCGGGCGACGCCATCGCCGCGG